>Ga0179593_1415568_pt1 | contig 14958 bp, 18 predicted proteins | sample CZODoug2_1_08_16_FD_185931 | JGI IMG/M metagenome (GOLD analysis project Ga0179593, IMG submission 185931) | Vadose zone soil fungal communities from Angelo Coast Range Reserve, California, USA - CZODoug2_1_08_16fungal (PacBio error correction) | ecosystem: Environmental > Terrestrial > Soil >... | reverse complement strand
CACTGAAGACCGCCCCCGATGGGCTACCGACATTCCGGCCCGAAACTATTGCGGCTCGGAGGGCCTTTCCTTGCTCGACCGGTCTTCATGTTACGCCCGAAATGTTCTTCCCTGCAGTCTTTAGATAGTGTAAATGGGCGCCCTACCTTGGACGCTTATCAAGGCACCGCCTACTCCTTACACGAGTCACCGTTCCCGCTGGGTGACGCCGCGATTCTTCCCTGAACGGTCTTTTTTTAGCTCGTTAGCTAGTCATAGGCGCATTTTTTGGACCATGGGCGTGTTCGGGACCCCCCCCCCCCCTTGGAACTTCTTTTAAAGACGGCGACTGCTAAGTTCCGTAGGTAATGTGTATCCGGCATGAAACTGGCCAGACCGCAAATTATTTTCCCCATCATTTACTTTTTCGTGGACCTTCTAGAACCATTGATTTCGCTGCGCTCATAATTCTCCCCCCCCGGGACGGGCTTCTTCCGGAGATGCGGGACGATATATCAGTTTTAACAACCTCTGGTCCCTTCCTTAAGGGCGTTTTTTGGGACATCACAGCTTGCTCCCCCCCTGTCCCCTCGAGACCTATAGTTTATGTCGCGCCCAGGTTACCCTGAATCGAGAACGAGACATGTGGTCGCACTTCAACTTTTAATTTTTCCCGACGGCCGGTACTTTAGGACAGCGGATTGAAGCTGTTCCCCCTCGGTTCCCTATCCATTCTGGTACAGTCGGCAAAGTAGAGCAGCAGTGTCGGATTAAGCGGAGGACGCCCCGTCCTGCAGGACTTTGCCGCGGCCGTTTTCCAATCCAATTCTCGCCCGCGCTTTGGTATACCCGTTTACAATTTTTCGCTGCGCTGGCGTCCTTTCTTTCCCCATACTGCACGTGGATTACGTTTTTCGGAATTAGGTTCTCACTTATTCGCCCTGTTTTTTCCTAGCGGGGCGGCACATTTCTGGCCATTCCCGCTGTAACTTTCAACGTTCCCCTTTCCCGGATTTTTACCACCCTGCTGCTGCAGTCCGTATCGCACGGCATTGTGGAATTTTTGCTATTGTCGCTGCCGGGGCTTCGCGTCTTCTTCTATCGGACCATTTTCTTTCTCCCGACCCTCTCCCCCCCGGTAGGTCGTCGCTTTCACTGGAGTCTTCTTCCTGCTCCCCTAAAGGGGGGTGTCGTGCTGCTCTCCAAACGAGCTGCAAGAGCTGGTTCATTGGATTCTTTCCTGTGAAGACCGGCCTGGTTCGCTGTTTCCTGATTCCTTCTTTTTCCGATGTGTTTTTCCATTATGCTGCTTCTCTAGGAACCTAGGCATCCGACAACGCTTTTTTTTCTTCGAGCACTCGACGTCCCAGGCTTTCGCGTGAAGTTTTGTTGATTCCATCTTCCATGGAACCTGCCCCGCCCCTCGGATCTTTCTTCTCCCCTATCTATTTTCCGGAGCACTTCCCCCTCCTTCTCAGGGGATGCCGGCGGCTTCGGGTCCCCAATTTTCGCCTACATTGTCTCGTCCACCTTCCTGTTTCCGCTCTCTTCCTTTTTCACGCTCCCACTCTTAGATTTACCAACATGGGGCGCACCATCGCGCCTCTGACCACTAGGCGTCCTGAGTTTGTTCGCCTCCAGTGAAGGTTTGCCGCTACAGTGATTATTATTTGCGTCTTTTAGCACTGAATCGACGTTTTCCCGAGGCCGCCTTCCCTAGTGAGTATCATTCTTACGGCCTCTGTATGGCCAGTGCTTTGGTAGCGGTCAATTCTTCCAAATTTCCCTCTCGAAGAGCCTGCTTCAGGTTAAGATCGCCTGACGGCTCTGCAGCTTGAGCAAATTTAGGCTACCAAGAACCTTTCTGTTCAGTGCGTTGTTATTTGAATTTTCTCTTGCCAACTAGCCTGATCTTGTCTTCGTTTTTGTCCCGCGGCAGCCTGTGCCGGTTATGACTGCGTCCAGACGGTTCGTTCAGTTCAGACTTTTAATAACGGCGTCTTGAACAGTATTTGAGGTTCATGGTTCGGGCCTGTGCTATACGTTTTCCCTCTCCTTTTCGATCCCACACTATGCAATTGGGTGTTTCAGCCGCACATCTTGGTTTGAACCCCCTGGAGCTTTCCTTCTCGATACGCAGGCATGCCTTTTAGGTGTTCTCTGGGCCAATTACGGGTTGCGTGTCAAAAGGTCATGAATTTTCAGCCGGGCGCTTCTTTCTGATTCTTTTTCTTGCTACTGCTCTTCTTAATTTTATTGAAGATGTTTACGCCCGGCGGCATACTGATTCTGGTTTCTAAAATGATAGCCCCCCCCCCCCCCCCCCTCCTTCCCCACCCCCACTTAACTCCCCCATTGGAGATCTTACGAATTTTGACCTCCACCAGTCCCTTTCTAGAGTTGAACGGTGTTATTATTCCAGGTTAATCCCAAATGGAAGCCATCATGGTCTCTGCTTTCCGTGGTTTTGCAGTACTTTCATCTCGGAGTTGGGCGGCAGCTGACCGACCGTCCTTCCCTGATTTTGGAAATGCCTTTCCATTGCTCTTCCTGGGTCTTATTTTTGCCAGATGGGTCCCCACTACTGCGCTCGCCTCCCGTAGTCACACCCCGTCTTAGAGCTCATCGGAATCGCAACGTTCACACTTTCAATTGGTACCCCGGCGGACATACTGCTTTTCCTCCGGGCTCGCAAGCTTCGACTGCGCCAGGAAACACAAGGATCTGTCTCTCTCACAAATCACCGCCCAGCCCCTCCGTATTTACACCCCAGAGATCGCCGCCATGGGTTATGCGGTGACCTTGTTCTGGACCCCCCCCCTGATATCGCTTCTGTTGTCTTGCTCTTTCCTGGACGTCGCCCGGCGAACTTATCCAGATGGTGAGCTACCCTTCTCCCAGCGTTCCGCGTATCGCAAGGCCCGCAAGCTCGGGCCGCCCTTCCCTGGGATGGGCCTTCCCTCACCCCAATAAGACGTTTTTCCGCTGGGAGTATCCACAAAGCCTTCTTGCTACATGACGCGGTGTCGATTGCGGCGTCCCCATTATGTTCGCACGTGATGCCTGCCCGATCACTGACCGCCTCTGCATGGGTTTTTTCCCTGCGTTAGGCTCGATTGGCGAAAATAGGACACCCTGTTTTCCCAGGTCCTCTTGGAGGAAAAATTGCTCTTCGCGTACGTTGCTTTTTGGTGTAGAGTACGGTCTGGGGCCCGTCTTCTTTTTCCTATTACGGCATCTTGCAGGGGACGTTTTTGTTGACGTTCCGTGTCCTTGCCTCGTTTTAGTCTTTTTCTGCGGCGCGGGCTCCTTTCCCTTCAGCCAACAACCAAGGGACGGCGAGCAATCCTCTTCCTTCCTTTAGACAGTGTGTGAGCACTTCATGTTCCCCCCTGACTATTTTTCTAGGACGACGACCCCTTCCCAGCTTTCTGCTTTTGCTTTCCCTGCTTGACATCCTTCGTTTATGCCGCAGCCCCAATCTTTGCCACGATACACAAGGAATGCTATTCGCCATATTTCCATATCACATCCGTTGGATGTGGTCTGCCGTTTCCCGCTTCACTTCCGATCATACCTCTTTATACTCCGTTGTGTTGCCTTCGGATTCGCGCCTTTCTCCTCTGGTCGTTGCCTTCCTAAACCGCTAAGCTATTTTCTGTCACCCGATATGTCGATCAGGTTCTTTGGGGATGTTTCTTCTGTAGCAAAGCTTGCATGCTCGTTCGCTCCAATGTTCTTGTCCCTGTTCGTCGGCAAAATCCCTTCTCATTACGGTGCTTCGGAAGTACGTCCCGTTAGTCCAGTTAGCGTGTGTCCCATTCTTTCTTTGTTGTGTCGAATGACGCTTTCTCTTGTCCGCCGCCGTACATCAATTCGCCGTATCAGGAGCCGCACGGGTCTCCACTTCTCCCATTGTGATAGCAGTCTATTTCTCTCATCGTGGCCGCCAGGCCTCGTAAATTCCCCTCCTCAAGTATCCCGCACGATGATTTTGGACTGTCCCAGACGTTAACCTGGGCCTTCGATTTTCTGTATTGCGAACGTGCCCCTTTCCTCCCAGACTGCGAATTGGTGGATTAGTTCCCCCCCGTTATCTAAGCATCACGTAATAATTTGACGCTCCATTGTCAAACGTCTCGGATCTCAATAAGCCAGCTTTTTGTGTGATCTCCAGGCGGCGCCTCCCGAGGTATGTGGTTTTGGTTTCCTTGTCCTGACGAAGGCTTACCCTCCTTTCTTGACTTGGCTCTTCAAGTTCAAAGTTCTCTTTTTTGACTAACTGGATGTAGCAGACACCATTTTGGACCAGGTTAGAAGGGCCCCTTTTGGCGACGTCCACGATGGCATAAGCGAAGTTGGCTCCCTCCCCCTTGGGTGCTAAGAAAATTTTTCCCTGCTCATTGCTCGCAATCAGTTTGATGTGTATTTATTTTTGCTTTTGGTTGGGTTGTAGATCTTTGCCCTACCGGTCTCTAGCCCCCCGTAGCGTCGGGAAGCGTAAGCTTCGAGCACCCTAGCCCCCTAAGTTCACTTGCGAGGGTCCTCAAGCGTGTGTACCCCCTTGGAATGGTCAAGGTGACCCCTTGACGACTTTTGCGTTCCTTTGATTTTGCTCTTTGATAGTTTTGCCTCTCGCATGGTTGCTTTTGCCCATCTGTCCTATACGCCAAGTACGCTGTCATTTAACTGTTTTCAGTAATTCCCCCTAGTGCTAAAGCCAGTGCGGATACGCTTGACCTTCCCCCCCCCAGTCCCCGAGAGATCATTAGGCGGACCTCCCCCCCCCCCCAGTGACGACTCACCGCCAGGATGCTGTCAAGTTGGTCCATCAACCAACTGTTTCTAATGCCTTAACAAATGGTTTCGATTCTTCCCTGTTTTATTCACTTGTGTATTCCCAGTTCCCCACCTCCCCTTCTTTACCAGAGCGTTCCCTCCTTTTCCTCCTTGTGCCTTGGCCACCGTATTCCTAGCTTTCCCTCGTGCCGAACTTTTGCGCCCCCTCGAGGGTTAAGAGTTCGTACAGGCATCGATGCGCCGCGGTTGCCCTATGGGAGTTGCTTAACGCCCAGTCCTGTTGCATGTTAATTTTATACCACGTAATTCCAAGAAACCGGCCATTACCCCTTTTCAGTCCTTTTCTGCCTTTTCCCCCCCGTTCCAGGTGGGTGCTTCACCTCTTGTGCGTCACACAGGTTTTCTTACTCCGTGACGAGGCGGCTACCTTTCCCCCTTTTGAGGATAGGCCCCCCGCCCAGCAGTCCGTTGAACCGGAACCTTGTATTTTCCCCCCCCTTAGTTTGTCGAACGCTCTCCCTTCTCGATCCATCCCCCTATTCAAGCGATCCTCTGTCTTGCATTCTGTCTTTGTCCAAACAGTCATGACACTCCCTGCCCAAAGTCCTCTCTTCGTCCCCCTGATTTTTTTCCCCTGTTTGTTTTAAAACTTTGCTAGCGTGTCTCACAGGACATCTCTTTCTCTCTCAGTTCTGTGATATTCCTTTCCCCCCCCCAGCCACGGTCTCTGTCCCAGCCCTCTTTTCGAATATTAGTGACCGCCTTCTCCCTTTTTAGCGGGTGAAAAGCTGCCTCTCCTATACTTTCCCCCTTCCCTCATCACCTGGGTCCTGGTCTTTTTCCGACCTAACACCAGGCGGCTTCGCTTCATTTCCCCGGATTATACCAATATGGTCGCGTTAGCCTCCCATTTGGTCTCTCTATTTTGAGCTGGGCCCAAAATCCTTTTCCTGGCCCCAGGCCTTGTCTGTCTTTTTCCCTCCCTTTGGATCACTCCCTTGACACCGTCTTTCTCTTCCATCGCTCTTCTTTGATTGAATTTGCCAGACGTTCATGACGAGGAATATTCACTCGGGGGAATTTCGATTGATTCCCTTTTTTTTAGCTTTCCCAAAAATGCTCGAAGTTTGCATGGTCCGTCGATTTCTTCTTCCAATAGTAGTTTGGATGCCGAGTCTACTCTCTCACGTTCATAGCCCCATTCATCAGGATCCCGTCAATTGCAATTGTTTAACCGCGATCAGGCACTCTTTTTATGTTGGTCTTCCTGCGTCGCAATTTATTGGAACCATTTTTCAGGTATGCGACGATCCGATTTCCGCACCACATTTTCTCTAAGCTTCAGTTTGCATCCGTCCCTCTTTGTCATGGACCTTTGACTATTTGTTCCCTGCTCCTTCAAGGATGGCCCGCCAATAACAGGTCCTCCCCCCTCTCCCCAGCCAGCACTTCCTGATTTTTGATTATGGATCATTCTTTTAATTCTTTCACCACGTTCTTGTTGATTCCTGCAAGAATGTACGATTAGTCTGGGTCTAGAACACAGTTGGAGCCACTTGACCGAACCCCTTCCTTCCCCCCGGGGCACGCTGCGGTGTCTCAGCTGCCCTTCAGGTTGTACAGCGGCTGTACGATATGAATTTATCTTCTCTCCCAGCAGTCAGAGCTTGGCAGAGTCAGGTTTTTACCCCCAGTGTGATTTTCCCCCGGTCCCTCTCGCTCCCAATTTTGCTTCCCGTATCTGTCACTGCTGAGTACTTGGCTTCTTTTCCGTTTAGAGGTTTGCATGCTTCTCTCGGCTGCTCCCCCTTTTTGTGCCTTTTTTTTTTTTCTGTTTGTACTCGACCACTTGTTCTCGATGTCTTTTTGTGGTGGATCTCGAGAACTGATCTTCTTTCCACTGGATCGATGATTCAGTTGCCGAGACTCAACTTTCTTTTAAATGGGTTGTTTCCTCGATTCAGATCTCATCATTCCTCCGCACCCCGCTTGTCCTCGTTTCGTCTCTGCAGGAACTCCGGGGCACATCCCCTTAATGCATTACTTGATCTTTGTCTTTGCCTTTCACATTCTCCTTTCTAGAGTTGATGTTTCCTCCCTTATAGTCAGACGTAGCAAGGGGTCCCGTTCTTTCGGACCGTGGGTGTACCGAACCCGCAAATATTGTCTTCATTAGCGAACAAGGGCTCTTTTCACCCCCCTCTAAGGCAGGGTATACGATTGAGCGCTCCTCCCGGTTTCGTTCTAGGTGTGCATTGAAGCCTTCCTCAACAGTAGGGCGTATTTGGCATCTGTTGAAGGGTCCCCCTTTTTCCCTTTTTCTTCAAGTCCTTTCCCCCTACTCCTTTTGTGACCCTTAATAGACGTTGCCCCTCGTCCAGTTCTCTGTAGCCCTTTTTTCTTCACTCCTCTTTTTTCTCCTCCGTTTTTTTTTTTTCTTTTTCTCTCTCTGTGGAATTTGTGCATCCAGCACACTCTTCCCCCGCCCTCTTTTGAACGGAGCGGAGGGCAGCAACGTGTCTTCTTACCCCTGTCCTAGCAATGTGGCGCGATCCTTTCCTATCTGATCGAACACACTGGGCCATGGGCGCCGGCTCCTCTTCCCTTCCTCCCGGAGACAACATTTCAAAGTTGTCGCTGCCTCTCTTATAACTCCGCGGTTCGGGGACCTCTCCTTTTTTTTCCGGAGCGAAGTCAAGATGGATGTATTTTTCCACCCGGTGCCCAGGCCTACCACTCTTACCTTCTTTCTGATTCTCCTCTTTCTTCTGAAGTCAAAGCATTAGAACCCGTTCCTCCTTTTTACCTGCTTCTGGCGTGGACCGTCTCCACTCTCGTCTCAGCTGGTGAAATTCTCTTTTTGGTTTTATTTTTTTTTCATTTTTTCCTCCCTGTCTCCTGTGGTACGATCGAGCTTTTGAAAACCCCCTTTCCCTTTCTTCATTGCCTTCGGGACACTGCAAGTCCTTTCCTTTCCGATCGAATCATCTGCGTAGCGCTTTACAACCTTCGAATCCTCCTTTTATGAGTCGTTTTCCACCTTGCCTAACCTCCCCCTTGTCCGAAGCGGTAATCTGAAAAGGGACCTAAGCCTGGTACACCAGCCGTGCCTTTTTCTCAACTGGTCCCCTTCCCTCCTTTTTGACAACTCCTTTCCTTTCCCGGCGAGGAGGTGGTTTCCCCTTTTTTGTTTTTTTAAGACCGGCTATGCTGGTCGATACCGACCCCACAGTGATGTGGCAGATGGCCTGCTCCTTTCTTCTTGTTCGTTTGCCCGCGTGGTACCGGGTCTGACTGGAGATTCTCGATTAATCTCCCCCCTGTTTTCTTCGCGTCGCTAGTTAGTAACTTTTTCTTGGAAGTGATTTGTCTACACTCCCCACCCCCTTTTCTTTGGATTGATGCCCCTGATTACGAGCTATCCTCTAGCCATCGAGCTCGGAAGATGCATCAGTTGAGCTGTGTGGTCTTCTGATTGCGTTTACGTTTCCGAGAGTTTCTCTCTCCCTTCTCTTCTGGATGTCATCGTCGGCTACATGGAAGGCTTTTCTCGCTCGTCCCTATGTGTGGTTTTGGGGATCTGCGCTCTTCTCCTCGGGTTTTTTCTGGATCGTGCCAGCAAACCCATCTCTCCAGACCTGGACGATATGTTTCCTTGATATCCCCTTCCGTGTTTCCGCGAAACGATTGCCTGATATTGCCTTCCCTCCTATAAGCACGAGGTTTGTCTATGGCAATTAAAGACTATTCCCCCGTTTTCCTTCACCACGCTCCAAGTTTTGGAAGATCTGCCCCCTATCTTGTTCAACTGTCAGGGAATTCTTCCAGATACATTCTACCTAAACGCATTCTCTTCTCCCTTTGCCTGGAGATGGAGGCCATATTCTTTTATGAAGTAAATCGTTTCTATTCCTGTTACTCCCCCTCATTTGGCCCTACTTCCGTCTCCCACCAGGGGTCGTACCATTCCTCCCTGACAGTTCGGATCCTCCTAGTGATCCTTCTGTTCGTCCTTCCCCCCCCCCACTGTCCCCCCAATTTGCTCTCCCCAGTTCTGCTTTTGTCTTTCAGTTGACTTCTGGAGACCTTTTTTTCTTCCCCCCCTCTCAACAGCGCCGCGGTACTTTTTTCTTTCTCAATTCTCTACAGCGCTGGCATCTGCCCTTTTTCCTTTTCTGGTCTCCTCCTTTTGAAGCCACCCCCCTCACTGCCTCCCTCACTTTTTCCCCGTCTCCGCACAGTTCTCGGACTATGTCGTGGCCCCGCCACTCCCGTGTTACCTCCTTAACTCTTTTTTTTTTTCCCCCCCAAATGTGACTTCGGCTCTCCTTGCTGCCCAGGTGCTCCGTCCCCCTTCTCCCCCCCTGCGGCGTGGCTCTCTCATAACCGGTTCTTTCTACCACTTTTCTCTTTTCTGTGCACCGCCCCCGTCTCATTTTTGACGTATCAGCCTCGTGAACCGTTTTTTCTTTTCCTAACATTTGTGTATTTTCCTGCCCCCCTTGGTTGACCCCCCCCACCCCCCCCCTTTCCCTGAATATACTCTACTTCCCGTCACCTTTCTTTTTTTTACCGGCGTACTTTTCACTGCTTGGTTTCGCCAAGGACCTTCACTTTCCGGTAAGGGGCAGAGTCTGTTCTTGACAATAATATTTCTTTTTTTTTTCCTCTTTCCTTGCTTGCCTGTACTCCCGCCCGAACCTTCTCTTTCTCCACAAATGATAATCTTTTAGAGTCTTCCGTGCAACTTGGACTGATAGTTTCTTGGATGACCCCTCCTCCCCACCAATGAACAACGCTCTCCGCCAGTGTTTATCTTCCCATCTTGTACCCCCTGGTCAATATAAGGCCTAGTTGGACAGATTTCCAGTTTCTGAACTTAGCAGATACTCTCCTTCTCTTTTTCTGAGCTCCCCTACATCGCTCGGCTACATTCGCTCCATAATGGCCCGGCACCGGGCTCTACCGTCATTCCATCTGCCTTTTTCAACGCGTTACTATTTTTCCGTGGATTTCCACTTTAAACGCCCGCTTCGCGCTCCCATCCCCTCCAACATATTCTCCAGCTATTCATGTCCTTTTTCCATTCGTTGCTTCTGCCCCAGGTTATTGCCCCCCTTCTCTCCGTCCCACTCCTTCGACTTCCCCCTACTGGCATGGCCCCACCCAATTCTCGCCCTCGGGAGATTCCTATCCTTACCCTCGATCCGTTAACCGCCAATCTCCACCCTTCCCCTTCCCCAGTGCACTCCCTCCACGCTTCTGCATCACCCTCCCACTTACCCGCCACAAGGACCTTCACATCTCACCATCCCCTCTTATCATCTACACCAGTTACCCTTCCTCACGCGATCCACTCCACCACACATTGCCCTTTCCTTCTGTGCAAGGCTCAGATTCTCTCTCCCATCCGCTACTTGCACAACTGCCAATCTCCGTTTCTTTTTCTCCGCAACGGCCACCCCTCCTTTCTCTGTTATATGGTGCATACCCCCAGCCTCTCTTTAGTTGGTCCTCACTCCCTTGTATTGCATCTCCTGCGTATCATACGTTCTACACGGTAAGGACTCCCGTAATTTTCCCACTTCCACCTCCCCCGGCCCAACCTTATTTGGAATGCCCTCCCTCTCGTTAGCGGGCACGACTTTGCCCCTACTTTGTCCAACTCTAGCACATACTCCCCCCCACTCGGGTTCCCCCTGGGCGCACTTTGCAACAGTCCCCCGATTCTTCTGGTTTACTCTTCTATTCTGGCCCCCCCCCCTCACCAACCCGTTCACTCCCCCGCTCAAGAGCCAATTCCCAACAACCTCCACCGCCCGTCACCACGGTTTCAGCTTTTAAACAACCCACCCTTTTGCCCCCTCTTCCCCCAACTCCTCGCGCTTCACTCACCCCCCCCCCTCTCCCTTGGCCCCCCCATCTATTCCCACCCCCTTGCACCGCTTTCTCCCTCTTAGACAAACGGCGTTTTATCCAGATGTGTGGTCTCACCTTTTTAGATTTGTAAATGAATTTATGTTCTTTAGTAGTTTCTGGGTCTATGTCTCTTTCCCTCTTTAAGCAATTCATCCCTCCCCTCTAATCGACACCCTTCTTCCCAAGATTCTTCCTAGGCCTACCGTTTCCCCTTCATAATTGGTCCTTCCACTAGATTCTTCCGTGGTCTCCATCCCTTAGCGGCCTATTAAAGCTGATTCCTTCTTTCTCGATAAACAGCTCAAACTTTCAAATCCCTCTTTTTCCTGATCTGCCGCCCATGGTTCCTTTCCCATGTCGTGGAACAAACCGCTGAATCCTTTTCGATCCGCCTGGCTTTTTTTGAATTCCACTTACGTCCTGCCTCACTCTTGATAGTTCCTCCCCCTCCCCCCCGAGTCTGTCCCTCTTTCCCTCCACCGCAAGCTCCATTTCCTTTTCCTGATCTTTGCGCATGAACTCCAACCCTCCGCCTTTCCTGAGGGCAGACCCTGGATCCTAACCACTCTCAATGCATCGGTAGCTCCGGTGGTTAGTATTGATGTCTTACCATTATTTTAGACCCAACTCAATCATTCCCCATCGGTTCCTGGTAGAATTGCATTTTCGTGTAACTACTCGATCGTTGCTACTTTTCACCCTCGTTGACCCTACGGCCCATCCCCCTTCTCTTTCATGTCTCTTTTGTTTGTATCGAGTCCCGGTTGGGCCCGATGATACGGTCGGCCTTCTTGTGGAGTTTCGGTTAGCGGTTTCCTTTATGTCTCTTGTCCCAGAGTCGTGGTTTCGACTTGCTTTTTTTGGCGCCTCCGCGCTGCTCACCAACACAATTTAGTTCTCTGACCCTGGTGTCCATGTGGTCTTTTCTGATTGCCTGCTTATGCATCTCGTCCTGCTCTTCTTTCGTGCCTTTAAATTCCCCCCACATCTTGAGCTTGAGAGCGTTTCTCTTCTTTTCTCTTGCTCCAAGCCTCCTTTCCCGGCCAGGCCTCTCGCATATGAGGGGCTCCCCCCTCCTCTTCTTTTGCGTTTTGACTTATGCTCTCCTATTCTCAAAAAATAATTTTTTTTTCCCCTCTTCCTCATAAGTTGTGTTGTCGCTATATTTCTCGCATGTCGCGGTCGCGGAGAAGCAAAACTCCAGCTAGCGATGGCACCCGAATTAGTTCTAGTCGTGTCCTTCTGGTTTTATTTTTTATTACTTCGAGCAGCTTTTATCTAATCTCACCGCTCGGTGGAAGTGTTAGTATCACATCATCCCTCGCGGTGAAAGGACTCTTCGCGTCGGGAGGTGTTGAGATTGTCGGATTAGTGTTCGTCCTTGTGGTGGTTGTACTCCTTTCCTCTGAAAGAGAATCTCTCCCCCCGTTTCCAGCTTTTATCCTCCGGCAGCAATTTGATTTCCGCCCTGCCGTTTTTTCCGGGATCATGGCCCCTTTTCCGGCTCGTTCCCGACCCGTTAGCTTTTTTAGATCAGTGTTCCCCTTTTTTTACCCTTCCGTTCAGTTGCCGTTGCGGACCTCCTCCTATTTCCTGCGATTTATTTGACAGGCGAATACCCCACGCCCCTGCGCGCCCCTTCATTAGTCGTCTGTGTCTCGCATCATATTCGGTCCCCATCCTTGTGCAGCTACTCCACCGTGTCTTCCTTTCCTTTCCATCTTCTTTTTTCTCTCCAGCGGCGCCGCGCGTTCTTTAGGTTATTCAGAGAAGGTCCTTTTTGTTTCCCCTAGCCCCCCCTTTTCCTGTGCTACCAGTGCCAGGATCCAGCCTCTTTGTTTGATGCTTCCTTCTTAGTCTACATCGTAGCAGTATCCGGGGCCTTCTTTCGGCTGGTTTCGTTGTGCGTACCCTTTACCAGCTCGTGCCCTCCGCACCGTGGTAAGGGGTTCTTTAAACCCTCCCCCCCCACCTGGGCCACGGCACTCATCTTTCTTTTTTCTCTCTTACTCTGGTTAGGTTTTCGGTTCGCTGTGTGATCGACTTTAGTCCCCCTTCTGCTTCTCGCTTTTCCCATTCTTTTTCGCTCTTATTTTCGCTATAGCACCCTCGCGTTCTCTTTTTTTTCGAGGCAAATTTGATGACCCCGTGTTGTGAACGTTTCAGCGCTTGCGTCCCATGCCTGTTTCATCGACCTCTGTTGACTTTTCGCCCCGTTGTCTGAATGGCTTTTGCCCCTTCTGTGAGGTCCTCGCCACCAGGACGCGATTTTCCTTTTCCTTTCAGCCCTTTGATCCATGTGCTGCCGCGGATCAGCTTTTCTCTCTATAACTTCTTTCTTACCTCTTTCCCGTTGTTTTTTCTTCCCCGAGTATTCGTTGACATTCCTGGTCTTCCCGTTTTGTGAGACCCGCTTATTGAACTTTGCTTCCTTCGTTACTTTTGCGCGCCGTCCTCCCCCAAGCAGGTGGTCAAACACGACTTTTTTGGTTCCATTAGTTGGTACTGGGTTGACTTTTAGAATTTTCCCACGGAGGGTCGTCCAAATCTTGCGTTCACGATCGACGCCCCCCCCTGATTATATTCCTTAAAGGCCACTCTGTCCGCAGATTCAGGTCCTTCGACATACTTATTGGACGTTCTTCCTTTTTTTTTAACCCCCCTGTTGACAGGACTTCCATGCTTGGTTTGCCGTCAAGCCTAGATAACTCCTGTGGGTGTTCCAGGGTTTTTCCCCCCCCCATTCCTTTGAGGATAGAACCCCCTCCTAGGGCGGCCTTCCTCACCTTGATGCCGTCGGGCCAGGAACAGCCATTATGTTACTTTAACCTTCCAGTGATGCTGTGTTGGACTTTTTTCCTGGCGACGAACTGACCCTATCACCCGGCCGCTAGTTCAGATACGGTCCAACGATCGATTTTTTCCCCTCTCTCCGTTTCTTCTTTACCTTTCACGTCTTTAAGAAGCCTTGTCCCTCAGCTCGCTCGGGACCCGAATTCTACTTGGGTACATCCCCCCTTATGAGTTATCTTTGTTTTTTTTTGACACGGCCTTTCCTTTTGCACGGTCTTACCTGATTCGAATGTTTCGAAGAATGCGCGTCAGAGAGGGCCCCGGCGCTTTTGAGCGGTTTGAACCGAATTCTTCTCTCCTCCTAAGAACTTTTTCTTTTCCGACCTGGTCCTGTTTTTTGCCTCCCCCTATAAACCAGGACGCCGGACTCTTTCTTCTTCAGGAATGATTTTTTCTGATGGGTTTAAATTCTCTTATGCCGATTGTTATTTTTTTTGTTGCCCCATATATGTCTTTGGCACCTGAAGGTGCCGCGGATGCGGTTATTTCTAACGTGTCTGTGTTTCTTTTTCTAGTTTTCCCTCCCCCCCGAGCTTCCCCCGTATCTTAACTCGTAAGCGCGTTGACTCTTTGTCCTTCCTCCGAGCTTCTTCTTTTTTTTAGATTATCTTCTTTCCTTCTTTCTGGGCATTTTCGTGATCTTCCCACACCACTGCGAGAAGCTAGCGTTTGACCCTCTCGCCCTTCTTTAAGATCCTGTCCTTTGACTGTTTTTTTTTTTTGAGTAGGTTGCATAGTTATAGTAGGGATCCCGATCATATTGCGCCTTCTGTCCAGGCCAGAGGTTCCGTTAAGTTTTAGTTTTCCCCTGATTAGCCTCTGATGGAACCAGTTCTCTAAGGCCTTTTCCTGTTTTCCGAGCTCAATTGTCCAGGCACCACCGCGGGCTCTCTTTAGGTCCAGGATTCAGGTCTCCCAGACGATTACAGTCCCTTCATACCTTTTTGGGAGCCCCATCTGTGACGCCCTATAGAATATGGTTCTCCCTTTCCTCTCCTGTTGCCCTCAAGTGCACCGCCACTTGCGCCTCCCCCTCCTCGATTTGATCAGGTTTTTTTCTGCAGCATTGCATGTGGAAACTCTTCGACTGAAGACCATCAGCTAAATCACCCCGTGTTGCTCGATCGCTTTCAGAAATGTTTCGGGCACTTCCGCTTTGTCCGAAGACACCATGGCTTTTTTTCCCCCCGAGCGACACCCTTAAAACATTTCCTTTCCTTACGACCCCGTCCAGCGTGTCGAGAAGACATGAGTCATGGCTCGCCCTAAATAGCAGATTTTTTTTGTTTGCAGCGTTCTCTTATGTGTATATCATGCCGTCTGCCGGAGTCCCTTACTTCCCTGCCATCAGAAATCTTTTTTTTTCATTTTTGGATTCTTATACCGTCCGTCGAGGATTTTTGTATT
>Ga0179593_1306933_pt1 | contig 14958 bp, 25 predicted proteins | sample CZODoug2_1_08_16_FD_185931 | JGI IMG/M metagenome (GOLD analysis project Ga0179593, IMG submission 185931) | Vadose zone soil fungal communities from Angelo Coast Range Reserve, California, USA - CZODoug2_1_08_16fungal (PacBio error correction) | ecosystem: Environmental > Terrestrial > Soil >... | reverse complement strand
CTTGCCCCGTCGTTTTTTTTTTTCTGGCTTTTGTTTTGTTTTCGTCCCACTCCCGTTCGGATTTGTGCGACCGATCGGATCGGGCTGGTCCTTCCGCCCCTCACTGCGGAAGTTATGCTCTTCCCGTTTCAACTCGTTTGATCCCTTGGCGACCCTCCTCCGTCGGTCCCCCCCCTCCCCCTGATTTTTTTTTCTCCCACGAACCCGTTTACTTTAAGTGATCAGTTTTCCGTCCTTTCGTTCACTTCTGGCACCAGAATCCTTTGGGGAAGACCAAGGTCCGTGCGCGTACACCACAATTTTTTTTTTGAATCTGCCGGGAATAATTTTGAATTCGACGTTTTGCCGTTTTGCGCCCGCCTTGGCAAAAATGCATCAGTTTTTGTCCCCCCCCTGACTTTTGACCAAATTGCCAACGGGCCCTTCTCATGGCCCCTGGTCCCTGTTCTCTGTATGAACAACCCCATCCCCCGACCCGGCATCCGGTTGAACACTTCTTAGAGTAGCTCCGTTGGTTTTTCCTGGGGGTGGATCCTTTTAAGGACTGCCACCCGAGCGCCCAATTCTTTCTTTGCCATCGCCTTTATCCCGAACCCTGTTGAAATCCGTGTGCCAAGGGCGCTTTGCTGAGCGCTTCCTTTGGCCGTTGCGTTTGCCGTTTTTTTGGTGCGTTTTTTTCCCTGCGCGCCATAGGGTTTTTCTGTTTTTTCCACCTTGAGTCGGAAGGGCCCCCTTTCGGCAGACACGTCTTGTCAGGTAACGTTTAGAAACCAAGTTTCGTGCCTCTTTTGGCCGGGGCCTTTGTTTTTTAGCCATTTGGTGGTGACCCCCCCCCCAACGATGTCACGAAATTTGGTTCCCTCCCAGTGCTTTACTTCACTTCGCTTTCCGTTTTTTTATTTTGCGTGCACACGCCCCCCTGTTTCCCCGCTGGTGGCCTTCCCGGTTGAGCCTGAAATTTTTTTTTGAAAATGTCTTCGTTCGTTGTGGAGTTTGTAAGCCTTCACAATGGTTTGACATGCCGCGGCCCATTTTTGGGATCCCTTGCCTCGTTTAGGGGCCCCCCCTGAAGTGACCCCATGGCAAAGGGATTTGTTTTTTTTTTAGTCCAACCGCCCTCTTTGCGCGCCTGAAATTTCTCGATTTTTTTCAAGGCGATAAACCCACTATTTCCTTATTTACTTTCCCCGTTCGTGTGAGGATTTCAGGGCGGGCCCGCCGCAAATCGTTTCATGTTCTCCCCTTTTTTTGTTTTCCACAGGCTGAGCTTGATGGTCTTTTTTTGCCCTGTCCCAATTCGAGATTTTCTTGGACCCTTGCCGCTGGGTTTTACAAGCGTTTGGACCCCACTAATCGTGGCTGCCCTCATGTGTACGCGGAATTTTTTCAACCTGTCATTTTCTGAGAGATAGTTTTTTGGGTCGTTTTTTTTCCCCCTTTTAGGCGTTCTTTCCTCGTGCTTGACCAGCGATGATTCGAAAACCCCCCCAGACTTCTTTTTCCCGCTCTTCCCCCCCTTTCTTCATTTTGATTGTTTGAAGTAGGAGGCCCTTTCACAAGGTTCCTTCTCTCCTTTTCCTTTTTTTCCTTCCCCCTCCCGTTGTTTGTTTTTGAGTCTATATGCCCTTTTTTTAATCCTGCTTGGCGGTACGTTGCCCAACTTTTGGGGGTCATACCTTTGATCCGTCTGTTTTTTTTTTTTTTTTACCTCCCCCCCCCTTGCTGGAATGGCCGTTGATTTCCGCGGCACAGGCCCCCCCTGACAAAAACTTTGATTCCCCCGCCAATAGTCCCGTTTTTGAAGTTTTACCCCCACCCTCGTTCGTATTCCGGTCGCTCTATTGTACCAAGGCTTTTCCCCCTTGGGCGTGCCCACCCACTGACTCCTGCGTCACATTTTTTTTTTCTTCCTTCCCGTCCATCCGGTTTCTTTGTACAACCCCAATTTGTCCTGGACGAACCCCCTCGATTGACCACTGTGCTTCTTTTCCCGTTACCCCCGGGTTGTTAAATCCTTCCCTTTTTCTTTCTCCCTATAAACGTTACGGTGTTTGTTTTTTTTTTTGCGCCTTGACTCAACTCCAGATTTCCCTCCATACCCCCTTTGCTCCGCACCCCCCTTTCCTTCCCCGTCATGCTTGATCCAACGTCTCAGTGTTTTTACCCCCCCCCCTGTTTTGCCCTCGGTACGCTCAGTTGGGCCCCTTAAGGACACCTCCCTCCTTGTTTTCTTGGTACTTTTGTAATTTCCAAACTCTCCCCGCTCAAACCCGCGACCACTTTTTTTTCTTCACCCCCCTTCCCTATTTCTCAACCAAGCTCCCCCTTTTTTGTTTTTCCGCAACAATCCTCTTTCCGAAGAACTGGTCGACCCAGCAAACCCTCTTGCTTTCCCCCAATTTCTTTCCCTCTGTTTGTGTTGTAATCCCCTCTCCGAACAAATCCGGCCCCCAAATCGGCTCATCACACCTTTTTTTTTCTACCCCCCTTGCCCCCCCTTACCTGTTTGCAATAAATCTTGCATGGGCCTTCGCCGTTCTTTTTTTCCCGAACCCCTCATTGTGTCGTCACCCACCCCGTAGTTCTTTGGTCCCCAGTCAGTTTTCCCCCCACCCTTGACGACCGGGCACCCAGACTAGTTGCTTCAATTCAGGCGCCTTCCCCCACCATTCTTTCCCCCCCCATCCCTTTTTTTCTTTTTGTTCATTAATTGTCAGTTCTTTGACAACTGTACTATTGTCGCGGTACCCCTTTTCGGGATCCCCACCCAGTCAAACCTTTTTTCCCCCCTAGCCGCTTTTTTTAATCAGTAGTTCTTTACTGTAAATTTTAATTGACAGACGTTAGTCAGTTTTTACTTTTTCCTTTCCTTTATTGTCAATTGTTCTTAATTTTTTTTTTTGATCCCCCCTTTTTTGATTCCGCCACGGCAACACTTTACACGTTTTTCCTGAATTCAAACATCCCCTGCGATTCACTTTCCCAACTCCCTTGTTTGGTAAGTGTTTTTCCAAACTTTTGGTCTAGAACGTCTTCCTTTGTCGTCCCCATCGTGGAAACCTCCCCCCCTCGGTTCTTCGTTTTCTTTCTCTTTTTTTTTTTCTTTGCTGTTTTAGTGCTTTTTCCCCCAAACCGCGTTGACCCTTGGCGCCCCCTTCTTTTCACTTCTTTTTTTCACTCGATATTCTTCTTATTTCCGCTCTCCGATTTTTTCACGGTACCCTTTGTTATGCTTTTACCGCCAGAAGATAGACCCAAACTTTGCGTCTTTTTTTATTTTGACCCTGCACCCCTCCATGAGACCTCCCCTCCCCACCTATTTTTATACCGATGTTTTTCTTCTGATTTATTTATTGACCGTGCACGAGTTCTCCCGTTCCCCTCCCGTGCTCCCCCCGGTCTCCCCCGCATTGGTTTGATTTTTCCGTGAAAGCAGTCTTTCCGTCGATTCACTCCTCCCTCTGTTACCTGATGCCGTCTTTGGAGTATTGTCTCATTTTCCCATGGCCGGCGGGTTTTTTTTCCTGTTTACCCCCTGCACTTTGAATTTGGCCTTTTCCCCCTGTTTTCCGCCTTTTCCTCAGACGACATTTTCCTGTAACCTCTTTCCCGAGAGGGCGCGTGTCCGGGGGACCTTTTTTAAAACAAACCCTTTGGCAGCCTTTTTTTTTCCCGTTTCCTCCCCCTTCAACCCATGCCCTTTACCACCCTCGCCGGATCAAGCTGTCATCCAATCCCCTTCCAAGTTTGAGTCCTCACTCGATTGCCTCTTTTGTCTACCCCCATTTCCTGGTTTACCCCGTCCTTTTTTTTTGTTCTTTTTTGCCTTTACAACGCCTTTTTTTCTTTCCCAGCCCCCCTCCTTGACCAGCCCACCCCTTCCCCAAATTTAGTTGTTTAGTCTTTTATATGGATGCGGTCCTCCCCGACCTCCTCTTTTACAAACCCCCGTCCGGCCCCCCCTTCTTCCAACCTCCTCAAAACAGTGGGTCTCCCCCTGTCTCCCCAATAATGAGTAGACCCGCCAGTGCCCCGACAATCATGGCGTTTTCGCGGTGTACCCCCCCTCGCCTCCCCCCTTCTCAGTTTAACAAAATATTTTCCCCCCATACACCACTCCGACTTTTCGCTACACGTCGGACCACAAACTCTATTTTTTTATTCCCGATTTCTTCTTTCCTCTTCCCCTTTTTTTTTTTTTTGTATTAGTTTTTTTTCGGGCTCCCACTATAGGAGTTTGTTTTTCCACGGTTGGGAGTTGTAAGTGTCGAGACGGTTTGTTTCTGTTCTCATATTTGGTGCCAACCCTGAGCCTGTTGCGTCTGTGTTTACACGCGTTTCCCCCCATTTCCCCCCCCTTTTTCTTCTTTTTTCTACCTTTGCGACTCGTGGCTCACTTCGACCTTTTTTTGTTTTTGATGGGTTTGAAGGCCGGCTCCCACTTTTGATTTGGGTAGGGCCGCTTTTGTGTCCCCTCGGCTTCTTTCTGCCGTGACCATCCACCCCACCGGATACTTTCCAACCACAAGTAACAGGTTGATTGTTCCAACAGTAGGTTGGCTTTGAAAGACATCGCCCCTTGTCCTTTGTCTTCCTGTCCCAACCCCTCTTGACCTTCCTTTCTTGTAGCCCCAACCAAGCTTCCAACCTCCTTTTAGTTTTTGATTTGAATTGCTGTGGATGCCCGGTCATGCTGCGCCGCTGTTGTTCTTCCTTTTTTTTTGCGGGTCTTCGCAACCGGCTGTTCTTTTTTTTGTTTCTTTTGCGTGGTACCCCCCTTGCGCTAGTGGCCCCCCCAGGCTTTTCGAAGGTTGCTGTGTTCGCGTTTGCGGAACCTTTTGTGTTTCATCAAATTTGGTTCCAACCAGTCCCACCCGCCTGTTTTCCCCTTATTTTCCCTCTTTCACACCTCTCCCCGACCCCCCCCTCCCCATGGATTGGGGAGTATTAGTTGATCGGGATGCGCTGTCCGCCATTTTTATGAAACTCTCACCCCCCCTCCCTTTCTTTGCAGTTTTTCGCTGCCCCCCGCGACGCGGAAAAATACCCATACCCCTTCATTTTGTTTTTTCGACCCCGCCTTCTGTCCCCCCTTCGTTTGCTGCCCGGGTGTTTTTTTTTTTTTTTTTTTTTCTGTGTTATTCGTGACCACAAGAAGCGGCTTTGGGCGCCTGCGCGATCTGGGGCCTTTTTCCCCTACTTGTTTTTTGCCTCCAATCCCCCGTCCCCCAACTCCCCATCTGGGAATCCTTCTGATTACTGTCCAAGTGGTTGCCAGCGGGCGCTTTTTTTTCAAGGACAATTTGTCGTCCCGCCCCCCTTTTTCTTTTTTTTTCTCCCTTCCCCCATTTTTCCGTCACTGCAAGGTTTTCCGCTCCTCCCTGAGACTTTTTCGTCCCCCCCCCCTGGACCACCCCCCCGGTTTCCCTCACAAGGTTTCCTCTGTGTACACCCAAGTTGGGCGTTCCCCTGGTCACCTCCTGTATTGTGATCGCTCGTGACCTTTTTCGGTCTGCCTGGCGCACACCCTTTGTATCCTCCCCAACCCCCCCTTTGCAAAGTGACCCAATTGCCCCATAGTTCTCCAAGTCTGTTTTTCGCTACGGGCCCTATACCAGGTCAAAAGCCCATTCGGCCATGGAACCCCTTTCCCTGAGCTCTTTTAGGTGTTTTTCTTGTTTTCTTCCCCTTTCACCTTGACCCCCCCCGAGCGACCCAAGCTGGTTCTTTCCCCCAGTTCTAATTGTGCAACAGATGAGGCACTGGTGTAATCGCCCCTCTTTCCCCGAACCTCTTCGCTTTGGCCCCATCTTTTTTGGACCCGGCCGGCTTCCCCCGCGGTTTTCCAGGCGGTTGCGGGCGGAATTCCACTGTCTTTTTGAAAGATATTTTTTTCTTCCTTGTTTCCCCCAACGGTTTTCCTGACCCCCCCGTGGGCGCGCCCCCTCTTTTGCCCCCTCCCCTCTGAGGGCAGACTGACACAACTATGAAGTCCCCCCCCAATTTTTCCACCTGTCATTCATTTTTTTTTTAGACCCCATTTTTCGCTGCGTCTTTCGTTGCGGTAAACCTTGACGCTGTTGTTACGTTGACCGATGAGTTTTGGAAATGTCGCGCTTTGACTTTTTGGATTTTTTCCTTTTCCTTCCACTTTTTCCTGTCCGGAGGTTGCAATTGTCGAGTTCCCCCCTCCCCCCCTGGTTTCGATCCATTTTCCCCCCCCGTATTCCAAAAGAGAGCAGGGGTGCCCGTGTGCAGAGTTTGCTCCGTTCACTTTTCGTCTTTGATCCCGGTTGCTCAACAACCAACCTTTACTTCTTCTTTATCCTTCCTCGTCCCCTTTAGGCATTCCCCCCCCCCCTGTTGCCTTTTACCCCAGCGAAATTATTTTTGTGTCAAGCCTTGGGTTTCACAAGTGTTCCGTATTCTGGAAGTGCGGATACCCTTTCGGTTGGACATTGCTCCAGCATGGTTGGTGATGGGCAGCGTTTGAACCCCCCCACTTCTGGCGACCGGATTCCGCTTGACGTTTTTTCCAGTTTTTTCTCTTTTTTCTTGTGAATCGGTTGTTCCTTTTCCGTTGGAAGGCTTGTGCAGGTAATTTTTTTGTTCCCCAACCCACTTTTTTTTTCCCCATTTGGAAGTGCCGTTCCCCCCCCCACCAAGACAGGTTTCCACCTCTTTCCCCCCGGCCCGTTAGCGGTTATGTTCCCCCTGAAAAAAACGTCCGATTCTTTTAAACTCCATTCCTCAGGGGGGTGTTTTTAAGATCTTGCGTTTTTCCGGTTTTTTTCCCCTTCCGACGGCGGAGGCCACTTATAGGCGGCATCGGTACTCTTTCCACTTCCCAATCAGCATTTTTTGTCTTTTCCAAACATGGACGGAGCTCCCCCTCCCTGCCACCGTTCGAACTCAGCTACCAATTAGAAGTACCAACCTCCGTTCCTTTTATCTCGGTTTTTTTTCTCCCCCCCCTGATGTTTCAAGTTTATTGTCCAGCGGCTGCCCCAATGTTCATCCGCGTCCCTTAATCCGGCATTCCATCAAGGCCTTCAACCCTTTTTAAACCACAAGCGGGTTTGTTCCCCCCTGAAAAAAAGTTTCGTCTGTCCCGGCCCCTGTGTACCTTTTTTAAATCCTCCTGCTTTTTTCGCTACGTAACGTTCTTTTTTCTTAGTCCCTTGTTCTCCCCCTTCTCCAATTTTTGCACGTCGCAAATATTTCCCTGCGTTTGCTCCGGGCCTTTGCTCCTCTTAGGTTTAACTTTTTGCGAACACCTCGCGATTTACCTTTTTCGCCTGCCCCTTTTTTTTTTTCCCCCCTTTTGGAACTCTGGTCATTCCCACAATTCTCCAGTGAAACAGGCGTCCACCCCTTTACAATCTTACTTTTGCTCCCCCCCCTCGTTACCCTTTTTCCTTTTTTGCCCCATTCTCGTAAGCCACTGTGTTAGTACCACCCCCCCTTCACCTTCCTTCTTCCCCGCAATTTTCTTCACTTCTTGTGTTCCACAATGCTCGGACATCCCGTCAACCACTTTTGGCGACCACTTTTTTTTTTTCGCACCACTTTTTTTGCACTTTTTCTTAACTCGCTTTCTTGCTTCTTGTTCCCCGTTCTACCTTCTTTTGTAAAACTCAAAATTTTAACAACAAAAAACAAACCTCCGGTGGCCCCCTCCCCAGGCCGTTGTCCCCCCGTTTCGGCCTTGGCCCCCCGTGCTCTTTTGTTTGACTTCCTCCTCTTTTTCTTCACAGTCCTTTTCCATATCTTGTTTTTTTTTGCCTCTTTTTAAGCGTGAGTGTTTCAAAATGTCCCCCCCCACCCTCTTTGGGAGGGCTCTGTGTTTCCGGTTTTACTTTTGGTAGCCAACCCCTGCAAGTGCCCCACACCCCCTCCCGACTGCCCATCCCGTTTCTTTCGATGTTCCTTTCCGCCGCTGGCTTGCCCTTGTCATTGACCTTTTCCAGGGGTTTTTTGACAATTGAAACTGTAAGTTTTTTACTTTACATTTGTCCTCCTTTTTTTTTTATACCCCCTTTTTTTTCGGCCCTCTTCCCCTCCCCCCGTTCCCGATCGACTTAAATATCCGTCCGGACCTTCCCGACCCGTGTCTTGGTTGTCCGCTCTCAACCCCTTTTTTTCCACTGATTGGTATTCCAGGGGGTTTTTAACGAAACTCCTGTCTTCTCTCGCCCTTCGCGGGTGTTTTCCCTGCGACCCACCCAGTTCGTGTCGACCTTTTCCCTTTCGTTCGCCTTCCCTTTCGACTTTTTTTTGTCAGAGTGAGGAATATTATTTTAAGATCTTCCCGACTGGTCGATTGTCCTATTGGTTCCTTGTCCCAGCATATCGGCTGCCTGTCCCCTTGCCCCCCTTTCGTGCGACCCTCTCTTTGTCAGGCAAGAGCATGGCCTCGTTCACACCCCGATGTTCTCACATTTATTGTTTTTAGTACCTGAGTAGTTTCAAGTTCCCCGCAGCGCAAAACCTGTTTTTGCAGTTCTTTTGCTTTAACCCCTGGTGCTTGTCCACGCCCCCTCGTCCTCCTGTTCGATTCCCCTTCTACCCTCTGCCCGTTTGTTTGTGTCTTTTGATCGTTGATTATTTTCCTGATTGCACAAGGGCCCTTGTGTGTTTTCTTTTAACCCTCACTTTGTAAATGACGAGTTTCCATCCTTCTTAACCTCGGGCGACAGCATCCCGGCCAGTCCCTTCCCGCTGCCTTGGCTTGTCCTTTTTTTCTTACCGTCCCCCCAAACCTCAACTGGTTTCGTCCGCCGTACCAATTGCCCATCCCCCTCCTCCGGACCCTAATTTGTCCCGTCAATTCCACCCATTACTTTCCGCAAGGATTTTCCTCCCCCCATCGCCTTTGGTCTATTTTTTTTCCCCTAAACAATTCCTTTACCCTTTTTTGCAGTTTTGTTGGCCCACGCAGGAGTTAGTTGCCAACCTTACTTTTTTGTGTCACCTCTAACCCTTTTTTTCTTTTCCACCCTCTGTTCTTTTATCTTTGAAGTGCCCCCCCCCCGGGGCAGTTTTTTCCCCCCCCCGAACTGCTTTTAAAAATGTTTGCACCGAAGTAAACATCAACAGGTTGGAAGCCCTTTCTCACCGCACTTTCCCACCCCTTTCGTAATTATCCCCCTCGTCTCCCAGTACGAATCAGCACAACTTTTTTGTATGTGACTTTCTTGTTTTTTGTTTCAAACCGCTGTAACCTGCTCCGTTTGTCCCCCCACCCCCCCCCCCCCCCCAATATTCGACCCAACCCCCTTTTCCTAAACCGAACATTGACCACACCCGTTTCTGTGCCACAACACTCCTTATTTCATGCATTCTCTCCTTTCCCTTTTCCTCCCTCCTGTCCTTTTGTTTTAGTTTGCCCTATCTTTCCCCCCCTATAGTGAGTTGTTCAACGTAACTTAGTTCCTCTCCCTTTTTTAGCAATTGGTTTGGGATTTTGCCTATGTGGTTTGCCAACCGTTGATGCATGTTGTTGTAGCGGTTTTTTTACCCCCCCGCGCACCTCCCCAATTGGCTATGTTTCCCCCTTTGGTCCTACTCCTGGTCCTTTTTCCTTTTTTGGATCTTCTTTGGCGCAGGGCTCCCAATGTTGAGATTTGTTTCGTCGCGGTTGTACCCCCCTCGGCAGTTCGTTCTGCGACATCCCCCCCTCTACCCCCGATGGTGTCACAGAACATTGGTTGAGGGTTTTCCTCACATTCGTTTTTTTTCCGAGCGTTGCCTGCGTTTGTATTTTTGGACTGCCCAAAGAGTGAACTTTAAAACCTGGCTTTTATTCCCACCTTTTAAAATCGCAATTTTTTACCCCAATAATTTTTTTTTCCGTAAATCCATGGTGGCCTTGACGTCACTTTTGTCTGGCGTCCGGCTATGTTTCTGGGCATTGTTTTGTTTCGACGCAACCCCCTGCTGGGGTGTCCCCTTGCCGGACACGTTTCTTATTATTCCCTTCTTTAGACCAGGATGATCGGGAGTGTGTAGGAGGACTTACCGGTTTCTTCACCCCTTGCTGGTTAACCAGGAAAACCTCCCCGGCCTATCCCTTCTTCTCCCGACACCCACACTTCAACTTTACGCGGTTGAGAGGTCTATTTCTGATCGAACTTCTCTGATGCTTTCCATGTCCCCCCGCTTCCCCCCCCTCTTCTTTCCAAACTTTGGGATGTCTGTTTTTAGTCCTGCAACGGTCACGCACTGCTTGACAACATAAATTGTTTTTGAACAGCTTATGTCCCATCGGGCGGGCCTTGTGGTTTTTTCTTTTGCCCTGTAGCCCCGAAGAGTCTCCCAGTGTGTGCCTGATCGCTGTTCTGACCTTGACGACCCCAATCCTTTTGCCCCCCACGTGCCAGGTAATTTGATTTCCTCTTACCTCTCGCTTTTTACGAAGTTTCTTGGCGCCCCCGAAGCTTGGCGCCCTCCGTCTTTTTTTTTTTCGCCCCCTGAAACCTCTGCAGGCAGTTTGTCCCGCCCCCTAGGACTCAAGTGTAGTTCAGCTTTTTTCTTTTTTGCAAGGCGTGGGGAAGGACACCTGTTCCGCGTGTCCACCCTGGCGTTTCGGGATGGGCCTCTCCCTTGCTATTTGAAATTCTTTTCATCTGACTTCGTTTTCGTTTGCGCTGGCTTCAAACCACTGGTATAGGACAACAACTGACGTGGTCACCCCCTTGCAAAACGTTTCCCCCTTGCTTTTCCGGTATTGTCCCGTTTTATTCCTGTTCAATTAATAGACTGAATGTCCTAGGAGCTTTTATGGTTTTGTACTGTTGGATCCGGTCGGACGGACCCTTCGACCAACGCTGTCTTGTCGTGGGCCAATCTGCTATCTAGGGCCCCCTCCCCCCAAGAGATGGAAGTGACTTTTTTTTTGAATTTGGACGCAACTGAATGTCGCCAGAGCGTTCCCCCCGGCGCTTTTCCTGTGTCCACCCGTCTTTTTTCCGCGGTGTTTTTTTCCCCCAATTGCGGTTTTTCTGGCCCCACGTGGAAGGGCCCTTCGCAACGACTCTTGTTTGCAACGTTTTCTACCCCCTTGGGCGTCGTCTCTTTTTTCTTTTATTTTTATGCTGGTGGGTCACCACAAACGTTTTTATGAGTAAAATTGCACCCCTTCGCGGATTTTCTGTTGTCTTTTTACCAGGTTTGCTGTTTTCCCTCCGGTCTTTTGCTAAAATCCCTTTGGACGTTTTGTTGCATTAGCGAAGTTTAACTGTCGCTTTTTTCCTCATTTTTTGAGATTTTTTTTTCCCCTCCTTCCATGGTCCCCCTGCGTTGCGGCACCCTTTGGGAGCGTCAAGCAGGTTTCTTTTCTCTCCAAGGAACCTTATCGTTTTTTTCCAAGGCAGCAGCAGTCCTTTGGTCACCTCTTTTTCCGTTGCGTCCCCCCCCCCCTCTCCCTTTCTCTCTTTTTTCTTCCCTGCTAAGAACCAACCTTTCCGATCATCGATGGGATTTTGAGTGTAGGCAATTTCGGGGCCTTTTTGACCTCCCCCCCCCAATCCCCTTTTTTTCATTTTGCCTCCCCCTCTCTTGGTGGGTTTTCACCCCCCTTTGTCCCCCGATATGAAGTCTTCTGACCCCTGGTTCGTAGTTTTTGATTGGGGGCCACCGAGATGCAGTCGTCCCAATGATCTTTGCGACCGGAGATTTTTCCTTCCGTTCCTTTTTTTCTTCCACAGGCTATTGAGGAGGCGGATAGGGTTTCAGGTGCCTTTTCCAGTCTCTTCCGGCCATCTTTTTTTTACCAGCGCATTGACATTTGCAGGAACCCCCAAACCCCGACTGATACCCTTGTCTTCCCCCTGCCCCCGATATTTTTTTTCCCCAGCCTCACGGTGCGCCTTTCCCTAACGCCCATAATATCTATTTTCATCATCCTCCCTTTGTTTTTTTTTTGTGATCTCTCCTTATTTCCGTTTATTTTTTAGTTTCCAATGGCGCGGCGTGTTCCAAATGCGGACCTTTTGTTTTGTTGAAACCCCCCGCATCGGACTCGTCTGTTCTTTTTTTTTTCTGCATTCTTCCGTTTGTGTCCCCCAAAAACTGCAGGAGCCCGTCCCCCCTTTTGCCCCCCCCACGGCACACAGCCCCCCCTCTTTTTTCCCCTCTCCGTTCAATAGCCCCGTTAACAAACTTCCTGGCTTTATCTCCTGGTCCCCCTTCCTTGTTTCATGAGGCAAGCTGGCACTTGAAAAACCTGTCTCCGCCCAGTTCCTATTGACCCCCTCCCACTTTTTTTTTCCTGAAACTTTGTCACCCCCCCCCCCCTTTTTCTTCTGCCCCCTTACCCCGCTTTTTTGCGGCGGTTCCCCGGTGTGCTTTTTGAAGTGGTAAATTTCCTCCCCCTCGATGTCATCGTCTCCCTCCTTTTTGTACCCCCCCACGGTTTGTTCTGCGCCTGATCCCTCGATAAATTTTCGTTTCTCTTAACTATGCCACGGGCATTTGTGCTGATATACCTTCCGTTCCCCCCTTTTTTTTTTCGCTCCCCCCCTTTTTCTCTTTCTCCCCCCCCAGTTGCCGGCCGGTCCCTGTCATTGGAAACCTGGCGGGCAAATCTCCCCCGTTTGGAACCCGTTGAACCGTTCCATTTTCAAAAATTTTCTCTCATATTTCCTTTAATTTTCCCACCCTGTTTTTCCCTTTTCTGTGCCGCAACTACTTCGTCATCCGACTTTAGTTCCCATTGACCAAATACTCTTGTCCCTTCTTTTTCATTCGTTTTTTTCCACAATTCTTTCTACCATCCCTTCCCAAATCGGCCTGCCCCCCCTTTTTTCTGCACCTGTTTTCCTCAAAATTTTCCTTTCTGCCGATTTTTTTCCTTTTCTGGTTGTCCCTGTCCCCCCCCCCCCTGGACCAAAACCACGCGGCCGCCCCCGGGGCCTTTCAACCCCTCCGCTGGCCAATGCTTTTGTTCTCATTTGTACCGCGGTGCCGCTTCACAGTTTTTTCCATCGCTTTTTGCGAATGAGTATTTTTGCACTTCCCATTCTTTGTCCCCCCCCACGCTAGTCCGTTCCCCCTTCGGTTCATACCCCCCAGTAAACAACCCCACCCTCCACCCACCCCCCCCCGCGCCACCCAGTGTTGTTTTGTTCCCTTCGTCGATTTGGGCTTGGCCCTGGTTTTATTCCTTTCCAAAGTCCCGTTGTTTGTTTAGGCGCACTCCCGTTTTTTCTTTTCAAGTGGGTTTTCCTTTCAGTTGTTTGTTGATACCCCAATGTTTTTTCGCCCCCAACTTGCGTCGAACGTTTTCCCCCTTTTATAGGCTTCATTCCCATATCGGCCGTTCGACCCACGCCTTTTATTTGTTTGTACTTCCGTGTACCCATTGTCTAACCCGTTTTGTCCCGTTCACAGTTCCCCGTGAAAGAACCACCCCTCGTTTATTTCTGTATTCCTTTAGTGTTCCTGTGGAACCCCCAGGTTTCGTTCTACCTTTCCCTTTTGGTCTCCGCCCGCTTTAATTTCTTTTTACTCGGATTTTCCCCGAATATTATCAGTCTTCCTCGTTGAGTTCTTTATGGGTGTCCGTTCCCAGCACTCTTCCGTTCTCTTTTTTCTGAAACCCCTCACGGTCTGTCGTTAGACCTTGTAAGCCTTTTTCAACTTGCAGAAGATGGTTCCATTTTCTTTTTTTCTTTTTTCCCCCACCTTTATGTTCTGTTCGGTTTTCACGTCCCCCGTTCGCCCAAACGTTGTGTTTCATCCCCCCCTGCTTTTTTTTTTTGCTCATGTCCGTTTTTTTGAGGCAGCTCTTAAGTTTTCTCCGTTACTCTGCCCCGTATTTCCCTGTTTCCTTTTTTGACCGTGTTCTCTTGACCATAGTGCCGTCTGTTGATTTCAGCCATTGAATTGACCCGCAGTTGATTCATTACGCACTACCCCCGTACGCTTTCCTCTTCCCTTTTTTTGTTCGGGGTTTTGCGTTGATTTTCCAGATTGGTTCCCCCTCTCAAAACCCCCCCCCCCTTGCCCTTCCTGGTGTTTCCCCCCTTCCGTTTTTGCCAACCCAATGCCCGTCCCCAGCTTTTTTGCCTGCCCCCAGCAGTCTTTGACACAGGTTCCTTTGATCCAAAAAAGGATCCCGCCCCTTCTCTTCCAGCTTTTTTTCCGCCAGTTACGTCAATTCTGACAGTTTGCATAAACAAGTCTCTTTCCACCACCCTTATTTAAACTTTAGGTGTCCCAACCCTAGTCTCCTCTTTCTTTTTTTTTCAGTCCGACTCCTCTTTACAACGCGGCCTCCTAAATTCTTTCCACCCCGTGTTTTTTTTCCGGCCTCCACCCAAATTAGAAATTTCACATCGCCGAAATAGCATTCCTGTTTTTTATTTCTTTTGTATTAACACTCTTAAGTTGAACCTTATTTTGGTGTTCCCAATATTGTAACAAACACTCCCCCCCCCCCCCTTCTCCCGATGTTTCGTTCCCCTTCCCCCGTTGCCCCCCAATAAAGATTTCATCATCTATTTTTTCCTAATACCCGTTGTTGTTGGATTATCGGCTTGTTTTACATATATGGAAGTTTTTCCCCTTTTTTCCCGGTTGCGTGTAGTCTCTTTCTTTGAGTATTTTTTTCCGTTTTCGTTTTTTTCTTGGTTAACAGTGTCTCCCCCCCCAGTTTTCTTTCAGCGGTTTTCCCCCCCTGCTCCACAGCCCTCTTTTTCTATGCTACCTGGTACCCTCCCTTCGGGACTTACTTAGTAGTTTTGGTTGATGGTCCCCCTGTTTCGATGGTTCTTTTTGGGGCGTCTTTTTTTCCCCTCCTTCCTTTTCGGCTGTCCCCTCCATTATAAAAGTGCTAGGTTGAATTCACGTTGGTGTTAGAGTTTTCGTACAATTCTTTTTGTTGGCTTTGAACAGTTTTTTCTGGCCTGCTTGTTGTATGTCTGCCCTCGTGGGGAACCCCCACCCCCCCAAACT
>Ga0179593_1647227_pt1 | contig 14959 bp, 17 predicted proteins | sample CZODoug2_1_08_16_FD_185931 | JGI IMG/M metagenome (GOLD analysis project Ga0179593, IMG submission 185931) | Vadose zone soil fungal communities from Angelo Coast Range Reserve, California, USA - CZODoug2_1_08_16fungal (PacBio error correction) | ecosystem: Environmental > Terrestrial > Soil >... | reverse complement strand
TGGGCTTTCTCCTTCCTCTTTTTTGAACAACATCCTGTCCCAGGTCCCCCCCTTCCTACTTTTTTGGTTTTGGTGTTATTTCTCTTCCGGCCCCCCCCCCCTGTCCCTACGGCTGAAGTGTTTTTCCCAAACTTCCCCGCAAAAATTTGACCCCCCTCCCATGGTTCCGTCCCCTCCTGGGCCCGTCCACCCCCTCACTTCCCACTCATTTCATTTCTGCCATGTTCTTCCCCCCGTTGGTCGTTTTTTTTTAAGTTTCCGTGGATTGTGTTATTCCTTCTCCTTCTCGTCAGACCTTTTGGCCCCCCAGGCTTTGACCTTGTGCTAGTCCATCTTTCGTCCGAAAGTGCGGGGGGATTTTTTCCGCTCCCCCGTTTCCAAATTCGACAACCCACTCTCTACCCTCTCACTATTCTTTTTTTTTCTCTCGCGCGGAGTGTGTGGGGTTAATAATTCTGGTCTGTCTCCGCCTGAATGTTTCTTTGTTCTTTGTTTTCTCCTTAACCATTTAGACGAAACACCCTTCTCCAGACAATGTTTTTTTGTTCCTTTGCTCTTTCCCGGGTGTTTGTTCTTCGTTCCCGGTACCCTTTCAGTTCCTGAACAAGAGTCCTTTCCTTTATTTGACCCCCTTGGCGTTTCCCTTTCACCTTTTTTCTTCTCTCATTCGTTGGTTCTCTATTTTGTTCCCGCTACATGTGAATGCTCAAGAATTTACGCTCTTTCTGGTTCTCTTATTCTAAACCAACTTAGAAGATCTCCGAGCCTCCTCTGTTGTCTTCAATCTCTTGGTTTCCATCCAGTCCCTGTTTTTCAAGTCCCCGGAGCGTGGATGATACACTTTTTATTCAAATTCGGACCTGTTTGGCATTCTTTCTTCTCTTTATTCTCTACCATTCTTTTTCCCATTTACACCACCTTTAGTAGTTTTTAGTGAAGGCTTTCTAGTACCTTTTCTGACCACCTGGCTACTCCTCCTATAACTCTCTATTCTTTTTCTTCCCCTGACTTTCCTCTCTCTCCTATGGATGATTCCCCTTCTCCCTTTTTTCTTTTTTTCTCCAAACCTTTTGGGGATTTTCTCCCCCCATCCTTTGGCGGGCAGGCTAATAGCGTGGCCCCCCCCCTCTTTTCCCCTCCCCTTTGGTAATTATGGAAGACTCTGTTTCCTGTCTTTTTTGCATACCCTCCCCCCTTTATACGTTCCCTCCTTTCATTCTCTCTGATCCGGACTTCTGGCTCTCGTACCTCGTTTCAGTTTCCCTTTTCCAGTGACTTGTATCTTTTCCCCTCCTCCCCCCTTTTTCGTGCTTTTTTCTTTCCCAAAATTTTTGTTTCTCTTGACCTTTTTTGCGTGCTAACTAAATTTTTTGCGGTGGTTTTTTCTTTCTTATTTTCTTCCCCTCGTGCTTGCCCTTTTGGTTTCTGGTCAGACCCTTTCGAGGCTCGTGCCATGTTTTTTTCCCCCTTAGCCCTTTCAACCCTTCCTTACTGTCGACTTTTTCCTTATCTGAGGCATTTTTGTGGTTTTTTCCTGTCTGCCCCACACTTCAAGCCCCGTTCCTCCGTCTCGCGCAGTTCGCGGATTTTTCTCTCGTTCCCTTTTTTTTTTCAGTCCCCGTTTTCCTTTTTTTTGTTCCCCAGCTTGAAATTGCGTGCCGCGTGTCACCCTTTTTTTTTTAGTGCGGCGCAGTACTGCCTTTGGGTCCTCTCCTCTTCCAATTTTTTCCATCCGTCGTCTTAGGATCAAGCCGTCGGTTTTGTTAACCCTCGTCGTTTTTTTAGTTTTTTTTCTTTTTTCCGTATGACATTCCCCTCTCCGATCTTTAGGTTTCCGTCTTCTTTATTGGGCCAACGAAACCCACTCCCCCACAACATTGGAACCCCACGAACATTTTTTCCCATGGGCCCCACCCTGTGGTCCCACCCCTCTTGACCCCTTTCCACCCTGGCTTACCCCCCTCTCCCGTCCCACCCCTGCCCCTGTCCCACCAGTAACCCTTGAGGTTTCCCGATTTTCCTCCGGTCCCCTTAAGTCTCCCCGGTGTTCTTCTCTGGCCCCCCAAGCGTCTTTTTTTCGTTTAAGGTGAGCCGGTCCCACCCCCCCACTTACTTCGATTTCCTTCCAGGACTCCAGAAGGCTGCACCCTTTTTTGGGTCCGCGGAGGCCCGCTCCCCCCCCCCCCCCCCCCCCCCCCCCCCCCCCCCCCCCCCCCCCCCCCCCCCCCCCCCCCCCCCCCGTTTTTTCTTTTTCGTTTATCGCTTTTTTTTTTTTTTGCCTTGTCATCTTTAATCACCCTGTCTTTTCTGGTTCTCTCGCTTCTCCTTGTGGTTGTGTTTTTTACGGATCTTCTGCTTTTTCCTCTGTACTCTCCTTCCCCTCCCCCCCCCCACTCCCCTTTTTCACTACCTCCTAATCCATTGACCCCTTTTGCCCCTTCGTTCCCGCTTTCTTGTGGTTACTCTTACTCCTTCCCCCATTCAATGGTGCTGTTTTGGCTTTTGGACCGATTTTGTTTTTCGTTCTGTGGTTCTCATCCCTGTCTTATACCGCCCCTCCCCCCCCGGCTGTTCCCCGTATTTGTCCCCCCCACTCCCCCCCAAACTTCCTCTCTTTTTCCTACTCTCCTCTAACCTTTTCTTTCTTTCTTTTGTTGCCCTGACCTCTTGCAATTGCTGGACCCCTTCCCTTGTTGTCACCCTTTTTTGAAGCCTGCTCCAGGGCTAAATCAGCAGTGTTGTGTGTCGTTGGTTTTCTTCCTATCTCTTTCGTCGAGTCTTACCACATACACCCTCCTTTCTTGTCTTTTGTTTAACCTCCATTTCCTTTTCATCTAACCCAAAGCTTCGAAGTGCAGGTTTCCCTTCTGCCCCGATCCCTTCCTTCTCCCGGGGTAAGTGGAAATTCGGCCTTTTTTTTGCGGCCTTGGTCCCTTTTGACTTGATTTCTCCCTTTCTCCCCTTACACCTTCCCAAAGTCGATGCCTTCCCTTTATTCTTCGACAAGGGGACCTCCGAACACTTCTTTCCCCCACCTTTTTTTTTTTCTCCATACATCCGGGGGGTTTTGTCTCCTCTCCCCTTTCCCCACCCCCCTTTCAGAGTCTTTTCTTCTCCCGCGGTCCCACAAGTTGACGTTTTCTTTAGGTATGGCTGTCTGGGCTGATTAACTCCCCGCTCATCCTGCAGCTCACTTATTCCTCTTTCATATCCTCTCGATTCTTCGGACCGACACCTTCTCCCTATTTTTGCCTTCAAGAACTCCCCCTTTTCCGGCTTTCCTTCACTCTGGTTATAAAGAGTCCCGTTCTTTGGCCCGTGGGTCAGGTCAAGGCATTACCGTAGATGTCATTTCCCTCCCACCTGCCTTCCTAACCTCGTTCTGCCCAGGGAGTAAACTCTTGTTTTTTTTTTTTCCTCACTGACGTGATGTGCTCTCATTCTTTTTCGCGTTCCCCTCTTTCCTCCCACCAATTTAGAACCCAGTTTTGTTTTTTTTTTTCCATCCTCTGTTTTGGCTTTTTGACACTGATTTACCCCTGCCGACTCCCTTCTTAAATCCCTTTCTTCTTGTCTCTACCACTTAGCCTCCTCATCCTCTTCCCGGCCTCTTTTTACGAAGCCTTTTGATTCTTCCCTATTCCCCCCTTTCGTTCCTTCCCTTCACATTGATGAGCGAGAACTTGTTCCTCTCCCCTAGGTCGTTTTACGCGCTCCTCCTTTGCCTTCCCTTGCTGCTCTGTTCCGTCTGCTGCAAACCCCCTTTCCTATTTTCGTTGCCTTTTTTGCCAAAACTTTTGGGGTTTTTTCAAGATTGATCGTTATTTCCCTTCTCTCGGTAGGCTTCCTTTTTTCGTATTCGTATCCCACTTTTTCTCTTTCACTCTTATCCTTTCTTGGGAGATTCTCTTGTCTCTCTCTCTATTTATCTTTGTTTCTGGTTTTTTTTTGTCGGAGCGGCCATCCCTAGTTTCCCCCTAAGTCTCCTGGCCCCCCGCTTCACTCCTGAGCGGTTTTTCCCTTATCAACCGCCCCCCTTCCCATCCTGACTTGGTCGCTTGTTGTTCCGTTCGTGAATTTTTCCCCCTACTCAAGTTGACTTCATCTGTGTCTGGTTCCCCCTGCGTGTTTTTTTTTTGCCTTTTCCGAATCCTTCGCAGCGTGATGACCGTTTTTTTTTCTCGAGATTGGCAATTTTTTTTCTCCGGGATTTCTTCTTCACCAAGGCCCCTGTCCCAGCCTGAGCCCTTCTTTACCCTTCAACGTCTCGGGTTTTCGGTCCAAGGGATACCCCCCCTCTCATAACAAGCCCGGTTTACTTTTGCGACATTGTCTCCCCCCATAAAGGAATACTCCGGTTTTCCCAGTTGCCGTCCGACCAGGAGGACCCTGCCCTCCCCCCCTGGGGGCCCCAATTTTTCCAGTTTCTTTTTTTTTTTTGTGATAGGCCTCCCCCCCCTCCCCTTGTTTTAACCCTTCCATCCCGAGTTTCCTTTGACCTCATTCAACGATTTCTTGCCCGTTTTTGTTCCCGCGTTTCTCCTTTGATCACTTTTTTCTCCTCCCCTTTTACCTGATTCCTCCTCCTTTCCTCGTCCCCGTAAAAAACCCCCAGACCCCCAACTTTTCCTTTAGTTTTCTGCGCCCCGGCATCTAACCCTTCCCTGCTTCTTTTTTCTGGTTTCGTAGCTCCCCATTTCTTTGTGTATTCCTGCCCATTAGGCCCCTTTTATTCCCACATCCTCCGGTCCGGACTCTGACTTCTTCCTCCCGGTTTGACCTCCTTTTCCGCCCTCTTGTCGAACTGCAACACCTTCTGGTGTGTCGGTTTGTTTTCTTTCCCCCCCTAGATGCTTGACGTTTGACTTCCCTTATCCGTGTCAGTTGTTCCAGTTTTTCTCAATTTATCCCCTCATGTTTGTCCTCGGTCCCTCTTCGGTCCCAAGGCGCCTTCGTACTCCCCCTTCCATTGCTGCATCCTCTTTGTCTTCCCCCCGCCTTCGGACTCACGGCCTTTTCGAAATTCCCCCCTTTGCTTCTGTGTTTGCCCTGTCTTTTCCATTTACACCCACTTGTTTGCTTCCCAGGGTGGAAGTTTTTTTATTTTTCGCGCGGAACCCCCCATTGAACGGTTGGTTCCTCCTTTTCTCTGTGAATCAGATTCCACCCCCCCCCTCTCGGTGTTCTCTTTCCCCTTTTTCCTTTTCCCACTTTCAATCCTCCTTTTGTCTTTTCTTCCTTGTTGTTTCTGCCCTGCTCTTCTCCTTTGATTGGAACCCTCTTTTCATTTAAAGCACTTCTTACGCCTTTTTTTCGTCATTCTTACCCATGCTACCCCACAACCCCTCACCGTAAACAACATTTCTTTTCTTTTTTCCTCACCTCCCCCTTTTACCGGAGTTTCATCCCCAACTTCACCCCTCGTCCTTTTGCACACCCCCTTGATGAAACCCTTTATTCCCTGTCATGTGTTTTAACTTTCCCCTTCTTTTCCTCGGATTTTGACCCCCCCTCCCCCCCTCAGGACATACCTTTCCCCCTTTTTCGTACGGTTGAGTTCCCTTTTCGGTCCGGGCTGTGATCCCCTCCATTCCCGTCTTCCCTCCTTTTTTGTTTTGTTTAAGCACTGGAGTTCACTTTCTCTTGTGCGCCCCCAACTATGACGGATTATTACTCCTTTCGGGTCTTCTTTTTCCTTACTGGGACCTTGACTGTTCATCTTTTTCTTCTTTTCCCTCCTTTTTCTTTCTGCAGGACACTTTCCCTCCGGACTTTACCTTCGTGCAACTAGATAGCCTCCCTTCTGCACATTTTTCCCACACGACAATCTTCAATCTTCTTTTCCATTTTTGTAGTCTACCCGGTTTTGTCCCTGACTTCTTTTTTTTTTCGTTTGGCCTTGGTTGAAAATTTTTTGCTAACCCATACTTCTTTAACTGTTTTCCACGTCGCTCAATCTGCCGTTGTGCCTTGCCTTGGAATCCTTTTCACCTTAGCCGGACACGACGCACTTTGTCCCAGAAGGATCAGTAAAGTCACCAAGCATATTCCAATCTATTGTTCTCTCTTCTCTTTGGCTCCCGTCTCAGATGCTTCCTTTCCCTTTCGTTCCTTTTCCCCTCTTTGGAGCCTTTTTTTTTCCCCTTTTTTTGGTGGAAATTGAATTGGTCCTTCCCTTGTCCCCCTTGTTCTCAACTGAGCTTTCTCTTTCATCCCCCACGGACCACTATTGTCCTCCAACCCCCCCCATTACATTTGAGATGGCTCGTTTTCTTCGCTTATGTATCCCTTCTTTTTTTTTATGTTCTAATGTCTCTAATGGCCCCTCCCCGTGCACACTTTAGGGTTAAGTAGTGAATTGTTCCAGCTTGGCATCTTTTTTCCTCTTTCCCTTCTCTTTGCGAGTCCTTTTTTTCTTTTGTCTATTTCTTTCCTTCTTTTGTCCTCTTCGCAGCCCCCTTTTTTGTTTTCCTGCCTCCCTTTGTATATGCAGGCTCCCCCCTCCCCCTTTCCCGCAAATGTCGTCCCGTTTTGCCTAGCCTTAGACTGTACACTTTCTGTCTCCCCCGTAATCCCCCCTTTTGTTTTTTTCGTTGTTCCGGTCATCAACTTCGGTCAGGCCCCCTCCGTCTTTTTTCACAACGCCCCAATTTCCACTTCGATCCTCGAAACCTTTCAATCTTTTTCTCTTCCGCCCATGTGGCTTTTTTTTCCTCAAAAAAGTTCCTTCTGCACCCCCCCCTGGTACACACTAATCCCTTTTCCTTGATCGGTGCTTCATCGCCTCTCTCTCCCCTTGCGGATCTTCATTTCTTCCTTCGACCTCTTTTCTTTGATTCTAGTCTCTGTGCGCCTCAGTGTAACCCTTTCAATTCTTGTCATATTCTTTTCCTTTCTTCTACTTGTGTGGTTCTCTTGTTAACTTAAATCCCTGTCGGACCCTCCTCGTTCTCAAGTGTTTGGTTTTCTATCCTCCTTTCCACCCGATTCCATTTGGGACTTTATCCTTGTTTTCCGACTTTTTTCTTTGCCTAAATAGATGTCCTTTTGTGACCGATCCACTCTTGTCCAACGGTTTCAGCATATCCCCTCTGTACGTGTTGTTACGCTGTGCTTCCGCTTTCATTTCTCCTTTGTTTTGCTCTCTCTTTAGTTCGCCGCCTGTCGCTTTCCTCCTTTTCCTTTCCGCTTCTTTAAGACTTTTTTTTCACGGGTATCCCTACGTTAGGGAGGAACTTCTGCAGTCGTATTTTGAGAAGCCTTCGGTAGATTCGTTGGAATCGATCCCTACCACCCCCATTTCAGAATAGGAAAAAAAGAAACTTTTCCCCCTGGCCTCCATCTCTTGGGCACTTCTCAGGTTAATGGCTGACCACCCGCTCCTTCCCCCGGTGATGTTTTTTTTTTCAAATCGGTGGCGTTCTCCCGTCGCATTGGAGGATATAGAGGATCTCGACTTTTCTTTCTTGTCTTTCCCCTTCCCAATCTGACTTCTTTTTTTGTTTTGTTAAAATTTGTGCTTTCTTTTTGACGCTGGATGTTTTCCTTGAGCGAAATACCAATGCGCCCGGGCCCACTTTTTGTGGGAAGTCTGAGCTGCTACCTTCCTTCCCCTGCTTTTTTCTTTATGGGGAGATTCCTAATTATTTTCCCTCTTTTTTTTTTTGGCCTCCCTTTTTTCACGTACTTCCCCTTTTGTTTTTTACTTCTTAGAACATCAGTTTCGTCAGAGAAACCCGCCTGTTCACCCTCCGGTTCCCTTTCCCTTTTTTCTCTGCCGTACTAAATGGTAACCTTGCCCAGATTCCTTCTTTCTTGTGTGAATACAACTTGCTCCCCCCCCCGACCACTTCGGTTGTGTTTGTGTTTCCTTTTCGGTACACCCCCGACACCAAACTTTTCTAAAAACGGCCCCCCCTTTGAAGCTCGTCTTTAACTTTCCCCCTTTTGCGCTCCCCCTCTCTACTTTTTTCCTCTAGTCCCTTCCTTCTGTTTGTGTTTGATGTATATGAGGGTTTTTAGTCTCCCTCATCGGTCCTCTCGGGGAATCCTCCGCCTTTCTCGCCGGCGGTTTTGGGTCCCCCCCCTTCCACCCATCTATATCCACACACGGGACTCCTTTTCCCCAGGCATTCCCTTTGTTCCCCCCTCATGCCTTCCTTTAAGTTCAAATGGCTTCCTTTTCTCCCTTTCCCCCCCAAACATCGGCTTGGTCTGTTCGATCTTGGGCGCGTGTTCTGTTCCCCGGTCTTCTCCCGTAAAAAAGGCTATTCCCCAGTCCCCCTCTTTTCCTTCCCTTCACACAATGGTTTTACCCCTGCTCTCTCTTTTCTTTGATTTCTCGCCACCCTTTCTCCGTTTTGTCCCCCCACTGGCGCCCCGTGCCCGATTTATATCATCTCTTTCTGCCCCTTTTTTCCTTTTTTTTAAATTATTGGACTGGGCTCCCCCTCTTCTTGGCTCGAAATCTTTACTTCCCACTCTTTCCTTACCGCTTTCTCGTGGTAACAGGAACTTAGATGTTTCCCTTAAACCTGGAAACCCGGGAGAATCCTTTTACACTTCTGTGGAGACCGGTGTCTTCCCATTGCCTTTCTAGTCTCTCTGGCTGTGTTCCTCCCCAAGTATTTCTTAGATACCTTTGTCACCTCCTTCTTTTTTTTTTACCGGATGATCATCTGCCTCCGGTCCCCATGCACCTAAAGCAACTCTCTCGTTTCTGTACAAAACTCGTTCTCCTTCTGTAACCCCTACAGGTTACTTCGCCTCCCTTTTTTTTTTTTCACTTTCGGGGAAGGACGTTCCCTTCTTTCTCTTTGCCCATTGTCCTCATCCTCTTCCCTCCTCAGTTTTCGACTTCCCCCATCCATCCTTGTGTCCCTTTCTCCCCCAAGATAAGGAGGGTCTTTAGTTCCTCACCTTTTTAGTCCTAAAAATTTATTCTTTTTTTGATCGACCTACCTTCCAGAGTGGGTGGTGGAACTTGTCTTTTTCTCTCGTGAGTCTTCTCCCTCGCTTTCCCTGATTTGTTTAACCTTTCCCTTTCCCCTTTCGTCTCCTTTGCACCTAATTTCGTCCTTCTCCTCTTTATCCATATTGCCCCCCCCTTTTTTCCTATCTCTAGTTGCCCCCTTCTCCCCTTTCTTCCCAACCCCCACAGCTTACCTTTGAGGTTCTTTTCTCCCCCCTCAGCTCTGTGATCATTTGTTACTTCTTTCTTTCTCCCCTCCTAGGACCTTTTTTTCCCTTGATGCTTATTCTCTTTTTTGTCCAGACGGTCAAGCCCCTATCTTTCCCTCCTCCCTTTTGAGTCGAGGCCCACCTCCATCCTTTTGCAGCGTTGTTTTCCCCCATTTTCTTCATTGTCTGGCCGGTTCTTCCCCCGCTCCCATGTTTCTATTTTTTTCAGTGGTTCCTCCTTTGCCCTCATTCCCTCTTTCAGATTCCGGTGTTTCCTTTTCAAGGTCCGGCCTGCCACCCCCCCTCCTTTCCTCCCGCCCCCCGGGTTTTCACGACGGACCTTTTCTTTGGCCTTCCCCCTTCTTGGGGGGACGTTTTTTTAAGCCCTCATGCGCCCAGGCCGGATTTTGGTCACTTTTTCTCTGTTTTTGTTCTTGCTTTGACCCACCTCGGGCCTTTCGGTTGTTTTTTTGTCCCCCCTCTCCCCCTTAAGGTATTAATCAGGTCACCATCCCCTCCCCTCCCCCTCCGTTATCACTTGCTTCTTTCCCGGGTTGTACCTTGTCCCCGTCACCCACAAACGACCCCTGGTTTATACAAATCTCCTCTTCGTTTCGAGTTGCTTTATTGCGTCCCTAAAGTTCAATTGGGCAACCCCCCCTTTCTTCTGGGACCCCCACGATTCTCCCCTCCTTCTTCTCGTAAAGACCATCTCTGTGAGATTTTGTTTTTTTTTTTTTTTTTTCTTGTAGCGCCTGCGAAGTGCTTCTACCCTCCCCCCTCCCCCCTTTGGTTTGTGATATTTCCCTTTTGCCCTCCTTTTTCAAGAGTCGCCGCGCGCGCACCCTGTCGCAAATGGCCTTTTTTTTTTCCCCCCTCCCTGACCCGGGCGTCACTAATTTCCTCTCTCTCTTTTGATCGGTTTTATTCTGTTCCCGCTGCTGTTCGCATTTATTTGGCGTCACTGGGTTTTTTTTTTTTGAGGCCCTTCGGACGTATTGGACCTTTTCGTTTCCATTCTGAACCCCTCCGATGGCTCTTTGTTTTCGCCGCTTTTCCCCCCATATTTTCTCAACCCCCGTGTTGCCCTGTTCTGATCTCTTTTTCTTTCCCCCCAACGTGAATACCCCCCGCTCCCCTGACTTTGCGTCTCTATTCACCTACGTGCCTTTTTGCAATCCCCCCCTTCCGGGAGTGGATACTTCCCCGCCCAACAACTTTTTCCCCCCACCGCATCGGTAAACCGATTTTGGCAAAACCCGTTCTAGGACCAGGGGGTCGTGTACCCTTCTTTGAGACTTCCTTTCCGTCTCCTTCTTGCCGCCTCTGATAATTTTCTTTAACCCCTCTTCTTTTGCCTGGGCTCTTCTCTTTCTGCATTGTTACTTGAGCCAATTGTCACCCGGCCATTTTTCCTGCTTTCTCTATTCCTCCCAAAAACCACAACCCAATCTTTCAAGATTGTCGTCCCTTTTTTTTTTTTTGCCCGGGTGGTGTTTTCCCCTTTGATCGGCCTCATTTTTGCCTTCTTCTTGCCATTATTTCCTTCTCACTTTCATGTTTGTCGCGCAAGCTATTGTTTTTGTCTCCCTTCCCTTTTTGAAGTGGGTTCTTTGGTGACCCCCCTCCCAGGCTTCACTTTACCAATCCCAATTCCACCCAGTTGACTTCTCCCTTTTCCCTCTTGCCTTCCTTTTTCCCTTGTTCATTTCTTTTGTTTTCTCTTTCCCATGAATGTCAATGAAACCCTTTTCCGCTTGTAAGGTTAAAACCCCCGGTTTTTATTTTTTCCTTCCTGTGCCCATGTGTTCCCCGTTTGGGCCCCCCCCAACCTATTTTCGGACCTATTGTCCCCCTTTCTTATCTCATGATCACCTTTTATCATGTTATCTAGGGCTGTCCCGACCCCCTTACCAACCTCGATTTCCTGCCGGACTGTGTCTGGAAGCCTCTCTGTCCTGAAGCCTCCTCGGTCTCGACTCGAGATCGCTTTGATGCTTACTCCCTTTGTTTTTGTTGTACCTTGACACCTGGATTGTGTCTTGCCGCCTGTTTGTTTTGCCAGCCTTTTTGTTCTCCCCCCCCCCTCTCGGTTCAGTCCAAATCGTCTGTTTTTTCCTTTTGACATTGCTCATCTTGACGCCTCCCCCTCTTCCTGGCACGCCCGTTTTTTCTATGCTTCCTCCCTTCTTGCCCCGGCCGCCCTCCATTCCGATTATTCTCCATAATTCAAGCCTCATCTCTCACACTTCTCCCAATGGGCTCTTTTCGTTTTTTTCCTCCCCATTCCCCCTCAGCGGAAAATCTTTTTTTGGTTCTTTCATGCCCCTCTCTCCAGGCGAATGTTTTTCCATCCTTCTCTCATTTGATGTGTTTTTTTTTCTCCCCCCCACCGACTCACGACGTAACTTTCCTGCTTTTTTTCTTCCCCTTGTTTATTCCCTTTTGGACCTTATTTTTTGTGCGCTCTGTTCTGGGTATTTCCCCTCTTGAGGCCTCTCCCTCCCCTCACGTGCCTATTACATTTCTATGAGATGTGTGTGCTTTTTTGCTACCCTTCTCGTTGCTTCGCCCCCCCCAGCTGGTCTAATACGTACACCCCTTTTTTCCCTTTTGATCTCCTTTACTTCTTTTTACCGTATCGACACTCCGTTGTGGTTTCACGTTCAACCTCCTTTTGGTTCTCCTTACCCCCCGCGTCAGTTGCCCCTCTGATTCTGGCGCATCTCCCCATCCCACCTTTTCGTTTTTTCAAGCTAACCCAATCGCCTTGATGTGTTTTTTGGCCTCCCGTCTTTCTTTTGATTGTCGACGATCACTCCCCCTTTCCTGCCTCCGCGCGAAATTTTTTGCGGGGAAAGAGTCTCGTTTCTTTTTTTACAAGCCGTATGTGGTGCGAGACCCCCCTAGGTTTTTTTTTGGGACGAAGTTCAGTCTTGTCCCTTCTTCTTTTCCCCGCGAAACGAATTCTGTTTCCTGGGGTTCCCTTTGTCTTTCCCTAGATTCTCGTGGGCTGTTCGGGTGACCTTACGCCCCCCACACCCCCCCTCCCATAGGCCGCCAAACCGCACAAATAGTTTGAGATACTTCCCCCCCCCCACTTTCCTCTTCCCCTCCTTCCCATGTTTGGGTCCAACTGTGTTATTTGTTACCCTTCCCACATACGCTGAACTTGTCTGGTTTTCCCCCAACGCGCCGCCCCCCCAGCTCCCCCCCCCTTCCTTTTAGTTAAACCCCCCGCTTCCCAAGTCGAGCTCCCGAGTCTCCTCTCTTTTGCGTTTTTTACGCAAGGCATTTTTCCGATGACTGGTGTCCCCTTGTTTCTCTTCGGTTGTCGCCACTCACAAGGTTTCTTGCCCTTTTTTTTTTTTGTGTTTGTTCATCTCCCTGTGGTCTGCAATGAGCTCAGGATAGCTCTTTGTTTCCGGAATTCAATATACCTCGCTTCTTCGTTCGTGCCAGGAGGAGAGTCGGTAGGCCTGTGATCTTTATGTCCTCTTTTGGACCCTACTCTCTCATCTCTGCATCCTGAGACTCTTTTTTCCCTTTTTTGTCTGTTTTTTCCCCTCCTTTTTACTCTTTCCCCTGGCACCAGCCTCTTCTTTTTTCCTGGTGTTGTGATCTTTAATCCTCATTTCTTTTTTTTTCCATCCTTTTCCCCCTTTTGTTTTGGTTTTGTTTCTTTTTTGTCCTTTCAAGCCCCACTTGGCCTGCTTTCTTTGTGGCTGCTCATTTTGGTTTTTTTCCCTCCCCATGTCCTCCATTCGCCTCTCCCTTCTCCTGCCTAAAACCCGGCCTTCCCGGCTGGTCTTTCGGTTTCCCTTACAAGGTAAATTTCGTCCCGCTTTTTTTGTTCCTCATTGCACCGTTCCAAACTCGCAGATCTTGGGCGAGCGCCACCCCAGGTTCTCCTCTCTGGGAGTCCTTATCCAAGGTTGTTCCAGGTCCTTTTTTTTGTTTCACTTTTTGGATATCCACCACCCCTACTTTTTTTTTTTCCCCAACTCTCTTACACACCCCTGACGTCCTATTGGTGATGTTTCCCCGTACTGGACCCCCACAGCTCCTCTCTTGGGCATCCTTTTTGTCCTTCCCTTGTTTTTTTTTCCCCCCCTCCCTTGTCCTCTCCCCCCTTAGTTCTCCTCCCCCTTCTCTTTGATTATTTTTTTATTGGGGTCCCCCTTTTTGTTTTTCTTTTTTTTTTCTAGAGGGTTCCAAACAGTTTGCTTTCCCTCCGTGGCTCTCCTTGTTGCGTTTTGTTATGGGATAACACGTTCTCCAACCCCCCCCACCCCAATAGTTCTTTCAACCCTCCCTCTTCCCCCACCCTTTCCCGGCATAGAGTGCTTCTTGGGGCTTCCTTTTCATTCTCCTCGTCTTCAGTTCTGATTCTGAAACTCCCGTTGATTTTTCACCTTCTTTTTAGGGGTCGTGTCTTATTTTCCTCCTTTACACCTCCTCCCCCCTCTTGCTTTGACCAGGCCATACATTTACTGTCTGCCCCTGAAATTCCCTCGGGCCCAAACCCGGCACAAAGGGGGCTGTTTTTCCCCCTTTGTCCCTCTCCCTTTATTTAGTCCGTTTATTTTTTGTTTCCCCAACTTTTTTGTTCCGGTCGTCTTTTGTGACTTTGCTTGGTTATCTCTTATATCGACTCCCTCTTTTAATTTGTCTCTCTCTTCCTTTTAAAGCTTTTGATTTGTTCTTCTCCCCTGCTCTTCTCCGTTTGATGACGGGGCTTTCCTCCCTCATCTCTCTTTTGGTAGACGTAAATTAGCTTGAGTGACTCCCCTTCTCTGGTACTCACATAGGGATGCGTTTTGCGGTTGGGTCTTTTCTCAAGGCCCTTTTTTTCCGGCGGTCACATGAAAATTTCACCCCCCTTTGCACTGTGTTCCCCTCTATTTTTCTTGGGCCCCGACCTTGTGTCTTATTCTTGTTTTTCTGTGTACCTTTTGTTTTCCCCTACTGTTCCTTTTTCCCCCAATCCCCCCGACATTCGTTCTCCTCACGCCTTTCATTTTTTTCAGCTCTTCGCTGATCCTTTGAATTCCGATCGTCCAGACCTTCCGCCCGATCTTTTGTTTGGTAGGCTTGTAACCCTTGGGGTATCCTCCCCAGGTGTCACTGTGGATTTTTTTCCCCCTCTCCCCCTCGTCTCAGTTTCCTTTTCGAGTTTTTGCGCGAAGGGTTTTCCATCGTTTCTCCTTTTCACGCAGGCAGTCGTTTTAGTAGGGTTTTCCTTGTTTAGTCCTTTTTTTTCCTCGTGTCGGCTCCCGGCGCTCTTATCTTTTTTTAGAAGTCCTTATGATTGTTCCTTAGGTTTGTCCCTCTTACTTGATTTACGTATGAACCATTCCTCTACCTCCCCCCTCCGCTCAACCCTTTTCCCTCTCCCCGCTTGGACTTCCTCGCCCTCCCTTCGCTTCTTAATTGTTCCGTTTCTCTGGGTTGTTTTGACGCCTTACCCCCCCCAGATTTCGAGTTCTTTTCCTACTCTCCCCCTTTTCTACCTGTTCTTCTCTTCCTGTCAGACTTCCATAAGACGTCTCTTTCACCCTGTTCCTTTCGTCGAATTTCCCCTTTCGACGGGGATTTCCCCCCCCCTTTTCTTGTAGTGCCCATCTTTCCTTACTTTGGTCGTTTCCCCTTGGACCGTCTCAGAGGGTGCCTCTTCTCTTTTTCTTGTTTTTATTTTTGCGGCCCCTTTTTTTTTTTTCTAGCTTCCCCCGGCTCAGCGACCCCCTCACCAGTTGCCCCTCGTTTTCTGGTGTTTGTG
>Ga0179593_1539353_pt1 | contig 14959 bp, 24 predicted proteins | sample CZODoug2_1_08_16_FD_185931 | JGI IMG/M metagenome (GOLD analysis project Ga0179593, IMG submission 185931) | Vadose zone soil fungal communities from Angelo Coast Range Reserve, California, USA - CZODoug2_1_08_16fungal (PacBio error correction) | ecosystem: Environmental > Terrestrial > Soil >... | reverse complement strand
GTTTCCTCTGGCGTAAAATCTGGCTTCCCTCTTTTGTTGAGTTTCTTTTCCCCTTTATACCCCCCCCTAAAAATATGAGGACTTTCCCCGTTCATTTCTTGGAGACTTTTGACGCGCTTCTAGTTTTTCTTTCTGTCAACAGTCTCGCCGGGGACCCCTTTTGTTCACTCCTATAGCCCCCTACTTGGTGTTTCTCGTTTTCCCACCCGTCCTTTCCCTTCTCTTCCTATTTCCTGTCACTCCTTTTTTTTCCTCCCCTTTTCCTTCCAGGCCCTTCGTTCCGCTCCAGACATGAGACTTCTACCGAGTCAGGCACCTCGGCTTTTTCGTCTGGTGATTTACTCCCGCCATTTTTTTCCCCTACTTCCCCTCCCCCCCCCCTTCTCCACTAAACAACATTTTTGCGCCTTCCCCCCCCCCCAGACAGGGCCTGAGTTTTTTTTTTTTTTCGCACAAGCCCGCCATTTCTTTGATCCTTCTTCATCCACGTGACATTCAGTACCACAGGGACAATCTCCTGTGTTTTTGTGTTTCTTGGAAGAGCTAATGATCCCTTAACATCTTCCCCCTGACTTCCTCCACACTTCCTCCTTCGTTTAGTATTGTTGGGCGTCCCACTCCAACACTCTGGATTGAGTGTCTTCCACAGTTAGATCATTGGGATTGGCATTGTCCTGACCTGTATCACCTTCGCCCCTTTAAACCCCACGCACCTGGCCCTTCCATTCAGCTCCTCACGTGCCCCTTAGTCATCTTCCCATCGGTCCACAGGTTCTCGCTTACTTCCAGTCTGTTCATTAGCCGCTCTTAAACTTCCCTACACTTCCGCCCCCCGTTTGTCTCTTTCCTTCCCCCCCCTTTATTTATTCTTCTTCTTTCCCTCCTGCCGCTTTTACCCCCTGCGGCTTCAGAAAGCTTTTTTTCTTTCTTCCATTATTTTATAATCTTCTGCCCTCCCCCTTCTTCTCCCTTCCTCTACCCAAATGCACCGATACGGGCCTTACTTCCTCGTCCGTTAGTTTGTCGATAAAGGGCACTAGGAGCGCATATTAGTCAATGCCTTGTCTAGACCTCACTACTTTTCTTTTCATTTCTTCCCATTCCCTGTATTCCGACCCCCCATATGAGCCCTTTTCCCTCTTTCCTGAGCCCCCAAAAGACATCCTTCCCTGACTTTTCTTCCAGCGATCTTCTGACCCTGCTTTCCTTCGACGTGCTTACCCTACTCTCACGAATCTTCCGACATAAACTCTTTCATCGGCCATTTCTCCTTTACTTCTTTCCCGCCATCCTCACATCTATTCTATTCCTAAATTCCCCCTACTTATCATTCATCCCCCTTAATAAGTCTCTTCTGTTGTGTTTGACCTCACCCAACCCCTTCTATTCCAAACACCGCCCCCATCCCCCATTTTTTCTACTTTCCTTCTTTCGCTCTCCCTTGCGCCCTTTCCCACTTCTCCTATGGTCTCTGTTACCCATTACATCTTTACCCCCCCGTTTGCTGTATTTTTTTCCCACCCCATTTTCCTAGACTTCCTCTTCTTCCCCTCTTTTCCGAGGACATACATACATACCACCACCTTTGGGTCTCATCGCCCGTTGCCTTTCTGTAACTTTACTCTCCTTCACATTCTTATGATCTCCCTCCCTTTCTTTTTTCCTTTTCTCTTTTTTCCCTCCTTACCCGTTTTGTTTTTTTCTTGCCGCTTGAAGCCTTCGTTTTCCTGTCCTCAGACTTTTCACATTTCCCCTGATCGTCTCGGAACCCCACTCCCTAGCGACGTCGTCTTTTCCTAACATTCTCCCCCCATCCTTTCTTTATAACTTCATTTTCCTCCCCCTGGACCATGACCCATAGAGCCTTGAGCGCAGCCCCCTTCCCCTTTTCCCTCCTCGACTTTCCGCCCTACTTGTTTTTTACTCTTATGGACTCAATCAACGCCTAGCCTCCTTCGGGTCTTTTTCCGCGTCCGACACTCACTTGCAAGCTCAGGTAGGAGTTTGGAGTCCAATTCCTTAGTGCTCGAAGCATCTTGATCGCGTTTCTTCCCCTTCCTGTGTCTCTCCCATTGCAATTTCGTTATGTATTTGTAGTCCCCAGGACATTGTCCAGACTCATTGTACACACTGTTCCATTTGTTGATTTCCCTTTGAGTTCCCCGCAATCTCCGCCGCCATCAGGTTTTTTGATAAATAATGTCCATCTTCGTTTAGCGCTTGAGGGGATCCCCGGCCGTCGTTGGATCTTCCCCCAGTCCCTCTCCCCACTCGATTGCCATATCTCTTTCTCTCCAATCCCATCGTCTCTTTCAATTACCCCCTCCTCCGATTCGTCCCTTTCTTTTTTTTTATCTATTCCCTCCGCATTCTTTGTTGGAATCGGCTTTTTTCCGCTTCCTTTCCCTGGAGTCACCTATCATTTTTTTTTTCTTCAGTCTCGTTTTTTCCCCTTTTCCGTTTTCTCCCTCGTTCTTCCTCCCCTTGGAATCACACCTTCTCCTTCTTTTTCATCCTTAGAATATACTTACGACTTTCTGACATACCCCTTCTTTCTTCACTTCTCCCCCCGCCCGACAATCTTTTTTTCGTATATTGCTTCCCGCTTTTACCCTTCTTTATTTTTGCTTTTCCCCCCCCAAGCTTTCTTAATTCAACCTAAAAAGTTCTTCTGGCCTTACGTCCTCCCTTAGTATTATTCTCGCTTTGCCTTTTTCAGCTATGAGGATTTCGATTTGCACCCCTTCTTTTCTTACCCAGATTACCGAAAAACATCTTTGTACGTTTTCTCCCCTCCTTTTTGTCCATTTTGGTCATTTTGCTGCTCTTTCGTTCTAGCCTTCTAAGCGCTCGTCCTGCGTCTTTAGCCTCATTTCTTCCCCCCTTATTTTTTTTTTTTTTCGAACCCCATTCGACTTAGTTCAAAACTAGACTAAATACTTCCCCCTAAAGACTGCTGCCATTTCGGTTCTCGTTTCCTTCCCCCTCCCACCACTTGCTTTGGTAGTAGGTAGAGCCTCAACTTCCCCACACCTTATTCTGGTCAATTACCACTGAACCCTTATCCTTTGAATCTGCCCTCCCTTTTCACCGACCGCCAATCCCTGGATCTTTCTCCTCCCTCCCTTAATCCCCCCCTCTTTTGACATAAAAGCCTTCTTTTAGCATCAATTCCTTTTTCCCCTTTTTTTTTTTACTTTCCCCTCCCCGACTTCGGTCGGAGCTCAAAGGGCGTACTTGACCTTCGCATTGTTTCAATGCCACCCGTTTTCTTCACATCCTTTGGCTTCCCCTCCTGTGCACCCAAATACCCGTTCCATACCTTTTTTTTTGTTTCCGCTTAATCCCAACACCCCCTTATCTGCCGCCTTTTATCTTCGGATGCTACTTGTTTTGCCCCTTTTTATCAAACACTCCCGAATTGTCCGGTCTCGCCGGTAATTTTTCTTCCCCTTTATCCTCCTCACCTTTGTCACATGCGCCTTCTATTTTTCTCATCGCCGGGCATGCTCGCTTGTTGTCGAACCGGTTTCTCGACTGTCCGTCATCTTCTCGTTGTTTGTTCTTTTACTCTCCCTGACTTATTTCTTCTTTTCGACAGCTTCTAATTCTTTCTGACCCCTCAGTTCTTTACCCGCTAACTAAACCCTACCACCCACTTATTGTATGGCCCCACCCCTTTCTCCGCCTTTTTGAGTCGGATCACCCGCCCCTTCTGATATACTTCACAGCTCCCCCCTTCTCTGGACTCATAATTTGCATGATAAGTGATCCGTTCTACATCGATTGCCTGCGCTCTTAGTTCCCCTCGCACCCCCGTTCGCCCGTTGGCCTGCTCTCTTGGGTACTTTCCACTAATGCTCGTTCCCCCCCCTTTCGTCCTTTTCTTCGGCCCTCCTTTCGACGACCCCCTCTTCTTTCCCTCTATCCTTTTTAAAAGGAGTGCGCCCATCGGAAGAGTAATCTCGGCAACTAATGAAGATTACCCCTCCACGACACGCCGCCCCGCTGACTTCCTGTTACTGCCACTCTCCCTTACCCCTTCTTCTCCCCCGTTTTTTTTTCACCGCTCGCTGACTCCTCCTACTTTTCCCTCTCTGGGTGGTTTTTTTTTTTCTCTTCTTTGCTGCCCCCCCCCTTCTCCTTTTTTCCCACCCAATTCGCCCCTCTCCCCTTATTAATCTCTTTCCCCTCCCCTCTCCTCCAAGAACTCTTGGTGGATTATTTCCCTTGAGCCCCCCCCTATTTCTTTCCCTATTCTTCCCCCCGTTTCTTCCCCTTCTTTTTCCAACCTCTTTTCATTTCCTTCAAGCCCTCTTTTTCCCTTTTAACTTACCCCCACAAGACCTGAGAGAGATGAATCCTTTTTGCCACTTTTTCCCCTTCCTGGTATTCCTCCTTTTTTTTTTTTTCAAACTATCTATCTCTTCTGCTTCATGTTTCCCACACCAGACACCGTTGTCCAGGATTTTTTACCTTGTTGGGCTTTTCCCCGCCCCGTCCCCTGTCTTTTTCCCCTTCTCGCCTTGTGTTTGGCCGGTTTTTCCCCCAAACACCTCCTTTCATCCATGTTATCCTCCCTAGCCCCCTCCCTCCCTCTCGTCCCCCTTTGCACGTCATATGTACAAGCACTTTCCTTGCCCTATTTCCCCTTCCCCCCCGCTTCTACTTCCCCCCCTCCCTGTCCCTTCTCCCCTCCCTTCTGTCTCCCCTGTTTTTCCCTTTTCCCCCTTCCGCTTTTCTTCCCCCTTGCTTGATCCCTCAACCCGAGAATAAGAGCCATTCCTTCCTTCGGATTTTGGTTGTCGCGACGGAAATGGGCTGTTCTCCGCTAGATTTCCACCCCGCCCCCAAGGCCCTTCAAAAACCCCGGGCTCTTTCGTATTTGCCTTGGCCATGGCCTTCCCTCGCTCGCCTCGCTCCTCGTGTACAGACTGTTTCAGACCTTTCCCCTCGTGACGTTCCTTCCGTCGCACATTATTCCCCCTGCCCAGGCCCCCCGTTTCTTTCCTTCGGTTGGTGGGGTGGATACGTTTCGTCCGCAGATAGGAAGTGCTGTGCTTGCACAAGTGTTCCGGTCTTAAATCAGTTTATTGTGACGCGCGCCCAAAGAGATCTGTTTCCTCTGCTTACGGAAACTGTAATAATTTGTCCCCACTGAGGAGCTTCCTGAAGACTCTCCTTTATCCGGCATTGTACCCGCTATGTCTTGCTTCTTGGATTGAATCTGATAGGTCTTTGGGTTTTTCTTCCCCAAAGCCCCCCCTCCAAAGACGTGTTTGCTTTTGTTGTCCCCACCTTGTCCCCACATTGCCCCCCCCCTTGCTTGGTCACTATCTCCTTTATTCTATGCTTCCTCACCGTAGCCTTCCCCGGTTCCTATTAACTCACCGCCCCTGTTCTCAACTTGACCCCCTCAGTTTCATATTTGCCCCCCATAAGTACTTTGAGTCAGAGTGCCCCATGCCGCCTGAGCTCATTTCTGGATTGGTTAGCCATCGTCATTATGTTGGCCCCTTTTCACTGCCCGACCCGAGACTGCTTTGCTTGGTTTGCCCACTCCCAACTTCGATCTTCCTGCCCAAGGGCCCTCTCCACGCCCCACACAGGTTCATTGTTACCCCTCTTCGCCTTTCTTTCTCGCCCTGTCCCCCAATCCTCGCCCGCTCCTTTCACATCTTTCTTTCCCCATGCGCCCTTACTTGCCCCCGTTCTGTCCTTTCCTCTCAGCGGGGGACGCCTATTGTTCACCCCTGAGCTCCCGGTTTACAAATCGTTTTCTATTGTTGACGCATTCCTCCAGCTGACCTCTCTCCGTTTTTTCCCGAGACCAGCACCCGATGCAGTCTACGCCTCCGGTGATGCACCCCCATATTTACTTTTGTCTCCCCATCCCACTCCCTTATGCTCTCAACTTGTCTTGTCTCTTCCTTTTGGTTTACCCTGCCGCATCCTCGCATTCCCGCCTCCCCCCCCTTCCAGTCTATTCCTCCGCTGCTTCTACGCACCTCCACTTCTTTTCTTGCTTTGTTCTTTTTGCTCTGCGGGTCGTTTTGGCTTGTGCTCCCCCCCACTTTAGCATCGATATACCCATCGCGACGCAAGTCTTTCAGCCCATCTTTTCTGTCCCCACTTTCTGCACTTTTTAAGAGGGTGTGCCCTCTGATCATGTATCAGCATTAGCTAACTCAGCGCCTCTCTTCCATTGCCCCTCGATTTTTCCCTTCCTACTTCGCGCTGGATCCTGATGGCATCTTACCTTTCCCCCTCTGATTTCCGCCAGCCCTCCCCCTTTGTTATCTCTACTGAGCACTTGTAATCGTCACAGGACGCTGGCGCATTTAAGCCCCATCCCCCGGCTTATTTTATGCCGCCAGACCTTCTTCCGCCACCCTTTAACCTCGTGGCCTCCCTCCGCTCTTCTTCTCAGTTACTCTCTTTTTCGTATTACTTGCGCCCCCGTGTTGAACCACGTCCCCCCGGCAACGATTTTTTGTAACATTTCATTTTCCTCAGCGCATGTTTGCTGTTCTGCCACGTCACGTAATAATCCACCGTCCGTTTGTCCCTGCTGGTACCTCCCTGACACCTCTTTCTACATTCATTGGTTGTTTGCCGAAACTATCCCCGCCGGCATTTACCGGCTTCCTTCCACTGTCTTTTCCCCACTACACACCCGGTGTGTTCGAGTTGCCCCAGTGCAGAAATCAGTGGCGCCCGGACATTGGTGCCGTCATCCCAAGGGGTGAAGTTTCAAGAGTCAAAAGGATCTTCTCATTTAGCCCACGGGTGCTTACCACAGCACCCCTTCACAATTTTCCAACTCTTCGTTTGTCCTTTGAAAGTACAGCCTGGCGTCTAGAGTTTTTCTGCATTTAACTTCGATGCCTTTTCCCCCTTTAATGATTTCGAGACTCTCAAGCCTAGAGATTCGCCGTTCTACTGCTGGGCACAGGATCTGCCATGATGTCTTTACAGAAACGTGTATTGTATTTTTGGGAGTCTTTATTGGGTTACCTCTTGCGTTTTTGGTGACAAGCTGATTTATACTCCTGTACTGTTTTATCTATATCCCTCTCACTCGATTTTCATTGTGGCTGAAGCTTTGTTTCCGATTACGGAATACACGACGAGGGTCTTATACTTCTCGGTCGCCGTCCCCCATTCAGCCTCCGATCGATTTCTGACAGTCGTTTAGCCCTAATTGCCCAGTACCCCACTATACTACACTGTCTCTAGCATTGCCCCAAGCCCATCCTACGTCGATCTATGGTCTCGACTCCCATGGGTCCGTCCCATGATACCTGTTAAGGAGGTTTTAGCGCTGATCCTGTTTTGTAACCGGCTTCGCGGCGCTTTCTTTCACACCACGTGAGCGTCCCCCACACCGTTTGTGCCATTTTGGATTCACCCCAGCCTGTCCCGCTGCTTGCTGTCTCCCTATCACCATTTACGGCTTTCTATGGACGGACGTGTATGCCACCTTCACCGTTATCGTTGCTTGGACATTTCCGTTTGGCCACATTCTGGGCATTACCCTTCCCCCCCTGTCTTTTTCCAGTCCCCCGACAGGACTTGTGCTTGTCTTTTGCCATCCTCTTTTCGTGACCCTCACCCGTCCGTCCCCGTACGTGATAGCTGCCCCTGCATTCGGCCTCACCATTTATTCACTGATCGATCCGCGCGCGTGCGGCTCCCGGTACCTTGTTTTTTTGCAGGCAGTCTTTCGGCCACAAGTTGTTTTTGTGTTGTCCCTTTGATAAAGATACGCTTTTTCAGTCAACTTGCTCATGCTTACACCCCCACAGTACCAGCCATACCCCTGATCCCTTCTTACGGCTTCTTGAACGCAGACCCACCTTGAGTGACTCCTAGTCCTGCAGCACTGCCGATCTATCTCCCCTTCCTGCACTTTTTTTATCCCTGTATAGTTTTCGCCGTCTTTCTTTTATGTCGCCCGTTTTCCCCCCCCAACCACGTGCCGAGCACATGCTCGGTGGTTGCCCTCAGACAATGACTACGCCCGCTCCCGATTCTCACCTCTTTGTTTCTTTTAGCTCAAGAAGCCGTTAGAGGGCGCATGGTTGGTTAGGCCTTTCTGCCCTGTTCTCCCTGCCCAGAAGCCACGAGATGTCGTTTGCCCCTTTCGGTCTAGAGAGGGCTCACCTTCTTCCGTTCCTTCAGTTCTACCTTGGCGATTCGTACCTTAGTCAACTCACTGCGCCTCCCGCATGATGAGCGCCTTCCGAGCGCTGATTCTGATTGCCTACGGATGACTCGTTGTCGCGATAATCGCACCAGCCAGTTCCTGCCGGCCCCCCCATTCCCACACCCGCTATTAACGGTTAGACCCGAGTGCATGCCCTCCCCTTCCGTTCCGACTACTTTGTTGGATTTCCCTTCGCCAGTAGCCCCCCCTTATTGCTTCCTTTTCCGTGATCCCCCCCATTCCCCCCTGTCATTCCTTCGGCACTCCCGTTTATCCTTCAAGTACCTGTCCTTCATGTTCGTTTACTTTCATGCTCCTGTCTCGGTTATTATTTTTTGTGCGGTGACCCATCTATTTTTAAACTCTTGCTAACGGCCGCCACAATGTTGATCGCGCTGGTATGTGCATGGCCACTGTCAACCTCAGCCGCAGCCACCGTTTACTCGTTCCCATTGTTCGAAGCACTCGCTGCCCCATTGGTCCTATTGCAACATTGTAGACGATTACCCATTTGCGGTCCTTTTTTCCCCGCCCCCCCTCATGTGCTTCCTCTTCGGTTCCACCACCCGAGTACGGTTCCCCCTTGCCAAGTTCCTTTGGAAAGTATCCAGCCCCTTATTTAGCCCCCTCCTTTTTCTTCGCCTTTCTCGTGATCCCCTCCTCAACGAGTCTCTTACCTTGTAGAATAGTGCATCCACGTGCCGCACCTCTGGTCGATGCACCAATTTCCCCTTGGCTTGCCCATTGTTTGAACACCACCTCTTAAATAAACTTTTATTTTAACGACAATCCCTATTTTAGGATCCCGCCCATGTACCACTCTCTGTTCTTCCTTCGGAAGGTCGGAGTTCGTCTTGGCTTCTATAGTCGGTAAGTGTATCGCACATCTGTCCTGTTCCCGACATTGAAGAGCGCGCACCCCTCTAACCGCCTTCTCCCCCTCCCGTTCCTTCCCGGTTGGCTATCTGCGCATTTTCCGAATTCCCTAGACTCATAGTACAGATAGTCTAGGACGTTCCGCTGCTGACAGACTTTGGTTTTTTCCCCCCCCAGAGTTCCCTCCGTCGTCGATCTCTTTACTCGAATCTCTTTGCAGAGGCTCCCATCTTCTTTTTTTTCCCCTTTTCGTCCTATTAAGGGGTTCTAAGACCAATCATCCCCTTATTGCCCAACTTGAGGAGTATCCTTTGTCCGGTCCTTTCCCATTATACCGGAGGCTTCCCCCCACGAATTGGGTTTTTTCCCCCCTTTTTAGATCTCTTGGAACGATTATTCTCAGGCAGTAACCTCTCGGCGCCTGATACAGGATCTTGAATAATCATCCTATTAAACCTCCCTCCACTCCTTCCCGGGATTGTCCGACAGTTAATATACGACATTTTTCCTGCCTCCCAGCACGACCACCCCCCCAAGATGCGCCTCTTTGCCTCCCCTTTGTGATCGGCGCCGTCATTCTCCTTTTACCTCGTGCTGGCCTTCTTCCCTGCCCCGGATCCCTTTGTCAAGTGCACCCGTCTGTTTTTTCCACGACTCATGTCGTTTCGTTTGCCCCCCCGTCCTAGGAATTTCCTCTTCCATCCCCGATCACTCTCCGCCCGTCAATTTTCCTCCCCCGAGTCCATCTTTGTCTTGTCTCTTGTCCTCTCTTCGCGACGCTACCTTCGTACGACGTTACTACACCCAGCAGATATTTTCTACATACATCCCGACGCGGTGATCCTTGATTTGTTGGGACCAGAGGGACTTTTTTTTTCCCCATCCTTCTCCCCTTTTTGCTTTTAGCTTCCTTCAATCGGATGATTCGTATCTCTGTTTCAGGCACTTGCGGTTTAGGTCCGTCCGCCTCTTTCTTCCGGCCACCCCAAAGCGTTTCTCTTACAGTTCTTCCCGGGACGATTCAACCCAATGATATTCGGGGGAGATGCGTCCCCTTTAAAAGCCTCCCCTCCCTTTATTTCCTCTTCCCCCGTCTCCCTGCCTGAAGCGGCCTGGTCTCTATTCACGTTTTATTCCCTTTTTTTCGGATTTCTGGGTCCCTCACAGAATAGAATCACAGTTTGTGTTTCTCGCCCGTTTCCTACGCCACCACGGCGACGCGTCGTTCGGGTGCACCGAATATGTGTCGCTTATTCTCTTTTCCTCTTTTTGCGGAATTCGTTCCTTGTGCGATCCAGGTTTGCGTTGCTTCTGGTCCCACCTGACCAACTCGAAAAGTGAGTTGAGCCTCTTGCGACCGCGGGCCGGTTTTCCCGAGTCCAGACCCCTTAGATATTTTAATCCTCCCCCCTCCCTTTGTTGTAGTCTCCCTTCACCGTCTTTTCCGCTTTCAGACCGATCCGCTGTTTCCGTCGTTTCCATCACTAAAGACTTTCTTCGGCAGAATAGCACCCCCCGCTCTCCTCCGCACCTCTTTTTTCTGCCCCCTAGTACCTCTCACTTTTCAACTCTTGAAACTCCTCCCCTTCCATCTCGCCCGCTCCTTTTTCCCTCCTTGTGTTCAGTAGCCCAGAAACGTCCTCATGAATTCCTTTGCTATCCGAACCCGAAAGATTTGCTCACTGATCGAACCGCTGCTTTGGCCGTTTGGGATGAGTTGGAGTTCTCACTGTGAAGTCAACGACCCCTCCCTCCCCCCCCTGTCCCCCATTGTTTCCTTTCTTTCCGCTCGAAGTCGGTTATGTCAACCTAGTGATGCAGTTCCATAAAGACTCTCCGGAGCAGTGCGCCCCCTTCTCGCCAAAACAGAATACCAAACCTTCCAAAACCCCAAAAATAATCCCTTCAACCTTTCCCTCTGTTTTACGTACCTTGTGCCCCCCCACCTTTCCCCCCCTGAGAATAGACGTTTTTTTTTTTCAACAACTCAGTCCACCGCTCTGTAGATTAGTGTTATACGCTGCATTTGGTCCGCGCCTTTTCCCTGTCAACACTCCCCACCTACCCACGACATGGATCCACATTTACGCCCAAACCCCCCGCGCGCATCCATACTCGCCGTTTTCCCCACACCTTCGTTCCTCTTTTTTACCACCTCCTCCTTTTCCCCCACCCTCTACCTCCTCCCGAGCTTTTTTCTGGCTCTTCGAAATGAAGTCTTTCGTTCCACCTCGCACCCCGTCTAGCTACTGGCCCCCGATCGTTTTTTCACACGTTGATCCTTGAGTTGTCCCCTGTAAGGACGGCCGCGCCATTCTCTCCCCCCATTGGAGCCCCCCCCCAGCAGACTCAAGTCAAAAACAAGTCCACCTTTCCCCCTCCCCTTTGATCCCCGCTCCCCTCTCCGGGTGCCATCTACGCCCAGTTGCATTTTGACCCCCGTCCTACGAAGTGCGCTCCCCAAGATTGACCTTGTTTTTGTCTAAAACGGCACATCCGTTCCCTTGAATGAAACCGCCTGCCCATAACCACCCGAACTTGGTTGATGCTCTCGCGCTTTTCGCTTTTCCCTATGACGCTATGAAACTACAGTTGTGCTTTTGTTTCGAACGTAACAGAAGACCCCTCTTCCCGAGTCCTTCTTCTTACGGACTCCAGCCCTGCACCGCCGCTGGCGCACGTATTAACAATGTTCCTTCACACTGCAGCATCTGCTCCCAACCTTCCTCCCTTTGTCCTCTGCCCCCCTCCTTCTTCTTTTTTGCGCAAGCGGTTTGTTGGCCTTATTGCTTCACCATGAATTCTCTCGAAGAGAATAGCAGCTTCCGCTGCCGAATCCACAGCTTCTGCCCGGTCAAGACCCTAGGTGCGCCATCCTATTTTGTTGCCTCTCCAATAGTTCTTCTTTTCCTTGTGTCTCAAACATTCGTGCTGCATTAAACCCCCACCGCCCCCCCGGCTCGCCCCGCTTGTCCGCACACTGATTGTTACCCCCACTTTTTGAATCAGCTTTCTTTTTTCTACCCGGGCGGCGTTTCTTGAAACTGCAGGAGTCCCGAGCGTCCCTGTTTTCCTCCGCGCTAAAGGGGTAAAGAAACTTATGGAACATGAATGAACCATGGGGAACATATGGCCGTGACCAAACCAAGTCCAGTCAGTCGCAAAAGCCTTTTTTTTTTGTATTCGTCCATGCTCCCCCCTTCCCTTTGAATTTTTTGTATACTTTTGAAATTAACATCCCTTCCTTCGTATCCTCATCCACCCTCCCCATCGTCTCGCTCTTGGCTTTTTTGTTTTCCCTTTCTGTATCTCTGCCAGGCTGGAGTCACTGTTTTGCTCTGTTTAGGGTTGGGGATCGCGCAACCTCCTCAAGAGTGCACTGTTGTTGCCCTTTATAACAGTCTCGTGCCCCCCCCACGCCTCTGGCTTTCCTTGCATCATCGCTCTTTTCTTCGTTTCTCCCTCAACCACCCCTTCTGCCGATTAATTCCCCTCTTTCCAATCCCTTCCTTATCATTCGCTAGACTGCCTTCTTCCCCCCCCCCTCTTTTACTTATTCAAATTAAGCTGTCCTTCAGCTCATCTAGATGCTTCCTCACTACGGCGATGAATTTCCTAGCCCGGCCCTTTTCCCCCCAATTCCGTAACCCTTCCTTTCTCTTCCCACCTTGAATTTTTCTCTGTAGTGACTTCGTGTTACGATCGTCGATTTTGCATTTGCAGCTACCCTAACGAAATCCCTTATTGGTGTTCCCTTCGGCTGGGTGATATTTTCCCTCCCCCCGCTCTGGGGGTAAGTTTTGTTAATCTTGGTTACACACTGCGACCCAAGAAGAGTCGTTACCTCATATTCCCAGAGCCTTTTCGCATCGTGCCCGTCTTGTCTCAACCATCCCTTCCCTTTCTAGATTTTAACCGTTCAACTCATTCCGCCCCAAATCATTAAGTATTCTGACGGCTCTGAATCTTTAAGCCACATTCATCCCCCCACCTTTTTTTCCTCCTTGCTTCCCTACTTCCTTCCATTTTCGTTTTATCTTTCCACCTCCGGCCCCTTTCTTCTTTCCACCGGCCTTTCCCACCATTCCACCTTGGTCAATCACTTTTTCCACGTCTCGTTATACTTTAAATTTGAAACCTCTGCCACCCTACAAGATACTCAATTTTTTTTTCCCTAGACCCCTCATATCACCCCAACTTAACTTCGTCCATTGTTGTCCCTTAATTTTCGCTTTTAAATACTTTCTTCTGAACCTATCACCCTTCGTTTCATCTTATCGCCTATTTCTGCCTTACCCTCCCCTTTTTCCTATCCGAGCTATTGGATGAGAAGCTTACCCCCCTCCTCTCTATTTTTTACCCTGAAGCATCACCTTTCGCATGTCTTCTCTTACTCCTGGCCCGATCTTTCCTTTTCCCCCTCCTTTCTCATTATTCGACCGATCCTTCGTCTTCCCCTACCTCCCCTCTTCCCCTTTTGCCGTCCCCGCTGATTCATCGTTACCTCACTCGTTTGCTTTTTCGCTCCAATGTCTCCATTCCACCCCCTCCATCTTTTTTCCGTGATCCTACCCAATTCGTTGCGCCAAGGTGCCACTTATGAGTCGCTACTACTCCTTTTCTTTCTCCAGACGACGATTTTTTTATATATTTTTGGTGTCCCCTAGAGTCCCTCTAGCTAGACCCTCATAGTTTTAGGGAAACCTCGTCCCCATTCTCCCTCCACAGTTCTGCTTTTTTTTTTCCACTTTTTTTTCCATTCTTCCCCTGGTCTAAATCTTCCCCGTCTTCTATAATAACCATTCCTTCCTTTACATGAATCTTTGCTTCTTTTCTCATTTCGAACCCCCACGCTTGGGTTCACCCTCCCTCCGTATTCCCCTTTTCCCTCCCCCCTTGCCAAGATATTCCTTTCTCTTTCTCTTCCCCCCCTTTCCCTTTAATCCCTGGAGCCTTAATGGCATTTCTCAACACCCTCAACTCCCTACTTCCCTTCTCTTTCTTTTTTTTTCCTTGGTTTTCCCCTGTTCCCCACTTTTTCCGCACTGCATAAGGTTGTCTTTCTTCCCAGTTTTAAAATTCTTTAGCTGGAGACGCTTCTTGACACCCCTCTCTCCTTTCCCTCCTTCCAGTGAGTTTTGACCCTCGCCTGATCAGAGCTGAATACCCCACATCCCATAATTTGCCGTTACTCCTTCGTTTTACCTGCCTCTGTAAGCGAGAATTCTTGCTAGGACTTATTTTATCATCCCATCTAAAGAACGTCCCATGGCTTACGGTTACCCAGCTACCCTACCTGGTTTACCTCTCTTTTCCCCCGCGACGTTGTTGTCCTACCCTCGTTTGCAGCTTCCGCTCCAGGTATAGCCCCATGCCTCTCTTCCTCTGACTTCGATACTTTCTTCTTTTGCTCCAGGCAGATATCCCCTGAGTCATGATCCCCAGCCCTCCCACCACTAAACGTTCTCCCCTCCGCACCCCGTTGCCTCTCTGCATTTTCAAACCCCAGAGAGTTCTCTTAATCTCTTTGTCCCAACCGTCTTTTAGGAGTGTTTCCTTTTTCACCTTTCCCTGCTCCTCTCCGTTATCCCATCCCCCCAACAGAAATTTAAACTTAGCCTACCGTTTTTCTGCTCCTGAGAGAGACCCCCCCCACACATTCTTCCCCTTTTTTAGGATCACTGCGCGTCTGGCCTCGTTTGCCCATACCCTCCCTTCCTGGATCGGTTCCATTCTACAGTCTTTCCTCACGACACGACGAGTTCCTTCCCCTTTTGATTTTTGTCCTCCCTTCTCACCCAGTCCTTCTTTGCACCTCCCCCGGGGACCTTCTCCTGTGAACTCACGGCTTTGCGTTTTTACCCCCCTTGTCAC
>Ga0179593_1480771_pt1 | contig 14959 bp, 9 predicted proteins | sample CZODoug2_1_08_16_FD_185931 | JGI IMG/M metagenome (GOLD analysis project Ga0179593, IMG submission 185931) | Vadose zone soil fungal communities from Angelo Coast Range Reserve, California, USA - CZODoug2_1_08_16fungal (PacBio error correction) | ecosystem: Environmental > Terrestrial > Soil >... | reverse complement strand
ACCCGGCCCCCCGGAACTTACATACCCCTTGGAAACTCCACAGCTTTAGAGACGCTCCTTGTCACGTTGAATTAGAGGGAGCAGATAGAGAACGTATGAACACTGAACGGTCCGTCGGTGGATATCACAATTCCAGCGGCGTGAGGCTTCACCAGATCAAAGACAGAACCCTCAATGGTGACGCGAAACCGTAGATCCACCTCCACGTTCTCCGGCCGCGCAGAAAGAAGGAGCCCCTTCGGGACACAAAGGAGGAGCTAGACCGGGCTTTTTTCATGTCCACCCCATGCGTTTTTTCACGTACAGAGACCTCCGCCTGCAGGCTGTCCAACTTAACGCGCCCTGAATGTGACTAACCCTTTGATTTATGCTTCTCCCCTTCGTGAGAAACTTCCTGACTGGTGACCGCCCCCACGCCCACCCTGCACCCTAGGCCATATGCCGAGTCTGGGTCCTTTCCTCCACTTCGCGCCCCCACTTAGATGTGCGAGTGGCCTTAGGGATTTAGCACTCTTTCCACCGGCACCTTCTCTCCCCCCCAATCCGTGTTCACCCACCCATGGTCCAACCCTCCGACCCTGCAATGTTCTTTTTTTTTTTTTCCCTACTTCCCAACCCTTGCTCTTGTTCGAGTGTTGTGACCCCGCGGACGTATTTCCCCTTTTACGCAATTTGAAATATCCGCGGGCCACACAAGCTCCCAATTCCACTTCCGTTACTTGGTCTTCTTGTCCCCTCTACGTGGACGTGCTTGCTGAACTCGTCCCCCACGTCTGGCCGAGATGGTGGCGGGTCATCACAAGTCCGAAGCTTCTCTTTTGAATGCTCACGATCGAGACTGCTACAGGTCGAACTGCCCCCACCTTCCAGTGATAGTAGAGAGCATCTTTGAGATACTTCCCCTTACTTTCTAAGACGGGCGACTCTTTAATGAACAAATGTCCGTGCGTGCCGTCACTCGTGCCGCTTTTTTTCATCCCCACTGGGCTGCACTACTCCGGGCCTGTGGCGCTCCCCGGCGTTGCCTACGGTATTGACCTTTTCACTTTGCGTTTATCGCCTTCGTCTTTTCCCCCTTTCTGCATTCTGGTTCATAGTCCAATGCCGTACTTTCAGTCTTCGCTGTGCGTCGGACCCCATCTCTCAAGGTCTTAGACAACTTTCGAAGGCCTTCTCCCTAGCGATTTTTTCGTGACTGACTCTTTCAACTTTTAGAGCCATTTAAAGACCTTGAGAGAGCAGGTCTAATCCTTTACAAAACGTTTCGTGCCCCTCCCGAGCGGAGTTTTGTCTGATTTAGTACTTTCGTGAACCCCTCCCCTCCCGGCGGATTGTTTTTTCGTTCTCGCCGGAGCCGTCAATCCTGGTGCGGGAAAAGCATGAATAGCACATGAAGGGGAAATTTTTAGCAAGCGTCTCCGTCTGTCTCCGACGCTCTCGGACGTAAACCTTGTCTCCTTGAATCTTCTTTTACCGTTTGAGAGCCCCTTATAAGACCCTTTATGTTACCCTTGGACCTAAAAGCACATACGTCAGGCCATGTGCCTATCGGGATTTTGAGGCTCCCCCGGCCCGGGTCGCGCCCTGCTTTTTTCCTTCAGGGCGATTCCGGTAATGAATTTATCCAGCACTCAGCTCTCCAGGGATCCTTTTGCGTCTGAAGACGATTTTCTGTGTTCAGCCCTCGCGCATATGCCGAAGATTCTTTTGACGCCCGACTACGACCTCGAGAAGTGCTCCGGGAAGGACACCCCCCTCCCCTCGAAGTTACTTTGAGATAGCATGGTACAAGCGCTGGATATCTGACTCGGTCAGGGCATGATGTTTTCGCACTCCCCGTTTGCGGAGCTTTCTCCTTAGGCTTTTCACGCATTTTACCCCTTTAGGGCTCAGGTAGCCCCGATCAGACCGCGGTGTCCCTTCTTTGATGCTACGACTGAATACCTCTCCACGGCAACATTTCCTTGTTCTTTGCTTTTTGGTTAGGGAGCATCCAAGCGGGCGACGAGACCGCCCCCTGCGACGCCTTTTGGAGTTTTAACCACCGCTCCCGTTTTGGCAGTCGCTTTTTTGTTTGACGCTGCAGGAAGATGCATCGCAGTTGCCCCTTCGGTGAGCTTCGGTGGTCAAAACTCACGACAGCCCGGTCGGACTCTCGTTCGCGGGGCACCCTTTCCAGCTCGAGGGACGCGTCTCGCGGTTGCTTGCCCCTTTTCTACTCTTTAGCAACTTCAGAGTATTGAGCGTTTGCCATTCTTTTGCCGTCAACCCCTATCAGGCTCTCCTCTGGGAAGACCTAAAGTTTGTTTGTTGTGTCATTCTAGATCAGCTTTACTATCGGTTTCCCCCGGGCACTCATTAGAGCTACCTGCGTGTGTAGTGTGTAGGACATCCAGCCGGACCCCTGCCTCTACTTCGCGCGGCCTCCGACGCGTTTCGTTGATCGAAAGCCGGTAGTGCTCCTGTTTTTAGGTATGTACCCACGCCCCGATAGTCCCGTCACCCCCGCTGCAGACGTTTTAGCATCGAGGCAGCTTTCCACGCGGCGTCCTCTAGACACCCCCTCCACCTGTTTCCTCGCTCGTCCGTAACGTGTGAGGGGCTGACTCTTTTCTGCCACGGCCCGACCTGATCCACCGTGGAGACTTTGTTCTTTGTAGTTAAAGCAATAGGATGCTTGCCCACATCGTGATGAGTGTGCCCCCACTTCCTCTTAACCGCCTGACCGGTATTTTCCTTCCCCTGCCACGTTGCTTAGGCCCTCCCGGGCAGCTGGCAAGCGCTCGATTGCTCCCGCCTGAAAGTGCCAGGAACGCGGCGCGGTGGAGTTCTTAGTATTTTCCCCATGCTTCGCCTGCTAGTTCAGTTGCGTGTTCAGGGTTCTTGCACTGTGTGCCCCACTTTTTTCGGACACTGCAATCCTCGGACCTTTCCTGATGTTCCGGCTCCCCTTCCATAGTCTTGAGCTCGTTCGCTGCACTCCCTCTTTACTTCAGAGAGTGGGAAGGCGGCCGCGACTCCATCCATGACCGGCATCAGCCACACGGCTTTTGTTGCAGTTGTGTTATTGCCTTATATCGTCGTCCCCCTTGTAGGAAAGATTCCTCTGCATCGTTTCTCCGACCGATTCATGTAGCACGGTTTACCTTTCTCTTCAGTGACGACAATGCGTCTCCTGACGCTCGCATAAGATACAGCTCTCTGTTTTTCTTCCCCACCTTGCGAGATGCACTCATTATTCTGAATTCCTTGGTTCAGCAATCCGTGCATATTCCGTTCGTTTTTGCTTGATCCCACAAGTTTTTTCCCCGGCTTCGTCTTTTTTTTCCCCCCCAATTTCCCCCCCCGCTACTCTAAGATCTCAGAACTTCAGGACCCCCGGTCGCCTTCGTACTACCTTTCGCGTCATCCGGGGTCCGGGTGATGTCTTTTTATTTTTGGTTTGCGAAAATCACCGTTCGTCGTAGTCGGCTCTCCCTGTCCGATTTCGTTGTCGTAAGCCTCGAACTCCAATTTGCCGAGCGGTTTGGTCCTCGTCGCTCTTCTCGTCGATTCCTCAGGTATAACCTCATGGCGATTCTCTTGGACCCCCCACAAATCCTCGAAGCAAGGTTAGCTCAGAAGTTATTCGACTCCTTTTGCGTGGTGATGAAGAAATCCGAATGCTACGACCGACGCCTATTCTTCTTGGGTTCAGCAGCTTTTTTTCATATTCGCCGTCCCGACTTCGGCCACTTATCGCTCCCGGACATCTTTGCGCGACTTTCTTCAAGGCTCCTCCCTCTGTCTGTCTACCATCCGCCCGATCACCTTTGAAGGTGGTTCCTGCACCCCTTTTCCATTTGCTCGGTCCACTAAAGGCAACTTGACTAAGCACTTTGAATTGTGATTCCCCCCCCTTCCCGGCGCGGACGCCGACAGTGTGATTCTTTAGGCCTTTTTTTTCACCCAAGCATGTCCCGTCTCGGGGAACGAAGACTTTCCTTATGCGGTGCAGCTGTTTTGTGTTTTCAGAACTATACGACCATGGGCTAACGCTTTCACAAAAACCGCTTCCCCAGCTCCGAGGTTTCGTGCTCGTTACCCACCTTCTCTAATTGATCCCCAAGCCTTTTTCCACGGTGGTCTTAATTGGAGGGCGGGTCTTCCCGAGGTGCAGATGTGCCTTGATACCTCCTTCATTGGAACGGCGTTTGCGAAGAAGGGGGAGTGAATCTCGCAGTGATTCCCTCTTAACCGGTCTTGTATTCTATGCCGAACCAGCAGAATTTTTAACTGAAGGGGTTTCACGGACTTTTCATCACAACGCGCGTGTGGAGGGAACGGCCTTGCCTGTGGCGCAGGGCCCCCGAGGCTCGTCTTCTTATAGACTTCCTTTTCAATTTTTTTTTTTTTTAAGGGATTGATCAAGGAAATTCCCCCCGCGCGAGCAAGCCGTCCCCTCACCTCTTTTCTCGCCGCTTCTTGCTCCGCGGATATCTTCAGGTGTTGGACCGCCCCGTTCGCGGTCTTCTGTTCTTTGCCTTTTTTCTCTCCTAGCCCCTTATTCTTTCTTTCGCCAGCCAGAGCCTGGCCGTCTGGTTTTTTTCACACGGTTTTCCACGGCGCCCGAAATTCGCCGTACGCTGGATTTTTCCCTCCCCTCTCGGTTCAAGTTCGGGTTAGGGTTTACGTCTTTGTGCCTGCTATCTATTCCCTCCTTCCGTTTGTGTTGAGACCCTATACGCCGCAGACGTACGCGCGTCCCAAACTTACCCTCCCAGATATTCGTATACCCCCGCTCCCAGCGTCGGCTAATTCTTGTTTTTTCCAATGGCGCCCCCCTTTGTTAAACAGACGCTTGTCTCGAGAGCCTACCTTAATAAAGATGAGGAGCTCCCCCCTCCTCCCAACCAGAGACCACGACTCCCCGTACAACCCACCGTCTCCAGTTCTCACTTTTCTTTAAGCGTCAAACGAAGTTTGCCCCCCCCTGCTTAGGAGGACGAACCGGCCGGATCTGAGCGGACCCTACTTCCAATCCTGGTCGGTTTTATTATTAAACTGCTTGTTTCCGATGACATCAGCTGAGCATGCGGTCCGCCACCATAGTTAGGTCCGTTCTCATGTCCCCCCTACGTTAGTCTAGGACAACACTGAGAAACGTTTTCTTATTCTCTCTGACAACCGCCGACGCTGTCCGTAAGCGTTGATGATTGTTCCGCTTCGTCGCCCTCGACTTTTGCGGCCGAATGCGTACGCCCCCACTGTAACACGCCTCCCCCCCTCCTCAGCATATTGCTACCAGGTCCCCGTCCTGACTCCTGATCGGTCTTGATAGCTCCCTTATCAATCTCTTCTGCCCCCGCGCGTGTTTGACAGTGTCCTTTATTCGACTGATTGACGAACTAAGGTTTACAAGAGCACAACTTTACTCTTTTCTTTGGCTCGTCCACGAGGACTGGTGATTCTAGTTCCTAACGTCGGCGCGTGGCGGGGTTCCTCACAAGTCCTCCATTTTTCGTGTTTTTGCGGGAATTCCGACTTGGATGACTCCGGTTTCCCTTCCAAAACTCCTTTCCGGTGTCGTCGACCGCGATGAGTGTGAGGCAGAGGAATCGCTCTCGACAGTGTCCCCCTGAGTCCCCGGCCTTCTTCTTTCCCTTGTCACCCTTTCCCTTGCACTCATCCTACGGCACACCGGTGTTGCCTAAGAAATCGCTGGCGCTTCGCATCTCTGAGTTCTGCATCCTCCAGCGGCCGGTCAACCTTGCAGATCGAACATTCGTTGGTTTATGCCTAGGCAAGGAATCTTCTCCTGAGGAGGCGTAGGATAAGACTTAATCATCGTTGAAAATTCATTTCCGTTAGAAGTCTCTCTCTTCGCAATGTAAGTCCATGACTATTAGTATGCCCCCGCCCAAAGTCGACGCCCCGTGAGTCGTCTCTCTCTCTTGGTGCACGTCGTCACGTGCTGGACGTCTGATGAGTAGACGAAGTCGCCCCATGTACTACTCCGGGCCACTTCTTGTTACGAACATATCGGGCCCGCTGTGCTGCCCCAGACAATTTATCGAAGGTTCTTTTTAAAGGTAGGCCGCCTCCTGCCAAGCCTCGCTATCTGAGGCTTATGAAGTGATACTGAAGACAAAAAGAGACACTTTTTCCCATATTTGTCCCGTCCACTGTCCAAATTTTATCCGGCAGCCTAAGTTACCCCCCTGTCCACTATATGTGCTTTTCAGGACCTCTTCGAACGAGGCGCTTATGAATCGTCCTTTGAGCGGCCGATCTTTCCCACGCCACAGGCAGCGACCTTTACACCCGGCGTCTACGTACGTGTGACAAGTAGAGTCCCCTCCATTTCATTCCCGACCTCGCGTCTCACATCCCTCTAGACTTTCTTTTCTTAAGTCTCCTTTTTCCTGTTGCTTTCGGAGCGGATCCGCGCTTATATGCTCGGAAGGTCTGTCTGTTTTTTCTGAAGGTTTCTTATGCGCGTTCCGCCCCGTCGGCGTCGGCAAGCGTAATATCCTGGGTAGGTTGACCGATTTTTCCACGGGTGCGTGTTCTCTCCTTGCCTGGCCTAAACTCCTCCAGACCATTCGTGACTGTTGCTAGTTTCGTGCGGGACCCTTCACCGATTCTCAGACACCGCAAGGCGGACCTGATCAGCTGAAACGCGGTGTCGGTGGACATTTTCTTCGACGGTTCGTGTGATGTACCCTATTGCATAGCAAAAGACTGTAGTTTCTCCGGGCTTCTGGGTTTCCCGGCCACAAGGAAATCTAAGGACTTTCACCGCTTTTTGCTTGCGCTGGCGCACGACGCGTTGGACGATGCCTAGTCGCTTTGGGTTCCTGCACCGACCCACGCCTTCTTTCCGCCGTGACTGGCGTGTTCAAACTGAGAATCTCCTTTTGAGCTCGAACCGTGGTTTTTTGAGTTGCAGAGAGTATTTGTGACGCACTCATGAACTCCGCCGAATTTGTTTTTGGTTTAAGAGTTGCTGTCCCCCGGTGTAGGTCACGCCCAGTACCGAAGGCTTGACCACAACGATAGGAGAACTTGAAAGCTCGCCTTCCCCTACTCCTAAAGAAAGTATGGATCGCTGTTCGGTTCATTTGATTGTTCACACAGACAGCCGAAGGCGCCCCACCTTTAGCATTTCGATACCCCACACTTTTTCCCTCAGTCCCGCTACACCGCCGTCGAAGGCTGACCCACGCATCTTTATCATTCGTTCCAGCTGGGGTTTCAGTGCCGGGGTTGCTCGGCGCAGCCCGTGTCTGTCTCCGACCCGTTTTCAAACGTCTCACACTCATGTCGTGCGCAGCCATGTCAAGCCTTTCCCGCTTGCCCCGCTTTTTTCCCCCTTGGCTGAGTTACCCTATGACTTCTCTTTCCCGCCGACCCCGCCGACGGTACGACGCAGCCCGTGATTTCAGTGCGCCCAGCCGCGAACTCTGCTTTATTGATTCTCCCCCTTCCCAGCGATGTCGGACTACGCGCTTTTGTGTTTTCTTATCTTTCCAATTTGCTGACGCGTTCTGGCCGGACCTCTCCGTCGATCCATGACATCTTGGATACTTCTGAGAACTCCCCCTCGTCCGCTTTCTAGCAGGTTTTCGTACTTATTTCCCTCCGGCTTCTTTGGAGCTTCTCATTACGGATCCTCCTTCCTTTCAGCAGAAGGGCTGCCGCGCGGGAGTCTCTCTTGACGCTTCCTTGACTGCTAGGAGGTGTCAGTATGTGTTAAGCTCATCGATGTAGTGAACGTCCCCCCTGCTGAAGACGACTCTTCGTGTATATTGAGGCTTCAGGAGTTTGGATTTGCCGAGAGACTTTAACTGTACGGAGTTGATCCCCCTTTCCCCTTCAAATTCGAGATACGCAACCTCTTTTCACGAAACCATTGATATTGTGTAGCTGAGATCACACTATGGAGGAGTAGTCGTTCAAAAGGAGCCCCTCCCTCTAGTTGACGCCCTGATAGGACAACCGAACATTGTTAACTCTTAGCGAAAGTCTCTCCCTTCCTCTGGAGAGTCATCTTGCCTATACAAGTCGATTAGACTCGGCTTCACAGTTCGTCTCCGATCAGGACTGTCGATGCTTACTTTTCCATATCTCCCATACTCTGAGATCGGCCGCCTTACCGACTCTAAAGATTCCCTCGGCCTTCACCATCACCCGTCGATGCCATTTGCCTTCCGCGAGTGATGATGTCAAGACCCTCAGAGATCTCTCAGCAGCGATTTTCGGATTTCAGCCGGTGTGTTCTGTTAGACGTCGGTCCAGCTCACCGGACCCTCTTGGCTTCTATCTCACAAGGCGCTAGTGTTCCGCGCTCCCGCATCGTCGAGTCTAACTGATATGAATTGGTGTTTTCCCGCCGTTCTGCCTTGTCCCCCGTCCGGCCAGTCTCTCCGGTTTGATGAAACCTCGCGCGCTCCGTGGTTCACTCTTTCTCACGCACGTCAAGTCAGTTGGGGAAAGGAAGCCCCCTTAAGCGCTTAATTGAATTGCTTTTTTTTTTTGGCGCCGGCGATGTCTTGCTGCGCAAATAAGTAATGCTGTCCAGCTCTGATCGATCATTTGTCGGAGAGGGCGCGATATGCAGTCATATGATCTCGACGGTGAACTTTTTCGGTTTCGACTATGCCGGAGGTACGTCCTGTTTTTTCCTGCGACCTCGTGATAATGCTCCCTCTAACCGCGACGTGTTTATCCAGAATTGTTTGTACAAGTAGATCCGCATAGTCCGCGTGTGTTTTAATACCCCCCCCTAACTGAGGGGTGCGAAGGTTCGGACCCCTACATCACGTCGGGGCATTTTCTTAAGGCCAGGGCCTGGCGTTCTTCTCGGTACTCTAAAAGTCAATGTCGTCCTCCCTCACCTAAGGGGATCAAGGGCCAAATCCCCCTCCTTCGGGGGAAAAACAGACAAGAGGTTATTTTCTCAAAAAGATCGTGGCGACAGGCAGTCTGAATTATCTTTCAGTTTCCCGATCTGCGTGAGTGGATCGACCTTTTTTTCTCTTAGTTAGTTTGTGGCGCTTCTTCGATGCGCTCATTTCCCCTTTCTTTTCCGGTACGAAGGGACCCTTTCTTGGTTTTTCCCTGCCCCTCAGCGCTGAGGATTCCTTCTCTTCTTGTTGGAGAGTTCTATCTTTCGTTCCCGTTTGTTCGGGTACTCTCTCCCGTCGGCTTATCTTTTTCCATAATTGGTTGTTGTTTCTCTAGATCAGATTCCCCGTACCCATGCCTCGGAAACGACACTTCACGACCGTCCCGCGAGAAACTCCCGCGTCATTCTTTTGCGTGCCTGCGCGCCGGTGCTTTTCCCCCCGACCGTGCTCCCGTCTTTCTACTGGCTTCGCGATGCCTGATTGGACGAACACCACCCCCCTGACGAAACAGATTTCCCCGCACAGCCAGATTTCTCCATGATCGACGGTTTTCAGCGTCCGCGCCTATCTTTTTGAGGAGAACAGGCGAGCTCGCTTAGTTTTTAACCGATCCCTATGGCCGCTTCTCCCCTCTCCGAGATCCCCCTTAGAGCATTGCCTCCCCCCCGCACGTTTTTCTGGTTCTCATGTTTAACCACCCTTTTGTCCTGCACCCTTCGTCTGACCTGCACCCCTTCTTTTTTTTGATCGAGACAGGAAAGCGCTCCCCCTTCTATTCGTTCCTCAGGGTTGTCTCAGTGACTTCGATTTTGTGTTTTTTTTTTCTGTGGTGTGTTTTTGTGGCCCGGGTTTGCCGACAACCTTCCCCGCACGCGAACAACCGCAATCGATCCTCCCTTCTCTTCCTCGTGGATCCCTTTCACGCACCCCCTAGATTCTCTTCCGGTTGTTGTGCTTTACGTCTTTCACAAGTATCGTAAGCGACCATCGCGGGCCGTCCCCTCCTCACTGCCCCCCTTAACTATTCCTGGCGTGCCCCCCGAGTACGTGGATGATTTTTAGATTCCAGGTCTTCGTGTCCTAGAACAGGGCTCGGACTCCACAAGTAGCTTTCTCACCTATGCAGAATGGCACAGCCCCCTCTCCTGACTTTTCTGAGGATGCCCAAACTTTTAAGCTAGCGGTACTTCGTCTCTAGCGGTGGTGAGGACGCAACTCTTTCTTTTTCTCCCGTCCCGGACTCCCACTATGTCTGTTGCTTCGTGCCGGGTCATCGCGACTCCCCCAACCTTTTTACACTGCTCAATCCCGCTTCTCGCGTCTCCTTCTTTCTCCTACTAGGACGATGCCAACCCTTTCCCCTTTTTCGATCGACCTGGTATAGAGTACCCCCCCGAGAATGAATTTTCTTTATATTACGACGTAGACCTCGGCCCTCTCAGACGGCCCCAGCCCCCCTGGAGAGTTTTTCACCTATTCCTAATCTTCGTCCCAACGTAGTGCTCGTGAGCCCGTTTTCCGCCGCAGTTCGAGTTCGTCGTGCACCTCGCGCCAGACCGCCGATTTTCGTCGCCTGCGCGCGGGAAGCCTTTTCTGGAAGTCGAGCGGCGTTTTGTTTATATTCCCTCCGTGTGACTCCCTATCCGGCCGATGGGATCCCTCATCCTCACCCATCTTTCACTCTTTTCGTGCCTGAATTCGATCCTACGGTTCCCGCGCGTTTCTTACGGATGGCATTTACCCTTCTCTGAGTCAAGCCTGTCCACCTCGGATTAGCCTCTCACAGTAATGTTTTCCTAACGTTGCCCCGATACTTTTTGAATCAAATATTTTTTGCCCCAGCCTCTTTATATCTTCATGGAATCCCCCACACCCCCCTGCGTCCGGTTTTAACTTGACTCCCTCGGACGCCCCCCCTCTTGCTGCAGTAGGTCGAGATACGATCTCCACGCCAATCTATGGATCCGGGACACACGGCGTCGTCATCCCTCGGTCCTTTCTCCCCTGAGAAAGTCTTTCCTAGAACCGCGAGGAAAAGCTCTTCCGCTTCTAAGTGCCATCGTTTTGGAGTACGAATCCCCGTCCGTCTTTAATGCTTTTTTCGCTTTCCAGTGCAGGAGCCGCGACTAGCGCTCGGTCAGGCGCTTGGGCATGACACCTGTTTCCTGATTACAGCGTATAACTTCGGCGTTCGGATCACTCCTGTCGCTAGCTTCGCACCCCTCTTTAACCTGTGTTTTCTGTCTAGTGAGATGGCACCCTCCCACTGAAGGAAAACTAGACTTTCCTTTACGTTAGGGTTATTTCGGGAGAATAACGGGGTTTTTCTTTGCTGATCAGCCAATCTCTTGACCCTCTGCCAGGTTGCGTTGCGTCCGATTTCTTCTGGGTGGTGACATGATTACTAGTTTCATCGAGTAGGACTATTTTCGTGCCTCCGGAGGGGCGCAAGTTTCCAACCGACACGCCCTTTCCTCCTGAGCCTTGTTCAAGGCAATTGGTTGCAGAGAGAGGACTCCGAATGACTTTCGTGGCCTATTCGAACCACCATTTATTAGCGATTACTCGTTGTGACAACCGTGAGTGCGAGCAAATAACCTCCTATCTTCTTCTTTTTTCATCTTTTGTTGTCTTTCTGTACTCGTTACGGTGGCACTTGCACCGCCTTTCCACGTAGAGAACGTGTGCTGATGTTCCTGCTCAACTCCCCTACAACTAGTCCCTAGAGATCAAGTAACCTCTCTTGAGCCAGGAGATAGCTGCTCCGAAAGTCCAGGTAGGTTTTTTTCCCTTTTTTTACCCCCTCCCGACTGCTCGTCCAGTCAACCTTCTGCAGTAAGTTCGATTGCCATAGTTACAGGGAAGTTGTTCACCCGACTGCTTCCATCCCGGGTTTCCCCCATCCCTTTCTCGACCTCCCGCTCTCGGACGGTTAGACGTTTTTTTTGTGAAGGACCCCCCCCCTCATCCCTATTTTCGGCCTACGTTCGAACAGACACCTAACTCACCGTCGAAGGGTACCTTTTCGAAGCTGCGTTAGCAGATACTCTAGGAAATTCGCGCACATCGGGGCTGCTTGACCTGTCTTTTTGTTCCCCCCCTTCCCGCCCGTTGCTCCTTGATCTAGCAGCCGCCGACGGTTGACGCGTCCTCCCGCAGTTCTTTTTACAATCCATTACGAGCTTATTCTCGAGGTTTCCGTCGCCCCGACCAGCGATCCTCCGGACTCCCTCGAATGTTTTACTCCTTTCAATGTTCTTCTTTAGCTTGGCGGCTTGTTTCTTTTCGGCTTTTTCCCCTGGATGCACGCTGAATGGGATTCCACCTTGTCCATGGCCGTCCGCCCGGCTGGTTAGGAAATCTCTCTGCTGCTTTTGTTTTGAGCTTTCTTTGAATTCCGTGATATAAATCATTGCCATCTTCCAGTGTTTCTGCCGATGATCTTTCTCCCTCCTTACCCTGATCTTCTTTTTCCGTATTTCTGCCCCTCATTGTTTTCCCGTTCAAGGACACACCGCTGAGCTGAATGGAGCAGAACACCAGGCTTAAGTGCTGAACGGCTTGTACTGTATCCTTTCTTTCATGAGCGTTTCAGGATCCTTTTCTACAATATTAGAATTCCATTTTTCTTGGTGACCTCCGTAGATCTTTTGTGCGTTACACACGACGGGGGTTGGGGGAAGGGGTTTTGGGGTAACTTTCTGCGTCGCTCCTTCACGATAGATAGACAGATCCGCACTTCTATCTTTACCGCATTGCGCAGTTTCAGCCAAGGCGTGAGGGCTCTTTTCTTTTTCCCTCAGTCTCATGCACTTCCGGCTCCTCGTCCGTTTGTTTTCCATCATTGAGGACCTTTGTTTAGCGCCCCAGAGGGCATGATGTGTTTGTTTTGGGTGTGTGCCCACGCATCCTTATTCTAGAATTTTAAAGAATGTTCTCTTCCTCGGAAATCACCTCATATAGATCCTTCCCAAAGTAGGTTCATTCTGTCTATGTGTCGAAGCCGATAGAGCATCTCCTCTTTTTCTGCTTAGGAAAGAAGGTTTGGGTCAGAGTCGCGGCTTCCGCCTCAGCAATTTCTCCACCCTGTCCATCGTTCCTGGCTGCCCAAGGCGAGCCCGATTGTCCGCTCTCTCTCTCTATCTTTTCGATCACGTTATTGTCAATTGGCCGCCCCCTACAAGTTATTACCGCTCTTTCCCATTATTCCCTCTAACTGAGTTCGGAGTTAACCACCCTAGCCCCTCCCTGCCTACAGTGTCCCCGAGTTGGGAACACCATCAAAGTTCCTAGGGCATTCATCCCGATCTGATTTTCGTCGCTTTTTTCCCAAGCGCTCGTGAAGACATTTGGGCTCTTCTGTCAACCGATGTTCTCCCTCATTTTTTTTTTCTTTTAAACCTTCTGATAATGATGCCCCGTCAGTCCATGGGCGCTTAGTAAGGATTGGACGGGTTCTCTACTTTTGCCTTGGACAAACTCTACGTTATCAGAACGACCCGACTACCAAAGGATAGTGGCCACGAGTGTGTTGTCCCTTCCTCATATAGAGATTAAGGAATTTCGGCTCGGTAAACCAGCCCTAGTCCCCCTCTCGATGGCCGTCCTTCATCCCTCTCTTTTGCGTTAGCTCAGTTAAAAAAAAACCTGTGGGCAGTCCAGCCTCCGTTTTTTATCGAGCCTGCAGTACTGACGTTTCTCTCAAGGCCACTTCCTTTAAGTGTTTCTAACCCCTTACTGTTCGCCTTTCCCCTTTAGTGCCCGTTCCAATGTCTCTCAGACGTGATTGGATTCGTAACCTTTAGGTAGCGTGAGCGTCAGTTGTTTTTTGTTTTTTAGATCCCTCCGCTCTTTGTTTTTTCTGCTTCTCATTACGAGCTTGGACCTCTGGTTCAGCACCTGTGCATTCGTGAACGGAAGGCTTGTGTGCGTTTCTCGCCGCTTTTTTTCCAGTTCTTTTCTGTAAGTGCGTCTTCGTGCAGGCGGATACTTTTTCTCTTCCTCCTGTTTTTTTTTTTGAGTGATATCGGCACGATACGTCGCCTCCACCCTAAAGAGAGGAGACAGCTCCCATCCGCGAAGTTCCCTTCTCGAATTGCCGCGTGCTGAAAACAAGCTTGCTCTTCCCCCCTTTCTAGCGAAATCCTTCTGTTTTCTTTTTTTCTGCGCACCAGCGAACTGACGCAGCCTGAAGAACTCGAAACCTTCTATCCCTACGCTAATCTCCCTGACGTAATCTCCCCCGATCCTTTTTTTTTGTTCTTCCCCCGGCTGAGCCCTCCGGATTTATATGGATCCCACTGGTCGGTCTTTCCCCGCATTGAATGCACCCCGCGTCGCGGCCGGCCCCCTGCATATGGCCGTCCCATTACGACACGCGTGATTCCCGGACACCCGATTTTCGCCACGTCTGTTTTTCTTCCCCCCCGTTGACGGGATATTGCCGTCTTTCTCTTGATGGGCTTTCCCGCAAAAGTTCGCCCACTTTTGCGGTTTCGTTCTTCGTCGCGCCCCCCCGCGACCCCCCTGCCTCCCGCTTCGAACTCCAACAGGTCCAAACGTTCTCGATTCTCCATGATATCGGTGTTCTTCGGCCCGGGACACCTTTTTCGTCTGAGTCGGTTTTGTGACAGTTTCTTGCTTCCACCCCCGGCCCAAGGGTTTAACAGCCATCTTCCTTCGCTCCTTTGCCTAACAGGACGTGTACTTGAAATAGTGTTATCCCCCCCCCCCCCCTTCGTAAGAAGGCTGGGCTATTTTATCATACCCCAGTTCCCTTTGATTATAGTTGACCTTTGAATTGCCCCCCCTCTTCATGGACCCGGTATCTTCCCCCACCTTTCCTTCGGTGTATGTCGATCTCCGCGAAATATAGCTTTCTCCCGGAGAGCTCCCACTCGGTAATGGGAGGTCCTTTTTCCTTCTTGCCGCGAAGCAAACCGGTGCAGAAATCCCTCGGTCGCTGGCGATTTCTGCTTCGCCACATCAACCTCCGGCCGAAGGCAACTTTAGATCAACCATTTTCCCTTTTCTCCCTCGGTCCGAGGATCTTCCGTGGTAGAGGTACG
>Ga0179593_1454446_pt1 | contig 14959 bp, 17 predicted proteins | sample CZODoug2_1_08_16_FD_185931 | JGI IMG/M metagenome (GOLD analysis project Ga0179593, IMG submission 185931) | Vadose zone soil fungal communities from Angelo Coast Range Reserve, California, USA - CZODoug2_1_08_16fungal (PacBio error correction) | ecosystem: Environmental > Terrestrial > Soil >... | reverse complement strand
TCCTTCCTGACGTCTATGTTTTCTGCACTAAGGCTCACAAAAGTAACATAGCCCTTGTTTTGGCTGGAGAAAGCTTTTTAACCCCTTGAGTTCGTGGATCTCTTTATGGTTGCTTTTTCCCTTTTCCCCCACCCCCAGTTCTTTCCCTTTTCCGCCCCCCCCACTTTGGATCTTGAGTCCCGCCGAGAAAGGTAGAGTAGAAACTCCTTCCCCTCTGGCTTCCTTTTGTTTAAAGCCATTGCTTTCTATGTTACTTTCCTTCCCTCTTTCCCTTCTCCTGACTTTTTTCCGTTTCCTCCATTCGTGGTACACCCACCCACTCTTCTTTTCCCGTAGTTATAAACGGATATCCTCTCGGCGTCCTTCATGTCCCCTCCCCTCGAGGTTACCCTTTCTTATGTGACCCACCTTTTCCCGTAGTGATTTTCCTCCTTCTTCCCCGACTTTGGCTAGAAAAGGGCCACGACCCCTTTTTTCCCCTAATCCTACGTTTTTTCTCACACCCGTCCGTCCGTTCCCAGTTATGAGACAATTCGGGTTTACTCGTGCCAAGCTCGCCCCTCCGGGCTTGTCATCTCGGTCAACCTTCTTTTTTCAATTAGACAGTCTTCCCTTTCTGGCCCCCCCTCCGGGACCATGGCTGTTTCCATCCCCCTTTCCACCTTTTGAGTCTTTTCCCGCGAGTTAAGAACTAATTCCCCCCCTCGGTGAAGCGCCTTCTTTCCCAATCTGACTCTATGTACGTTTTGTCTACTCGCCCCTTTTTCTCGCTTTCCTCCCTCTCCCCCCCCTACACAGGTACTTGAACGCGCTTTTGTTTTTATCTTCTCCGGCCACTTTACTATCACTCGACGAACTCCCGGTTGAGATTTACAGCAACCCCGTGTATGGGGCGTTTTTGTGTTTTTTCCTAGTGATCCCTCCCGCACCTTCCTCCTTTTTTATTTACCCTGTATCTTTCGAATCGGGGTAAAGCTAGAGTACGGTCACTGAAAGCTGGCTCTCCTGACGTGGATGTTGGCTGGTCAAGTTTCCTTCGCTGTCCTTCTTGCCAAAATTTCCCCCTCCTCCCCCCTTTCCGTCCCTGATTCTGTTTTTCCTTTTAGAATTTCTGACACCAATTTCTTCGTCCCTCAATTTAGAGGTTATTATCCTTAGACGTAGAACAATTACCCCCCCCTACTTCTTTTGTGGTTTCTCACTCTTTTTTTGAGCAGTGTCTTTTCTTTTTTTTCCTCGTTCCGTAGGATTTTAACCCCTTCCTTTGAACTATCGTTTGCGCAGATTTTTTCGCGTTTCCCAAGTCATCAGTGAATCTCATTTAACAACCGCGATTTCTTCCTTTTCGTCCCCTCTTCCTTTCTTTCGCCCCTGACGCCCGCCCGCCTACAACCCCCCAGAAACAGCTACCTTTCCAAAACGCTGAGCCTGTAGCAAGTTCTTGTGAATTGCGCGTATTTGGTGGGCGGAGACTGACTTCTTTTTCTTCCCGTTAGCATGCCGGCGGTACTACTTTTTGGGCCCCGTGGTTTGTATGTTCGCCTCCGCATTCGGCTTCCTACCTTTTTTTCCGATGAGAACGACTTTTTTCCCGTTTTTTTCTTGTTTTTGCCCCTTTTTTCTTGGTGTTCAGTTTTTGAAGTGATGTTCTTTCATCGAAAATTTCTTCTTCGTATGTTGCTTCCAACATAGCCCTCCCCTTCTCCTTCGCCTTCCTTGAGCCGTATTAAGATTTTCCCCAGTCACGTCTGATCTGTTTTCTTGCGCGTTTCTGGGAGTAAATCTTGACCTGCAGCCAATATGTGCCTTCTGAGGTGATACGCTGACACGCCACGTCCTTCCAGTTTTGTATTGGTCCGGTTTTTTCCGGTGCTGAGGCTTGGCGTACAAAAGAGTACCTGCTTTTGATGACTGCCTTTCAAGACGTCTCTTAGCGCGTTATTCTTTTCTACCGATCCTTCCCCGACAAGTTCGCGAGTTTTGCGGCTTGGTTCCTTCTTTCTTTCTGGGGATAGGTTTGCTGGAACGCAGCGGCGTACGCAGGACTGTGATTGGTTTGGACGACCCTGCTTTTTCTCCTTTTTTCGAAAACTTTTTATTTTAAGTGCCGTTTATTCGGAGACATTTTGTATCTTTTTAAATAACGGGATCGGAGAGTACTGGTTGACCTGTGGAGGTGCTTAGATAAGGAATGAACTGCTTCTTTTTCCCTCAGTTTTGAAAGATTTTTCAGACTTCTTCGGTCGGCATGACTCATCGCCGTGCCACCTGTACGTGCGTAGACTTTTTCCGTTTCATCTGAGGCATTCGACTGAGGCCTTCTGCCTTCTTCTTCTTTAAGAACCATAGGCGCATGACTCAACCTTTTTCTTGAGTTTTTGTCCCGTTTTTTAGAGAGAAGAGGCTTTTTTTTTTAAGCGCCGGATTTACCGCCGTTTGTCGGACTTCTTTGTCCGCTCTTGTTGTGTTTCCCTCTTACCCACTGGGATTTCCAAACTTCCGATGTTTCTCCGGTTCCCTCCTGAAGCGACTGGGAGGATGGGTTTTGTTGTGGATGTGAAAACATGTGCCGTTCCTGAAATTTCTGCATCCATGTGAACTCTTGGAGTTCTTTCATCTCTATTTTAATACTCCTCTGTTTTTTTTGTGCGTGAGAAACCCGAGCCCCTCTTTCCACTATTCCACGTTCCCCCCCTCAAGCCCCCACCACGCAAACAGTAACTGGCGCTATACCTTCCGTCCAGCGCCCCGCTTCTTTTCATTTTCCGACATTACCCTCCCCCCCCCCCCTACTTTTTAAGGACCCCACGACGGCGATAAAACGCCGGTCACAAACAGGCGCGTTAAGAAGTAGTGATTCTATCAATCCGTCGGCCCCTCTTAACTTTTCTGCCCCTATACAATTTACCCCCCCTAATCCTCACAGTTTTTTCACCGAAGTCGACATATCCCCCTCCTTCAAGGAAAAAGATTCTCTTTCATTTTTCTTAACATATATTTTGCTTCTTCCCTCCAGTACCCCAATCGCCCCTTCCTCCTCCACACTCCCCCATCCCTCTCCCCCTTCCCGCCCTTATCCCACCTTCCCCCACTCCCTCCGTCCCCTTCCCCCCCCCCCCCCCCCCCTAATCCCCTTGCGGATTGCCCAACCCCCCATGCCGGGCGGCCGGTCTCGTACTTCCTGACCACCTTCACCTCTTTTTCTCCTCTTCCCATTTGAGGTTATCAGCAGAAACAACTGTTCCTATCTCTTCCCCCGGACCTTTAGTTTTTTTCACCAAAATTTGACCCCCCTCCAGTTCGACCGCTTGTCTTTTTACAGCATCTTTTTTCCTTTTTCCTGGTGCCAGCAACCCATTCGACTCGCCATCATCTCACGCCCTCCCCCCGATAGTTTTCTCTTTGCAAGTTCGCTTGACCACGCCAATCCCCCTTTCTATTTATGAAATTAGTCGCGAAGAGACGGTTTTGCCGGCGCCCATCTCGCTACCGACGCCATACCCCTTCGTTCAAGTTGTGGCCCCTCTTTGCCTCTTCTCAGTCCTCTGTGATTATTTTCCCACCGTCTACGGCTCCATCGTCGTGGACCCCCTGCCATCTGCCGTGGATCCTGGCATCTTCGGAACCGTGTGTAAACTTTCCTCCTGATCAGAATATGGCTTTTCCTCCCCCTCCAAATCCCCTCAGCTTTTGAAAGTTCTCGGCCCTTTTTTTTCTCAACCCTCTCCATTCAAATCCTTTATTCCGAAATCAAAGTTCCGTTTCTTCCTAATCCCCTCTTCTGAATCAGGCCTTTTGAGATCAAGCTCAACCTTACCCCCCCACTCCCTCCATCCGCTATGCCCCTTGGTCCCACACCGGCACAATCCTTCTCCCTTCCTCCCGCCAACAACTCGCCTACGTCCCAAGAATGGCTAAATTTCCCCTCTTTTTTTTTTTTCTGTTATTTTTTCTGTTGTGTATTTAAGGTTTCCCCTGAACCCCTTCTCTTTCTCAATTTCTTCATAGATTTTAAGATATCCGCGTCTTCCGTTTTACGTCGTTAGGCCCGATCGCGCCGAATCCTTCTCACTGTGCCTCTTCTTTTCCCTTTCTCTGTGCCCCCCATTTCAAGGCGTTTTTCCCCCCACCCTACACTTGAACTTTCTCACCGATCACTTGAAGTTTACCTCCCCGTTCCTTGGCAATTGTTTTCCGGCTCTTCCGTCGGGATCCTCATTGAAGTCCGAACCTTTTTTAATCTTGCTTCCTGTACGGTACCTATTTCCGGTAGGACTGCTAAGGTGGTTTAGTCTTTCCCCAACTTTTTCTGTCCAGCCGCCGAAGTTACCGTGACCCCCATCCACTCCAGTATTCGCCGTTGGTCTCCCGTTTTCGTAACCATCAAGGCTCCGATGCCTCCCCTCCTCTTTTGATGACCCAGCACTCTTTTTTATTGATCGCGGTAACGAAGGAGTCACCACTTTGTCCAGCCTCTTGTTGGTCTGGACCTCGTCCGTTTTCGGTGACCTTCTTCGAGTTAGTTTTTCCTTTCTTAGGCCCACCGCTTCGTCCCCTCCCCTATTTTTGTTTTTGCCTTGAGAAAGGGAGAGTAGACGCTTTCCCATTGCTTCATCTTTGTCCGCCGTTAGACTTTTTCAACGTGTCTGCGTTTTGCTTTTACCCTTCTCCTTCGTCCGTGGAAAGTTGTCGATTTTGACAATCCCGGCTTTTTTACCTTACCCTTCTACCTCGTGCGTTAAGTGGCCGCCCTGTGTCGGTGAGTAAACCATCTCGGTACGGCGATTTGCCCCTCCTTCCCCCCCTCCAGGGTTCAGACTTTCCCTCCCCCCCCCCAGTTGTATCTTCTAATCTTCCTCCTATAATTTTTTTTTTTCCCCCCCTTGCTTCCGGTTTTTTCTGTCGTCCGGCTGTGTTTGAAGCTTCTTTTGCAAGATTGACGGTTTGCCCTCGCTGGTTTACCTTCAACCCCTCCCCTCTTCGGGGCGTGTGTTTTTTGTAGTGGTGGGTTTTTTGTCTGTGCATGAAGTAGCCGTTTTTTTACTGGCCTGCCCACTTGGATTTTTCCCCCCACTGCAACGGACAAACGTTCCACTTCCCATGCGCCCCTTTCCAAGCGGTTACTCCAAGGGTTTTGCCTTTTTGACCAGCTTACTTTCCTGGCTGGTTTGAGCGCACCTTCAATCGACGCCCTTTGATGGGAATTGCCTTTTTCGTAAGGATCGGGGTGGCACCCTACGCAGTCCCCCCACTCACTCTTCTTCAATTCCCGTAAGCTTTTGACAGCCCACTTGGCTATGGGGTGTCTCGGGGGACGCCTATTTGATGGATTTTCCCCTCTCTTTTTTTTTTGGTGTGTGGTGACAGATCAAACCCCTTGCCTTTTTATCGGCTCTGGTCTCTTACACGCATCTAGTGGGCGGATGCAGCTGCGTTCCCCCTTCCCGTACCTTTCTTTTCCCCTCCCTTTCCTGGCTTTTTACGGGAACGTAGTGTGCCTTTTTTTAGTCCCCCATTTTCAACGATACTTTTGTTTAAGACGTTTTTCATCCGTTCATCCTCTTTCGTCCCATCCTTCCCCCTTTCCAATTTGGATTTTAAGACAGGAACACGACTAGTATCCCCCCTAGGTGATCGGTTTGCGATTTTTTTGAAGGGTCTCGTTGTGGACTAGGCGGCCGTCAGTGAAAGTGCACTATTCATTTTGCCCCTGCATCCTTCGCTAGCTGTAGCGGCGCACAGAGCTTTCTTTCCCCGCGGACCACCCTTTTTTGGTCATTTCAAATATCGCTATTTTAATTGCGCCAAGTCAAATTTGGCTTTTTTTAAGCCCCTGAACCTCACACATGACCTCCCCCGTTCCCCCTTGGTAAACTTTTAGGATTGCGCGTCAGGCCGATTTAGGGAGAGGTAGGACTCGGTGGCGTCATGGATATATTTTTGTTTCGGAACGTCCCTCTGGCTTCCCCCTCGGAAGTATGCGCCGAATTGTGGCCCTTCGAACGACTTTGATTTCGGGAGTGTCTGTTTGTGTGCCCCTTCCACGACTTTGCCTCCTTCATCGACCAATTTTTTGTGTTTTTTTTCCCCCCCACGGCCCGCATTTTCTTCTATGATCACGTATTCAAAAGAAGATGAGTATCTTGGATGGCATATTTTTCCAACTCCTCTGGGCGGCCTCTTGGATTACTTTCTTTTGTTCCCCCTCCTCCCCCCCCAATCTGCTAATGTTTCTACTCCCCCCCCTCGTCATCGGGAGATTAAGGTGGATTTGGAGGGACGTTAGATGGGCGCGCGTACCAGACCTTCCGTTCCTACTCCAAGACGTCATCTCTTCTTTATTCTTGTCTTTACGCCAACTCCTTCCTAGGGCTGCGGTCGTCTTGGCTCTTCGCGGAGTGGATGTAAATTTTTGAGTACGCATCGGATGATCGCGTTGTCTTCTGACAGCGAGGGGCGAAGTTTTTCCTTTTAGGAATTTCCTCTTACGGCGAGCTCTTCTCCAACCCCCGGTTTCTCGGGACGGTTTCTTTTTTTTGATTCTTTCTCTTACAAAAGGTCCGCATTCTGGTTGAAACCTCGGCCCTCCTTCCGCCGTGGGCGATCGATTCCTGCATGGACATGCATATAGGATCGACTTACGTGCTTTTCTTTTTTGCCGTTTCTTCTAGTGACTCTTTCTCACGGTCCCCCTGCTTTTTCCTGAAGTGGCACATTGACCCATCTCAGCTTTGCCCATTTTGATCTGGTTTGGCCGAAGTTCTTGCGAGTCCTTTTATCACGGTCTTAGTTTCCGTCGACGGTTTCCTGATGTTTTTTTTTTCCTTGGTGTCACCAGTTTACACAATGAGCCTTTGGGTGTTGAACAGGCCTTTTGGGAGTCGTATCATCAGTTTTTCTTGAGCCTTTCTCGCGCATGAGGTCTGTGGGGCGGTCTATGTTTCCCCGTTTCCGGGAGGGGCCGCGTCCCCCGGTCCATGTGAGTCGATGGGGATGTGTTTATTTCCTCCTCGAATTTTTTTTTTGTTTTTGATTTTTTCCCCCCCCGCGACCATTCGGTCCGACCATTTTTTTCTGTCCAATCCTACTTCCCGTTCACATCAAACTCCCCACAACAGAAATCCTCAGGCTCCTGGCGAATCGCCCCCCTTTGGTACCGACCATTTTCAATCGTCCCCGTCTCCTGGACCCGGTGCTCCTCAAACGGCGGAAATGCCGGCGAGTTTCCTCACTAAGCCGTTTTTCTTCTTCCTGTTCCGTCTCCAGTGGATGACGCCTCCGAGGCTTTTTTTTGTCCCCTAACAATATCTGGCCGCCTCGCCATCTTTCACATTTCCTTAACCGACCGGATAAGGTTATAATCTTTGCAGGACGAATCGCCACCTTTTCCCGTTTTCGTGACTGGCAACAAATGCGGGACGTCATTCACTCCTCCACCTTTCAAAACGGCAACCCCTCCCCCCGATGTATCGAAGATACCCCCATGTTCGCCTAGTCCCCGGGTCCCGTATTTCCTTTTGTTGCAAACCTTCTCCCTCGCTGCCGCTATCACCTCCTTCTAAGAGGCCATGTTCGCAAACCTATTCCCCGCGAAAGCGCCCTTTAAGCCGCAGCCCCCTATCCTTTGGTTTTTTTTCCAGCTTTTGAGCACCCGCCCCACGCAAAGACCCGCTCCGTGCCATCATTTTCCGACGCCTTGAGATGCTGGGCCGCGCGCCCACCCCGCCGTCCCGACGCCACTCCCTGTGGCTCTAATTGTGGGTGCAGCAGTGGTATCTTTTAATCTCCTTCACATATGGGTTGCTTTCTTTGCCCCCACAATCGCCGTCATCCCCCCTGCGCCATCGTTCGTGAGACCCTACAAATTTCATCGCCCGTTTTTCTCCTTATTTTCTTTGACTCCTTTCAACTGACCGGCAAGTAGCCGTTTTTTTCAGTTCTCTAGGGTCAGCCACCTATCGTAAGAACTTTCCCGCTGAAGCTTTCCAATTTTTGCCCCATCACCCTTCCCCTGCAAACAATTTCTCCCGTTTTAACTTCCCTTTTCTCACCCTCCAACGGTCGTGACATTTTGGAGGCTCGAAGCAGCCCATCTGGCCCCCAATACTCTTTTCTCCCTTGAAGCCCCACATCGTCCAGTCTTCTTTCAACTCTTCCCCTTTGCCTAAAGTTCCCTCCTCCTTTTGACAAGCTGTTTGCGTGAGTTTTTTTTGTATTGTAAGGGGCTTCAAGCCCCGTTAGTCTTGGAGACCCGCAGAGCTCTATTCCCGCAAGATACGTGGATTTTTTTCCGTATGACTTCTTCTCGCAGGAACTTTGAAGTCATTCGTTCCGTAGTCATTATTTTTTGCGATCCACAACTGATCCCTTCCGAAACCAGCGTGCTCACCTCGTCCTTAATCTCCCCCGCTTGGTATGATGGTTTTTACATACTCCCCTTCCTTTACGTCCTGACTTTGTTCTTTTCGGTTGTCGGTTACTGACGTTGCGCAGCTTTCTACGATCTTTTGGTAGGTAGTCGACCACTAATAAGCATCTCGTCCCTTCGACCCAATAAAGGCACAATGCGTTCCGCTTTTTTGCGTAACCGCGATGCCCCAACCTTGAGATATGGCGGGTTCCTCTCCCCCTCGCCTAGCCCTTGCGTTCTTTTTCCCTCTTCAAGAAGGAGTTTTTCCCCCCCCCCCCCGTCTAGCTCTGTTTGGTTCAAGATTCAGGCTTTAGGTTTTATTAGATGAGTTAGTGTGCGTGAGTAGGTTCCCCTTTTTTCGACAAGCAATTCCGCGACCCCGTGTTTTTTTGCCGGGCAGTTTTTTAGCCCGCCTCTGGCTTCCTATTTTTTGCAAGACGGTTAACCACACGTCCCCTTCATGGAGTCGTAGCTTCCCCTTTTTGAGTGTGGAACTCTTTTTGTCCCCTCTTTGATTTGGACCCCCCTTTTCCACTGCGTTCCTGCATAAAGGATTATCCCTCGGGCTGTCTTCATTTGCGCCCGCCGTTTGGGTTTTTTGGGTTCCCCCCACCCCAGCGATGCTGACCCAATCCAGGATTTTCGTCTTTTCCCGTAGCGTCCACTTTTCTCAAAAGGTCAAGCCAGGGTTTTTCTCTCCTCTGTATATCTGAGATTTCTAACCCTTTGCGCGTTGATGTTCCGGTCCCTTTTCTCCAGTTTTGCAAAGATTCGACCCTACGGTATTTGGTTCTTCTTAGTTACTCAACCTACCTCGGCGGGGCTTTTCCCCCATGCAGACCGATTTTGGTCAATCCCCTTTCTGCCTCCGGTCACGCATGTGATGGTACCAGCAATCACAACTTCCACTACCCTTAGCTTTCAAATCGGCCAGACCATATGCCTTCCTTTGGAAGCGCCTTCGTTCCCAAGCTGAAGCCCGATGGTACTTCTTCTCTCCCTCCCTTTCTCGGCGGCACTCTCCTACCCCCCCTTGATTGCTGTACTCTTCTCCTGTCCCGGCCCCCCCCCTCAGACGACCCGACGACTCAGCTTGACGCTTCCAGCCAAACAAGGGAGGCTAGTTTTTTTTCGTTGGGGGACGCCTTTCGGACGCTCCCTCTCGGTCTGTCTTGTTCACGTCATATATTTTCTTGTTCTGTGGTCAGATTCTTTTTTACTCACGATGGGTCTTGCCGTGGGTGTGGCTTTCCGTATCATGACCTTTGTACTGAGTAAACCTGTCCCTACACCCGTTTTATCATTTTACGTCAGTACGACCCTGCAGTTTTCTGCTTCGATCTCCCTTGTTTTCAGAGCCGCCGCCTTAAGAACCCCCATTACCAAGCCTTGGATTCTACCCCTTTTTGATCCGTGGCGCCGTTTTCCTCCCGGGACCTTTGTGGATCGCGCCGCTCAGTGAAAGTGCACGCCCTTGACGTCCGCCTCTTCTAGTTACTCCAAAGCTTCCTCTGTGATGAAGTAAAGGCGCTAGTGCGGATACGCCTCTCTGAGGAATTTTCCCCAACAACGGGGATTGCCCTCCCCCCCATAAACCATGCAACGACCCTCGTAAAGCTAGCCTTTCGCACTTGGCCTAGCTGACGTTCTCTTTTTGCGAAGGAAGGACTTTGGGTTTTCTTGGTGAGCGGCCCGGGCTATGTTTTTTTGTAAGTGTGCTTTTTTGAGGAGTAGCGCCTATGCGAAGTCACTTGCATTTGATGAGCTCTTGACTTTAGGGAGTTTTAATTTGCCCCTCTTTCTAGGTGTTCCGTCGCGTCCTTTCTGACGCTTTACGAACATGGCTCTTCGCGAGTTTTTTTGGCTGATACCCACGGCCGCAGAATTCCTTCTTGCCCCTCTGAGCCGGCTTCCAGACGATTCCAAGCGCTATGGTTCTGTTTCCCCTGATGGAGAGTGTGTATGGGAGCAATGCGATTTGGCCCCCCGTCCCAAGCCCAATATGTGCCTGTAAGCGGCCGTTTACTCTCTACATCCGCACGTGAGACTTCTCACTTTTGAGGTCTTCCCTCGTGAGATGGCGTTGCGTCCCAGACGTTGTCTTTCCGCGGACTTGCCTTCATCCTTCGAGCTCTTCTTGGAGGTTTTTCTCAGGCTCAAGCTTCCCCACAGCCCCCCGTAGGGGTGCGGCCTTCTTCTTGTTGTGCGTCTTTCTCTTTGAGAGTTTGCCTGGGAAATGAGCTTTTCCGCATGTGTGATCTTTTTCGGGTTCTTTTAGGGTTTTTGTTTCCCCGGAAAGGGCCGTTTCTTCACATTTGCTCTTTATAACATCCCTTGATTGGAGTCTTTGCCTTTGTGTTGATTTTTATCGGTCCCGTCCCTGACGTCGGTTGTCATCCGGAAAAAACTGGCCGAGGAGGAGATAGTCCCTTTGCTTTCAGGCATATCTTCTACCTGCATTTTATATGTTCATCTCTTTTTGTTCGACAGTGCTGGGAGGATTAATCCCATTTCCATCACTCTGCGCATCCCCTTTCCCTCGAAGGGTTTGCCGACGGCTGCGAGCTTCCTCACGGCGTCGTCTTCCCCTCTCCGGCCATCCGCCTGTTTCGGCTTTCCCCTTCTGACTTTATGGGGGAACGATGCACCTTGTAGGTCCTTTTTTCTTTTTACCACAGGCATTTTGATTTCCTGCAGCGCTGAGGAGTTGGTTGTTTTCGGTCCAGTTGACCGTCTCATTGAACGTCGCACAGGCCACATGTGCCCTTTTTTGGGCTTGTTTCGCTTCTTTTCCCCAAGTGGTGGTTGTCTCTCTCTTAAAAACCGCGGCCCATCGAGTCGACCATGTTCCTTCCCCCAGGACGTTCATCAGCCCGTCTCCCTTTACATCAAACATCCAACCCAGAATTCTGGCATCTTCTCAGTACCACTCCCCAGATGGGGGTTTGAAGCCTTTCCCCCTTGTCATCGTTCCCCCCCCCATCCCCCGGTGCGCCCTCATGCCAACCGGTGACTCAAACCTTAGTGACTCCGCTCTTAATCAGACAAGCATCCGTTATTCTATAGCAACCTTCTTACAAAAACCCGTTCGCGTTCCCTTTCTTTCTTCTTTATTGCAAGGGGCCTCCCCAAGGCCAGCGACTTTCCGAGCGTCGCCAACTCCTCGTGAACCAACCTTTTAAAAACCTCGACGCGATCATTTTTCATCACTATATGGCCGGCCATGCATTCTTCCAACAATTGTATCTTCTTTTTCCGGATGCACCTGCCCGTCGCCCCTCCAGTCTTTACTCACGTCACCTCCACAGTCCCTTTACTCTTACGATCCCTGTCCCTCTCCGTTTTTTTTTTCAGATCACAAAATGTAGTTTCGATTCTCCTGACCCTTTCAGGGCAAAACTTCGCCAATAGTTTCGGAATCCGGATCCTACTGCCTTTACGCCCTCATTCAAGACCCCCACCATTTTTTTCCCCCAGATCCTCGCACTCCAGCCCAGAAATCGCGCGTTTTTTTTTTTTTTCGTCCTTTTTTCCAGTTCCTTTTTCAGCCAACTCCCCATCACTCCCTATTCGCCGTCTTTTGAACGAATGTCCGCGACCTAGGCTGGGCCCTGCGAAAATCTCCGCGTCCCGACGCCCCCATCCCCCGGCGCTTCTCCCGGCGTGTTCCGCGTGGATTCTACTGTTTCGATCAAGCAACCTTGGGGCTTGAGTTTGCAATCGCAGTTTCCAAGCACCTGCGCATATTTGGGAAAAATATGCCCTCGGCCGTGGATCCTTTTTTTTCCACGTCGTGAATCTTCCCACGAAGCTGCCAGTCGAAGTTTTCTTTTCTTCTGATTCTCCACGATCGACTTTTGTTCGATGAGCGTGCCTAAACTTCTCTCTTAACCACTATACCACGCCCCCCTGACGGACACTCCCGAAATCCCCCTTCACTAACCAAGTTTTGATACGTTTCGCTCCTGAATAACGTCCTGCACTTTTCCCGACGCCCCCCTTCACGAATCAGCTATCACTACAGTCCAACAGGCAACAGTCCTTCGCTTTTCCCGCTAAAACGCGCATTCCTTCTTACAGGCTTTTTTTCCCCCATTAGTTTTTCGCTTTTAGTTTTTCCTGCTCCATATTGGTCAATCTTTTTCTTTAGAAATTACTCGCTGATGGTGACGCATCTTCCCCGCCGTTATCTATCACTTGGATTCTGACCCAATCTAGGCCTGACATTGTTCTAGGTCCTTCTTTTTTCCTTTCGCTTTCCCAACCCCTTCCCATTACCTAAATAGGGGCTCACGATAACCTGACGTTTTCACTCTCACCCTTGGGAATTGTCTACGCTGCGGGCCGACCCAAAAAATTTACGTACTGCCAGTTGTTTCCTTTTCTTTTATGTACTTTGCCGTTTTTTCTTTTTTTTACCTAGGCCCGTGGGGGTAGCGTAACTGACTCAGTCCAGCTGCGAAGTCTTTCCCTCCCTAAAGGGCCCCCTTTTTAGTCTCCCTGCCCCCCCCCATTTCGTTCTGCCGACCGCAGTCGGCCGCCCGAAAACGCTATGCGGCTCGTACCGATCACGAGACCTGTCCTTATTGATAGCGGTCACGAGGCGTCCCCCACCGCCCCATAGCCTCCCTTGTTTTTGGATTCACTCGTCCGTGATCGTTCGGGAATTCCTCTGACTCTGGGTTCCCCCTTGACGTATTGTGGCCGCTCGCGTCCCTAACTCACTTCCGGCGTTTTGTTTAGACTTTGAGTTGAGACAAGTCGAGTAGACAGACTTTTCCCCCCCACTCAGGGCTCGCACGAAGTTCCCTGATTTCCAACGGGCCTGTATTTTACCCTTTCATGTCCTGAGTAGTGTGGAAAGTGTCCGATGTGCCCATTACCATAGGCGTTACCGTTGCATCTTCTCCAACTTTTTCCTGACCTCCCCCCTCCGCTTTTCGGTTGAGTCAACCCCCGCGATGGCCCAAATAGTTTGGATCTTGCCAGATTTGGGTCCAAAACGACTTTGATTATCAACCTGTGAATTTTTTCAGTTTTGTATTACCGTTCAGCCCTTTTCCACGATCCGCAAACACAGCATCGCTCACACCCCCTTTACCCCGTAGGGACTTTCCATTTCCTCTCCTGCACCACCCCCCGGCTCTGCGGGGGGCGTGGCCCCCTCCGTAGTTGATCCCGTGTCCCCCTACCCCGTAGGCCACATGCCATCCTCACTTGACCTCACCCTTTTCCCACACACACACCAGGTACTGACATGCCCGCCCCAACCGGCCTTGTCATCCCTGGGTAGACTCCAGCCCCGTTGGCAACGCCGCCGCCCCACCTGTCTCCCTTTCCCTCCCTCCTCCTTTGCTCCGGGCTCTCTTATGCCCCTGTCCCTTGGACCCCCGCCCAGCGCACTCTCGCGGAACACTCCCAACGAGCCGCCCCACCCAGAAGGGATCGTGATCTTGCTGCTCAATTGCCCCTGGGGGCGACCCCTTCATTTAAGACACTGTTGGGCGGACCAGGAACTCTAACGAGGGCTTCCGTTGCTGAGACGTTCCCCCAGACATCCCGGCGGTGGGAACACCAATCGGAAACTTTCACAAGGAACCCATTTCTTTCAATCGGTTTTTCCCTCAATGTCACGGGGACGTGTTTCAAGCGACTTTTTTCTTTTTTCCCGATGACCTGATGGACCAACGGGATTATAAATAGTCCACTCTGCCCTGCAATCGCACCAACAATCCCCCTTTTTTCTGGAATTGGGCTTTGCGTGTCGATCCGAGACGGAGCGAACCTCTCACCGGTCCCACATTAGGCACACCGTGCACCAACACTTTCCATAAGATATTTCCCCAGGCGTACAAGATCTGATGAATGCGACACTGAAAATTCACCCACAGTCCGGCGATACGACTGTGGTCGTCTCGGTCTGGGGTGGTACACCCTTCAAGCCAGCGAAGGACGATACCCCCCCGAGAGCCCCAACACGACGGCTCTATCTATCCTACGCCGCTCCTTTCCCTCGCCTCAGCCCCCTCGCAGGAAACCATCCGCCCCACGATCCCATGAAGGGTGCGGCCCACTCAGGGCTCCTTCCCTCCCGCGTCGCCCAAAAAGACGGCTTAGTTTCAGACCCACGCACCTATTTGCCTCAGAGCAGAGCAACACGAACTTGCGCGGTCCGAGGGTTAGGGAATCTTGGCGCCGAGCGAGAGAGACCAGTGATGGACAAAAAGGTGGCCCGAAGAATAACCGATGGAAGACGACCCCCCTCTTAGTACCCCCACGGACCCCCCATTACGGACCCGAAGCCTAGAGGGCCTGCACCTACCCTCACCGAGCGCCTACATGGCACCACACTCGTACGGGCCGCCCCCCACTTTGCACCCCGCACCAATTGCATAGCAAAGATCGACCCACGCTCTATAGAAATTAAACTCCCGTTTGCAGAGTTTGTTCTCCGTGATAGGTGTCGCAGCGGTTTTCGTACTTTTCTCGTTGTGGACTCTTCAGACGTCCAGTGTGATGACAACGACTACGTTCAGAATCGTCGCATCG
>Ga0179593_1423359_pt1 | contig 14959 bp, 20 predicted proteins | sample CZODoug2_1_08_16_FD_185931 | JGI IMG/M metagenome (GOLD analysis project Ga0179593, IMG submission 185931) | Vadose zone soil fungal communities from Angelo Coast Range Reserve, California, USA - CZODoug2_1_08_16fungal (PacBio error correction) | ecosystem: Environmental > Terrestrial > Soil >... | reverse complement strand
GTTTTCGTCGCTTTTTTCTTCTTGCAAAAGTTTCATCGCAACACTCCTTTTCTTCTTTTTCATTCTTTTCTTTTCTCCCTCGTCAAGGCAAGATGAATGAAGACTGTTATCCGAAACCCCTTTGCCTTTTTTGACCCCCCTCCCTCCGTGTTTTTTTGGTTTGGGCTCTTTTTTTTTTTTGCTTTGGTGGGCGTTTACGCTGATGCAATTCCTTCCCGTCTCATCAACCCCTCGGACCAGAGCCTCCGACGTTTTGAAGCCCCCTACAGTCCTCTGACACCGGATGTCCCGAAGGGTGTTTTCCCTCGTCTTTCTCCCTTCATATGTCCCTTCCTTCTCGATTTTCTTAGCGTCCCCCTTGAATACCCGCGAATCTTGGCACCACGCTGTCCAATGGTGGCCCTTTCTCGCTAGAAAGAACGGCGTGACCCCCTGCTGACTTTGCCCCTTTGGGCCCTTCTCCCAGCTCCTGTCGTGGCAAGCCTGACACGCACTCATACTGTGTCCCGCCAACCGTAATTTGACCCTTTTGGAATAGAAGTCATCCTCATCCGTGTGCGTCCCCCCTAGGTTACCCCGAGGTCACAGCCTTCCCCCTTTTTTGTAGGTCGATGCTGGCTCCGACCTTGTTGGCAACTTGCCCCCTCCGGTTCCCTCTTTTTCCCCCCTTTTTGTCCCGCATGGGAACGTCTCCCAATTTGGCAGTGACCTCCTTTTTCCCTTAAGACCCTTTTTCTCTTTTTTAAGTGCCCCCCTTCCTTTCAAGTCGTCTGAGAAAAAGGAACGACACTTCCGACCGACGCGTACCCTCTTTTTCTGATCTTTTTGACCCTGCCGCTGTCCCCCCTATGCCCCCCAAGCCCGTATTAAGAGTTCGTGTTCCCGGAGAATCGCCGTTTTTTTTTTCATTCCTTTGCTTCTGCTTCCCCCATAGGCAAGGACTAAAGCTGGTCGCATCCCAGAACCTTGTTTCCTTAGACCCCCCTTCCCAATGCCGGCTTTTTGAGGCGACGCTCCCTTTCTTCGTATAATTCCCCGGGAAAGCCATTTATAAGATCATCCTCCTACGGCTCCTTTGTACTCTCTCTGTCGCCCACAGAAATAGATTGATTGAGCCCCCCTTTACTGGGCCCCGCACTTTTTCCCCGAAGCTCCGCGTCATCCCCTTTTCTCTCCCCCTCACAACTACTTTTTTCAGACCCCACTGCCGCTTTTTTTGCTGGACTCCGTATTAATGTCCCGTCCATCACCCACCCCCTTTTTGTTGATTCATCCTTCTCACATCTATTTTTGAACAACCCCGAACGAGCCTTTGAATGAGTCCCACCTTCCCTTTTTTTTTTCTCTCTCTCTTTCCGGTTCATTGAAAATGAACCCCCATTGACGCTGCGAAGTACCCGTTTTCCCCCTCCACGTACGATTTGTCACCTCTAAGTTCCGAGGAGAACTCCCCAGCATCCGACTTTCTTCCTCCTTTTCATTTCCGGCCCGACTGTGGATTGACAGCCTATTCTGGCAAACTTCCCTAGGCCACGGCCAGCTTTGCGCCCTTTGCGTCTTGATGGAGATAATATCCGGATTTCTCCTTCCACCCTCCCCCCCCCTTAACATTCCTCTTCACATTTCGTTTTTTTTTTTTAACTATTTGAACTCTTAGCTAGACTTCTGCCCAGACCTTCCTATAGCCCCCCTTGCTGTCCACTCCCCCGGATGTAGAAATCCCTCTCTGCGCTTCTTTTATCTTGCTCACTGCGGGTCTTTTTTACGAGTTTTTCGCCATACTTGTTCTGGTTTTTTCCCTCAAGAGAAGTTTGCAGCCATTTGATGCCGACGACCCCCCCGTTCTGGTCATGGCCCGCAAGTGAGCTGCCAAGAGGTCCTTCCTGGTTCTGCAATTTGGCGACCCCACATATTTTTTTTCTTTGAGCATTTTCGTTTCTGCCCTGCGACGAGTCAATTCCCTCCACCTCTTCTCCTGGCATTCCCGCCGAAAATTTAACTAAGCCAGTTGCAGCAAGACACTTCCAAACATTTGGTCCCCTACTCTTTTTCTGAGCAATCTCTTTTTCATAATTTTCATTGTGTATGTTTGGAGATCCATCGACGCCTTTAGTTGATCCCCCAAGTTTTCTACCCCTTGCCACCCCCCCCCCCTCACTTGGCCATGCGCTCCGTTTCTCCGGGCACACTCCGCTGGCGCAGGCCTCTTTTCGGCGAAGCCGGTCCAATAAAAAAGGGACGCCAGCGCCTTCGCGACCTTTTTTTTTACTGAGGGCTTCTCCCCCGTTGTCCTGTCGTCCTCCAATCAGCATTTTCTCCGTGTCCTCCTTTGACCAGCCTACCAAGTTCAACGCCTTTTTTGCACAGTCGCCTCCGCCAATCTCTCCTCTTTTTTGTACTCGATGAAGGATAGGAAGAGGAATATAAGGCAATGCCTTTCGTGTCCCGTCCTCAGCCACCCGGAGATTCTCAGTTATCTCTTCTTCTTTGAATTAAGTTCAGCCTCTGTTGCGGATTTTTTTCCTTTTCATTTCGCACAGTATCCAAGGACGCCAAATCCGTTTTTTAGTCCTCCTTGGTCCCTTTTTTTGCGCGAGATTTTTAGATCCATTCCTCGGACTTCCAGAGTTGATTCCCCCCCCCCCGTTCTCTCTTTCGACCTATCGCAATTTTTTTCGTGGAATCTTGTACTTACTCCCTTATTCCATTAACAACCTGGACCCCTCTCCCCACTTTGTTTCTTGTACCAAGGTTTTAGCCCCACTGTTCGCCCCAATCGCCCCCCCCCGCTTTAGATTCCCTACAGTTTTTTGTTTCGGATGCCCGCTTGGCGTTTCCTTTTTCCCGAGAACCATGCGCCGTGACATTGGCAGATCCCTCGCGAGTCGAGATCGCGGATCCCTGCCCAAGTTTTGAGCTAACACGTTTTGTCCACCAAATTTGATTTGAACTACCCCTTGAGATCCGTTCCTCCTGTTTTTTTTTTCCTCGATCCCTGCTTGCCACTCCTTGTCCCTTTTACCCTCCCCCCCCCCCCCCCCTAACCTTCAGAAAGATTGCCCACCCCTGGCGTTTTTTTTGCCCTTTTTTTTTTTTCCCCGTTGTTTAATTACTTCAAGCGACGGCTGGAAAGATGTTAATCCCCCCGCCCCTTTCCGATCGAACCGTCCCAAGGCCGCCCTTTCTCACCTGCCCCACCCCCCTGCCTTGTCCTTTTATGTTTTGCTATTTGGCAGCGCCCCTGTTCCCCCCAACTATCAATGTAACAACTTTCCCAATGTTGAAAAGCAGCTGGGCAGACGCCGACTTAACTCCTTGCTGGGCAACGGAAAACCCGCTAGCGCCATTGTTACTTCGCCCTGCGGCCTTCCCCTTTGGTCGCTGTTCCCCGATCTTTCAATGTTCCATCCGAGATTTAAGGTTCTGGGTTTAAAGTCGTAACCCCAAATCGACAACTGTGTTTTGGTGTCCAGGTCCTTTTCCCCTCGTATACGAAGGGTAATGAAAGCCTTGATGCCGCCGCCGTAATCCCTGAACTGTGCCCAACAGCCCTCCCGCCGCTGCCGACCCCTCTAAGATCTTCTTAATCGGACCAAGTCGGCTCTCCATAAGAGCCAGTTATAAACCCCTGCGTGAGTCCCCCCCTTGTTAACTCTTTTTCCCTTGCAGCCTCGCTATCCTTATTCCGTTTCTTTCCTCAAGGGTAATGCTAAAGCGTTTCGTTGTACTGTTGTTCTAATATACCGGTGAGTCACCCCCCCCCTCTCCTGTCCGAGTGGAGGAGGTAGGTCCCACCTCCCTCTATTTTTCGTCCGGCCTGATTTCAATTTAGCGTGAGGACGCTATACCCCCCCCCTAGAAGCGCCCCTTTCGCTCCGCTTTTTCGCCAATGGAATTCGTGAACTTGGCGGTTTTAAACATCTGACAATGGTGCTTTTTTCCCTCGTTTCCCCATCACTGGGCGAATCCCTTTTTCATACCCTAATGGTGACAAGCGCTAGTGTGGCGACTAAGGCGTTCTTCACAACAGTCGCCTTTTTTTTTGGTCGTCACTATTGTTTTTGATCGAGTGCAGCTTTTTTTTCGAGAGGGAAAGCATTTGTTCGACTTCCTCCGTGGCCTCGACGGATTACTAATGGCGAAAGCACAGCCAGCGGGTCCAATCCTCCTTCACTTTCCTGTGCTGCAGCCCAGTTAGGAAGTTGCACATCTTTTCTTCCCCGATTCCCCTTGTATCGCCTCTGAACGATACACGCCGCCACTTTAGTGGACCTTCTCCAGACTTCCCCGCTACAGCTCACTGTCCCTCTCTTTCAATGGCGCATCCCTTGCCTCTCCAAGTACCCCGATCAGGTGGATGTTGCCCTCCCCTACATGTCCTTTGCATTACACATAAAGGGAACCTTTTCCTCCCCGGTGTGTGGTCCTTCTTGAGCCTGTGTTTTCTCACTCTCTCGTCACAGGCTGACAGACTCCGTCCTGTAGCTTGCAATAACCGCGCTTCCCCCAGAGCCAAACCCGCCCTCGGCTTCCTTCTTCTCCCATCTGTCTTCCTTCCCGATGGTATTATGGCGGCTGAGAGATCTTCTTTTTATTTTTTTGCCCTTTCTGGCTCAGTTTTCTCTATGTCTCCCATTGTTTGGGGTGCGGACGCCTCTCACTCAGTGACGGACTTTTTTTCGTTTCCTTCTCCCCCACGCCCCGTGAACATCCTCAGTAGCAAATCCCGACTTTGGTCCCCCATCTCCGTAGTAATTTCCAGTCTTTCCTTAACCGTGGTTTCCACATCCACCCTATTCACTTCTTTTTCCCGCGTCTTCCGGACCAGATAGCCCCCTAGTAGCGGAAGGGAGAGAACTGATGAAAATTTTGCGCTTTGTCCTTCCCCCAGACTTCCGCGCGGTAAGATGTTTTTTTCACCTTTTATCCCCGGCCAGGCTTTTTTGCGTCAATCATCACTTAAATTTTTTAGAACGGGTTGATCGTAAGAATCTCTGATCGATGCCTTGCAACCATTATAGTCGCAGCTACCTTCAGAAAGCCCCCCCCCCCCCCCCCACCCCGCAGATACTGCAAGAACTTTTCCCACTTGGCGCCCCCTTCCCCACGCAGAACTCCGTGCAAGGCTTTCGACTCCCCGATCACCGGCGGTGACCTCACGCTGATCCACCCCCCAGAGTCTCGCCGATTCACTTTTTTAAAATTGCGCCTTTAAATCGTCCCTCCTTGTATTTTTTTTTGCCCAGAACGCAGATCAAATGCCTGGCTATGTTTTTTTTATTTTTGCGACTTTGCTAACTTCGCCTTCGGGGGTTCCGCCTCCTATCCGAGATCGAAGAAGTCTGCACAAGCGTTCTGCCTACCTCTACTCATCCCAGTAGTCTTTATCTTTTTGAACAAGTCCTTTCAATCCGGCCCGATTTAAATGATTCAGCGCTAATCCACGCTCTCCCCGTCATCCTTCTGACCTTTTTTTTTTTCATCCCCCCACACGTTTAGGACGAAGAATGGGTTTTCCCTTGTCCTAGCATGCGTAGGCTTTTTTCCATGTTCCCCCCCCCCCTCATAGCGCTCTCCCGCTTTGCGGGAACCTGCAGGGATTTTCCTGCATCAGCTTGTTCCCCTTTGAGAGGACATCTAGGCCTGTCCCCCAATGAGAGGAGTCACGAATAGTTGTCTGTTTACGTACGTTATTTTCACCGTCCCTCTCTTGCTGCACCATAAGGGATTTCACTCACCTTTGCTTTCAAGAAGCCCGTTGCTGCCGGCACAGGCGCCCTAGCGATGTTTCATGTGACACCCAGACCCTCTTTAAATGATTCCCCAAACCAGGCACTTTTTTCCGACAACGCGTCCGCTTTGCCTTCCTCTTTTCCCCAGTTCCGAACTAGCTAGTCCCCCCAAACCCCCCCCCCCTTATTGAAAGAGGGGTTGTTTTCGAAGGGCCTGCCGCTGTCCTTTTTCTTCTGTTTCTTCGATGTGAAAGTCCCAGGGAGCCATTGGCCTTATCATGCCCCCTGTCGCGCTACCAGTTCCTCCGGTTAGCGGATTTTCCTTTCGTTTCTTTTTTTACTGAGCCACTTCCCTTTTCCACCTCCTTTGCCTAAGGAAAGCAGACACGGCGGGAACTCCAGTCCCCTTTGTTACCAACAATATTTCGTGATGATTGCCTTTTCCTCTTTTTTTTTGCCTGGCTTCCCTGCTCCTCGCTGACTCGCTAATCCCTAAGAACAATGCACCTTCCCCCCCCCCTGGTTCTCTTTCATTTTCTGCGTCGCATACCCCTTTTGACTCAGGCCGTTCCCCTTTTCAGCCGCTTAGTACAATGACGGCCCCATGATTTTCGGCCACGTTTTTTTGCTTGCTCCTTGTTTTTGTTTGGGGGGGTTGGGGAGTTTTTCTCTCCTCTTTGAATTTTTGACACCTTCCACTCCCTTCTTGGATCCCCCCCCCCCCCCCCCCCATTGGAATGCTTCGAATTTCATTTTTCAACCTGCATCCTCCTTTTCCTTTTTCCCCTCCGAGGTAATGAATTGGAGAAGTCCTGAGCTCCAATGACGGCACCAGTCAGCAAGCGTTTCTTTTTCCGGCCCCTCTTGCTTCCTCGCGCTGATTCTCTTCATTTCCCTCTTTTTTTTGGGTGCCATCCAATTGACCAATTCCCTTCCCCCTCCCCCCCTATACCCTTTCTTTCCTTGATATTTCCACATAAAAGTGGGAGCCCCGAACTAATATAGAACCCAACTAGTCCACTCTATTCTTTCTCTCTCGCTCCCCTCTTCTTGGTCTCAGACGTTTTTTTTTTTAAATTGCTTCAATAGAGCAGTCCCTTTGCTCTTGTTTCCGAACATTTTTTTTGGTGTGGGATTTGGGCTAGTTTCACCGTCACTGTCAGACATTCCCCCTCGTCCGGCCTTTTGTCATTCGGCGATCACCTTATGCCGATTGACTTGAATGGACGTTCGACGCGCCGCATTGCGGACCTTTTTTCTTTTATCGGTCTTCTGTCCCCGCATCGCGTGATTTCACAATACTCCCCCCTGTTATCGCCCCCGTCGCCCCATCAAAGCGCGCCCCCCCAGCGACTTTTTTTACGTTCACCCACTCTTAGTCTTCCTCTAGTAGGATCTGCAGCTCCATTCTTCTTTTTTTCCCCCCCTCTTTGTCGTGGTTGCAAGTGAGCGATCTCTTCTATCCAACCTCCCTATCCCTCTTCCTTTTTTGTCACCGTTTTTTGAACTTGCCTTTTCTTTTCTTTTTTTTTTTCCTGCGCCGGGCTCCGATCCCTTTCTTTTCGCACTCAGGGTGATACCGATTAGCCACTCCTTTTGCCCTAGCCACGAGTCCAAATGCGTTCCCTTGGACTTCCCGGTCAATTCTTATAGGAGGCAATCTGTGAATGCGTGCCTCACATAGTCTCCGGCCTCGTCCTTCCCTCTTCTTTGCAGTCCCCCCCAGTAGGTCGCGACAGTGCAATTTTTTCTTTCCGCCTTTCGCTTTGAGTTAACCGTTTTCGATAATCGATTTCGCGTCCCTGGTCTTCGCTGGATTTAAGATGCAGAAGCAGACGGTAGTTTTCCCTCCCTTAGCGTCGTCTTCGTGTGTGTGTTGTTTTTTCTTGTTTGAGGGAAGTTACACCACTGTTGGCTGACTTTTGAGATTCCCTCTGGGTCTTAGTTCCGAATCAACTTCTACCCCCACCTCTCGAACGCTTCTCGGGGAACGTTCTTCGGCGCTGGCTTCTTATCCATTTCCCCTATACACGGCATGGATCGTCTAATCTCTATCGAATTACGCCATTACCTTTTGGACGGATTCCCCTCCTGGTCTGTTCTTCAAAACGACAGACCACCCACTTCTCCTTTGATCCCCCCTTCCTTGGCCCCCCCTTTTTTTTCCCCCTGCTTTAAGCCCTCGCGCGCCTGATTCCCCCTGGTTTTTTCCCTTGAGAACCCCGTTTGCCTTGGACGAGATTGTCATTTTCTTGTCCCCTACGACCTGATCGACGAGAACAAGGAAACCAACGTACGCGTTGGCACTCTCCCCCCTTGTGTTTGACCTCCAAATCCCTTTTTTCTTTTACCGTCTCTTCGTTCTCCGCGGAATTCTCTCAATGCATTGCCACTGGAAGTGAGCACTGACATTCATAACTTCCACCGGCGCCCAACCCCTGAATTTGTGCTTTCCTTAGCGTTTTATGGCTTCTTTTCAACCAGGCCAACCTCCGGCCTCTGAGAAGGCAAGAAGAATTTTTTTTATTCCCTATGCCCCAGCCCGGCGCCCTTCTCCCCGCCGCCCCCCCCCCGGCTCTTCATCCTTGCTTATTTTTGCGCCGACTGTTCCCCGTCCCCCCATGCAACCGGAAAACCCTACGAGGTCTGGTCCGGCGCCGTTGACCTTGGTCAGGCCCTTTCTTTCCCTTTCGCGTGCTGCACATTTGCTATCGTAGTTTCTTGGCTTCAATTGCCGTCGTACCTGTGAGGAATTTTTGAACCAAGGTTCCCCCGCTAAGCCTATTGCCTCTCCAGTTGTTTGCACAAGTCGTCCTTCCTCTGAGGTTTGCCCTCCGACTCCAGACTGACCCTCTGTGTCTTCCCTCTTTTTTGCCCCGACTGATTAGTCTTAATCCCACGGACGGCCCCCCCCTGCCTTCTTTGCTTCTCTTCTATTTCTGTGCCATAGAGCCCCCCCCCAGTTTTTGCTCGGACTTTCCCACCATCCCCCCTTTCCATCCTTTTTTTGTTAGAGTGAATGCAGACTCGATACTCGTTTGATTTCCCGCCCTGTTCCGTAATGGCTTTCCTGTCCTCCTGTTGGTTTATTCATGAAATGTTCTAACTTGATTATCAACATATTTTTATTTGGTTTTCCGTAGTAGTCTTGTCTCCCCCCCCCCCCACATTGCTGTCAGTCCCGCCCCGGATCGTGCATACTCTCGCCCTCTCCTGACCCCCCCGCGGTTCAGTTTGTCAACGATTTCCGTTCCATTAACCCCCCCCCTCTAGAAGGCCCTGTTATAAAGTCTCCCCCGCTCACGTTCGCTCGAAATGGAAAGCACTATTTATCCTCCGTCTTTTCCGGCGACGATATGTTTTCACATCAATTTCAAAGCGCCGCCATTGTCCGCCCTTGAAATCGAGGAAAAAAATCCGATGCAGTTTCCATCCTTCGCACCTTTTGAAGGCCACTTTAGTTCTTTTTTCTCTGCCTCTTTTGAAACTTTTTGGCCCATAATCCTATTTTCTGCGGCCCCCCCGCAGTACGAAAAGGCACTATTTGAATTGCCCTTCTCCTTTTTGCCCTCCGTGCTGCCTAGCTTCGCCCGTTTTTTTTTCCCTACATCAGCCCCACTGTATTTGGATTTCCAGATTACACCGCTCTGCCTCCTTCCTCTTTTACCTCTTTTTAGATAAGAAATGATCAAACAATTAAGAGATTTTATTTTGTCATTTTGCCCTTTCCCCCGTTCCCCGCATTTCTAAGACCCCTTTTTTGATATTTTTCACCCCCCGTAAGCTCTGATTATCGCAGGGATGTTTCCTTCCCCCGCTTGTTCTTTGCCTGGTGTCCTAAAGGGACTTTGCGTGCAATCCCTTGGGTTTCTCCCGACGCCACCAGCCGGAGAAGGCATCTCTATAGATTTCAGGCTTGTTTTTTCTGCATTGAGCATATAGACCTGCCTCTGTTTTTCCTGATGTTAACGGTCAGCCCCATCATGAACCTGCCTCTTGCCTTCCCAAGCTGTCCGCTTTTTTTGCCATTTCAACCGCGGGGTGTGAACCCAAAGATCAATTAAGGACACTGTCTTAAACGCCGTGACCTGTGGGCCCCCCCCCCTCCCCCGATCGGACTTTTTTAGTTCCTTTTTTGCGGCGAGGACCATTTCGTCCTTGCGTTTCATTATGTCACTGTGAACTAAGAACATCAAGTGCAACGGATTCTTTTAGCGTTTTGAGCTACGGACTCGGGCGTTCAACTGCTCCCTTCATGCCCGAACTCTCTTAATCCGACCTGCCGCTTGATGCGGAGCCCGGACTGTCCCCCCCCTCCCATCTCCTCTTCTTTTTTCTACCCCCGAGAAGAATGACAGATGCACATTTTTTTCCCCCCCATCGCGTGTTCCATTCATCGCTCTTCCCAGAGTGCTTTCCTTGCCGCCGTTCTCCTCGTTCTACCAACCGCAGCTTCCTCCGTGCACTCCTCGCGACGCTCCCAAGATCATAGAAGCCGGTCATCTCTGTCCTCTCTTTATTACCCCAGCTCCCCAATGGCTATGTTCTTAGCAAAGTTTTTATCGCAGCATGAAGATTCCCGATACCAGCTTTTTTTCCGCGGGTGGCGAAGGCCCATCATCTATATCTGGAGTCGTGCCTCTCCTCCCCGGTTTTGAAGAAATATTCCGTGGCTCGCAAGGAGTACTTTTGTGATTCTCTTTTTTTTTTAGCGTTCCTTGGATCTACCTGAGCCAGTGCCTTGACCCCCCAAGGTTCCCCCGCGTGACCTCAGATAGTACATTACTTACCGGCCAATCGTCCTCTTATGCAGGTTATCACCCACCCCAGCTGCCCTCTTATGTGAACCCCCTTATGGCTTAGCATGGGATTTTTGAGTGGGCAAATGGTGCCATGTAAGTCATTTCGTGTCCTCCACCGGTATGCTTGTCATTCGCGGCATGACGCCCCGCCGGCCCCTTGCTTGGCGTCAAAACTTTTGAACATTTAGGTACCACCAAGATTACATGGTGTCGATTTTTAGCGGCTTTTGAGGGGAATTTTCCTGGTGATTTAGTCAAACTTCTTCCCCCTCAGTTTATGATTTCTCCCATTTGGTGAGAGAAGGCTGACGAAAATCGTGAAGCCTCCCCCTCCGCCGGACCCTCACCAAACCAGTCCCGAGCGAGCGGCGCCCTTTAATCTTCACCCGCCTTTCCCCTCCTGTCTTTTGAACCCCACTGTCCCAATTTTTGCTTCCCGTACGATTTCTTTTGCCTGATTCTTTGTACCACACCCCCTGACAGGTCGTGCCATAGCACTAATATCTAACTCCCCCCCCCCACCCCCCCCCCACTCACCCCCCCCCCCGCGTGTTGTTTCCTTCGTCCTTTTCTTTTCCTCTTTTAGTTTTCTTTCGACCTGCCTAGCTGAAAACTAGTTTTGACGTAGCATTGTCCTGGACTTCATGCCATAGTACCCCGTCGCAATTCCCAACCCTTCTTGTTGGTTCTCCTGGATTTTCGTTTATCGGCCAGTCAGGTGCCCACATTCCCTGGGAAAAATGGAGATCGCACTTCCCGGACGACCGACGTCCTCAGTCTTCGTTTCCCCAACGCATTGGTGAGACCTGTGTCCCCCCCGATCCCCTTGTTTTCATGGCACTTGAGTCTTAATTTAGGATCGCCGATTCCCCACTTACACCTCCCAATTGAAACCTTGCAAAAAGTCGTATAGCGGGCCGTCCCCACCTTACCCCCACCGTTCCTTTTCTATGTGAGAAGTGGCTACATGCCCCGTTTTTGCCCAACTGGGTGGCCATGGACCGTGCCCAAGGTAATAGTGTTTGTGCCTGCTGCCTTTTTCGTTTGCCTTTCCCATGGGCAGGACCTTGGGGGAACACCGGCAAAATGCTAGTTTTTTTTGACTCACTCAGAGAAAGAAGAGCCGTCTCATGCATCTTTAATCTGGTTAAGACTGTTCAGCTACTCGTGCTCACCACCCCGACGCAACAGTGACTTCTCAGGCGTTTTCTTTTCCCGACTTTTTTTCTTTTCCGGATTGCTGACTGATTCTTCGATGTTTTTAATCCGCCCACAGATGTGACATCCTAAAAAACTTTTCCTCTAATGTTTTTTCTGGCTCTTTCCGGACATCATCATTCCCCCCCTCTTCAAATTCGATGTTCGTATACGCTGTTTTAAGTAGATTTTATTCAATGCGGGACCACCCCCCCCCCCCTTTTTTTTTTCCTTTCCGGCCCCCCCCCTTAGACGGTAATAAGTCCTTTTTTGTCCCGACAGATGACTTCGTGAGGCAGCCTCTTGCATGCGGCGCCTCCCCGTCTAATGCCCCCGGCCTACTAACATTGCAATAGAAGAGAAAGATACCAGGAGCATTTTGGCCCTTTTTTCTTATTCTTCCGTCCCGGCTCCTTCCCCTAAGCATGCAACACTGGAGTTCCCTCTACTGCACTGTTCCTGTACGGCCTATCAGTAGGCCAAGCAGCCGGAAGCGCCCAAGTTCCCCCTTCAGTCTCACCACGAATGATGTTGCGATCTAGTCGTTCATCCCTTGTTTTGATTGATGAGAGTCATCTCTACCCCCCTCCCCCCGAGCACGATGTTTGCCGTACAAAGTTTTGTCCATTGTCCCCCCTCCTCTTATTTTGAAGCTCTTTGCCTCCCTCTTTTTAAACCTTTTTCCGTATTGCACCCCTCCGAGGGATTGCTGCTTTGAGAGCAGCCATGGCCCAATCCCCAATTGCACACCCTTCCCCAATTCTCCTTGATTCTCGTCAAGTCGAGGCTTCTACGTGACGGCGTTTCGCATCATGATGACGGCCCCACTTTTCAGGAACTTGTCCGCAGTACGCTGGTGCCCAGTTCTCCCCCCCCACGTCTTCGCACCGCCGTGCCACATTCCGCCCCTTTTTCCCCCCCTCCCTCGCTTTCCTATAGTCCCTCCTTCTATCCGCACTCCTTCCTAGGTCTTCCTTTTTCAAGATTTTCGGCCTTACTGCAGCAAGGCTTTCCTCCCCTGTCGGGTCAGTCTGAGGGTGTGCCTTTTGAAGTTCAGCATCTGCTTTGGCTGTATTGCCCGGGGTCAATTTGGCCAGATCGTTCCCTAATGCGCATCCTCCCACGCTTATTCTCCTTTTTTTATTATTTTTGCTACTAAGAGTCGCATTTCTAATATTACTCGGATTCACATGAGTTTTTCCCTGTCTCTGCTTTCTACGAATTCATCATAAAGTTTCGTCTTGTCCTTGGGAAAAACCTATGTTGTTTTTCCTGCTTTTTCCATTCCCAATGACTGCGGCCGCCCCCCCCGTGACTTGTACTTTGCCCTCTGGTTCAGTCTAGCACTTCCGCCGGCCCGTGATTCCCCTGTCCGTAATTTTCCGTGCCCCCTATGACGCATGCCCCTTCCCTGCGCTGAATGTGTTCGTTTTTTTGCGTCGACATTTTTGTATTTTTGCTTCCAGGAAAAGCTCGGCGATTTTTTGGCTTACCCCTTTGCTTTGACTAAAAGAAGGTGCCTGACCAAGTTCTTCCCGCGTCTTTTTTATCCCACCCAATGCCTTCCCACCCAGAGTCTTCCCTTGCTCTTTAAACTGGTTTTACGCCAGCCCCTTCTTTGACCATTCACTTTTTTTTTATTTGACTTTTTTCTTACATCTTTTTAAGTAAAAGCGTAAGGCCTGAGAATTTTCCTTTCCCCCTCCTCGCCTCTCGGCCCCACGGACGCAACCCTTATACTCAAACCCTTGCTTAGCTTCCCCCTGTGAGTGTAACTATGCCACAAGCGTAATGCTTTTTCCAAAATCACTGTCCACCTTATTCGTCGTTTAATCGTTGCAGTGTTCAATTCCTTTTTTCTTCCCGAATTCTGCCATTCCCCTTTCCACCCACGCTCGCTCATGTTTCGGGCACGCCTCTGCTATTCTTTGTGAGAACTAACATGTTTGAGTTTGATAGCCCCAAATTTCTTCCCCAATCGTCTCTCTTTTCCATGTTTAAGCCAAAATCATAAAACAGGCCAACCTTATAAATGAACCAATTCGAACACCCTACTTTTGACCCCGAATGTCTTGCATCCTGTGCCACCGACGACCTCTTCGCTGCCGTCCCCTCAGGAAAAAGCCTACCTGTGTTCCTTCACCGGTTGATTCTTCGTTTTCCCCATTTTTCCCCCCCCGCCTGCTACCTGCCTTTTTCCCAATATTTTTCATGAGATGGAGTGTTCTTGAAAAGAAACCTTGTAAGATTAGATATCGTGCCTTTTCCCCTGATTTGAGACCGTAAGGTACTGTTCGATTTTTGAAGCAGAGTTCTGTCATGAAATGTTGTTCTTCAACCCGTTCGCCCCCCTGACACTCATAGGGTCCGAGAGTAGGCATTGATGGTACCCCCCCCAAACGTAGCCTCGACTTTTTTTAATGACCGCCGCTTTATCTACCTTTTGACCCCCCCGCCGAGCAACTCCCTTTCTTTCCCAGTGGATTACACTCAGAATCCTAGCTAGATGATAACTGATAAACTCCAGCATCTTTTCCCCTTTTTTTTCTTTGACAGCTTTTTTCTCCACGAATGCCCAGTCACCTTTAGATTGTTTTTTTTAGAGTTTCCCATTTTCCCCCAGCCCTTTCCTTTTTTCAGTTTTTCTGCCCCCTTGCAAGAAATAAGACCATGACTATTCCTTTTCCCTCCCGGGTGGTTACATCTTTCTCCCTCTTCTTTTCCTTCCGGGTATACATAAGGCCGCCACAATTTGTGGACAATACCTTTTTTTCTGTGCACCGATCCACCGCTCGCCACGAAGTAGCGCCGATGCCCTTTTCTCCCCGGTTCACACCTCCGAGTTTTTTTTTTCAGATTCCATAGCAGAAGCCCCCCCCCCCCCCCCCCCCCCCCCCCCCAGAACCACCCCCCCCCCCCCCCCCCCCCCCCCCCCCCCCCCCCCCCCACCCCCCCCCCCCCTGACTCCCCTGTTCATCTGGTCTCCATCCCGGCTTTTTTCATTACCAGTATCTTTTTTTAACCTTGCGGTTGACCGACCCTTTTCCTCTTCCCCCCTATTTCCTTATATTCCCCAACCGGACCTCTTGAGATTGCCAGATGGTCCGGATTCCCCTCGAATTTCAGTCACTGAACACCTCCCCCCCCCCCCCCCCCCACACCAATCCCCATATACCCGCTTTTTTTTGCCAGGCGTTCCAAAAGAAGCCGTACTGCCCATACTACCTT
>Ga0179593_1352294_pt1 | contig 14959 bp, 22 predicted proteins | sample CZODoug2_1_08_16_FD_185931 | JGI IMG/M metagenome (GOLD analysis project Ga0179593, IMG submission 185931) | Vadose zone soil fungal communities from Angelo Coast Range Reserve, California, USA - CZODoug2_1_08_16fungal (PacBio error correction) | ecosystem: Environmental > Terrestrial > Soil >... | reverse complement strand
CTTTCTCTATTAGTGGGTCGATTCCCCCCCCCCCCCTCACACCCGAAAGTTCGAGTTCCCCTCCCTTGATCTGTTTGCCAAACCAACCTGCCCTCTCACCCCCCCGTGCCCACCTAGTTTCCCCTCTTCCCGAGGTAAATGTGTATTTTTTGGAGTCATCTTCTGGTTCCCCCTCAGACTTGGCCGCGTTCCCCTTTTCATCAAAGTTTCCCCCTACGGTCCTTTTTCTCGTCATTTTCGTTTGTTGCTGCCTCGATTTTTTTCTTTCTTCTCATAATGACTCTTGCTAAGATTTTCTTTCTTCTTTAGCCCATGGCAACGCCCATACTTTTTGTTTTATCTAACTCCCCCTCGGTGATTTGAATGCAATTTCACCCTTTAGGAATTTTCGTAGAGTAATTTAAGTCCCCTTTCGTAGACGTCAGCTGTTAACCCCCCTCCACAGCTCACCTATTAATGTAGTTAAGCTCCCCTCGGAATAATAGTCGAAATTTTTACTTAGCTCCTCCCTCGTTCTAAAGGTGACCCCGATCTCTTAAATGATGTAGGCTTCCTTCCTTTTTTCTAATATTTTACTTCACGTGTTGTGTCGTTTTTCCCCCTTCTTCTTGAGCTTTTTATCGTTCTAAATTTTTTGTTCCCCCCTTACCATTCCTCCCCCTGGTTTATTTCGAAGTCCCGAGTGTATGTGTTTTATACTGATTTTCCTTGGCGCCTAATCCCCAGTGATCCATTATTCGTTTGGGACGCATTCCGAGTTCCCCTCTCATACCTAGCCCTCCCTTTTTTTCTTTTTTTATCTCGCCCAGAATTGGTGACCGTTCTTTTTTCGCCCTTTCCTTGGCCTTCTGAGGCAACACCCCCGGTTTAACCTTAGCACTTTTTACAAGTCCACCTGTAGGGCCTTTCCCTCTACCGACCCATAGATCCCCTTCCCCCAAGTTCCCTGTTCCTCTTCACCTATTTGTTTCCCTTTTTTTGCTTTCAATCTTGCCCCTTCGGGCCCCGTTTTCTTGAAGCCAGCTTTATGTCTGCTTTAAGAATCCATATATGGAAATAATTTGCTTTCTTCTTCCCCCTTTCTTTCCCTCTTTCCGTCGATTTTTCGAGTTTGGTGAGAGAAAAGCTGTTTATCTTTTTTACGTTTGGTGTTAAGAGACACCAAAGTCTTTCCCTTTAGACCTCCCCTCCCCCCCCCCCCCCTTTTTGAAGTTTGAACTGGCAGTTTTTTTTTTAAGTTTCGACGTCGAGCCTTTCATTTCCCCCGGTGGAGCTTTTTGTACAAATAAATAGATCTTAACAGCCTTGAACCCTGTTACTCCTCTCCCCCCATCTCTTCCCCTCCCCAATCATTACCTCCCCAACCAAGTGACTTTCTATTTTTGCTTACCAACCCCAAAAGGAGACTTCTTTTCCTACTCCAGCTCTTCTCCTTTCCCCTATGAACTAGTGCTAACCCAAATCTTTTCTTGAATGATTCTTCACTTTTCATGAAAGCCCTTCGCTGGAATTTAACTTCCAGCTTTTTTTTTTTTCAATTCTGATCCCCCCCCTAGCCACCTACAAGTGAACTCCTTTTAGAATTCTCAGCCTCTTCATCTTCCTCTCCCCCCTCGACTTATATGTGTCTTACTGGCCCAACCGAAATGTTTTTCGGCTTGGTATACAGAAGAGCACCGTTCATGCGGTTTTCATCCCCCCCCTTCTTCCCAATCTTCCTTCTTTACAATTCCACTTGAGATTCGAACTTTCCTGTCCCTTTGACCTGAGCTATCCCAGGTGCAGGTCCCTTCTTTTGCCCCAATGAGTTTTTGGTTTTTATTTTAAACATGCTAAGGTTTCCCTGAACAGCGGGGGTGTAGACCCATAAACCCCTTTGTTTTTGAGTTTGTTCTCTCCTCTCTTTCTTCTTTTGATAATCAATCATTATCCAAGCCGCCCACCACTTCCCTTTCCACAGACCTCTTGGATTTTTTTTTTGTTGACCTCTTTTCACTTTTCCTCCCCTCCCCAGGATTCCCCTTCTTCCCTCCCCAACTTGTTCGTTTCTCTCGATCAATTCCCCTTCTTGGCTTCCATGCCTTTCCCTTGCCTTTTTTCTGCATCGGCTCCTCCCATCGAGAACCCTTTCAACCTCAGGGCAGTAATGAGTGATGTGACTCTCTCTTGATCTATTCCTCTTTTCTTTTCCCCCCCTTCATTTCAGCTGGGTAAGATTTTTAAGGCGGCGATGATTTTTTTCGCCGTCCGCTTGTCCCCCCTCCAGCTGCCGACCCCTGACCACACTTTTTTCAATATAGCGATTTCCGCTGACCCTTCTCTTTCCCTTATATCGTCCTCCCCTTCTTTTTATTTCCCCTTTGAACTAAGTAGTTTCGCATGTGTAGAACCCGGTCCCACCCTTCGTGCCGGCGTCCCTTGTCCCATATTCCTTTTTTCTCCCCCGCTAAAAAACCCTTTGCAATTTCTCCGTTGAATCTTCTGAGGAGGATCCGCATCCTCTCCTTCCATGCTCCTTTTTCTGATGTGCTTTTTAGTTACGGCCGTTCCATTCCCCTTTCCCAATTATTAGGAGAGCGCCCTCGGTCGCCTTTTTTTCCCCCAAATTTGTACATTAGAATTGTTGTTTTCCCTTTGCAACTGACCTTCTTCTTTCTTTCAGGTTTTTTTAGAGATAATCGGGCCCCTTCAGCCTCAAATTTCTATGAATGGGACAAATTTATTAAGACCCCCTTTGGTTATCGAGAGACCCCCGTTCCTTTTCCCTCCCTCCTCAGATTTCTACCCACTCGGATCCTCCTGTCCAGAAATTCCCTTCTGCCAGATAAGAGAGTCACATCTGGTATAATCTTTGACAGAGTTACTTTTTTATTCCTCTTCTCCCCCCCCCCTTATTGGCCATCGCCGATTGTTTTTAAATGTTTTACCCTCCCCCCGACCCCTCTCTCCTGGGGAATTAATGTCATTCCCCCCCCAGATGTCGTTTCTTTCTAATTTTCTTACTTTTTTCTTACGAGTCACCACCTTTTCTAGTCAGGCTTTTTCCGATTCAGGCTCGGCGTGATGTTGTCTTTATTGAATCAGAAGGGCCACCTTTCAACCCCATAACCCCCTCCTTCCTTGTACTCTTCCCTCTATGTTCACCCGGTTTAACCCTCCTCCTCTTTCACGTTCCCACTCTCAGAAGATACCCTCCCAATGAGCCCCCGTGATTTCTTTCAATTCCCCCTGAAAGTGATGCCGATGTTCGGGACCCCCCCTTCTCCCCCCTTTCTGTCCCAACCCTCTTAATTCGAAGGACGACTGTAGCGAGTTTCTTCCCTCTGCGACGTTTCCACCCTGAGATACCTCTCCTTTCTATTTCACTCTTCCCCTTTGTTGCACCCCCTCTCCCCTTTCTTGGGAGTGCAGAGTCTTTTTGTTTTCTTCGACTTTATGCCCCTTTTTTCTAGGTTGAAGTTTGCCCCCACCCCGAAAACAGGGTCCAACCCCCCCCCCCTCACGCTTTTTTAGGGATTGCCTACCCCATTGATTGGGCCATAATTGCATGGAAGCCAGGAGTGGATGATTCATGGATGACCAGTCAGTCCCCCTCCCCCCCCTTCGTTGGACGCCCTCGTTAACAATTTATTTCTATTTTCCCTGACCTCTTCCCCCACTACTTTTTTACTTCGCAAGTCCCACCCTTTGTTTTTTTTTTTCAAACCGTCCTTGTACCCTTATGCCTCCACCTTCCCCCCGTTCCCTTTGCCCCAGTAGCATTTCGTCCAAAAATCTTTTGAAGAATGTATTTCTTTTTGAATTCGCTGTTTTTATAATCATCCCTCCCCTTGCCCTGACTTATGAGTAGTACCTTGGACTCTTGATAATCCCTTTCTGCGGATCTTTGATGTTTAGCGTTCCCCCCCTTCCCTAATGTCTTCTTCCCTTTCTATTAACCTATTTGACCACCATTTTTTTTGTGTACTTCGGCGAACGCCCCCGCCCATTTAGTTGTTGTGGTAGATTTCCCGGGATATAACGTCCTTTCCCTCTTTAGTCCTCCAAGGAGTTTGTCCCCTCCCTTAATATTGAAAACCCATTTTCCTTTCTCTTTGACTCTCCTTCTCCCCCTGCTTTCATCCCGCCAGCCGTTTTGTTCTTATTGTAAGTATGACTGGAAACTTTAACGCCCAAAATTCGTTTCTCCTGCTGTGTCCTTTTTCTCTTCTCCCCTGACTCTATGTCCAACTAACCTTCCAACTGCGTTTTTTATTTCCCGTGCTTAGAACCAACTTTCAAAACTCTTTAAAGTTTTTAAGTACTCTGACCCTCTTTTCCCCTTCTTGGACTAACTCCTCATCTAATTTCCTTTGCTCTATGTCCTATTTCGCAACGTCCCTCCCTCAGGTCGGTTATCCGTGAAGAATTGATTGAGGAGCCCCGCTTTTTTGGTATCGAGTCCTACTCTCCCTTTTTTCTTGTTTTCCTCCTTCTCTTTTTCCTCCTAATTCATGACTGACCGATCTTTCTCTTGCTTCACCCCCTCCCCACCAGGTGAGTTCCATGAGATTTCCTCTCCATAGTCCCTCCTCGTCGCAGGTTTGACCCCTCCTTGATTGTCCGTTCCCCTTTCCACTGATGTTTTTTGTAGTCACCCAGATCTCTCTGGAATACATCTAGATCAAAATGACCCTTTCCTTGATAAGCATACCTTTTATATAATACTTTCCCCCTTTCCTTTATGCCCTATTATCAGGCCAGCCACCTTCTTTTTAATAATACTACGTTGTGTTTTTTTCCCTAGACTGATTCTTCTCTTGCTCCCAATCTGTGTTGATATTCTCTCCCCCTCACAAGAGTCTATGAATTTTGAAGATGGCTTTGAGATTAATTCTTTTGGATTTCTATCCCCTGTACTCTTTTTGTCTTTTCCCCCTAGAGGCGGTCCTCTCCTCCTTTCCTAGACTTTGTCACTGTCGTCCCTTTTTCAAGTTGAGTTTTCCTCTCCCCCCAGAGGACGAGAGTAAAACCCCGGTCACGGTCATTGATTTGAGTTCCACCTCCCTCTTTCCCCAACCGGCCCCATCTCTTCTTAAGTCACCTCTGCCGTTTTTCATCGCAGCTGGCGTTCCTTGTTCTCAAAGTGACGCGGCCACTTCTATGAAAAGAGTCCCCTTTTTTTTTCAGAATCGATTTTGTTGAAACTTTTTTCCCTTCCTGTCTTTTTTTTCTTTGGTTTCGAGCAACGGTTTCTCCCTTCCCTCCTTTTGTGTTCTTGGCCCAGCGACCGTCCCCTCTTATAATTTCTAAAGACAAGCCTTAAAGCAGGCTGTCCTGTCGTTTCTCGTTTTTGCCGGAACCGACTTTCGCCATTAACGACGAGCCCCTTATAGACAATGATCCACCCCCAGACAGTTTGCCCCGGATTTTTTTGACTCTCCTCTCCTCTTCCCTAACTAAACCATCTTATGTTCTCTCAAGCCAAAGGATCCCTCAAGGGATAATTCACAAAAATGTCCTATTCTTTTTCTTTCTCCCTCCCGCCCCCTTCCCCTTCCCTTTAGAGGTGTCATATAACCAACCTAGATTCATGAGTTCCAACAGTGAATGTCACTAGTGATACGGACCATCACTTCTGGTCAGTCCCTTCAGGCTGCTCCCCCCACTTGTCTTTTCTTTCAACCTATCACAGAAAGGGTTACGTTTTTTTTTCATTAGCCGCAGTCACTTTCCCTATTTATGAGACAGCCCAGATGTTTCTTCTCACAGAATCGCACCGTCCCTTTTCGTCCTACTTTAGAATCAACCAAGTTTTTTCTTCCCCCCTGCCTTCACCCTTCCTCCTTTCGAGGATAAAGTGGTATTGTTTTTAGGAGCTTCTCATTAGGTTATCCAGTTGACCCTTCGATTTTGCCTTTTCCCTTGAGTTTTCTATCCCCTATGCTTGTGGGGGGTCAATAACCCTTTTCTTCGCAATCAAGTTCTCCCAGCCGAGGGCTCCAATTTTCCTAAACAGATTGGTTGCTTGGACCTGCCTATGAGGGAGTTTTTTTCTCACACTTTACTTTCCCTTGATTTCCAACCCCATTCCCATTAGAACCAGGGTCTGATTGTTGAAGAAGAGGTTGCCCCCCCCCCACCCTTTTCTTCCCCTTTGCAGTCCCTACGCTTTTCCTCGTTGATTATTACCCCGATTTTTTTTTAGACCCAATAGACCTCCCCTCTTGACTTAGCTTGATAAATGCCCCACGATATTGTTGCGCACCATCCTTGCTCCCCCCCCTCCTTCACCCATTTCAAGATCCTTTAGTTCCTTCCGTACTTCCTTACTTCCTGCAGCTTTTTATGAGATAGATTGTTTTAATTGTATTTGAATCGGAACCTGATTTTTTTTCTTTCTCCTTCCCTTCCTTACTTTACCAAGTAGACAAAGATCCGCTGATGTTTCCCTTTTTTTTTTTTCCAAGCCTTCGCAAGGATTCTGCTTCCAGGACACATGCCTAATTTCCGTTTCTTAGTGAATGGCTGTATTCTGACCAAAATTCTCCCCCCCTCCTTTTGTCATCCTGTACTGGCCTGCTTTTTCCCCCCCTTCTATGCTTCTTTTTCAAATTCGCCTCCCTTCTTCCCGTAGATCGAGTTTATTAGCTCAATGGATGATTCGATGTAGCTTCTATCAGGATTCTTGATCCTTCCCTTCCCCGTCAGTTTTCCAGTTCAAGGCTTTCGCTAAGTTCCCGGAGACCCCCTTCTTGAAGTTCTACAATTGTACAGTCGCTAATTGAAGAAACTCTATTTAATAATAAGTGTTGTTTGTTGATTTCGTCCTCTCAACGCCCCCCAGCTTCCTTTCGCCTTCTTTCTTTTCACCCCTCTTTTTGCCCTTCTTTGGGTTAGAGCTCGATACTCCCAGTACTGAACCCTCCCTTTCCCTCCCTTGCCGATAACCCTCAGTGAGTCCATGTCATTTGATTCCCCCTTCCGATTCTCCGCCCGCTGATGAATAAATAATAGGTCCTTTGTCAGACTTCCCTGAGATTTCCCCCTTACCTTTACCCGATGGGGTCCCCTTCTTTCAACGCCTTTTTAGGGGGTTTTAATACTTTTTTCTTCCCTCATCCCGTTCGTCGTTTTTCTCTTGATCATTGCCTCCTGTTTGTCGCGCCGCTATAGATGAGAGGGTCTTTTCCCCCCTTCCTGCTTGCTTTTAGTTCCATCCTTTTTTTCCGAAACTTTTCCTTCCTTTTTCTTCAAGCCCCTTCCCTCTTAACTCCCTGTTTTCCCTGAATGCCCGCTCCACGTCCCCTCTCCCACTTCTTGGGTTCCCTTTCCCGCAAAAGTGCAAATTGGTACCTTGCGTTCTGTTCCTTCCGCTTTTCGTCCCCCCACTTCCTTTTGATTCCTTTCCCCTTGCCACTTAGACAGTGAGATTTAGGTCCTGGATCTAATTTTAACTTCTCCCTCAGTCCCCTATGGAATGCCTTCTGGTAATTATTCTCCCCCTCGCCGTGGTGTTTTGCTTCTTACTTATTGAGTATCTTTTTCTTCCCCCTGAACCCTATATTGATGTTCTTGGGCACCCAGCACTGGTTTTTTTGGGGAAGGAGTGTCCCCCAATTTTGATGGGACATTAAGGATTTAGTTGACGGCGGCGTCCAGAAGGTCCACCTCCCCCCCCTCCTTTTACCAGACATTTTTTCCGGTGCGTTGATCTTCTCCCAAGTCAGAACTCTTCCCCTTAGAATACCGAAGGTATTTCTTATTTGTTTCTCCTCCCCCTCCCCCCAAGTGGCTCTTTTCCCCTTCTTTTTTCCAATAGTTTTTCTTTTTCGTAGACCCATTTCTCGCCTGCTACTGTTCTCCTCCCCCTCTGCGAACCTCGTCCAGTTTGTTTCTCCCCAATTCAGCAGCTTCTTCCCCCCCCGACAATCTTTTTCTTGCTCTTCCCGATGGCGTTCTTACGCATGCGCTATTAACTCTTTCTTTTGAGTTCTTCCCAGACTAGCTTTTTCCCCCCTTTCGGCTTTCACCGCAAGGCGTCCTTGTTTTGAAATACGAAGTCCCTTTCCCGGATAGGATTTTACCTCTTCGGTTTATTTTTATAACCTCTTCCTTTCTCCTCATCGATTTTCAAAAGATGCCCTTAGGTGTTCTTCTCTGATTTGAGCATTTTGGTCCTCCCCATGACAGGCAGGTTCTATCATTCCCTAAGTCTTGCTCGACTCAATCTCCCCAATCCACCTAAATTGATGAGGCTGAGTCTATTGGATGTCTTAAATAGAGGACTGGGGAGTCTCCCCCCCCTGACCCGAAATTTCCTTGGCTTTACCCTGCCTTTCCCGTCCCAACTAGAACATAGGTTAGGGAACACTTTTTTTTCATCCTCAAACTCTTCCATGATTTTCTCACTGCATTCCATATGGCTTTCACCATAGGACTTTTTCACGCTCCGCTCAAACCCCTATTTCTAACGTGAGGGATTTTTTTCATAGAAGGCCCTTATGAGCGATATTGCTGAACACCCCCCCCCACATCTCTCACACTCCCTCCTTCGTAATAGAGCCCCCTTTCTTCCCAGCCCCCCCCACAGTGACACGTCAGGCTGGAACGATTAGGAGATGGTCGCAATCCTTTTTCCAAAAATGTGATGGCCCCCCTTGTCTCTTATACATTTACTCCCCTTTAGTAAGGCCGTCTCCTTGACACGCCCCGCGCCAATGATGAACTTTTTTTGTAGACAAATTATCCATCAGTTGACCTAGATTCCCCCATAAATGCATCGCTCCTCCTACATCTTATAGATTACCGTGATCACCTCCTTTTATTCCTCTGAGATAATCCCCATACCTTTTCCCCCCAAGTTTTTGTTTGCCCTCGATCCTGCTCCTCACTCTTCCCCTTCTTGGGTGTCCCCCTCCCTAATACGTAACGTTCTCTTACTTTGATGCAGTTTTTCTGACCATGAGGAATGAGGCTACTTTTTGGATCCCCCAACTGGGATTTAGATTTGGTCCCCCCTCCCGTTTCTATTTTTTTTTCCAATACTCTTGACTGTTTTCCCTTTGCTGACCCCCTTCCCGCCCCCCCTTTTTTTGACGTGCGGAAGTCACTGAACATAGAGTCAACGCTTTATGCCCCCACCCCTCTCTTCCTTGAATTTCTGCCCCTCCAGCTAGCTAACCAAGGCCCCCCTTTTCTTGATTACTAAGGAACCCCCTTCGAATAAATTTACCTGACCCGATGGACAAGCTGATTGGAGACCTCCGTTGCGAAAGCTGCCATCTTTCCCCGGATTCCATAAGCTTCTCCGACTGCAATACCATCATTTTGAACGATGACTCATTCTCCCTCCCCTTCCCGTAGATTTTTTTTTGACCTCTCCCCTTCTCCTCACGAAACTGAATGTTGGCGCTTGGTTTGGAAGAAATTCTTTCTATTTCCTAAGCAAGGCCACTCCCTCTCCGTGTTTTTTCTTTTTCAGGCGATTCTTTCTACTCACCCTCCAACTGCTGGGTTTTTTCTAGGCTCAACCGATCTCCTTAACCCTTTCTTTTCCTTCCTGACCTTACCACAAATCTCTTTTTCCAAGAACCCCTAAAGACGACCCTTTCTCTCCTTTCGAGACGTCTTGCATCCCCCCAACCCACCTCAGCAGTTTTAAGTGGATAATAGCGTTCCTCCTGTAATACTCACACCCCTCGACATTTCACTTCGCGACCCCGGCCTGAACGCCCCTCGTGATATGAAGTCCCAAATCTGGTTTTTCTCAGCCCTTATGTCATTGATGCCCAGAGAAACCCGTTCCCGATCCCCGTTCAGGTCTAATTTATTTTCTCCTTCCCCTCTGAGTCTACGCCGCGTGCCTTAAAATGGTCTGGAGGAATTTCTCCCCCCCTTTGAGAAACTTTCATGTCTTCCAACCGGATAAAGATGAGGCACTCTTTTTCCCAGGATCTTAGCCTTCCCTTGAGGTTCTTTTTTGAACCACCCCTCCCCCTTTTATCGGGTTTCGTCAATTTTGGTGGACGTGTTTGCTTTTTTACAGACCCACCGCCAGTAACTTCTTTCCCTCCTTTTTTTCCCCTGCTCCCCCTTTCGGTTTCCCCCTCCTTCTCCCCCGATTTCTGGGTTTGCAGGACCCCCCAGAACCCTTTACCCTAGACCCCCAACACCCCCTGATTTATCTTGGAGCTCTGTTTCCTTTAAAGCTTTGCTCCCTCGGACTTCCTCGACACCCTTTCCCGTATTTCCTCGTCTATGAAATAGCCAACTCTCATCTCGTCATGTTCGCGTCAGGATAACCTTTAAATTTTGTCTCCTCCGAGGCACCCCCTGGCACCCCCATTTGCCCGTTTTTCCATCCCCCATGTAGTTTAAGCCCAGTGATTTCACGGTGCTTTCTTAGGTCATTCTTTTTTTACACTTTTCCTAGCGCTGGTTCACCTTCTCGGAAAGGCGCTGATCCCTCTCGCCTCAGGCCTCCCCCTTCACCCAACCTCCATTCAGCAGTCAATCTTAAGTTCCCCAACCGCCAATCTCGGACGCTCTTGTGTCTCTACCAAGAGAACTGTTCTTCCCCTTTTTTCTCCGCCCCATCTTACCCCTTTCCTGAAAATCGGATAGAGCTGTGGATCTATGACGCTTCGCCACAACTCTTCCGCTTTTCCCCCCCCATATTCTTCTTCTAGCAGCCCCCCCTGAATTCTGAAGATGAAGTTGACAAAGCGTGCTATATCTCCCCTTCTATATCCCCCCCCTCATTTTCCTTGAGGAAAGCGAGTTCTCAGGCTTATCAGTAACCGGAGCATTCTTTTAAAGGAGGATTTTCCTTTAGAGCAATCGTGGTTTGTCTTCCAGACCCCTTTTTCTGCGAAGTGCACTGTCTGATTGGAACTACCTACCTCTTGTTTTATCTGATAATTAGGGAACCAAGTAGATTTTTACGTCTCCCCTTTATGGACCCCTTTCCGTTCATTTGCGACTACGTGTCCTCCCTATCCCCCCCGTCCTTCCCGAACCTCCGACCTTCGATATAAAGATGATTCTCCCCACCGTCGTCCTCGAGCCTTGCTTCCCCCCCCCCCTCCTGATCGGTATCTCCCTTCCCATGGTCACCTCCGAATTTTTTTTCCCGGTCGATCCTCCCCCTACTTCTGTCCCCTTGGCCGGGCACGTGGTTTTCTCCAGGTTTCTTCTCCAGAAGCAGTATTCTGGGTCCCATTCCTCATACGGATTAACGGATTGACTCCTTCTCCTTGTTTCCCCCTAAACCCCCTCTCCCCCCTTTTACTTTAGCTGTTCCTATCTGTGAGGACCCCTTTCTTGTCGCTGCGCCGTGAGCCTCCTCCCCTTTTTCTCCCCCATCCCTCAGTGCGTCGTCCCACAACCTGCGCCTCTGTTTTCCCCCCCCCCCCCAGTCTTCCGATCTAACGACTGACTACCAAGCAATTTCGGCCCCACTTGGCAAAGTGAATTATGGTCTTCTCTCCTTTCTGCTTCCCCCCCTTGATAATAAAACCTTATCGTCCAGTAGTTGATTTCTGGCCCTCTCACTGAGACTTTCTGTCCCCCAAAAATTTTCTCTAGCAGATTTTAATGATGAGTTTCTAAGGTTCTCCGACAAATCCCTCCATTGGGGTGATTGGCCGTTTTTTCTTCTAATGTTTGACTCCTATGTTCGCCGTCCCCCTTACTATGCTTCTCTTTCTGTTCCCGACATAGGTGGGGATACAAAACCTTCTCTTTTCCCAACTATTGCGGGGGATCCTCCCCGGTACATCCCCCCTCACTTGGCCGTACGAGTGTCAGTCTTTTTTGCTCTCTCCTTTCCACGTTCTTTTTAAACCTCCCTAATGCCGACCACCTTCCTAACCCAGAAGGGTAGTGGCCCGATCCGGTTCTTCCGTTTGCTGTACCCCCCAAAGTTTCGAAAAGCGCCGCCTTCACCCTTTTCTCCTTTTTAACTATCCGAGAGGAGATTTTCTCAACTTCTGAAAGTAGATCACGCGCTTTACTGACTATATCCCCTGGATGTTCTAGGCGCCTGCCCATTTCCATCCTTTCAGTCTCCCAGATTTGAGAGGACTCCCCAATATTTTTTTCTTTTTTTTTAATTGCCCCTTGAGACTCCCCTTGTTGTCGTATTTATCCCACTATTTGACTCCCTTTTCTGGACATACAACTCCCAAAGTCGTCCGCTTTTTGATTGAATAATCCTACCAAGTCAATTACTTCTCTACCCTTGCTGTTACGACTTCCGGTTCCTCCCTCTCCTTAGTGGAGTCCCCCTCATTCCCTTCCCTTCTTCGAGTTTTTTCCTTTTCTATCCAATCGAAAGTCTTCTGTTAGGGAAACTAGGGCCTGAAATTTTTATTCCTGAAATGCAGGCCTGATCTTTTGTTATGCTGCTTCCCTTCTTTCCCTTTCTAGTGTACCCAGACTGGCCCCCCTCCCCCACGCAGTCTGGAGTTTATCCCGGCTCTGATCCCAAGTCAGAAAAATCCCGTCACGTCCAGTTCAGCTATTTCCCCTATCTGATGCTTCCGTTTATACCATTACTAGGTTCTGTCACTCAGACTTGGCCCCGCTTCCTCTTTCTCCCCGTTCTGCCAATATGTTTCTTAATATTTCTTTCCCTCTGTGGTTTTTTTTGAGCATTCGCCCTTTTCTGGGTAGACGACCGCCTTCGTCAAGCTTCCGTGTCCTCTCTTTTTTGCCTCGCCGCTCGTAAGCCCCCCCCCCCCCTTTTTTTTTCCCCCCACCCCCCCCCCCTGTGCCCTTCCCTTTAGAGTCGTATACACCTTTTGATGTAGATTTCTGCCCGTTACCCTAAGCGTACGTTTGAGCTCTCCCTTTTTTCTCCCATCCTGCACATCGCGATACCATCCTTTTCCGCTTCCGGTTCTCCTTCCCCCCTGCTTTTCCATGTTATATTTTTTTATAAAAAGAGTTCTTACAGTGATGATCTGATCAAAACTTCTCCCTCCTTCGTTTTTTAGGCTTTTACTCCCTCTTTTCAGCGTGTTCCCCAATATTACATCCTAAGAGTATGATCTCTTAGTATGGCTTCTCTCTTCGCCTGAGGCTCTCTTAAAACCCAAGGGCCCCTCCCTTTCTTGGTCTCAATTCACGAGGATTTTAAGTCAGTTGACCAACGCGACGGAATCTAGCCCATGTCGTGTTCACGTGTCTGTTTCTCCCGCCGACTCAGTCCACTTCCCCCCCACGCTGGTCATTCCTTTCTTGAACCTCGCTAGGATGTACCCAGGAAAGGCGACTCCTGTAAAATTAGCGCCCATCACAATTTTCCGTAGATTCATTCTTTCATTGCTTGCCTCCTCTTTCAACAGGCTTTTCTCCAATTCTATTCCCTCATCTTCCTTGATCTCAAGCGACCTCACTCCCCAGCTGTACACCTTTTAGTACACCTTTCTTTCAGCGTTACTCTTGGGTGTGGTCAGAGTCATTTTTTTACCCCGTCCTTGATTTTGGTTGAGATCCCCAAATTTTCTGATTGTATTATTTTTTCCTCCAACGCCCAGAACAAAGATACTCCCCCCCAGCGAAGGACTTTCCCTTCGTTGCATTTCAGCGCGTTCCTCTCCCGACCTTTTTTTCATGAAAATTCCCCCCCCTCATAACTCAGTGCAAGTCCCTTCTTTGGGAATCTGTTTGAAAAATCGCTTTCTCCCCTCACATCCCTCCGAAGGCCTTTCTGGTCTGCACCACCCCTCCCCTGATTGAAGGTGGATAGACGCTTTTCCCTGACCCCGTGCTTGTGTAACCTTCCCCCACGCGAGTTAGTCAGCTGAACTTATTCCCTCCCCCCTTTCTAGGAGAGCTCACATGTGGCCGTCTATTTTATTTTCAAACGCTACCAGTTTTTCCGATGCATTCAGCATTCTCATCCGAACTGGCCCCCCCTCCCCTTTTCTTCTCCCGAAGACCGCCTGTAGAATCCCCCGAAGTCGGCAACAACTTGAAGTCGTTGCGACGTTTTTCCATCCAGCACCGTTTTTCTCTAGGTCCATCCCAGGGCTACGGAGAGGAAGTTGCACGCCGTCTCATGCTCCCAGGATGCCCTTTTCTGTCGCGATTCATCTCCGGTGCATTTGCAGGGAAAATTCGGTTGCTGCTGAAACATTACGCCATCTCCCCCCCTTATTGCCCCCCTCTTTTGTGTATTGCCCCCCCCCAATAAACTCTTCTGTTTAGGGTTGCCCGATCGCCTTTCGAGTGGATGGTTTTTCCCACTCTGCACATTATCGATCCCCCCCCTTCCTCCCCTATCCTTTCTAAGCATGCTCTTCCCCACCCTCCTTCATTCCCATCTTATGTGATAGAAAAGTGGCAGCCTTAGTTCCTCCATTTTCCTAATCATTGAGTTCATCATTCCATTTTCTCTCCTAGCCCCAGACACTTCCAGTTCCGGTTTTTCCCATCCCATTTAGTGATAGAATCACTTTTGGGATTATGAAATTTTTATTAGTTTCAGCTTTCCCCGTCCTGTCAGCCTTTGACGATTTTTTTTGATTGCTTTTTTTTCTTTCTCCAAGAAATCCCCCTTCCCAGAACTCTCACTTCCACGAAGCATTCACATATGGAAACTTAGAGCGGGTTTGCGTACCCTTTGCATTTCTCCCCATGATCGCCCCCTCCCTCAGACTGCGGCTTCCTCCCCTTACCACGGAGCCCCACTTTGAGTTTATCCCCCTGTTGACCCCCGCTGTGCCTTTCTCCCTTGTCTTTATCCTCTTTTCCCCCCTGCTATCCCCCACCTCACTTTTTTCAGTTTCAATCGGTCGACTTTGGCTTTCAGATATATGGATGGCCTAAATCCATTCCTTCGCTCTCTTTTTGTGCGAAAATTTTTTCCTGCCCCCCTTGGTCAGGAACCCTTTTGTCAGTAGGCTCCCCTCCCTTAAATGTATTCCATTCCAATCATTTTGTCCAGGAAGTTCGACCTTTGTCTAGACTA
>Ga0179593_1583625_pt1 | contig 14960 bp, 11 predicted proteins | sample CZODoug2_1_08_16_FD_185931 | JGI IMG/M metagenome (GOLD analysis project Ga0179593, IMG submission 185931) | Vadose zone soil fungal communities from Angelo Coast Range Reserve, California, USA - CZODoug2_1_08_16fungal (PacBio error correction) | ecosystem: Environmental > Terrestrial > Soil >... | reverse complement strand
TGACTTTCTACTCTCAATAGATTTTTGTGAAGCGTTTCTACCCTAGTTTCCGGGAAGTCCTTCGCCTCGCTACTTTTTTCCTCTACTTTTCCTTTTCCCCCTTCTATACGTTCTCGTAAAAAGTTTTGTCGTTTCATTCTTGAACCGCCCCTTGACCACAGTTTAGCCGCTTCCTCGCGCTTCCCCCCTTTATCCCCCCGGCGGTGGTAGACGGTCAATATAAATTTTGCCTCTTCTGTAGCTGAGTGTTAGAACTTTTTGCACCGCGAGGCGAGCTCCATCACCGAACCTCCCCTAACTTCGCCGTATACTTTTTTGGGATTTCGCCCCGGACGTTTGTGACGCTTCTACACTTCCCTTCTATCAATTACTTTTCCTACCCTCCAAGGGAGTTTCGCAGTTGCCCATGCTCTCCCGTTAGGATCCGATGTTTTCCCCCAACCTTTCCCCTCGGAGCTTTCCGAAGATGTTTCCAACAGTCTCCCCTTCTGAGCGATCAACCCGTGAGTCTTTCTGTCTCACCGCAGCCTTTTTCCCACCGTTCGTTCCATCGGCAAGCCATCCCTATGCCGAGGATTGGTTTATTACTTTTTTCCCTTTCGAATCGTCTTCGCACTTTATCCCCCCTTACGATCCGAAGCCTGATCGTTGTTTCCGGGATGGCTCTGGTTTGGCTCCAGTCTTCGGAAAGCTCGTTCGATCGCGTTTTTTTTTTTTGCTGCCCGTGGAATCGGTCGGCTATTTCCCCTCTTGCACCATTTAGGGGTCTGGAATTCCTCCGATGCTCGCGGCAGGCGGTTATCACAACAGGTCCCCCTTCCTTCTTGGCTGCACATTCAAACAGTCATGTTAAGGGTCAAACCCCCCCACCAGCATTCGTTCAAGAGATCTTACGGCTGTTCACCTGGACCACCTTCCTAAGTATCTTTGCTCAACAAACTAGCTAGTCCCGCTCACCGGTCATTGTATTGGACCGTAGGTTTCGTTCTTACGAAGACAAAAACACCCCCAAATTCTCTTGCTAGACTTTTTTCATCTTAACTAGGAAGGACCCCCTTTAATTATCCTCAAGTCAAAGATTGAAGCTTCCCCTTCAATGTGAATTGACTTTTCCTTACCCCATTCCAGTTTTCCCTGCCCTTTCGCTAGAATGATCGAACTTTTCTCTCCCCACCGTTTCCCTTTTGTTGTGAATAAGATTCTTCTCGTAGCTTTATCTCAAATGTGAAGGAGAGTGGCACTTCTCGGAAGGCAAATTTTTCGAGCCCCCGCCCGCAAGTTAGCTGCCCCCCCCGTTGGCTGACAAGCAACCACACGGCGCGCCTGACCTTCTCCACCATTCAACTAACCAGCCCTTCTTTTTTTCTTTTTCGTTTTCTTCAGGTGGTTTTTTGCAAGCCAAACTTCCGGTGTCCCACTTTGATTTTTCGCTTCGTGACCCCCTTAAGCTTTGCTGATTTTACAAAAATTTACTTGGTTCTGAGTGCAGGAGTTTGGGCCTCTGTTTTGTCGGTCAGTCTGCTTAAGAAAGCATGATGCTTCGCCACGGGATCGAACCCATCTCCCTCTTAATTTTTTTCATCCCGGCTGGATACACGATTTCCTGCTTCGTCTGCTCGCGAAAACCCTTTTCCTTCAAGTTTCGTCTTTCCAGAAGATCCCATCTTTTTTGATTCCCCCCTCCCTATTTTTCATCTGCATCATTATCGAGACCCTTTCGCGCCGGCGCGCTTCTTTGTCATCCCGTTCACTCCGCCGCGTCGGCCGTTCTCGCTGTTCACCTTTCATAGGTTAGAGGCCGGAGCGTAAGGCCTTTTGCACCCCACGGCCAATGAACTGTTTTTTCCTTCTGTGCGCGGATTCGTCGGCGTTTTCTCCGCCCGTTTCCCCTTTCGGACATTTCAGCGCGATTCGCCGTACCGCTTTACCCACCGTCCTTCCGTTACTCCTTTTTTCGTGTCCATAGAAAAGCCTTTTCGATAAGCGGACCAGCCCCATAGCGTTTTTGTCCTTTTTCTGATGAACAAATCCGCGGTAAGTACGTCGTTCTCTTTGTTCCCCCTGAAACTTGGGGGAGGCTTAGCTTCTGCTGTTTTTTTCCAGTTCAGGCGACGCGGCCGACTTTCCCTGCGCCACCGGCGTGAACCCTGTCTTTTTTCCAAGCTATTTTCCCCCTTTCCTCGCCACCCGATTGCCTTAAAATGCCCTTTCCCCCCCCAATCGTTCTTTCAAAGGAAAGCTGTCAGAAATCCTTTCGATCCATCTCAGTTTTTTCCCAGATTGGTATTGTTTGTGTCGCACTTATTCGCCCCGACCTCATGCCGTCCGTCCATTATGAGGACGAGTCTGCAGACAAGGACCCCCCCTTTTCTTCCGGTTTTTTCGGACTCGTCGGCTGGGGAAACTTCCCGAGATAAGGCCCCTGGTTTCTTCATTCGCCATAAAAATCTGTTTGGCCTCGTAGGGAAACCGCCCTTCCTCATCTCCCTTTTTTGAGAGACTAGAGGAATCCGGTTGTGTGAAAGGCCACCAGATTTTCTCTGGATTTCCCTACCCCCTTATTTCCCTTCTTCCTGATTTTTTTCTCCCCCAGTGAAAGTCTGGTTAAATTTTATTAAAGAAGTTATATCTGACGTCGCACTCCTTCCTTGGTTTTTTAGACGATTTCTCCTGGCCCTGAGGATGTCTGAGCTTCAGAGAGACCCCCCCCCTCCTCGTTTTTTTTTTAGAATTCTTCTGATCAAGCCCTTATTTTGACGCTTTCCCTTTTCTTTTGATCCGTTCTTTTGAGCTGCTCTATCGGGTGGGCTTAGAATTTCTCTTTTCTGGCCCCCCTGGTTTTCCCCTCTTTTTTTCCATGGCAAATTATCTTTTTTCCTTTTGAACCCTGGAAAAGCCGGGCCCCCAACGTTTTTCCCCCCTTCTCGCACCCCCACCAGGCAACTTGCCCACTGACGCCACTGTTCATGAGGAAGTGGGTCTCGATTTTTGAGTTTTTTTTTTCCGCTTCCGATTCTTCGGGATGCATTAAAGATTGTCTCGTGAAGCCGGCTCCAAGAATTTTTTATTCCCTCGAGATTCCCCCCTTTGAGTACGAGCCAGAAAAGGAAACAATTTTTGTTGTGTTTTAGACGACCCGGCGAAAAGCTTCCTCTCTCTTTTTTTTTCCCTCGAGATTGTTGATTAATTTTTCCGCTGATCAGCAGTCGATCGGACTACTACTATGTCCCCCCTAAGTTTTTTTTTTCCCTTTCGCTTCTTCCGCTGCCCCCGACATTTGTCCGCGAGTTTGCCCCCCCCCGGTTTTGCCCGCGACGAGCTTGGTGCAAGTTACAGGGCCTCACCACTATCTTGTTCGACTTCGCTCTTTGAATCTTTTTTTTGCTACACCATTGACCTTGATGTCCCCTTCCCCCCCTTGTTGAACCCTGATGCCTTGACCATCGACTAGTAATACTAGTTTGAATTATGAGAAGAAGCTGCAAACAGGGCTCTTGGGTTTTTCGTATGGTTTCTATATTGGTCCTCCTGACATTATTGTTGTTTAATAATACAGTCACGATTTGAGGAACCCCCTTAGACTAGATAGACGTTAGACCGCAGAGCGCCGAAATAGACCTAGCCGACCGCGCGACTCTCGCTAAGCAAGAGCTTTCGGATCGAGAACTAACCCCCATAGCCGTTGGTTTTTTCTAACACAAGACACCTACATTTAAGAGGAAGCAAGAGTCGTCAATTATTTTCTGGTGGATAGTTCCCCCTGCAACGCTAGTTTATTGCCAATATCCCCTCGTCTCCCTGTCAGAGAAAAGGGAATGCCCCTCAAGAAGAGCGGTAGAGGACCATGGCCATGCCCAAGTCGAATACCTGTATCCGAAGACGTTCCTTTTCACCTCTCCCAGTTCACTCCCTTCTTTTTTCGAGGGTAGAACTTGCGACCTTCTTCGAGCCTGCCCTCATTAACTTGGTTCGCGGAAGACACACAATTTGAATACCCTTGACGCTCAATACCGGTGATTTTTTGGCGATTTTTTCTGGTCTTGCACTTAGCAGGATTACTTTTCACCAGTTTTTTCTCTCCGAACGAAACTACGTCTCTCCATTTTGCAGCTTCCCTGTTTTCTTCAATCTCTTTTTAGCCGGTATTGTTCCCAGTGTCTCTTTTCTCGCCCCTGTGATGCTTCGCGCATGACCGAACCTGATGTTTTTCCGTCCCCCCCTTCCGCGTCAAGACTTTGTCTGTTTCCAGAGCTTTATCTTTTCTACCCCCTGTTCTTTTTTTTCCCCAACAACCGTGCCGATTCCCTTCCGCCCGCTTCCACGGCCGTCCAAGAAGCTTCGCTAATTCGTACAGGTCCCTTTCAGACTTCCACCATTGCTCTCCCTTTTCCGCCCCCCAGCAGAGTTACGGACTTCCCTTCTTCAAATTCGCCCCGTCTTTCCGCTGCTAGCCCTCGCTTCATCCACCAAGCCCTCTTTCCGTGCTTCTCCATCCCCTTTTGCCGGCTGATGCTAGAAGAAACCCTTTGATAATCCTGTGATCGTTTCGTCGGCTGTGCTGTTTGAAAGCGAAAAGCATGTGCTCCTCTTTCCCTCTTAATATATTTGAACCGCGATCCGAAAGATTTCCAAGTGCGACGACTGGTTTTACGCTTCAGGTTGTCAAAGGACGTTCTCTCGTGTAGGATTTGATTGTTATAGCGTAACCAACTTAACTGTTATTACAAAGAACCTTTTTCTTGGAGTCACTTTCCTTAAGGCGTCCTGACAACTGATTATTCCGGGATTATTTCTCTCCTCGGTTTAGTCGACTCGTCTTAGGAGAGAATTTTTCCCTGCTGTCATTACGTCTAAAAAGTCCCCTTATCAACCTTTTGTCAAGAGAGAATCCCTTAAGTCCCGCTTTCCACATTTCTCTTTTCCCCCGTTACGTTAGGCAAAGTAAGTACAGCTTTAAATCTATCAAGGCGCTCTTCCAATTTTAAGACCCTGGACACCTCTTCATCTACATATCCCGACTAACTAGAAATCTATATCTGAATAATAATAAGGGGGTTGTTTTTTAGTTCCGATGAGTTCCTTTCTAAGATTCTTAAGAGTTGCCCGACCCTTTTTGGTTTGCGACTTTTACGCGCCTTGTTTTTCCTTTCCCCCAATCTTCCTTGGACTATGACAATATAGTTCTTCTCGTCAATTAGGATTTGCCCATTTTAAGTGCTTTTCTAAAGGTGAGCGCTTTCCTTCTCAACCCCTCTTTATCCTAAAGATCGGCCGTGGTAGCTAATAGCCAGCTCCCCACTCGCCCTCTCGTCCCTGCGCACCGAGCAGCCTACACCACCCCTAAGAAAGGAAACTTTTTTACCCGTGGAGCTTTTTTTCTCTTGAGTTCGTCATCGGAAAAGTTTGTGACGAGCCCACCACTCGACCCCCCTGACTCTTCAATTCAACATTGTGCGGATCCTTTCCTCGGCAATTTTACCTCGCTTTCTTCTCGATGTGGCAGAACCCTGAGAGCTTCACCCCAGAGGCTTTTTTGGGTCGTCTGTCTGTTGCAACCTCCACAAGACTGCTGAGCGACAACGGAGTCACCTTCCTCCCTCCCTACCCCGGGCCTGTCCCGTTCCCCTTGCACTTTCAAATAATATATGCGTTTTTCTGGTTGATTTTACACGTCCTTTTTTTGCGCTAGCCTTTCACTTTTGGCGTCCCCTTTTTTTAACTTCCCCTTTTTCCCCTGGATGCCTTACTGGAGCCAAGGGTCCCAGTCTCGTAGCGACCCTCCCATCCCCGAAGATGCCGGTTGCTGTTGAATAGGAGTTCTGCCTTTTAATTCTTTTTCTTTTTAGTTCTTTTCTCCCGGCCCAGGTTTATCAAAAGATCACTTCATGAGATTTTCTTACCATTTACAAACCATTCAGGGTTCCGGTCTGAGCGGAATCACCACATCCTTTCCGGATTTCTCCCCCTGGTTCAACTAGACCTCCGGATAAAGCATAGGTGCGCCCCCTACGTTCTTTTCGCTGCACCCCCCTCCCTTTCTTCTCTGTTAGGGCGAAGAAACACCCAAAGTTAAGATTTTCTGAGAAGTTGCCCGGCCCAGATCGGCCAAACCAGAAGACCAAAGAAGTCCTGCTTTCTCCCCCCGGGTGCTTTTTTTACTTTTCCCAGGGTGGACGTATGCTACTGCAGGCTCATGTCTTCAAAGTGGAGCACTACGCCCCAACCTTTCAGGGGCCCCTCTTCCCAATTATTTAAGCTCCCCTTTTTCCATAGATCTCTCCCATTGGGCATGTTGCAATTCGCCGCCCCACGCTGGTCCCTTACAGGGCAAATCGCTGTTTGAAATATAAGCGACTATGGACGACCTTTCTCCCCAGGCACATCCCCCTTTGCTCTTTCGGTTTCTTCCAGATTCCTTCAGGTGGTCCCCCCGTTTGTTCAAGCCCACACTTGCGCGTCCATCCCTCCCCTCTGTGCGAAATCAAACGGCTTCTTTTTATGACAAAAGCTAGGCGGCTCAACGGACGCTTCTGTTTTCCATCTTTCGAGTTCAGGGCCCCTGCCTATCGTACCAGTTGAAGTCCCCCCCCTCGATTTTTTTTGCCCTGATTGTTAAAGCCTGTTCCCACTTCTCATCTATAGGTGCTTTCTCTTCTTCCCCATATTTTTTCTGTATTCCCTACGAGCTTCGATGCTCCAGAGTTTCCGACGCTATTGGCTCCCTTTTTTTCCCCCTTGCTCGCGGATCCTTGCAAGCAAGCACCGGTTCATCGTTCAGCGCGCAGACTGTTGAGTCCTTGTTCAACTGCGTCATCGGGCTTCCGCTAAGCGTGGATGCCGCCAAAGTCATGTAATGTTTTAATTGCCCCTGTGTAGGAGAGGCGTGCCCTCGATGTTCCCTACCAATTCCCTGCTGTGATATCGCGTTCCCGACCGTTAGATGGATTAAACAGGATTTCTCCGCCCGAGTTTCCGTTGGCAGGGACGTCCCCAGCTTTCCTGATCGGAAGAGGACTTTTCCTGCGTAGGTGCCGCCACCCCCCCTTCGACGTGTTCCCAGTGGTACGTACGGCTCTTTTGACCGGTTGATCCAACGCTTATTTTCTGGTGTTGCTTCCCGATTTAAGTTCCCCCACGCTAATTAGAGAATTTCCCTTTTTTTTGTTAAGCGTACCCGTTTGGCCGATGCTTAACCTTCTAGCGAACCACCCTCTAGAATCTACAATTTTCCCCTGCCCCCCTTTCCCCCCTTTCGTGGTTTTTTTCCAGATAGTGATTTCCTTAGAAATTTGGTCTGCCCCTCTTTGTATTGTCGTTCCTCTTACCCTCCCTGCAGCCTCCCTTTTCCTAGTCTCCCCTAATTATTTGTCCCTTTCTCTATAACCTTGAAGACACTTTCCGCCTTTCCTTTGTCTTTTCTTTCTTTACGTTTTTCCTGGCGGTGTTCCTTTCCACCGTCCTCAAAATCTGTTTGGTCCTTGAACACGCGGAAGTGTAATTCCTCCCTTTTTTTCCTCCTCCTCTTTTTTTTTTTTGATTTCTCTCTTATTACGGTTCCCCCTCAGAGTCCCCACAGATGTTTTTTTTCCTTGAAAAGCATTTTCCCTTATCAGGCCGTTTTCCCCAGCCGACGCCTTGATTCGAAACTTTTCCTATCTTTTTCCGCTTGCCCCTTTCGCACGCCCCTAAATTATTGGATGACTTCCCCTTGGCCCTGGTCTTTTCGTTGATCCGCAGCGCGACACGCACCCCCTCACTTTTCCGCTCGTCACCTTGGCACGTATTTTCTGACGAATTCGCGCGCCTGGCCTTTTTTGCGAGGTGGGCGCGATTGCTTCTGTTCTCCATTCGATTTCCCTGTGTCATGGCGACATTCTCAGACTATGCCTGCCCATTGGACCCGTCCTTAGTCCTTTCTTTCGCTTGAACAAAGCGCCACGGCAGCAGGCTTACTTCCCTATTTTTCTTCTGCCCTTCTGCTCGCCGCGCTTTTGAGTAATATTATTTGTGCTGAGATTTGCCACACTGATGATCGGGCTGCCTTCAAATCCTGTTTTTTCCCGAGCTTGTCGCCTTTCCCGGGTAAACCCTCAGCACGTTGTCCCCTACCTTTCCGCACAGCGCGTCCACGAACGGATTTTTACCGCCTTTCGCCGGAAGCCTCATTGTTTTTCCCCCTGGTCGCCGGCCCCCTTCACTACTGACGCTTGTTTTGACCAGCGAATCCTTGTCCACGCTGTCGCCAACGCTGGCTCTCTTAAGGATGACTCCTAAGTTCAGGCGTAGAGAGCCCTTTACCTACCCCCTGAATTCGCGTGACCCCTATTTTTTCATTATCACCCCTCCTCGGCCATAATTTGGCGGACCTGTGCTGGTCGCGATTCCGATCGTTAATAGTGTTCCTCTTTCTTCACAGCTAGTCCGGGCTGTCATGTTTTCGATCACTTTGGTCGTATATTCCCCTTTTTCCCGCCACTCGCGTCCCAGATTTTCAGGAAACCACCGAGCCCTAGCTCCCTTTTCGACGCCTCTCTTTTTTCACCTCCCCGCCTTGATTTGCCCACGCCTCGCGAGCGCGATCAGAACGCCATCGAAGGAAGTTCTTCACCCCCCACAGAAGCTCTGGAAAAGCTGCCGCCAGCTTCTCCTTGCTGGTTTATGCTTTGGATAACGGTCTTCCCCGCCGCTTCTTCCCCTGCGGATTTCCCGCAACCGGCGGCATCGCAGAGTGGGCTCGCGAATCCCCCGTGCCCCCCCCCAAGTTAGTTTTTTTTTCTCAGCACTCGCTAGTATTCCCACACTCTTTGGTTTAGACAAGTGTTTGGACACTTAATTCTCGAGTTAAAGCCGCTTTGTCATCGGAATCTTTCACAATTTACCTTACTACGCCCCTTCCCTTTATGCTGGTTGGACGTCTCTGGTTGCCTACCTAGACAGACCCCCCCTTGTTGTTGTTTAGTCCCTCCCTCCTAATTCGTCTTGGAGCGGAATAGCTAAGGACCCTTTGTGCGAGCACTTGTCCTCGCCGATTACTTTCTTAAGATCCTTTTTCCAGCTGTATGTTTCTTCATGCGAACTGACTTTCGGGGTTCCGCTTCCCTCCTGTGTCAAATAGTTATCTTTGATACTTCGACTGCCTTCCTCAACACTTTTGACGATTCCAGTCTCTAGCCTTGATGCTTCGCAGCTTCCGAGGATTTCGAGGAGAGGCCTGCCCACCCTCCCCCCTTTTTCCGCAATCCCGCAGCGCTAGCGCCTTAGCGATCGTAATCTGGATCCTGAGAATTCCCCCCTCCCCCCTCTTCCCCCCTTTCCCTCTAACACTAACCCCCAATCCACGTTCTTTCTCCCCTTTTATTTCCCCTTCCCCCCCCCTCCTCCCCCCCCTATCCTTCCCCCCCAATCCCGAACCCATTTCCTTTTCCTCTCATCCTCCCTCCCTCTTCTTCACTATCCATTTCCTCCCCTCCCACGGCCTATGCCTCCCCCCCCCTTCCTTTTCCCCTTCCTCCTCGCTTCTTTTCCTCTCCCCACCACCCGTTGCCCCCCCCCCTCCCATCCTTTCCTCCCCCCCCCCCCAATACTCCCGATGCTGGTTCAGCCATGTCGCGATTAGCGTGACCTAGTTCTTTGACCTTTTGATCGCTCAGCAGGCTGGTGGAAGGTTTGCACAGCGTACGCCCCCCGATCCTCCCCTTTCAGGTTTTCGGCCAAATCCTCTGTCGACTGTCATTGCGATAGGGATCTCCGCCTTTTCCTTTCTTCTTCTCTCTTTGATTTTCCTTTTTCGCGTAACCCAATTAAGGCGTGCGAATGCATCCTTAACTGTATCAGTCAGCCAGTTCTTGGGAGCGGATGTAGGTGCTCGCGGTCTGCCTTTGTAAAGGACTCCTTGATTCTTTTTTCTGATTTGATCACCACCGTCTTTCGAGATATTCGGTTGAAACGGCCTCCATGCCTCCTTTGACGCAGGTCACCTCCTCTTACTGACGATAGCACTTTAGTTGTCATAGTCCTTTTCTAACTCCACACTTCGGTCCCCTCGTGGTCGCGGTCTCTTCTCTTTTGAGAGTAGCACCGCCTCGCCTCTCCTCTTTCCCCCCCCCTTTTTCTGAGTGAGGGATAATCCCCCCCAACCCTCTTTGGAACTTGCGACCACGAGTTTGCGGCCTTTAGAAGGAATCTATTGATCTCTTTTATATTGACTATATGCAACTTCTATCCTAGTCACCCGGATTTTTGACTCCTTACTACAGTGATCGAGATCTCTTTCCCCCCTGCTTTACTCAAAGATCTGCGTTTTTTCGTAGTCCCCCACTCTCTAATAAGAAGCCCTAGTTTTCCTCGCACCCTTCAGCTTACATCAACCCGGACATCTTTCCGACTTGGGCTTTCTCCTTCTCCGCCCTACAATTCTGAACTGGACGTTTGGATCGAGGCCCCCCATCAACTTCCGAACGCTGCAATTCATTTCCCAACCGTCCCCAAGGGCGGACTTCATTCGCCAACTTGATCGTTCTTCTTTTACGCAAAACTGAGCTTTCACCGCTGAGCGGTTTGTTTCGACGCTTTTCACAACCCAACCTCCCTTTCGAACCACTCCCTCTTTGATTGAGGTTTTGAAATAAGCAGTTGTCTCCTGGTATTCGTAATCTCCAAGCATCCTCATGCTAGGCGATGGGGTGGGATTTGAACACGTACGAGTGCGCCGCCCTCGGACTTTTCCCAAATCCGAATAGCTCTGATGGATTTGGAAAGGGATGGAGAAAGTTTCCTTTATGCAATGGACGAAGTAGTCGCGACCTCTGCTCAAGTTCGGCGCGCGGTTCCCTTTCCTTCCAGGTTAGTGAGGAAGGATTTCCCCTGCTTTCCCGTGCATGGGTTCTTAAAAAGATCACTCCTGACTTCTTTGTTGCAACATTTCCCCCTCTGGTTCCGGTATGCTGCGAACAATCACCGGAAGGATTTTCTTACGGATGTTCCCCCCTGGGAAATCGACCTACTTCCCCTCCCCCTTCAACCTCATTTACCCTCCCATTCCAGAGAGGTATTATGGATTTCGTTGATTGCAGAAACACCCAAGTAGATGCTTTTCAGATAGTGCCATGACCCCCCCCCCCCCCATCCCCTCCCCTATTGAGCGTTTTCAAGTCATTAAATTTTATGTCTTACCCCCAACATTACCAAGGGACCCTTAAGTATCGACCTCCTTTGTGTAGCTTAATATAGCCCAAACCTTGAATATTTGTGGTAAGGTTTACTAGAGTTCCGAGAAGTAGCTAATTTCCTCTCATGTCAATTTGCAGACCTCCCCCCGCCGAGCACACCTTCTCTGACCGGTTTCCCCCAAATCAGTTTTGCACCCTCCTGGCCTACGGTGTCCCCCTCGCAAAAAAAAGAAATTGTCCTCGCGATTTCATTCCTTTTTTCCCCTCCCCCCCAAACTTCCTCCGATGTAATTTCTAGCTAGAGCGGCTCTCCCTACCGGCGTTTCTGACGCGACAAAAGCTCTGCTCGAAAAGGCTCGCTGAGGCTCCTTTTGCCTCCCCCTCTGTACGATGTTTGGGCAGTGTCCATTGGAACCGCACGTGACGAACCCCATGCGCCGCTTTGGTTTCCTCCCCGACTGGCCCACGATGCGTACGATAGGCTCCCAGTTCACGGTCCCAGGTTTTCCTTTTTTCGAAGCCAATTTTTTCCGACGTCATGGAGGAAGCCCTGCAGTGTATTGCGCGCCCCCGACGCATGTGAAATGCAAGCCCTTAGTCGAAGCGTCTCCCTTTTTTCCCCCCTCGTGTTTTTCGTAGGCCTTCCGCTGTTCCCATGAGTATATTTTCCCGGCTATCCCTGATCACCCCGGTCACCCAAGAAATGAATGATTCCTATCTTCCTGTTTCTTTTTTTTTGGCGAGGTTCGTCTCGCGGTACCAATCCCCTTGCTGTATTTGCATCTAGAGCCCTCCTCCTTTGTTTATAAATTTTTTTCCCCCCCTAACTGCCTAAGAGAAGGGTTTGGTGCAGGTAATCGAAAGCATCCCCCCCGTGATTTCCAGATTCCCCCCTCTCGCGGCTCCTCTTTTCCGTCCCAACAGTAGAAGATTGAACAATTACCTATTTGCGCTTGGCGTTTGTTCAAGTCATCGAAAAAGATGATAGAGATTGACTTCTTTGTGGACCTTCCCCGTTTCCTTTTTACAGGAGAAGAGGAAGAATTTTTTCCGACCCAAATGGCGCCCAGGACTGGGGACCTGTCCCTCGGCGCCCTCCCATTCTAGCTCACAACCGATCGAGCCCCTCCACGCTAACCCAATCTTTTGACAGTGCGTCAGAAATACTTTTCGCAGGCGAGTGTTTTTTTCCAACATTTTTGGTTGGTTAGTTTCCTTTATACGGAAGCTCGGCTTCTCCTCCTCGTATCCCCTTTAAGGTAGGAAGCGTGTACCCCCTCTTGAAGCTATCCTCTTTTCTCCTCCCTCTTGGCTTGGTAAGATCAGGAGATAATGTGCTTTAGCCGCACTTCAAATCTGTTCCTCTTGTCTGAAACCGTCGGCAGGCATCCTTTCTCTTTTCCTCCTTCTCCTTGTTGTTTTTTTTTTCTCTTCGGCTTGCGAAGAGGCCCCCCCCCCTCCTTTCCTGCGGTTTAAAAAAAGGCCCTCCTTTTTACTCACGAAGGAGTCCGCCAGAAGTTCTAGCGAATGATCTTCAAGCAGTTATATTTCCCGTGTCTGGCGCACGCTTCCTTATCTTCTTTCCTTTTTCCAACTTTTTTCTTCCTCTCCCCTACAACACCAAAGAGTTTGACCTTGAGATTGCTGCCCTCATATTTCTGCCGCATTTCCCCCCCCCCTCCCCCCCCCTGATTTTGCTTTTTCAGAGGGAATTTTTCTGCCTGAGTCTTTTTGCGCTCATCCTTCCTGGATCCAAAGGCCTATTTTCACTATGCTAACGGCGACATTCTCGAATTCGGACCGCGTGCGCCTGAACCTCTGGTCCCCGTTTCCCACTTTGTAGTCCCCCTTTGTTTAGATCTGTCCCAAAGAGACCCCAGGTACACTTTGTTTCCTTGCGACGTGTTCTTCGAGAGATCCGATTGGTGGTCCCGCGTTTCCCCTAGCTTTTTCAGTTTTTACGACTTCTTCTGGTTCTCCCGACTCCAGCCTGGTGTATAACAGTCTCCCTCCCTTTTCTCGCCCCACTCGCTAAGGAAAAGGTTCTGACGCATCTCTAACAGCCGTCCCCTCCCCCCGAACTTCCGATGACCTTTTTTAAGATCATTTACGTGGTGATTTGTTCCGCTACGGATACTATGACGACATTCTCCACAGAGACTCAACGGCCGACGCGCGACGCCCTCTTTTCCCTCTGAGCACCCCTACTTTTGATTGAAGTTCCGGAGTAGGGCGCCTCCTCTCCCCAATTCCCTTCCCTTTTCCGACCTCTTCTGAATAGATTGGCATCCACAACATTGGTTGGCCTACGCACACTGTTCGGAACCTTATGCTCCTCTTTTTACTTGCCCAGGCCTTGAGAACGCTCCCTGGATTTTTATTGGGTTCGATCACGTGGGAGGTCTCCTGCAGGGATGGATTTTTCTTAAACTTTACCCCCCGAATACTCAGCGCCCGCCTTTTGTCAAAAGCGCAGCCGCCCTGCCTTTCTCTGCCCTTTTCGCGAGCGCTCCCTGAAGTACCCGGAAGTTGGGATTTCCGCTACCTTCCGGCAAACCCCCTCTTTCGAAGTCAAATTGCTGGTTTTATGTTCTGGTGGATACCGTTTCTCTCCTCGACGAAAGCTTCCCCTGCCCTTCCCTGAATTCTTTTTTTAATGAAGCGTTCCTAAAGGCCCCCTGCTTCCCCCGTTTAGGCTCCTGAGAGCGTCCCAGCTAGTATTCACCTCACCTTTTTTTCTTTCGTTTTTGATTAACTTCTAATTAATTAGAGCTCCCAGGCGTCCCTTGGCCGTTGGTTTAATCGGAAGAGTTTCAAATTACCGGCCTATGACGCTAAACTGTGACCTTTTCTTACTTCTGGTTTTGTGACCCTACTCTCGCACCTTTTTTTGGTGCGGCACCCCGCAAACCTCGGTCCGTATACTCTTGCCCGCTTACTCCTACTTTTCCCATATGCCTCCTGGTAGGAGTGGGATTACCCTAGCATCAGAGTCCTTTCCTCCTTTCTTTTGATGTTGTTCTGCATGACCCGGAACCCTGACTTTTTTTCCTGCGTCCCCTGCTCTTTTCAAGAGTGACTTTACCCGCGCGCTCTCCTTCGGCGCATTCACTTCCACTAACCGTTTTCTCAGGATTCCAAGTGAGCACCGCGCCTTCTTTTTCCCCCGTGACGACGAATCCTCAAAACCCTCCCTCCGCCCCCCTTTCCAGTCTCTCCTCTTTTCGTGATACGTAATATTGATCGAAACCTGTTCTCTTCCTCGTACGTCATCCACCCAATCTTTCCCTCTGCATAGAGGCTTTCCTTTTATTGGACCCCCCCCTCCCTTTTTTCGGCATGTTCACCTTTTGAGTTTGAATCAGTGTTGCGCTGCTGGTTTTCACCTCGTCGAATCTCTTAAGCTCGCTTTGAAAAGCTCCAGGTTTTCCTCATATACGTCCTTTTCCCTAGAGAAGGATAGCACTTGGGTGGTATTTAATTTTCGTTCGAAGTATTTTCGTTATAGGACCTTTCCTGTTTTCTCGGCTGCGGCTAAGTATCCGTCCCCCACAGTTCCTTCTTCGGGGTGGGTAGGCTGCTCGCTTCCAGTTACCCTCTCTCTTTTTCGCTTGAGAAATGGCCTCTACAACCGCCCTATCTTTCTCTTCCCCTTTTTTTTCCCTCTCGACATTTTCAATCTTCCCCTGGGGTTCCTAGCACTTGACGATAGTCTAGTCGTTCCTTCTTTCTCTCAGGGCGCTCCTGAACCTTTCCCTCCCAACTGGGGTCGGCAACTTACATGTAGCCCTC
>Ga0179593_1413110_pt1 | contig 14960 bp, 18 predicted proteins | sample CZODoug2_1_08_16_FD_185931 | JGI IMG/M metagenome (GOLD analysis project Ga0179593, IMG submission 185931) | Vadose zone soil fungal communities from Angelo Coast Range Reserve, California, USA - CZODoug2_1_08_16fungal (PacBio error correction) | ecosystem: Environmental > Terrestrial > Soil >... | reverse complement strand
CCTAATCCAGTCGACGCCAGGTTTTAGAAAACCATGGTCTCGAAATCCCAATTACATGTTTCGGCCATTCGACATGGAAGCGGAGTCCCCGTCACCGACCCATGGATTCGTTGTACCTTCACGGTGAGAAAGGCCGTTCTGATACATTAAGTCTCTTCAATTGCCGTTTTTCACTCATTCTATTTTTGGCCTAGCAAAGTACCCCCGAGATTATTGCCTTTTTCGCTCTTCTCTGGGGCGGACTTAAATGAACCACTTGTCCAGTCCTCCCAAAGTGCGTCGTTTTTCCCCTTTCTTTCCCCCCCCGGTCATCGCAACTACTTGACGCCCGGCCCCCGAAGGATACTAGCTGATTCTTCAGTTTCCTACCAGAGAGCGCTTGTTCCTCGATGACGCGGAAAGTCCTTTTTATTCCCTTCTACCGTCCCTGTTTTTCTACTGGGACCCTTTATTTACTCCGCACGCGTCCGCGTGTCTTAGAACTACCCGAGCGAGCCGGCCGGCAAGGACGCATCCCCCCCCGCCGGGCAGTGACTTCTTGCAGTTCTTTTTTGTACCTTTTTTCCGGTGCTTTTTATACCACTTTTTTTTTGCCGCGCCGATAGAGAGGGCTCTCCGACTTTTGACCTGTATCCTTGAGAGTTTTTTCACATTCTTAGAGCAAGTTATGCCCACATCCACTCCCGTTCACCGGTGCACCTTAACCAGCCTCGGCCTGGACACTCCCCCCTGCCGGCTTCCCTTTCCCGTTTCTAGATGCCGGCGAGCGAATTTACCTCCCCGTCCACCCCGTAACGCGTGCCCGAATTGCGAGCCATTGATTCACTGTGGAGGTGCGCTTATTTGGTATTGTGCCAGAGTTCCCCCCTGACCTTTTGCGCGCTTCCCTCTCCTTCCGTATATTTTCTAGTCGGGGCCAGGATTATTATGATGTCTACGCCCACAAGAAAGGGAGTCCGCCACCATATTGTAGTTTCCGATGACCGTGTCGTCTTCGCCGCCGCTGTCGAGGTTCTACCCTTTTCCTGACAGCCCCCCTCAGGCTTTCCGGCCTAGATTCCACCGCTACGAGCGCATTCGACAGTCCTGATTTGCTCTCCTTTTCACCTCTTTAGAGCTGCCCGTGCTTTTTAACTTTGGAAGATCATGAGCGTCATCGCGCCTGCGTCACAATAGATTCCCCCCATGACGAGGTGATGTCCGTCTTTCCTGACAGTCTCTTCCCTTTTTTCATGGATGAAGCCCGTTTCACTCTTCTGACTTGAAGTGCCGGAACCAGATCACTCGCACCAGTGTTACGGCACTGACCCTTGACTCGACCCTTCCTCCTTGTTCCTTTTTGAAACTCTGGTGCAGCTCCAGTTCCAGGCAACTGACCACATGTCTGGATCTTGGCTAGCGGGTTTCACGCCCCTGCAGATTTGATCCTGACACGGCAGCCATCCTCTCTGTTTTCTACTCCTCCCCTTGTCGAAGGCCCCGCCCCGCGCCTTCGTGAAACCGTTTGCTCAAGGAGGAGAAGAAGCACGATGTCCCCCTCACTCCTGCGTTTCTCTCTCTTTGTTTTTCTTCCTCCTGTTTGATCACGTCTTTGCCTGGTTTCTTGCTCTTCTCGTTCGCGCCGCATTTGAGAGGTAGAATCCCTGTTGATTTTTTCCGTCACAAGTTAAAAGTGTTCGAACTCATGCGTGGATGCCACCACGACCGAGGACGTCTCTTTCGGTCGACGTCCACGGAGGACCTTCTGATTTGCCATTATTTGATCTCTCTTTTTCTTCCCCCCCCTTTCCTTTGTTGTTTGAGTATCTCTCCCCCAACATGTTTGCCCCCCCAAAATCCGGTGCCGTGGACGTTCCTCTTTTACTTCCTGTCTCGCTTTTGGGATGCAGCCACCCGAACGCAGTTTGCTTGAACCATCCCCGCTTTTCTGAACGACACCAGTTCGTCTCCGCTCTCTTTCTCTCGGCGGTGTTTTCTCCCTGCCGCAAGAACGATTCCTCCCAACCTTTTCCGGCTAAATCGGACCGTTCGGCTTCGCACCTTATTTTTTTCCCGAGTCGCGCGTTGCACTTTTCAAACTGCCGCGGTTTTGTCCGGTTACCCTTTTCGCCCCTCGCCCTCTTCCTTTTTTTCCCTCACTTTAAACAGACACGTGTGTTGGTGAGTTTGGCTCCCCCTATTCCCCCGAGTGGACAAGCCTGGTTGTTTCGACGCAATTGTCCCCCCCGTCTGTCAACCTCTTCAGACGCGTTTTTTCCTCGAGGGAAGCCATCCGCGTCACGTTTTGCATTCTCGCACTCCCGCGTACTTTCCTTTTTTCTGTTCGCTTCAACTGCTTGGCACGATCCCTCCTTTCCATCCTGTTCTGCCGCCGAATCCCCCTTCATATTCTCTTTTCCATTGCGGAGCCCGTTTATGCCGTGTCTAGCTCACCCTTCTTTTCATAAGCGTGTGACCCCCACGTCTGTTCTGTGGCAGTCTATACGGCGCGTTCTTGTACTGATGTGGGACGGAAAATCGTCTGCGCTTGCGGCCTTGAAACAGACAGGCGCTTTCCTTGGCAACGTTTCTGTAAAGATTCCTGGATGAGAAGCATGTCCCCATTTTGTTTTGCGCCCGACTCCCTGCCGACGCCATAGCCTGATCACCTACCCTCCCTTTTTTTCCTCCTTTGATGCCCATGTTGACAAAACAAAAGGCAACTTTCTTCACCCCAGCTTATCGTATAACTTTTCTTGAAAATATGCGCCATAATGGTAGGAATGCGTTCGTGAGGGTTCTTGCCTTCAGCTCCCCCCCTTGCCCCTGATTTTTCGTTCCCCTCCCCGCTTCTCATGCTGGAGAAGATCGTAGTGGGCGAATTTCCGGTTTCTTTCCCCAACTAGTTCAAACTGCTAACGGTTCACGTCGGGTTCTCTGGCCCTTTGATTTCCCTTTTCCAAGTTCTTAACCATTTACCTCTTTTCCCCAGTCTGCTAGCTCTCGGCGTCCGGACCGCCACCCGCCTCTGCATTCCGGCATCCTTAACACAGAGGATGTTCACTTCCCTGAATGTGTATTGGTTCCGTTAGCCGCTTCACCCCGCGACGGTTCGTCGACCCATTGCCTTCCCCCCCCCCCCAACCTGTGACCGCCCGGCGCGTGGACCCACAGCCCTATCCGTACTAATCGAGTGCAACTTCAGACCTGTACAGCGACCCGGCTGAATCCTCAGGTAGTTTTTTTCTCTTGGTTCCGACCAGTGAACAGCGTCCCGACCTAATTTTTTCCCATTTCCCTCTCGGTGTTCCCCTATGTCCCGCAAGGCACCCGCGATCGAGACTGAATGCCAAGACCTTAACGTACTCGCCAATCTCGGCGAACCCGTGCGCTTTTGCGTTCCCCCTCCCCTTGTCCCTTCATTCTTCCCCTTTTTTTATTAGCAATCATTCAAATCCTCCTGTCAAAGCCGTTTTCAGGAATCCCTCCCGTCGACTTCCTCCAATGTGGATTTTGACGGTCTTTCCTTCACCTTTACCTCCCTGGGGCTTTTAATTGTCCTTGAATACTGAAGTTAATTCTTTCCTTTTCTCCTCCGTTGTCTGACCTGCCTTGCTTAGTACCGTCGTACTCTTCCCGCGTTTTTCGCCAACAGCTCCTTACCTGGTTCCGATCGTAGTAGGCATTCAACCAGCTTGGATCCACTTTCACGGTGCTTACCACGCTTTTGCCAGCCAAGATCTCATTTCCCCCGTAGACGTACCGGTGCCGTGCGCCTCCTTTTCGGGATGACCCTTTTTCATTGTTTCTTGAACTCGGCACGTTGTTTTCCCGAAGTGCGAGTCGACCCCAGCTCAGAGACTTTCCTTTAAGCATCGATGTCTTTGCTGCCTCCCAGCCTACGTACACCTAACCTTTTCCCTTTCTTTTTTACGTGTTTCCCACAGGTTCACGGTCCCCCCCACCTTTCCGCGCGTCGGAGGGACTGCCGCGAGGTCTCCCTTGTCGTACGTCTTGCTTTCTTTTGGCAAACGCGTGCCGCGTCTTTTTTTACGAGTGCTTTGAGACAGGTCGTTAAGACTGTGTCGCTCCCCCATTACGCCCCCGATTTTCGCCGTTCACGACCTCGGATTCCCTTCCCGTCTGGGTGCAGTGGGTGCCTCTTTTTTTCCCCCTTCCGTTTTGACCTAGTGACGCCCCTAGCGTCCTCCCCGATTTTATTCGGGGTTGTTTTATTTTTGATTGTCTTCCAAAGTAGTGATCCCCAGAGCTTCCCAGTGCTTCCCCCCCCGGTCCGAGGCGGGGTACGGAATCGCCCTACATGCTACTGGCCTCCACTTTCAAATTTGCGAATCCCCCCACGGTCAGGTGGCCGGCGTTCCGCAACACCCTAGCAACGCCGCACCAAGCCTTACCCATGACTAAGTATTACCAGGTCTTTCCGTTGCCTTCCTAGGTGAGTACTAGTTCCTCTTTTCTCACTTGTGATGTAGCAAGGGAATCATCAAGACTGTTTGGTAGCCCTGTTTGAGGGATCTGCGAGAGGCGGTGCTCGGGTCCAACGGGTCCTTCCTTTTCCCTGCACCCCCCCCTTCCTTTTGGCCCGATGTTCCCTGCTGCCTTCCTGTCTGGCTACCCTTTTTGTAGGCGCGAAATTGTAGAGCTAAAGGCCACTCAGCGCACTTTTCTCAGCCCCCCAAGCCCAAGAGCGCGATTTCTTCCGTTTGCTCTCTCTGTTGCCCCTTTACTTTCCCGGTTTACCTCCCTTCCATGAGAAGTCCTTCTCTTATTGTCAACTAGGTTTTCAGATTCAGGCAGCGCCCCGACTTCCGGTCCCGAGCTTGTGCGATGTCTGTTACGCCCCTCCTACGGCCGATGGAGGGTTCCCCAAGTTGATACGCAGAATTCATTTTTTCCGGCGTCGGAACCATAGTTTTATCAGTGGCACTCGGCCCTTTTCCCCACGCGTTGTCCCCGTGTCGCTTCTCGCCCCTTTTTTTTAAGCCAAAAAGCCGAGTCATGGAACCCATGAGTACGGCGGTAGAGTGGTTACTCTTTTCCCCCCCGACCACGGTTTTTTTTGATAATTTTTTTTTTCCTTTTGAACAATGGGTTTCCCCCGTGGGCTGGAGAAAGCGATCAGGATCTCAGCGTCAACACGGTTTGCGCAGGTTTTCGCCCTTCGGACGCCCTTCGAATTCGTCTCACCCCCTATCGACATATCCTCTTGCACCTCGCGTGCGGGCGCCAATGTTTGACGTCCTTCATTACTGACCGTCAGGCTTGCGCCCGCTGCCCTCCCTTTGCGGCGTTCGATCTTATCCGAGGATTCCGATATTCCTCCCCCTTGCTTTCCTATGCGCGGAGTGTTTGACTCCACCAACGTCACCTCGGGATGCTATTTTTCGTGAATTTCTGCTTTTGCCACTTATTGGATTTTCCTCAATCCCCCAACCGTTGCTTTTTGATCCAATAAAGGACCCTGTTTCTCTTGTGGCCGTGACTTCCTTTCTGCCTTCGGGCTAGTGTGATGAAGCCCCCCCCCTCCTCTGCCCCGTTACCATCTACGCAACTTTAAGTACATCACCCCGGTTGAGAGTTCGAATCCTCTCCGGCTGCGCTCCCCCTTGCTGCGCGTAACACGGGACTTGCGCCCACCCTTCCCCCCTTCTGAATCTTCCCTGCCAGGTCCCCGTTGGCCCACAAATGCGCCCGGCCCTGAAGCCGGCCCCCACCCGGCGTTCCCCGCTCTTCGTCACCCTTAACCGCCTTCTTTTTTGCCCTTTGCCGCCGTCCTACCCCCCCCCCCCCCTTTCGATACTTCATCATGGGGGTCCGTTTCGCGCGTTAGCTCTCCCACAGATTGACCTCCACCGCCTGGCGTTTCACTTACGTCCCTGTTTTTTTCCTTTCCTCTGGTCTTTCGTGACTGGCCCCTATTCCGCGACCGGACTCCACCGCAGATATGATCACAGGCTGGGCTTCCACCCATTCGCATACTGTCCCCCTACACTACCCCCCCCAGGGGACGTCTTCGTGTGTGGGCCACTTTCCCCCCCTGCCAGCCTTCATTTCCAATTTCGTCTTATCGAGTCAGTACCAACGTGCATGTTTCCGCTCATACTCACGCCTCTCGCCGCTTTCCAGCGTTTGATCGACGGCCCAACCAAGCGCTTCGCTTTAGGCACCTGGGCCAAGCTCGACAATTTCTTTCAGGCGACAATCCCCTGCCGAATGGTTCCCGGCGCCCGCCTAGCCTCTGGTCTCCCTAGAAAGGCGTTGGTTCCATCCCATTTTCGTTGACATATCAGGGCGACGTTTTCCCTTCCCTCCTTTTCGCGGTGATGGTATCCCTTTCTCACCACAAATTGGAACTCTCATTATCACCCGTCTGTCTGCCGACCTGGTTGCTCAAAATTTGGCCTCTTCTGCATGGACTTTTGCGGCGTGGTTACCGACGGCGCCCCTCCCGTTTCTCGACGATCTTCCCCTTTTTCCTTTTCCCTGCGAAGTCGTGGGTTCAGGGAAACGGCGGCTTTACCAAAATGGTCGGACATAGCTGGGATGCTTTGATTTCAGACCAGTTGACCCCGCCTCCGAGTTCCCCAGCGATCCCCCACGCTCCTTCGTATAGTCGCGCCTGTTGAGCGGACTTCGCTCCCACACGACACCCGCCTGCGCCGGAACTGACCCAGTAGAGCTGAAGGAGGCCCCTTACCACGGTTGGTCGCCCGCCAGCGTTTCCCCGCAGCCCGGTTACCGAGCGTGTTTTACCCGTCCTTTGAATACAGTCCCCTTTCGATTTGACCAAGGTTGTACGTTGTCTTTTTTTTTCTATGCCGTCATCAGTCTTCTCGCACGTCTCCTCACATCGCGGGCTTGCCCCGTTACCATTCTTCTTCGTTCACTCTGCCCCGTCGAAGCCCTTCCTCACCACGGCTTCAGACGCCAACTTTGGCGTTTCTACTCTTTTCCCCTAAGGTTGCCAGCACCCTAACATTGACGATCTCACAAGGCAAGACATCTCGCTGGTGTTTCCCCTCCCGCTTTCCCCTTTTCGCTCCTCGCTCCCTGCTCCCTTGGAAGGTACCCCCCTCCCGAGATACTTTTCGCCGGTCACCCTCAGCGAGACTGGTCTGGCCTCTTTGGTCCCTCTTGGCGCACAACTTTGTTCATATCACGAAGATTCAACCTGACTTTTTCCTGTGACCGAACAACCCTTTTGAATGAACGACGTTCATATTTCCCGACCTCTCGTTTTTGTTGATTTCGATTATGTACTCTTATTCTCCCCTGTTTTCTCGAGTTTTCCTAGTGTCGGAATTCTCACCCCCGTGTGGCCAAGTAGCCTTCCTGATGGAGTCACCGCCATTCTCCTTTTTCCGCATTTCTACCGTGTACCGTGTGCCAGATCATGTTCGGCTTTTATGGTTAGAAACAAGGCCTTCCCCTTATCAGAAGAAGCAGGTTGGTGGCTTAGAAGTCCGACTCTTTAAAAGAGCACATAGTCTCTGTATGTCTGTCAGAGCCTCCACCCTAACCCCACCCCTTTGATTACCAACGGTCCAGTAGTGACCTTGGTGGAGAAGGCTCGGACATTGACTGCGTCGCCTCTCTTTTTCGCGAGTCCGTTTCCCATAGCCCGCTGAGTGTTTTGGATGCTTTTCCTTTGCCCTCGCCTTCGGATGTCACTCTTGTCCCCTCACTTTGAAGCGCCCCCTTCGTCCGACGCTCCTTGCGCCTTTTCTTTTTATTCAAGAACGGCCGTATCGTCGCTGCACGCCGAGGCCACGCTTATCTCCCGTGACCATGACAGTTTTTTCTTATTCTCTATCGTTTTTATTCCTCTTTTATGTGGAACCGCGCGGTGGCTTTTCCCCCCTTTTCCTTTGTGGCTTTGGTGGTCCCAGCCCGCATGCGACAGCCCCACCTCACGACGTTCGTTTCTTGTGTTCTCTGTTTGACTCAATGTTTTTTGTGTCACACTTCCCCCACCGTAGGACTTTAGATGCTTTCCCCCCGTACTTCATGGACGTTCTTTCAGTTTGACCTTTCGCCCACTTTCTGCGCAATCATGCCCATCGTATCCTCTTTTATTCCTAATAGGTTCCTGCGTTTTTGCGGGTTACCCACCCTTGCCCCTCCAACATCCGAATTCTTCAGCTTATTGTCGAGCTGTTATTCTTGGACGGTTTTTCAAGCATTCCAACTTTTGAGGTGAACGAGTTACTCCCACGTTTCTGCGCTTGCTCGTCCTGATTCCCGCTCTCTCACCGGATGTTCGTTCTCTCCTGACCCCACCAAGGGCGGATGGAGAACTGTTTATTACCTATGACTCGTCTGCCTCGCCTCTTCTTAGGTCTGTAGAGGATTTCCCACGGCGACCTCCTAATTGCTGTTGCCCCCCCTTTTCCCATACACACCCTTCTCATTGTGTAGAGGAGGGTATTTCTATTAGCAGAATCCCAAATGACCTTTTTGCGTCTGCCAGTCGAGCGAGGGACCCGCCCCCTTGTTGATCATTGTGTCCGCGAGTTTGAAAAGCACTGGCGCCCCGCCTGTCCATAGAAAGCCCCGTGATCCTTTCCCCCACCCCCTTTGTATTTTCCGTCCCCCCCCAGGCCTTCCCGCATTTTTTTCACTTCCCCTCAGCCGTTTTGATCCGTCAGTTCGTCTTGCTTTCCGCGAACCGGTCGTTTTCTCAAGCCGCACAAAGTCTCGGCCTTCCCCACCTCTTACCCCCTTTCCTGCTGAGCTTGTTGAGGGGACCCCCTGTGACGACCCCAGCCGCCGCCCATGACCCACATTTCCCATTTCCGTATGGGATGCCTTTGTCCCTCTTTTACACCGTCCAGACTGCGCGTTCCTTTCCCCGAATGGGAAAGGCCGCATCTTTCGACGTCCCCCTTACAGGGGATCTCCGGCGTAGAGGTGATCCCCAACCGGTTTTTGCGTTTGTCGGCTTCGTTTCTTCTCTGCATATCATCGACGTCTCCCTATACCTTTTTTGCCGCCTGCACGTCTTGCGCGCCCTTTCAGGCGTCGGAATCTGCATCACGTCCTTGCGGGCGCTTTTCCGAGATTTCCGACCGTGGCTTTCAGCCTCCCTTCTGCATCACTCATTCGACGCGTTCATCCTCGGTTTTTTGGCCACGTAGACTTTTTGCCGTTTTTGATTGATCCTCTCTTCCTCTGTTTGGTCTGTGCCCGATCCAAGGCACCAACCCATTCAGACACGTTTTGGCAGTGGACGTACTTTTAGTTCTGTCTCTCTCGTCGCGCGTATGTCGTGCTTTTTTTTAACAGCACCTTCTCATTCTCTCCTAGGACCAAGATCGTCTTCCCAGCTCCTTCGTCCCCTCTATCGGTTCGCTCCCCTACTTCCTTCGCCCTCGTGAGCGTTACCGCCAGGTCCACGCGCCCCCTCTCGCCCCTTGTTTGTTTTTCCCGCGCACACTCTTTTGCGGGCTTCCCCCTTGTTTTTCCAACACTTTACAACTTTCGCTGTCTCCAATTGGTTACAGCTGATGTCCGTCTCACCGACCTTCCTTTGTCAGCGTGGCCAGCCCCCTCTACCTTTTGCCTAATTTGGGGCCGGATTCTTTTTATTTCCACCCCCGAGTTGAACCCCACAAGCGGCCCTTCGTTCACGCTGGCCGACGGTTCGTCTTTCGTGATCTCGTTCACGGCGCCCCTGTCTGTCCAGAGCCTCGCCTGCGTCATGTATCCCTTCTTCGATCCGTCACAAGTCTTCTGCGACCTGACTTTTCCCGCGCTAGGGGACGCCAGTTGGCTCGTTGGGCGCCCTTTATCGCCTCCCATGATCTTGGCAGCCTGTTCACCCCTCCGGGCTTTCTTTCCATTGGACCAACCAGTAATGATTTTTTCCCGGACTACACCGTCAAGGCTTCCTTTTGACCCTCTGAATCTGTGGACTTTTCCTCCCGAAAAGTTCGTTGACAGGCACCCTTTCCGCTCGACATGGGCGACTGTTGCCGCCACTTTACCCCCGCTCAGCCGACTTCCTTTTATCGTCCCGCTCTTTTTTTATCCTCTCCTCCATTGCGACTTCTGACCCTTTAGTTCCTCCGCACCCCAGTTTTTTTAACACAGTTTCGGGATTGTGCCGACCTGGTTTTCATCACCGTTTGGCATGGCTCAGTCCCCCCCACACCGTTACCGACTAAAATCCTTTCTCGCGTTCTTTTCTTTTATTTAGGGGCTCAGGTGTCGTCCATGCTCGCCTTCAACGTTTGAACCTCTTGCTTTAGCACTCGACATATGGAATGGATTGTCGTTTGAGTACCTTTCCAGCTTTTGAACGGCCTCCCCATGGTCCTTGACATAGTTTATGGATTCATCCCCCCCCCCCCCCCCCCACCCCCACCCCCCCCCCCCCCCCACCCCCCCCCCCCCCCCCCCCACCCCCCCCCCCACCCCCCCCCCCCCTGGCCGGCCCTTTTCGTTTGCCCCACACTCCAACAGGAGACCCGCATCCCCTTTTTCGCTTCGTTTATCTCATGCCCCTTCGCCCCTCGGACACCCTTCCTTTTCCACTTTTCTTACGGAAACTGTTAGGCCTTTCCGCCGCCCTCTTTCTGTGCGACTGTTCGCGCTAAGAGCGTTGTCCCCCCTGTCCCCCTTTTCCGTCACCCCCCTTGGTGTTTTTTGGGGTAGTGACCTCTGTCTACTCTCCTTCGGGCACCAGCAGCAACGGCCTCCACCTCGTTTTTTTGGCCCCCTTCCAACCTATCTCGTTGCAGGCGTATGTCGCCCGTCCCCACATTGAACTTTGACCAGTGGTCCCTCTGGCCTGCTATGTGAGGCGAAATCCCCCCCTTTATCGATCTGCTCGCGGATGAGTCGTCCAATTTACTCTGGAAAATTTCCGTTTTCCTTTGCAACCCCCTATTGGTCACATCCGAGAACTTCCTTCAAAGTCGTCAAACAGGCTTCCTTACCCTTTTGCTCGAGAAATAACCGCACACCTTCCCCTTTCTTTTTCCGCTTCCCTTGCCCGCTCGTGTCTGATTCGCCCCTTCCGATTAGCCATTTCCGCGTTTTTTGCGAAAACTGTGACTTTTCTCACTGAGTCAGCCTCCTTTTACTAACTCCGTGTTGTTCTGCATGAGTTTTACCTGTCTTCGTACTCCCTTTTATAGTCCACATTCCAATTACATTTCCAGGTTCGACTTTTCGGCTGAAACACAAGTGTTGTCGGACACGGCGAACGTTGCACATGTTGTTCCACTTTCCCCTTCCAATCTTTTTTACTTTTTTTTTGTCCCCTTTTCGCCACCTGTGGAATATTGGGATCCCTTCATCTGGCAATGCGCACCCTCTTGCCGTTGTGTTGAGTCGTTTTTTTGACCCTAGCCACTTCCCCCCCATTTGATTCTTCCTTTTCCTGACGTCGCACCCTTTCGCGTGTTTTGTTGGCTCACATTTGAACCTTAGTGTACCCACAACGGTCTCTGTTATCCCCCGGGTTTTTGGCCCCTTTTTATTACGACAGTGCCTCGGTCACGACCCCGGCTTTTTTCGTAGGAAATGCCGTGTAAATAGACCGGAGGTGGGGATGCTTGCCGTACAGCGCGTGTTGCCCTTTCTTTCCCTTTCATATGCCACGCGCATCGCTTCAAATGGTTTTTCGCCCTTTTTCCCGGTATCGCCCTTTTTCATTTTGTTATTTCATTGTGCCTGCCATTCAGGCGTTTACTGGACGTTCCCGCATTTCAAGTATTTTCCTTTCTCTCAAGATCTGTTGGCCCCCTTTTGCAGTTCACGGTGGCCCGCAGGTTTCCCCCCTTTGGTTGCGGCGCCTGCTTGATCTTGATTGTGGCAGCGTGCGTCCTGTTGAAGCGGAATTGACCGCCGTCATACTCCCATAAATTATGCCTACCTTTTGGAAAACGGAACTGTGTGACGTTCATTTTCGAACTCATGCGGCATCCGGCCTAGATTGCCTCTCTTGTACTTCAATTCTAGCTTTGCCATTTTTATCGCAAGTCGAAACGATTCCCCCACGTCCCTCCCATGCTCTCGTTACACGATCTTTCCACGCGTATTTGTCCCAGTCGACTTTTTTCTTTTTGTAGTTCCTCCCCCCGTTTTGATGTATTGACTTTTCCGTTTTTCTTGCACGCATAGTGCATCAATCCCCTTTTGGTGGTCGCACGCGACATCGTGGCACGATTGCGACTTGGATCGTCTTTCCTTAGGATGCGTTTCCGTACTACCCCTTTCCCCAGGGCTATTTCCCCCCTGTGGCCGCCTTTAGTCGGTCGTTTTCGTGCAGGAAGCGGCACATTTCGAGGCTTACAGTTCTTTTCATGACGCATTGTCCCTTTCTCTCCACAACAAGAGTTTCCCGAGGGGTCTACTAGGCGCGGCATCCTTGACGCTTGTCGAGTCGTTCCGCCGCCCGCGATTTAGCACATTCTTTGGTGCATCGAGTTTCCGTGTTGTCCTGGGACCACTCGTGTCCCCTGCTTCCGCCTGGTGATTTTTCTTCGGGTTTCGACCACCAGGATTGCCCTTGCTCGGTGGGATCGCCCTCTGGTTGTCTCCTCAAGTCGTCGTCTCCCTTAGGTAACCGGTCCTTTTTCTAGCCCTGCTGGCCCGCTGGCCCCCAGCGGCCTCGTGATGGTCGACGGCCGCGATGACTCTGTTTAACCCGCTTGTGTCTCAGCAGCCCACGGCACCCTTTTTCCCTCACCTCTAGTGGCGTTAACTTGCCCCCCTCCTCCGAAGTCTCCAGAAAAAGGGCACAGGCCTGCTACAACTTTTTCTTTTTTTTTTTCCGCGGTGATTTTTGCTCAGATTGGCACAAACCTGTTTTTTTTTTGCGCTGCTTGCCGAAGGTTCGACCGATTTTTTCAATCACGATTCGTTTGCGCCTGTCCTTTTTGCTGCACGTCTGCGGCGCGTCTCGCGTGCTTTCCTTCCCCCGTCGCTCTAATGGTTTCGACGAGGACATTCCGAGATTCTTCCGGATTTTAAAGTTTGTTTTTTTCCATCGAGTTGGGCTTTCCTTACGTTTCCCCGCCCATATGCCCCTTGCCATGTTATGTGATCTCTATTCTTGTTTCCTTAGTTGCCCAACTCAGGCTTTTAGTCATTTGGACGTTCACTCCTGATTTTGCCGTCTAGTTTGGTCTGCCGCCCTAGGCATGATCCTCTTCTTCCATCTCCCCCCCCACCTGACAGTAATCGTCGACTCACGTTTTGATCTCTCCCTCGATTGGGCGTTCTTGGTTACCTAAACGCCCCGTGCAGCGCACACCCTCGTGGAAAGGCGCAAACTCGCGTTCTCTTACTCCATCTGACAGTTTCCAGTTCCTCCAATGCAACTGCTCCCAGTTTTTGCCACTCATCAGCCACCACCCACCTCCCCCAATATCCCAATCCCCACGGTTCCGTCTTGAACGCCCTCCCCCCTTCCCCCCTTTTCTACTCCCACCGCTTCCTTGTATTTCACCTGGTATCCAACTCTTTTAGGGACGCTCTACGTTTGATCTCTCATTGGCTTTTCTTGAAGGCAAAAGCCCCCAGTTTCAGCAACTAGAGCGTCGACCCGGTCAAGATGTCGTGTCCGCGTTAGCTCGTGGCGTTTGCATCCGGGTCCGTTTCCCCTTTCAGTCGCTTTTTGCCATGATCCCCCGGCGGATTTATCCCCCCCCCCCCCCTATTTATCCGCGGCGACACCCGAACCCGTTTACTTTTTTTAAGGCGTGCGCCAGTGCGGGCTAGCGCTTGCCTGACTTCCATAAGTAATGGGTTTGCTCGATTTTTTGACATGATCTGGTCAGCTCTCTCCGTTGTTGGTTTTTCGAGTCCTTGCGAAAAGGCGCCTTCTCTGTCGGCACTGTTTTTCACACACGCCCTCATTTTGTAAATGGCGCGCCCTTGCCCCGGCCCCCGCCGATTCCCGACACGCTGTCTCCGGATCTTTCTTTTTTCGCCCTCCGCAGTGCTTGTCGTGTCCCCCCCCCCTCTCTAGCTCCACTCCTAATGGCATTTCCCCATCGTTTTTCTTTTTTCGCAAAGTTGTGTGTTATTTTCAAATCACCGTGCATATTTATCACTTTTTTCTTTCCCCTTACACCTCTCCCCCCTTTGACAACCCAGGCGCCTGGTTTCGCATGCGTATTGTTTTTGACAGTGTTTCCAGTTAGAGGCATATGGCTAGCCTGAGTGATCCTGTTTCGCGATATGCCCCATGGATTCGGCGCAGTTTTTGCTTTTTCACCAGTTTTGATGGACCGAGAGACCCATTGGCGATGCCATTTCTCTGACTTCAAGCCTCTTCCCCCCAAGGAGACCAATAATGCACCCCTTCCCGTCCTTGTTTCGCTCTCGGCCCGATGTCCCTCGCCGACAACCCAAACTGTCAGCCATTCCTGAAGGCCCAGTGCTGGAAGGCGTCTATCACCCGCCATGGTGTTTCTTTCGTCTCCTGTGAGACCAGGGCCTCACCGATTCTCCCCCCCGCTTCTTCGACTCCCCTTGACGCTTCCCCCACGGAAGCTCCCTTGTCAGTTGACCACCCGACTAGCCGCCGAATCGCTGGCCGTACCCTCTGCATCCGCGGCTATGGTCACGTTAATAGATCGCCTTTTTTTTTCCCTTCCGACCCCAATTTGTTTTTCACCGGCCACCCCCAGAACGTGCCCCCTTTGTTCCCGAATCCCTTGTTCTTACTTTCGTCCTTTCACATCACACGTTTGACTTAACGTTGAAGGCAAGTCCCATTCCGTTACCTCCTCCCCTGTATACGCACACACCCCCACGCGCGTCGCTTTACCCCCTCTTAAGTTTCCTTGTCGCCCCTTCGCACGCGTCAACCCCCCCGGCAGTGAGCTGCGGTTTTGCCCATTTTTTTTTCACCTTCGTTGAATTTTCCCCAATGGTTTAACAGACGCAGACTCCAGGCCTTCTGTTTTTCGACCCCCAAAACCTGACGACTCATTCCTCATTTT
>Ga0179593_1329398_pt1 | contig 14960 bp, 12 predicted proteins | sample CZODoug2_1_08_16_FD_185931 | JGI IMG/M metagenome (GOLD analysis project Ga0179593, IMG submission 185931) | Vadose zone soil fungal communities from Angelo Coast Range Reserve, California, USA - CZODoug2_1_08_16fungal (PacBio error correction) | ecosystem: Environmental > Terrestrial > Soil >... | reverse complement strand
ATTTGTTCGTGTGGTAAGGGTGAGTGGTTTTCCGGGAGTTTTTAGATTTTTTTGCCATCCGCGGCCCGTGTGGTTTTGTGCGGGTCTGTACTGTCTCCGTTTGCCCCAGGGTGGACCTGACGATTGGTACCCGCGCGCCTGTGTCCGGCGCGCGGTGTCCGCAGACTGCTTTCATCTCAGCGGGGGCGGGGTTTGTTCACATTGGAAGGAGAGCACATCTCGGACTTTCCCCGCCCCCCCGGCCTCCTGTGGTGCCGTGGGTTCCTGGGGAGCGTCCGCACTTTCTGCGACGGAGGCTTCTGCGCCCCCCAAGGGGGTTTTGAAGAGGGGTTCCCAAAGGAGCCTTCTTGCCGTGTGGTGCCTGCCCCTGGGTGCAATGCCGGGGAGTGGGGTCGTCCGATGTGTTGGGAAGGGGGTGTTCTTTTGAGGAACTTCGGCTTCTGCGGGGGAAGCAGTCGCGTTTGACCAGCGGGCCCGGTGGTGACACAGGTTGCGGGTGTACGGGCTAGGGGGGGGGGGGTTTTCCGTCGGGGCCTGGGACGGTTCCTGGTTGGTTGGGTTTAGGGCGGGGTCGTTGGGGGCGCGCAGTTCTTCATCGTTTCTGGTGTAGCGCGTCGTGTTAGTATCACTTCGGTTCTTTCAGCCGGGGTTTGGCTGTGACGTGCTGTGCAATCTGCGTTCACCACCTGTGAACACGGAGGAGACACGCCCTTTCTTCCCGGTGTGTCTCGGCACAGATGAGTCACGTGACGGCAGGAAGATTGCGCAGGGGGTACTCCCCTTCACGGGCCGTTGTTGCCGCTGTCCCTGTGCGTGTCGATCCGGTATGCGACCATTTTCCTGCCTGGCACTTAGCGGGGTGTGGGGGCTGAGGAGGGTTGTTGTGCAGGGCCCAGATCCTCAGCGCGTTTTTGGGGCCTCTATTTCCAAATCAAGCTTGCTGGGCAGTGAGGTTCCCTTCGTCGCGTGACGTGGTCGCGGTTCACCCTGAGATCGGTGGGGGGTAAACTTTTGAGTCCTTCTTTGTTAGGCGGCCGGGCGGGGACCTTTTGACCCCTTTAGCGAGGGGTGGGTTCCCCACGTGTCTCGCCCAGGGTCCTGAGTTGAAAAGCAGACGCTTTTCCCCTTTTCCTGACGGGACTGGATCTGGTCTCCTGGTTTACGGGTCTCGACTTCCCGCTGTTGGGTTTCCAGTTTCATGGTCCTGCCCCCAGACTCTCTTATGGCGGGTCAACTTGTATGGCTTGAGTGTTTGATCTTTTTTGGAGGATAGCAGACCCGGGAGTTTCCGGGGTATCTGGAAGTGTGCTTCCGAAAGGGTTGGAAGGTCGGCTGTTATTGTGCTTTTGTTGAACATGGCAAGAGGGTTTTAGTGGAAGGGGGCTTCATGCGCTGGGAGATTAGTCACCCAATCGCATGCTTTCGTTGTAGGGAGTTCGCCGGTGTCCGCCTCTCTTTTCCACTTGGGAGGGCAAGTGTCGAGGGGGGAAGTGCGTATTATTCATCTATCGGGGGGGTCGAACCCGCTGCGGCCCGAGCGTTTCCGTGACCCAACTCGTGCACCATCACACCTTCGTGGGGGGAGCTTTCGTGGTGGGTGTGTTAAGTGGTGTTGACCGGCCCCACGAGGGGATGTGATTTTTTCTCCACACAGAGGGCCGGCGCGCGTATTACGTAGGCGTTCCCCACCCCACGATTCCGGATGCACCCTCCTTGTTGCCCCAGCCCCCGGGTGGGTTGGGGTCACAGGTGTGACAATACGGTTCCGCATTAGTAGCTCTGGTGGTCCCCTTCTGCCACATTTTGTGCCGGGTGTTTTCCCCGTAAGGGGGGCGGACGTCCGCGTACACCCGTCTAGCAACTCCCGACGATAGGGGGATTTGTGCTGCTTAGGATGTGTCTCCACCAATTTAATTGCCGGGTGTTAGAGTCGGACAATTTTTTTGTTGATCCCCTCTGTCACTCCCTCCGCCGACCGTCAGCGTCCGTGTTTTCTTTTCCGTATGGGGGGCCTCTAAGGGTGCAACCACGGATCAGTGGCGGTTTTACCTCCCACACCTGCGCTGTCTGGCCGGTAGTCGTATGTGTTCCAGTTGTAATACATGGGTTACTCCCTTTTTCTACCCACCGTTTTACCCGCATGGAGGAAGTATCCCGGTGGGGCCTGCACGGCCGGGGGGGTCCGTCAACGCCCTCCAGCCTTCCTCAAGGCCGCGGATGCCTACTGCTCTCGGGAGTAGCGCTCTTTGGGGTTGGGTGCTTCTCCCCTCGGTGGGGAGGTGGAGGCGAAGGTTCAACATGCTCGCCTTGCACAACGTTCGGCGCGTGGTCCACGGAGCCCCTTCATAGCGGGACGCCATCTCCCACTGGGGGGTAATTATGGATCCCGTTTCCTGTGTCTGCGAAGCGGTTTCGCTTGCTGGGGTTTCCATGTTTTGACGGACACGACCATGTCTACTTTTCGGCTGACAGGGCAGAAGTCTTCATGACCTGAATCCTGTCGTACGTAGAGACCGTAAGCAAGGACACCAGACTTTCTTCGATTCACAATTCCTTGCCTGATTCCCCCTTTTGGCTGGGCCAGTCCTCCAACGCGTACGCCTTACTGTCCGGCCTCCACGTGAACGATGGCACGAAGGTCTCTCGTGAGTTCCCCTCCGGTTTCGAACGCCCCACACAAGATGGTGGTTGTATCGCTTTTCCTCCACCGCTGACGCTGTGCGGGGCCCGGTCCCAGTGTTGTATCACGGGGGGCACTTTGTGGCTGCTGCGGAGCCTGCGTTTTGTCTCATACCGTCATCCGGCTTTACAGGTCCCACGCGCGGCAGAGATCCTTGTTGCAGCCGGGGTTTTGGGCCTACTCAGGGCCTTCTTTCATGTTTTGATGTAGCCTTGCCCACTCCGAGGGATTGTATCTGGAAAGCTCCCGCAGTGTCCTGTTGTCGATGGAATTTTTCCGCGGGTGTAGTTCCGTGCAGCGGAGCGACCTGTGTTGGAGGGGGGGATTTGAGATAAGGATCCAGCCCGTCGTTCACACCTCTTGTGTCCCTCATTTCCATGTCGGCGCTAAGTGTCCGTACAGGTGTGGGACCTCGGATCGCATTCAGCCGAGGCATTGTGTGCTACAGTACTGGGATTCAGACGAGACCGCCTCGGTAATCGGACCCGCGACACCCTAGTCCGTCGTCGCCTCGGTCTCGTTTAGTTAGGAGGTTTTTTCTCTTGGGGTTGGCTTTTCTTTGGGGGGGAACATCGGGCGAAGAGAGCCCTGTACTGCTGGTGTATATACCCTCGTGCGGACAAGCTTTTATGTAGAGTGCACGATTCCCTCGTGCGTTACCATGCAGACTCGCCACCGTACCGCGGACCCACTGGTGACTGAATCCTCCCCTCGCGCTATACTAGTGCTCCTGCGTTAGGCTGGCCGAATTGTGAATATCACTCAGTGCAGTTTCGGTCCCATTAGCCCCCCTCTGCCGTTTCCCCCAGGCGCTTGTAGAGAGTTAAACTTCGACACGCGCGCTTCGTCTCTTCCGGGGGGCTAGCATCTCTTCGTCGCGTTGGTTCACCATTGTTCGGGGGTTTTTAGCAACCCATGTTTCGTTCGTCGTTACTTCGGTTGTTTCTCAAGTCTTGTGGCCCTTTATGCGCTTCCCGTCTTGGGTGCATGGTGCCCGGCTCGGGTTGCTTAGTTAACGAGGTAGTTCGGCTTGGGTCTTCTGTTGGAGGCCCACCCCCCTATGAGTTTGAGCGCATTTCTAAGGATTAGTGCACAGGTTTGTCGCGCAGTAAGTGGGGTACGTCCATCGCATTAGCTGGGGAAACTGACGGCTTTTTTCCGCATGTCACCGGTAGCACAGACTTTCCCCGTCAATTGTGCCGAGGGTGGTTTTTACCAGCGCGGTGTGGTTTCCTCCTTTCCCTTTTCTCCGATTGTTGTTGCAAGGGGTTTTTAGGGTTGTCAATATTAGTGCCCCTGGGCTCGACGACACTGGCTGGACTCCAGTAAGGAACATGAAGGTTGGTAGCGTCTCCCCTCCGTTATCTGAACCACGCCTCGATTCTTGTAGCTGGAGGCTTCTTCCCCTGTCCGGTGGTCGCCCGCCCCGAAGACGTGGGCTGTAGTGAGGCGGTCCCCTCGGTCCTGGTGAGTCACGTTTCCACGGTACTCCCCTTTTTTCCTGAGGTCTGTAGAAATACCTTTTTATATACACTCCGACTTTACCAGGCTCCTGAGGCATGGGTGTGCGCTTTCTTGCGCACGATACCCTTCACAAGAAATCGTACGTGCTTTTCCATCAATCCAGCCGGTGTGTTTGGTATTTCCCAGTTTTTGTGATGTCTATTTGCGTGCTTTGCCTCGTCTCTGAGGTGTTATGCGTAGCTGTTTGGCGTTAGATTTATGTTTTTTTGGCATGTTATTCGGGTGGACGGAAGGGAATAGGGCGTTCAAGCAGGTCCGCCTCTTCCCAGCCTCTGGTGAAGTTTGCCCGGTAGTTTTCCCCCTCGAGTGAGTCTTTGTATTTGGGCCGTGTCGACATGTGATTGTGGTGCTATTCCCACGCACTTGGGAGATGGCCCAATCGGCGCACGTGTGGGGGGTGTGTTGTTCGGGAGTTCCTCTTGGTTGGCCTATGGTTGGCTAGGGTTCTGTTGTGTTTGCTGCGTGATGTTGTTAGGGAGGTAGAGGGGACCCACGGTTGTTTACCGCCCCTTTTCGGCGCGAGGATGTACTCCTTGTGCTCGCTGGGGCGCGCGTGTTTTCTTGCGGTGTCGGAGGGGGCCCCCCTGATTTTCTTTAAGTACCCGATCGTTCTCCGTTGAGGAATAGTGTCCTTCCCCTGCCGCACGGGGTTGCGTGGTCTTTTTCGCACGCGGGCGTTGGCCAGGACGGGGCTCGGGACCACTAGAGGAGAGAGAGTCCAGAAGACTTTCCCGGCCGCGCGGGGGGGTCTTTACGTTGTGGACTCTCGGCAAGAACTGCCCTTGTACCTTTGGGCTGTGTGGTTGGTTGCTTTTTCGGGTCCCTTGTGTGAGGTAGTTGTCGCGTAGTTCCGGGGACTTTTGTGTGATTTTTCCTAGTGCGTTTTTCGTCGCTGCGCGGGCGTGCCCCCGGTGGGTTATGTGTCTGTTTCGTCATTTTCGTCTGTGAGTTACCCTTGGTCACAGTGATCGTCTGTTGTGGGTGGTGAGCTTGGAGGGCTTGGGAAGGTAAATCAGGTTGTACTTGAAGGAGAGCATCTTAGGTCCTTCCGTGTTCGTGGTGTTGTTTACACCCCCCGTGCGGTGAATAACCGGCTCCAGACGGTCCTTTGTGTCGAGCGACTTACGTGCCGGTGGTTAAGTCAGCAGTCGGGAGGAACAGTCCTGTGACGCGGTACAGTCTTCTAGCTGGTTTCGCTAGGTTAAGTGCTCTGGAGCGGATTTTGCGTTTGTGGCCATGTAAAAATACGTTGTGTTTTGGGACTTTCGTCTCATTTGTCGCCTCACCGGCGGAATGGAGGCATGGGTTTTTTCTGGGTTTTTACGGTTTCTGGGTGGAGGATTTGTATGTTTTCTCGGGTGGGGGGTGGGATGGAGTTGTTGTTGCTGGTGTCCCCCCTGGTGGGTGGGGGGGGGTTGAGGAGTGTGAACGGTTGGCGGGCCCTAGCCTCACCGTGAGAGTTTGTGTGCTGGGTAGTTTGGGGTTTGGTTGTTTGCTTGTTTTGGCTCGCGTTGGCTGTTTCGGCGGGATATGAGGTAAAAGGTGGGGTGGCGGAGGGCTGAGGGTTTTCCACCTGTGTTTGGGGCCAGCATATTGACCTGTCTTGTGTTGGGATAGTTTCTTGTGCGGTCCACTGGACCCGCTGTTGTAGGTTGAATTTTCCATTGATGTGCATTTCCCCTTTGGCCTGAGTTCGGGATGTTCTATTGGAAAGTTTGGTGGTTTGAGGGGGTGTTGCGTTTTGAGGGTTTCTCTTCCGTTGGCGTTGTATTTACGCGGATGGCTGGTTTTTTTGCAGGGGGGACACGGGAGTGGTGGCCCCTGGGATTCGCAGGGGGCCTGTTGCTTAGGACCGTTCATTGCTATGTCTGGTGGGTTCCAGAGGATCTGGGGTTCTGCGGTTTGCCTTCCGCCTCCTTCCTAGGTGTATACTTTTGGGTGGATGGTGTGTAGTGTGTGGGGCAGTTTCACACCCGCGGCAGGTTTTCCAGGAGGCAGAAAAGGGTTGTTTTTTCGAGTTTTTTCCTATCCTTTCCCCGGATTCCGTATTTGGAGTTAGGTTTTTTGCTGTCTTCGGTGTGGTTTGATTCCGCATCTTTGTGACCTGTCGTTGCGGGAGTAGCGCTGGCAGCGGTTGGGACCTTTTCCGGGCCCTAGACTCCGGGGGCTCGCTGCCGGAGGTTGTGAAAGGCGTGCTATGTAGGTAATCTTTGCGATCAGTATTTGTTTTCTCAGGCTTCCACGTACTGGGGTACTGTTTTTAAAGGGGGGTGGATTTGTTCTTGCCCAGTTTTTGAGACGCCGTACCTGGTGGCAGTTCGATCTGTCGCGGGGGGGGTGCTTCTTTTCCCTGGTCGTATTTCGGTGATGCCCGTTTCATCGGCTCTAGCGTTGTTCTGTTTGACTAGTTATACGCGTGGGCAAAGGAGGTGGGCCCTTTGGCTGGTTTGCAGGTGTGTCTTCTCTTTTGCGTGGGGTCTGTAGTACGTGGGGATAAGGCACTATCCGGTTCGTTGTACCGGCTTTTGGCTTGCCCGTGACCCCAGTTGAGTGGAGGGGGGGCGATTATCTAGTTCGGCACCTTTTGGGAGGGTTCCGTAGGGGTTTGCTTGAGGGTGTGCCGTGCGCGGGGGTGGTGTGCGCCTTGCGCGGGTTTTTTTTGGGAGGTGGGGTTATAGTACGGTTCGACCGGTTTGTTTATGCCACCGTGTGTCGTTTTGGTAGAGACCAGGTAGGGTGTTGTCGCCGCCAATGTATCTGAGAGGTCGTGCCGTACGGTGGGCCCCCCTGCGTCATACGGGGGGACGTTTTTTTTTTCTCGTTGACCGGTCAGGGTTCGCGTGTATGCGGGTTTGGTGACTGGGGTGGTTTATCCCTGTTGGCACCTCTGGAGTTCCAGCGTTGTTAGGAGGTTAACCTGGGTGGGTTGTGGGCGGGGTGCGTCGAAGGTTGGGTTCGCGTTTCTCTGGCATGGATCGATCCTTCGGGTGAGTTCTTGTCTGATGGGCCTTGTTCGTCGGTTCGCATCGTACGCGTGTTTGTGTGCATGGGTGTCCGTGGTGGTCGTTTTCAGGGGGTTCGGCTTGTGTGGCTGTGGTGTTCAGGTTCGGGGAGCTTTTCCCGGTTGTTGTGTATTTTGTTGAGCGTTTGCGTGGGGGGCTTCGAGGGGTCTTGCGCTGCGGTTTTTGGTTCATGATTTTAGTGTTGATCCTCTCCCGGGAGTTGACATTTTTTTGCGTTGGGGGGGGGGTTTTTTGTGATGGCATCGCGGCTTGGACAGTGTAAGCGTCCCGCCTTTGGACACGGACCGTGGAGCTTGTTCCAGGCGGGCAGTCTCTGCCCACTCGTTTACCCTTATGTAGTTCGTGCTTAGGTGGGCGAGTTTTTGGGGGGGTTGTTGGGAGATTGGGTTGATGTGATAAGGGGCCCCCCCCCTTTCCGTGGCAATTCGACGTGTTCAACTGGTGTATCGTCTCGGGGTTGGGCCCCCCGGGTGTGGTGGGTTGGGTGCGTGCTGGTTGGGGCGTGGTATTTGACTGCCGGCCCCCGACGGGGCCCGTCGGATTTAGGGTGCAGCGAGGCGGCGGGGGGTACACGGGGTGGAGCGCGGTTTCTTGGATCAAGGTGGGGAATGGGGTTGGGGGGGCGTCCGTTGTCGGGTTGGGGGGGGGAGTCACGGTGTGGTAGGCGATGGGGGGGGTGTGGGGGAAGGTGCCTGTTGTGCTGGAGGGGCGGGGGGGGGGTTTTGCGGGCGGGTCCAGTGGCTCGGGGGTAGTGGTATTGTAGGTCTTGTCTGGAGGAAGCCTTCGGGTTTACCGATTATCTGATTGTCACAGCTGTCCCCTTTACCATGGGGTGGATGGTGGGAGACACCGCGTTGGCAAGGGGCTGACGGGCTTATGGCGTGGTATGTGGGTTTTGGGCGGCTTGCCACACCTCTGGTGTCGGAATGGAGGTCGTCCCCCCTTAGAGGGTGCTTTTGTTTAAGATCTGCAGGTCGTAGCGTGCGGTTTTCGGTTTCCCCCCCCTATTGGCGTCCTGGGCTGGTTTTTTTTTCAAGAAGAGGCTTTCCCCTGGGGGGTGGTTTGGGGGTCTGTTTGCCGTAGGCACTTGCGTTGGGATTCTCCTTATTCTGTAGGACAGCGGTTGGCTGCTGGTGTGGGCCGAGCGTTTTGACTAGCTGGGTTCGGGGTAGCGGCAAGTTGGAACACTTGTCCCCAGCTGTCAGGCGGTCCATTGGGAGGTAGTTACGACGGGTAGGATGGTTTATGCCGACGTTAGGCCGTCACCGCATGTGGGTTGCGTGTAGGGTGACTGTGGGGGTAGTCGCTTAGCGCGGGGGTTTTTGCCGCGTTCCGCCCCCAACGGATGAAGTGTGTTGTTTTTTTTCTTGCGGTGCTGTTGGTTTTCTATCTGATTTATTTCTCGGTTTAGTTCCGGGGCCTTTCCTTCCTCCGAATGGCGGTGGTTTGGGCTTTGGGTCGAGTAGTTTTTTGTACGTCTTCTTCGTTTGGCCAGCCCCCGTCCGTAGACTGACGATTGTGTTTTCCCACTTGGTTCGTCTGGCAAGCCGAGGTCGTTATGTGGTTTCTTTGGGGGCGACCCAGGGTGGTACATTTCCCTGTTTTCGTAGCCGCTTTCCGGCCCTGCCAGTTTGGGGATTTGTGTGTCCGGGGGACGAAGGGCGTTCGAGGTTTTTTTCTTACGGCCGGATCTGGTTTTTCCGCCTGGTCCGCTTTTTGTCGCCACGTGTGTGTTAGGCCATGGGGTTCGCGGATGAGGGTAAGGGCCATTGGCTTTTGTCCTTTTACTCAGCTTGCTTGCTTTTTTACATTCTTCTACCTGGGATGAGGGTCGGGGACGTCGGTCGCGGGTCTTATGATCTGGGTGTTGCGCCGTTGGATTTGGTTTCTTTGTTCGCATAGAGGGGGCTTTGAGCGGGTGCGCGGTGAAGGCGTTTGCACCTTGCGGCGCGGAGGACTGCAAATAATGTCCTTGTGTTGTTTTTTTTTTTTTTTTTTCCATGTACCTTAGTTTCCCACCTGCATCTTTGTTTTGTTGTGCAAGTGGGTATTGCTAGATGGGGAACTTTCGGTGGTCCCCGCTCAGAGTCCCCGTACCCCGCTGCAACTCCAATTTAGGCGGAATTTAGACGGCCTTGAGTTCCCCCCCTTCTGGTTCCTTCGCGGGGTCTTTTCGGTCTCGTACCCAGGGGAGTTGGGGGGTGTTGCAGGGGTGGGACTTAGTTGTCCTCTCGCTTTGCCAATGTGTTTTTAGCAGTGTTCTCCCCACTGTCCAGTTTTTAGTTCGGGCAGCATTGGAGGGGAACCAGAGGAGGTTGCTTGCGGTTTAGTTAATGGTATGATGCCGACGGCCAAGCTTTGACCGAACTCCCTGAGGGTGTTCGCTCCTAGACTCCCTGGGGCTCGGAGGGGCGGTGGGCCACCAATTGGGGTGCGGTGTCGTTCCTTTCCCCCCCCCAAGTAGGTTTACCTTTTGCGTGCATTTTTGGTGTTTTGCATTGCCTCCTTTCCACCTCGCAAGTCAGTCCCTCTTCCTTCTTTTTGTGGGGAGGGCGCAGGACCGGGGCCTTCCTACTTCTTCGCCCCTGATCAAATTTGGACACCAGTGGGGTGACCTACGGAGGAGGATAAAGGCGAATCCCCTGACGTTCATACAGCACCATGTCCACTGACACCCGGACGCATGGGTTTCGTTCCCCCGGCTTGCAGTGTTTTTTGGGTGGTTCCAGGGACGTAGGGTGCAGTCATTACGTCTAGGAGGCGGTCTCCTCAAGCACCCACCTGTATCGTTTGCGATCCCGGGTGCCCGCGCTTACTGGTTCTTCCCGTATGGAATCCCCTGTGACCGTTTGTTGTCTTCGCCGGTTCCGTCGGGGAAACCCCCCCCCTTTTTCCTGCGTTTTCATTTGGGTATAGCACTCCTACTCCCCCGTGGGTCCGGGTCCGCCGAGTACTTCCTCAGGGGAAGCGATTTTCCCTTTCTTCCGGGGTGGGGTCGCACTGGTCGGCATGACAAGTGGGTCTTTAGTAACGGCCGTTCCCCCCCGATCACTGTTGTGGATCCCCCCCCAGATTAGCAGCTGGTTCGCCCTTTGTTGAAATTGTGCGAGTCCTGGGTATCGCCTCTTGCTCGGGGGGGAGTTGGAATGGTTTCACCTTCAAGGGCTGCCTTCCTTGGCAGGGGGCGGCCCACTGCTAGCCGCAGGACACCGAGTGTTCGAGGACGTGTAGGTTGAGGGTCAAGAGCACTCCATTCCTTTTTAGTTTAGTTTTAGGGCCCTTGTAGTACTGGCGCGAAGGGAGCCGTTAGCGTTGCATGGGGAAGCCTTCAGGCAATCGTGACGCGATTCCCCTTACCCTAGACGAGATTGTTACTTTGTGAGCCGGCTGCTTTGCTCGTGGCTTTGCGTCCGATCCCGCCGCAGGTCCGTGGTTGGTTTGTTATGTCTGTGGCAACTACACTGAGTGTGCAACCTGCGTCGATAGTGGTCGAGGGTACCAGTTGCGAGTGTAGGCCACCTACGTGTGCCACGTCCCCAGCTCCGTCGGGCTTTGTATTCCCTTTGAGCTTGGGGTCGTGGTGTTGTTTCTCTGGTCTCTATTTGACTGTGCGTTTGTGCCCTAACTCGAGGGCCTGTTGGGCAAGCCACCTCTTTGGCCCGTTATGGGATGTTTTTTGTCCTAGTGGACAGTCGGCAGCTGGCTCCCCGCAGCGGCAACGGTCCCTTTTCAGTGTTTCCCTTGACCCCTGCGCACAGAGACGTGGGGTTCGGGCGACGGACCCCACCCAGGTAGTCCTCCTCCTTAGCCACGGGTCCGTCCGTGCCCCTTTACGAGTACCCTGGCAGACCCATTTTTGCGGTCGGACCACTCCGTTCGCCAACCCCTTACAACTTCGTTGCAGAGGTGGGGATCAAGCCCCTCCGGACCGGGGGGAGGATGACCTTTTAGAGGTTCCCCCCCCGTCAACACCTCCGACACAGGTTCCTGCGGGTCTCCCTGCTCTGGTCTCCGGAGAACCCTGTCAGTGGGCCAGGCGGGGTTCATTGAGGTGGTTGATAATCGGGCGGTGATGCGCGGGTCTTTCGGTTCGAAGGTTGGGCTTGAAGGGAAGGCGTATCCCCTCGTGCAATGCTTGTAGTCTAGGCAGCTTCCGGTTATGTGGGTGCACTCACTTCGGCAAGCAGCGTGTTGGCTTACAGGTCGTGGTTTCGTAAGTTTCAACATGCCACAGGGTTGTGTGTTGGCTGTCAAGCCAAGTTGCCCCCGTTCATTACTTCGTCACTCTAGGGTTTTTTGAATTTTTCGACTACTCTCCTCCCGCCCTGTGCAACCTTCTTGCGCGACGGGGCGCGGATTTAGCCCACAGCAGACTAACTGCCCCCTTCCAACTTTCGTGTTCCTATAGACCCCCCTTGGACCAGACCATCCATTAAAATTACTTATCTTTTTGACCTACTCCACTGTTTTCGCCCAGCTTGTCTACCCCCGCGTAACGGAGCCCGAACCGAGAAGAGAGTCACCCCGATACCTGATCTGAGGTCGATGGCCAGGCTTCGGGACGTGCTTCGAGTGTCCGTTTAGCTTTCAGTGTTAGACTTGGGTTTTCCACGTTGCACCCTTGCTGGGCTCTATTTACGATATACGTGCCGCGCTGTCCCTAGGGGGGACCCTAGGCGGGTGTGTTGATGAGCCTTCTCGCCTCAGGGTTGGGTGGAATCCTTGTCTAGGACACTTTCTTATGGGCACCCGTGGGGGGTCGGTGCGACCCACGCCCGATTTCGGTTTGTCCACCTGACGACCCGTAATTAGAGGTTTTAGCCCACGGCGGGGGGGGTGTGTCGTTGCCTGCTGGTCCCGCCTGTGTTGTGCTTGTCGCCGAAGCTGCGTGAGCGAGATACACGGTGCTCCCCAGCCTCCCTATCCCCTCGGCTAATAGCTTATCTCTAAGGTTGTGGTCCCACCGCCAACCGCGGATATCGTGCTGAAATGAAGGTACACAATCTGTTTCCCACCCCCCCGTTCTCGTCAGTGCTGCCGACCTTTATTCGGTCATACTTTGTTACGTTGAGAAGATGTTTTATGGCACGGGGTACCTGCGTTTGCCAGGGTGCGCATAAGTTTTCGTTCGTAACGCTCCATGTACAACTCGCACTTGTTTGGCCGGTAGGGTGACCGCTTAAGCGTGGGGGGGCACGCGTGCCACACGATGTTTGGTGCCCTGCGGGAGCCGAGGACCGGGTACCTCGTAGGCACCGGCTGACCCTTGGGCAGAGAGGTGATAACAGGACCGGGCGCGCTGTGGGGATACTAGGGGTGTGGGGGGTCTCTTGATCGCTCCTTCTGGCAAAGCATGTTCCCCCCCAGTGGACCCGGATTGGTTCCCGATGGCGGGGCGAACGGGGGTGTGTGGGTTGGCCTTTTGCGGCCTTAGCGCGTCCTCAGGCTGGTTAAAGGGGTCTCCCTCAGCTTCGGCGCGTTGTCCCTACGTGCGGGATGTTGCTGAGCGCGGGGACGGCCCCCCCAAGCATATTACGGCCCGCCTAGAGGCTTCTCGGCGCACCACTTCAAAAAGCATCGGGGCACGTCAGGCTTTTCGCTACGGCCTTTTACTTCTTTTCGTGGGGGGAGGTTCAGGCAGTGGGCGTTGCTTGGCTAGACACTTTAATGTTCGGGCAATGGGGGATGCGGGCCAATTCGGTGTACCGGACATCCCGTGAACCCGGGCAGGGAATGGGGGGTGCAGGTTTCCACGGGCTCCAGGGCGCGCTCATGGGGGGGCTTCGGAGTCCATTGTCCCTCCCAGTCCTAAGCTTAACGCCTGGCCCTGCCCATGTTTTCTGTGGAGCGGTCCACCGTCGTCTCGCCCGCGGCCTTCAGAGCCCACGCTTTTCTTTCCCCTCCTTCCCAGGGTCTTTTGGGGGGTTGATTAAGGTCTCCCCCAGCCCGACTTTATGTGACCCTGTTGCTGTTCCATTTGCTTTGAGTCGGTCGTCTACCTGCCCGTGTCCGTTGGTCGGAGGCCCTGGGTTGGGTGGGTGGGGGGGGGGTTGGGGGTTGGGTTCGTCGCTGCATGCATCTATACTTTTTTCATAGGCCCAAGCCTCACCTTTTCTACGGTTTCGGTCGACGGCTGCTGCGTGCGTTATAAGGTTTGTCCTTTTTCTGGGCGGTAACTTGGTTATGAGGGCTTGTCCAGTCCCACTTCAGCGATGGGGACTCAGATGGGGACTTGTCATAGGTCACTGTACGATGTTGGTAGGGCCAAATGGAATAAAGACTCATGGCCCTTGAGATTCTCTGGCCACGGGCCTGAGTCCCCCCCCCTCCCCGCGTTCGTTTTTCGCGATTTTCATCCTGTCGTGACGGGACCGAAATGTTGGTGTTTTTCCCCGCTGGTATGTATACCCTCCTTATTGCTTCTTACCATCGCCGATAAGCTTTCCCCACTCCACTCCCGGCTTGCGTTTAGGGTGGGACGGGCCAGTTACTCGGTATCAGATTACCTCAAGGGTAGGCAGACTCGGTTCTCTCGTTTCAACCAACCTCCCCCCTCTTTGTTTTTGACATGAGGGAATATTTCCGGGCACGTTCCATTCTTTATGTATCTCGGGCCACATGATTGTTATTTTTGTTGTCGTCTTAGTCGTTTGTACTGCGGTATGAAAATAAGTTATGGTGGTCTAATAAGAGCACGGTTAGCCCTCATTTTTCTTTTATTCCCCCATCACCCCCGTGAGCGGCGGGTTTGCAGTAAGACTTGCTGGGGCGGGGGGGGTTGGGGTTTCCCTTATTTCTAGTTTACACGCGGAGATTTTCCTCTTGCTCGGCTGGTTTTGTTGTCATTTTCTAGGGAGCGTGTGCCCTGGCATGGCCGTTCGTCGGTGCTAGTTGGTTTGCCCAGTTTTGTCTGTACGGTGGACCGAGGCGCAGCTATTCCAATGCGAGTTTAATTTCCAAGACCGGTGGTAGCGTTGGCCTTGGGCGTCCTTTGTGTCGTGGGGGTTGGTGTAGTGAGTGGGCAGCGCAATCTTCACATTGTGCGGATTTTATGTGGGCCGAGCAAAAGTTTCGCGTGAGGGGTGGTTACCGTTTCCGCATTGACTGTCCCTTTCTGAGTGATTTACTTTCTTCCCCCCTTTGCCGAGTGGTAAGCACTGTCCGCCCAGTGGCCTGTGAAAGTATTGGTCCAAGTGCCTTCTTTTCTAACACCGGATGAGTCCCGCATTTTTTTGTGGCAGTTTTAGAAGATTTTGCGGGTGGGCGCCGAGGCCGCATGAAGTGAAGTGTTGGGGGTTGCTTTCTTGCCGGGGTGTGCTGATTTGTGGAGAGTCAAGGGCGAGGTGAGTAGGCAATCCCCCGGTTATTCGTGGGTATGGTGCTATCGGTGGCGACCTGCCGGGGCAAATGTTCGCTTCCACTATGGCGTTGACACCGTACCCACAGTTGTGGTTGGGTACAGGGGTTAAAATGTTGTCTGGCTGCGTGATGGCCTCCCCATTTTGTGCGCGTGCCTAATGGCTATATATAAGGGGTTCGGTTTTTTCCCACCCGCGTGGGAACCTTTGCGTTGTTGTTGTGCTGTATACGGGGCGATCGGATGCCGGTGCCAGGGTTAAGGGTCTTGCCAGTCACTAAAGTTTTCTTTTGGCAAGGTCTTGTCGCGGAGAGGCTTTCTGCTGTTCTGCTTTTGCTCTGCAGCTTTTCTTCCTGAGTATTTTATGGTTGTGGGG
>Ga0179593_1599466_pt1 | contig 14961 bp, 17 predicted proteins | sample CZODoug2_1_08_16_FD_185931 | JGI IMG/M metagenome (GOLD analysis project Ga0179593, IMG submission 185931) | Vadose zone soil fungal communities from Angelo Coast Range Reserve, California, USA - CZODoug2_1_08_16fungal (PacBio error correction) | ecosystem: Environmental > Terrestrial > Soil >... | reverse complement strand
CCTCGGCCCAGCAGTTGCTAGCGTTGCGAATTACTTTGTCTTCTAGTCAGCGGGTGTCGTCCCCCTCGTGTTCTTAAATCGTAGCATTTTTTCCCCTGAGTCTCATGCTGTTTTTTTTTTTTCCCGATGGTCTTCCCGGTATTCTTGATTTTGTAGTAGATTCTAACCTTGCACTGTCTCCGCAAGGTCTTCGGTTATCTGTTTTGATCACTGCCGCTTCTTTCGTCGATGTGGCCTCATATTTTTTTTGACGAGCCTTTCTTATTCCTTCTCGTCGTTGTAGGCTTGGAGCCCACGGCGTTGTCCGACGTGGCTTGTCTGAGCATTTTTTCTTCTACACGCTTGTTTTTTGACCGTCGTTCATGCCCCCCATTTTTTTTTATTTGCCTCCTCTAGCTGCAAAAGCTCTATTTTAGAGCCTTCAAAGGAGTTAGTTCGTGATGGTCTTTTTCGTAGTCTTTTTCCTTTGGACTAACCTGACTGCCGCTTCGTTCAGCGCTTCTTTTTGGCTCCTTTTTGACCCTTCGGGGCTACGAGACGAAGGGCTAATTCTCTTTCTGAACTCCTGCCCAAATTTTTGACCGTATCTTCAGTTTTGATCTGTTATTATTCTCTCCGTGAGTGTAAGGCTGCGCGTTCAGACGTTCTTTTTTTTTTGGTTTATTTTCCCCTTTCCTCCTAGCATTGTGTTTTTTCTGGTGCTCGTCTCTGTTCCTCTCGCTTCCGCAACGCGTCTACCTTCCAGTCTGCAATTCGCAGATTCTTTTCCCTTTTATTCGTAGTTACGGTCAGTTCGGATGTCCAGGACCTGTTTACTTTCGTTCTTGATTCAGAGGCTTTTCTTTGCCCACCGAGTCCTTCTCTTTCCCTGCGACATTTTTTTCCGGCGGTCAATATCTTGATAATTCTTTCCGCCCTCTTTGCAGGTTCTTCTTCGCCTTTTTTTTCTTTGTGACTGCGCGAGAGCGCCAATTACCCTCCCAGCTCCCAATCAACCCCTCTCCGAGCGACTGTTTGATTTTCGAAGGAGGCGGTCAAGTCCCTTTCAGCTTGGCGACTCTATCAGGGCCAATTCGACCCGCCAGGTAAGACTCGGCTTACACCGACTTTGTTTGCTCTATCTCCTTCACTGGCAACCTTCTTCCCGCTTCCTCTTAACATCTTGTCCACCGTCCTCACATCGTTCCCATCGTCTCCTGTCCTCGATAGTGCCCTGTTGCAGCCCAATCACTTTTTTTTTCAAACTTTTGCAGGCAAGTAAGTCCTTCTCCTCCCCGCTTTCTCTCGCCGACTTGCCTCTTCTCCTTCGTTGCCAATTTTCAGACCCTCTGTACCCTTTCAAGGTTTTCCTTTCATCGGGGCCTTTTTTTGGCCTCATTTTTTTTCCTTTTTTGCGCTCCCCGCAACCGCCCCAGCCCTTCCTTTTTTTTCCCAAAGCGCCTACCCCCTCCTTAGAAAGGAACTTACTTTCGCACCTGGCACCCCCCTGACTTGTCTCTCCACAGCTACGATTTTCTCTATGGGTGCCCTAGTGGCTCTTTTACAAGTTTTTCTTCGTCGGGAGCGTAGTGTCTCGACGGCAACTGGTTTTTCGTTCTCCCGTTCTATCGAAGCCAGTTAGTCCCCTGTTGACATTCTTCCCCTCAGTTTTTTTGGCCCTTTCTTCTCCTGGATGGGCTCCTTTTTTTGTTAGGCAATTGGGTTTTCCTTTCTGCGGTTTTTATTTTCCCATTGCCTTCCCGCCGTCCCCCCAGGTAGTTGCAGCCTGCCTTTTAGCCGTAGCCCGTCCAGAGTTGAGACCTTTCTTTTTTCCACTTCCGACTATCGCGCTCGACCTGATTACCACCGAGTTAAGTCGGCTTCTCCGTCCTCTCCCCGGTCTAGTGCATCTGAACGGAAATATGACTCCCTCTTTCTTACGTGCAGTTTAATAGTCGCATGACGTCCCGGCATGCGACTGCCTGCCCTCCACCCTAAGTTTCTTTGGAAGCCGGTTTCCTTTTTCTGACGCCTCCCTATCTCCGCCTTTCCCCTTGGCGATAAGCTCCTCCGCTTCGCATCTCCCGTCAAGGCATTCCTTTGTTTTTTTTCTCCAGGATTGGTCATTTTGTTGCCCTTCGCTCGTGCAATTTTTGTTCCTTTTTTTGGCTCGGTATTACTTTTTTAAGCCTCCCCCCCCCCTTTCGATGGCACCCTGGCCCAGCCACATCATTTCCCCTTTGGCTCCTTTTCAGCTGCTCACTTGCCAGGCAGATTTATTTCAGTACCGCAAAAATTTTTGTTTTCTTTTTCTCTTTTCCCTTTCCTTCGGGTTCTCCTCCTTCTCCCCGCCAGGTCGCCAGCTCCCCACTACCTATGGAGAGTTTCTTCATCTCCCTCAATTTTTTCCTTCCGGAACCCCTTCTTTTTTTTTCCTACTCTTTGTTGTGTTGATTTTCTTCTTTTTTGTCCGAGCTGCGATGCTTCGAGGGCTTTTTCTTTCGTCTCTCCTTACTCCGTCGATACCCCCGTGATACTAGACCTCCCTGTCGAGCTTTTCTCTCGAGGCAGGTTCACTCCTCGTTCTTTTTCGCGGACCGTTCGCCATCACTTCCCCCCCCACATCTGATGTGCCTTTTTTCTTTTTTTCGGGTTCGTTGCTGCGGGCCGTTGGTCCTTTAGTCTACCAGATGCCCCCTTTTTTCAAGCGTCGTTTGACGAGTGCACTGTCCTTCTGATTTCTTAATGCCACGCTTTTTCTTTCCGTTGGAGATTCTGTTCTCGATTTTTCGTTACCGTCGGCCTTTTTTCAGGTGAGAGTCGGACGAGCCCCGCATTCTAGTGACCGGTGTCCCCTCGCTTCCCTTTAGGGGCGGGGGGGTCCAAATCGTTCCCTTTTTGCAGAAGGTTCTTCCTTCGCGATCTAGCTTACCTGGTCTTCAGGATTCCCCTATTCCGTTCCGAGGATGTGTACTTTCTCGTTTTTTGTTGAGAAGAGGCGTAGAAGAGGTAAGATCTTTTTTTTATATCTTTTTTTCCCTGGGTCAGACAAAGGGACCTCTGTTTTTATTCGAATTTTATCTCGTCCTCTTGAAGGGATCCTCTTGGGCAAGTCTACCGGTCCTTAGACACGCCACTGATGAAGAAACCATATGTTCCCCCAGACAGGATGTCTTTTCATTAACTGTGCAGTATGCCTCGACGGTGTTTATTCTCCCATTTTTAGTCTTCTTTCTCTTGCGCCAGGAAAGACTTTGATTCTTTCCCTGGTTCTTTTACTCTTAAGGAAGAAGCTGTCAGCTGTGTTCTCGGTCTCCGGGACTTTCGGGTGTCGAAAGTTTTTTTTTCGGGTTTTCGTATCTCAGACCCTTCACCTTCCCCCGGGGAAGCTTGGAGTACCCCTTAGTTCCCTTTGGTATGTGAGGTTTTTTCGTTCAGAAATCACTCCCGGAAATGACCCCCAGCAAAGGTTTTCTTTCTTCTAACGTATACCTTGAGTTTACGGTGGTTGTCCCGTTTCCCGACTGATTTTTGTGTCGGTAGCGAGCTTTTTCCTTTTTTTCGGGTTTTCCTGACTACTTGGGTGTGCCGTTTCTCCCCCTGATTTATTGTACCTGTCTTTCTGTTCCTCCTGCTACGTAGCCTTCTTTAGGACTGGTTATACGTCTCTTTTTATGTCGTTTTTTTCTTTCCCGATGTTTCTTTTTAATGCTGTTGACCGTACGAACTTGTCGTTCCTCTCCTTGATAAGTGTATGATTATTTTGGCTCGTTCTCGGTTTTCCCTGCCCTTTTATGACTTCGCGGGTTTTTCCGTCAGCTTCTTCGCCGGACCGTCCTCCCTTTCCGCCCCATGTTATGTTTTTCGCTGATTCGACTCACGCGATAATTCTTCATCTAGCCTCTATCTCGTTTCTCTGAAAGCTTGAGTTTTTCTCTCGTGGTGTTTTTCCTGTTTCACTTACTGGACCCGTGTTCACATCGCCCTCTTTTTTTTCCCAGTATACCCTTCCTTTCTCTATTCCTAGGATTCTTTCTTTCTCTGACCTCTGGAAAGATTTTCCCTAGAAGAGCTGCCTGGCGTGATAACTCATGTAGTGTCATGTGCGATTAAGGACTTTTCTCTGCTTGGCTTTCCTTCTATATCTACTTTCCCCTTTTTTCTGACTCGATATGCTTCATAATCCGGTACCTGGACCCTCCTTCGGCCAGTCCCCATGCATTAAGTCCACGTTCGATCCCCCGTTGGAACCTTTCCGGAGAGGTCCTTAGTTCCCGGAGTGTTTCCCCCCCAGACTTCTTAATTTTTTCTGTCTTCCTCTCCCTGGTCGAGTCCGGGTTTCGCCACCTCGTCGTGAACGAAGTCCGCCCTGAGGTGTTCGCCCCAGGCCTCGTTCGAGCGTCGCCCGCCCTCCCCCCCCCGCACTAGAGGGTTATTCTCTGTATCCGAGTGTCATGTCTTTCGAAGTTATCAACCCGCACCAGTCTTCCCTCCATGTTCCCAGGGTCGGGCCGAAGAGGGCTATGTCTGTCTGGCTCCTCGCGCTCCAGGCGTTGGTTTATTCCCCGTCGACAACTCCGGTTTTTTTTTTCACCTTCGCTTCTGTCGCCTGCGTACTTGCGTCGGGCAACACCCTGCTCGTACCTAGCCTCCCCCTTGCCTTTTTTAACGTTCCGCCAATCGTGTCCAACCTTTAGTCTTTTCCTCCGCGGAGCATCACATGGAGACGGACCCTTCCCTGAAATCTTTTTCGGTTGCCCGTTCGTCGCTCCTTTAATCTCTATACGCCGAGGACCGTGCCTCCCTTCTCTCCCAGGTGGACCCCTCACCACCGCTTTTCAGATACCTCTCACGTCGTTTTACGCGTGTACACCTTTGTTAGGGGTTAGTAGACTTCCGATCCTCACGAAACCACATAGAGTGTCCCTTCCCTTCGATAGGGGTCACTCTTTCCTTCGTGTCCAAAGGAACAGATTTCCTTTCTGACCTCCGGGGTTCTTGCCTTTTTCTCTATCGTGAGTTCCCTCAAGCGGAGGCCTGTCCTTCAAGAAGGCCCATTTGGGGTTTCTTCTGCCCATAGAGTATCCCTTTCCGCCCCTTTTCTCACGCTTCCTTGGAGCTTTCTTACGGCCCGCTCGTATTTTTGTGCCGCATTTTTTTTTTCCTATGGGCTTCCTTCAGCGACCCCCCCAATGACAAAAATCGTCCGATCCTCCGGTCCGGTCGCGCTTAAGGTCGCGTATCCCGATACTATTTTTGTGTTTTTTTTCCGCCCTTTGGAGAGACCTATGATCTCCGGGAAGCTTCCATTTCTCGCTCCCCTTCGGCTCCTCTCTACGATCAGGCCCTCTCCTTCCTTCCCATCCTATTCCTGCCGTCCGATTCAAGGCAAACCCCTGTTGCTTGAATTCCGAATTGCCCCCCCCCCTTCTTGTGCCTTCTCTCTTACCGCGTTTAGTCGACGGTCCTCAACTTCCCCCGGTCGCGCGTTTCGACGAATTGTCCCAGCGATCTAATTTTCCTTTTTTCGCCTTTTGCAGGTGTTCGTTTCGCATTCTTTTCCGGAGAATTCCCAGCCGCTGAACCCGTTGTGATAGGTTCTCGGTCTGTTCAGAAGGACCCTTTTTTCCAAACGTCCCTTCCGTGCTTCCCTATTTTTTTCATCTTTTTCCGTATGGCTTTTCCTTTCAGACACTTTCTTTCTTTTTCTGCTTAGGGTGTACCGCAACGGATAGCAGTGTTCTTTCTGAAGGTTTTTTGGGTGACTCCGTCTTCGACGGGGGCGACTTTTTTTTTTTTTGTGGGTCTGGCCCCCTTTTTAGTCTCTTTTCCTCGCAAATCCAGCGCCGCCCCCCCCCCTGTGTGTGTCCGACTTCCCTCTTTTCTTCTGTGATTTTAGATTCTGTCCCTTGTCGTTATGGGATTGCGAGGCTTAACCGCTCTCTCTTTTTTACTTGTTTGTCTTTCTTCTTTATCCAGCGAGCTACCTCGCCGCAACTTCTCTCCGTGGCGGTAAGCATTCTGATTTTCTCCGTTCCTTCCCAGTCGCCCCTTTCCCCCTTGTGATGGCCGTAGATGGCTTCATTTCCGTTCTTTTCTCTTTCCCTTTCGCTACCTGGATGCCCTTGATTCCTCGTTGCGTTTTTCGAGACCTGGTACCCGTACTTCTGCAGACGCAACCCTTTTTTTGCAGCCGGTGATCGTTTTTTTCGGATTCGTTTTGTTTTCGTCGAACGTGTCGTAGCGGTCGCGTCCTTTTCTTTTTTTCAGAAGACCTTCTGAGAAACCTCTGGTAGGTTTTTTGGCGGCATGAGTTGGTTTTGCAGCTTTTCCCTCTCGAGGACTCGTTGTTTCGGAGTCTAGTTTTTTTTGAGATTCTTTTTTTTTTTTTTTTGCTTTCCGGCCTTCCCTCATGTGAGGGACTATCGTTTTCCGCATGAGTAGATTCGGTTCTATTCTTTCTGTTCCTCTTCTTGGAGTCACTCTTACCCAATCTATAGAGTTTTTTGACGACCAGGAGCTAGGGCCTCTCCGTGGTTTACTTCTTTCATTCTTTTTTGTTATTTCTGCTATTGCAGGTATTTTCGCCCTGATGCGCCCCCTTAGGGACAATCCTTATGTTTGCCCTCCGCTGTATGCAGGGTGTCTCTTCGGGTATTAGCTTTGCTCTGGATAGTCGATACGGTTTCCGGCAACTTCAGCCCTTTTCACGACGCGCTACGTCCTCAGCCGCCCCCTTGTCAATTTTTGATCTTCCCATCGCCCCCTTGTAGCGTGTTGCGGCCGTCTGGTACGTTAGCTTGCTCCCTTCTTTTCCCTTGCTTTTGAGGCTTCTCTGGGGGGCACGACTATGTCCCGGTTGAGTTCGTTAGCCGCATTTTTTCCCCGTCGACTCCCTTTACCCGCACAGAAAGTTTTGGTTTTTACCGTCTCATTGAGGGATTTTTGGTCTTCCCCAGCTTTACGGTTCGGCGACGTATGTTCATGCTGGCGGGGTCGGTGCTTGCGAATTTTTTCGTTTTTTTGGCAGTGGTATTTTTTTAGGTCTTTTTCGGGTATTTGCAGTGCACGTTTCTTTTTTCCCTTTTTTTCCTCGATGTTGGCCTACGATGTTGCCGTTTTTCCGAGTCAGGTTGACCCTTTCCTCCTTTATGGCTGCTTCTCTTCTCTTCCCTCGTTTTGTCTTTCGACGTTGTGACGCCGTGGGCTTTTTTTTTTTACTGCTTTTCCTTCCCTTCTATGGCGCCTTGTTTGTGAGTTCGTATTGCTTCGTCCTCCTTTTATCGTTTTTTTCCACAGATCGCTATTTGCGTCCTCTCCCCGTCGCTCTGTGTTTTTTTTTTGTCGTCCTCCCCCCGACTGTTTTGCACCTTTGATTGTTCACGCACGGTTGGCTAGTTTTAAGCGCCGCTTTTCTCCTGAGATTCTGGATTGACATTTTTCCTCGCACCGATCTTTGCCCCTTCTCTTTTATAACGACTGTGCCCTTTCAGGTTGCCTACTCCGTTCTCTGGCTTTTTTATTCTCTCCTCCTTCTTTTTTTCTACCTCACTTTTTTCGAGAGATCGTCTCTCCTTTGCCGTGACGGTGGCCTTCGCCACCTTATACTTCGTCTTTCCAGTGCAGCTTTCACTGGTCCCTCCTTCGTCGGTCTTCCCGGACCCGGTCCGTCGGTCCAGACATTCCCTTTCGTCACTCCTCCCCCTTTCGAGGCGGTTTTTGGAACTCCTTTCGCTCAGCGTGCATTCCTTCGCCGCGGCAAACCTTGAGCGCGCCCCCCTCCCCCCCCTTTCACTCTTTCCGTCTCGTAGCTTGCTAGTTGGTGCAAAGGGAGCTTACATCCCTCGCGCTTTCCCTCCACACAGACTGTCGCTGGCGGCCATGGACCAATTTCCTTTGCTAGGATTGAGACCCCAGCGCGTTCCGGCAAGGCGGAGCAGTGGCCCCCGTCTAAATCCGGACTCCGGCCCCCGCTACCGATTGCTCCCCCCCCCGATCGATTTTTGTTACGGGCTCGTCCTTGCCTTCCCATTTCCTCACGACGACCACTTCCCCCCCCTAGTTCCTCATCGCTCTCATTTTTTCGCCGTGCAGGCTCAGAACAACGACCTCAAGATCCCCGTTTTTTGCACGCTCCCTTCTGCTTCAGACCATACCCTCCTCCTGATTTTGGATACGCGAACGGCTATCCCTTCGACCCTTGTCCTTCCCCGGACCTCTCAGTAAAGGCTGGACTTTTTCCCCCCCTCGTGTACTCCCTAGTTCGCGTCAGGTTCTTCCTTTTCTTCTACCCGAAAAGACATAGGTCCCCTCCCAGGTCCTCCGGGTCAAGAATGCCCTTTGTGGAACTTCCTTCCTGTCACAAGCTTATCACGGTGGTCCCCCTTTTTTTTTTTGTCTTTAATCCTGCGGCCGTCGGCTTGGTGACATGACGCACTTTTTTTGTTGGCCTTCTAACTTTCCGTCCGCCAAGGATTTGCCCCCCCCCTATCTCTTCTCCCCGGGTCATTCTCATTTCCTCTTTTGGTCGACAGGCTTGTCTTTCGGTGAGTTCCCAATCTCTCGAACGATCTTTCTCTCTCTTCAGGGCGAGATTGCGCTGGCTGTCCCTAGTTTTGCGTACTTTCGAAGACTTAACGACTATTCGTCATTCTTTCGATGAACTCCTTTCGGTACCTCCCTCCCCTCAGCCTCGACGGACCCCATCGTCCCTCAGCCGAACAGGAAAGGTTCCTGGCCTCTTATGTAGCTTTCTTCATGCCGGTATTCCTCCACCGAACCCTCCCTGTTTTATCAGGCGTACTTTCCTCCTGGCGTGAGCCCTCCTCCCCTCAGTTTACACCGGACGAGTATTAGTCTGATCTCGAAGCGCATCTACCCCGCTCACCATTTTTTTCCCCTTGCCGGTGTCCCAGCATTCCTCTCCTGCAGCCGACCCGCGCGTTTCTTTGTGTCCCCCCTTTATAGACTCGTTTCTTTTTCCACTACTCCCGAGCCAACGTGGACCCTGCGACCCTTACCTTTTTTCACAGCGCTTTTTCCCTTTATGGCGAGGTCAGCTGTTCGATCGTCTCCCTTGGATGTAGTTTTTTTTTCCCCTTAAGGACTAGCTTTTCTGCTGAGGAGTCGTTGAGGTGTCGAAGGATACGAAAGATAAGCGGTCTCTCTCCCCGTTGAATCCAATCCAGTCCGACCTTTTCACCCAGTTGTCGAATCTATTCCTTGAGAGATATTCGTCCCTTTTTTAGTCGTGTATGTTGAGGAATAACCTCGTCTTTTCTTTTTCTGTTTACCCTTTTCTCCTTGGTCTGTACTCTCGATCAAGACGTTTCAGCCTCCGGAGAGCGTTTCGCTCTTGGGACGAATTCCCTTCTTTTTGTCTTCCCTTAGCCACGTTTATCGTCTTGGCTTGAGGGTGCCTTTTGTCAGGTTCTATTCGGCGATTTCTACCCTCGCGAGCTTCCTTGCTTTTTTCCCAGCGCGAGGGGATCCTGACGCCAGTCTTCTTCTTAACGAAAACCCCCCCCCCAACACAAACAAAACCCCACAAGCCCCCCCGGCCCCTTTTAGTTTTTTCGTTGGAGTTTTGTTCTCCTCTTCCTTCTCTTTCCTTTGGTACGAAGTTTGTAACTGTTTTTGCTCGGCGAGCTTCCAGCCTTTTTCATGGTCCTTCCTTTCACTTCTGTTAAGGTCGTGCCCTTTCGTTTTTTCCAGAGTTGGTGCCCTTCTTCCTTTTCCTTCTGTCTTTTTTCGCCGTCTCGGTCGAGGCTTGAACGGATAGTGTATGAGTTGGGGGGTGTTTCTCCTATCCTCGACGAGGGTCATCTTTCTCCGGATCGTCGTTCTTTATCTTGTCTGTCCTCCATCGTCTTGCGCCAGGAAGAGTCCCGTTCTTAGATTACCTGTGAAGTCGATGTTGGGACTTTCTCCCCGGCCTTCCTTTTCCATGCATCATTCCTCCCCCTATGGAGATAGAGCGTTTTTTCCTCTCCCTGTTTCAGCCGGCCTCGTGTTTTCCTCCCCTTTCGGATCTTCGCTCCGGTGCTCCTTCTCCGCAGCGTTCTGTACGGTGATCTTGACGCTCTTACTGCCTTCATTTTTTTTTTTTACACGATTTTTTTCGGCGCCCATCAACCGTTTCTTTTTTTGCTTTCAGACCGTCTTGTCTTTTTTTCCGCCACTTGGGCTGCTTCTTCTGGATGTTCACTTCGAATGGCTTTGGCGGTTATTCGCCAGACCAATCCCCTTCAGTCTCGCGTTCTTCACGTCGGTGGCTCTTGCCTTGAGTGGATAGTCTCTGTGTGGTTTTTTTTTCAGAAATTTTGCCTTCCGTAGCTTTTTTTTTCCTGATGGCGGGTTCTGTTGGTTTCCTAGCGCCGAGTCTTGATGTCGGTCATTTGCGATCCTGCACTGTCAAGGATTTTTTCTCGGTTGATTCCGCTTTTCTCGTATTTTTGCATAATTTTTTTTTTTCCTTTTTTTACTCCTTTTTACTAATCCCTTCGCTTTTTCCTCTTTATAGTCTGACTTTTGGCCCTTGTGACGTTGGAGGCGAGTGTTATCCTCCCTGCTGTTCGTTTATCTAATTTTCGGCCTCTCCTCCTTCCCTTGCCGCATGTAGTTTAGCTTTCGTATGATCGAGAGCGATTCATCTTTGTCCCCCTTGACGCGGCCCTCTGCCCGAGGTTGTGAGGGTGGTTAGCGCTTCAGACTTTGGTCATTTTTTTTCATGGCTGCATTTGGTTCCTCTCCGCCTCTTTTTACCGCTTTTTCCCTTCGCCTACGAAGCTGATTTCCTTTTTCTTTCCCCTTCATTGCAGCTCCTTTTGCCCGTGTTGATCTCTTGATAACGAAGGAGTAATGCTGCCTTGTTGCCGAAGGCCTTCTCTTCCTTTTTGTTTTTTATTTTTCCTCTTTTTTTTTTTTCTCTCTCGAGAATACATCAAGGTACAGTTCTTTTTGGCCGCCCCGGCACCGCGTAGACCTGTTTTCCAAGTCGCAGAATTCTTCTTCGGTTGCGCTCCGTCCTGTCCAGGGTATTCCCCACTCTATCTTCCTTTTTTCATCCTGACTTCCCTCGGTTTAGAGGCTTTGTTCGTGCGCAGACCGAGGATTTTGGAACCAGCGGCCTTCGAGTTGTTCCCTCGTTCTCTTTCTTTTCTGCGCGACACAGCTTTCCTTCGGTTTCTTTGCCTGCGGCGAGCTTGCAAGTCTTGGATCGACGCTTTGCGCAATTCCCCCTCTTCAACACTTTCCCTTTTTTATGAGCGACGTAGATGACCCTTTTCGGCTACTCCCCGTCCTGTCATGCGGCGCATTACCGTCGACAACGACACTTACTCCCGCCCCTTTCTCCTTCTCGCCGACGACTTTTTCAATCTCAAGAACGGCCCCCTATCAAACGACGACCCCTGTCGTGAAACCCGGCATCCGATTACGCCTTCGCCGTATGACCTGATCCTCACTTTCCCCGACAAGAAACCCCCACGGTGCTTCCACCGCTCAGGTATTTTCGTCCGCCCTAAGGTCGCGCCGGCTTTTTTTTTCCCTTTCAAAACATGCTGACACACGCCCCGCTCCTCCCAGCCCCTGCCTTCTCCCAACAGCGGGACACGGCTTGTTGGCTTTTCATTTTCCTTTTCTTTTTTTCCCCTAACAACAGTTCGTGCCTCCCAGCTCTCCCCTTTTTTTTCAGCAACCGCTTTGTCGTGCAACACGGAACAGATGTATTCCCCTCCCTCGACAGTTTTGTTCCTTTGGCGACGAGACGATATTTTTCTGGCGCTCCCGTCGGAGCTTTTTGATAGTCCCCATTCCTTTTGGTGCCTGGACGCCGCTCCTTTTTGAGATCGCCTCCCCCCCCTCCTTCATGTCAACCAGCTTCTCTTGGCGGACTTTATCATCCTTCTTCTTTTGTTTTTTTGTTTTTGTGCATATGTTCGCATTTTTTTTTCGCTCATGGGCTTTGCTAATGCGGCGTGCCGTGACTTGTGGTTTCCTGCCACCCCACTTTTTCTGTCCACGCGCCGTCTTTTTCCCCCCCTTTTTCATTTTTGCGTGGGCGCGTGCTCCCATCACTTATTTTTTTTTTTTCTTTTTTTTTCGTCTCACCTGGAGAGTGAATAACATCTGCGCCCTCACTCGACTCTTTGTATGTGCCCTTCTGGATTTTTTTTTTTTTTTACTCAACTCTGCTCCCCCCGTCTTTGTTCAGCTTTCTTCTCTCTTGACCAGCGACTCCGCCGCCCTTTCCTTTTTCTTTCGCGTCGTTCGCATGCCTCTCAGCCGATTTTCCCACTGAGTGGTTGATCCCTTATCCCTTGTTTGCGCTTATCTTCCCCTTCCCCCTTCCCGTGGAGACGCTGAATTCGCCTAAAACGTTTCGAGATGTACTCTACTCTCCTTCCCCTTCTTTATATGCGTTCGCACCGTCTCCCCTTTTTTTCTGTCACCAGACGCCCGTGTCGGGTGCGGTCTTCTCCATGTTTTTCCCTGACGAACCGCTTCTCGTTTTTTTGCCCCGAGTTTGCCCTTCCACGTGGCCCCCCTCTTCCGCTTTTGCGATTTATGGAGATCACCTGTCCCTGTCTTGGCCACACCTCTAAGTTTTCGACCCGCACGAAGACCTTCTCTTCCCTTATGAGCTTTGTTTCCGCTGTCTTCCTCCGAGGTTCCAGGCGGTTCTTTCTTTTTTTTCCTCAGTATCGCCGTTTTTTTTATGCGAGCTTTGCGTTCATTGTGCCCGACTCGTGGAGCTGGTCACGTGACATGAGACATCTGTTTCCCTTGCAGTTGTTCCACTTTATCCCCCCTTTCTCCAATGCCTTTTTCCTTTTTTTTGCCGAATTTCTTGTGTTGCCTCTTTGGCAGCACGATTCCGCCACACTGTTTTTTTACCCGCCTCACTTTTTTTTGCATCGCTCTTTTTACATTGGCGACGTCGACTCCCCTTTTGTCCTCCCTTTCCAGTTGCCTGTTTTACGTCGCTCGCCTTTTACGGCAAAGCTGTACCCACCGTGTTTTGGGCTATCGCGTTATGATCTGGATTTTTTCCGTTCCACACCTTTGTTCTAGTTGCGCGCTTCTGCCCTTGCCGATTGTATACTGCCTCTTCCGAGTTTTTCTCCCTACGTGTGTCTTGTTTCTCGAGTCGTGGATCGAACACGATGTTTTCTTTTCTGCGCCATGGGGCCCCTGTTATTCTTTTTTTCTCTTCCTTCCTTAAACCAGGACCGCTGTACTCTCCTCCGACTATGCTGTTGCTACTCCGCTCTTCGCTGGATTTTGATCGCATGTTTTTCGTTCTTTGTTTTCTCCTCGCCGCTATCTTTTCTTTTTCTTCTTTTGATCGTTGTGCCGAGAGGCCTTTAGATGGAACGTTAGCCTTATTCAATTCTGGAGTCTGCTTCTTTCACATTCGATCCCGCTGCCTTTTTCCACGCGTTTTTTGTTTTTTTTTTTTTTTTTTTTTTTTTTTTTTTTTTTTTTTTGTTTGTTTTCCTTTTTGAGGTTCAGCGTATCGGTTCCTATGTGCGTCTTGCTTGATGGCTGGGCGATAGTTCTTTTTTGTCCTCCCTTCGATTGGTCGCACTTCCTTTAAGCTTTTCCCTTTGTTCTGCTATAGCTATAGTTTGTGCTTCTTTTTGCGTACGCGACTTTTTCTTGCCCCTTTACGTTTCTGGGGGTCGAGTGCCCGGAAGTTATTGCCGGAGCCATGATGCCGCTACACAAAGGTGTTCCATCAGGATTTAGTAAGTCCCCCTTTCCCCTCCCTTTCTTAAGGTCTGCAGAGAGAGCGGTTCTCACGGCTTTAGGGCCGGCATCTAGGGTTTTTGCCACTCACTCTTTTGTTTTTTTCCCGTTTTTGTTTTTGTTCCCCTCTTTTTTTTTTTTGTTCTTCCCCCCTTTTTTCTTTCCTTTTCCTTTTACCTTTCCTCTTTAGAATCTGGCCGGCTTTTCCGATTTTTTTTTCCCTGATGACGGCCTGTCAGCGTTCCTTTCCCGCACTTCCGGCCCTCAACTCCCGGTCTCTGCGTTATAGACAGTATTTTCCCAGGTTTACCGACGAAGCCGCTGGTACTTTTGGCTGTCTTTTTCCCTTGGGTTCCCCGCGATGTGCGGCTGCCCTTTTTTTGAGCAGCAACGACACCCTTTTTTTTTTCGCCTGTGCCCCAAACAGACGTTGTACGATGGCTTTTTTTTTTTTTTTCTTTTTTTGCCGTTATTGCGCTTTTCATGTCAACGCTGTTTTTCCGCCCCGTGAGTAGCCCGTTCTCTTTTTTTAGTCGTTTGCTGGCGGGGCGTTTGGCCCTGTTCGACGGCTCCCCCGGTTTTTTGTCCTTTCAGTTGCGTCCCACTTCGAAGGACACGCGTCCTTGGTCTGGTGATCACGACGATGTTGTCTTCGTTTCTAAGATTTGCCGTTCTGGTGTTTTTTTTTTTTTTTTTCCCGACGCCCGTCTCCGTGCCTTGATCTTCGTGTAGCGATCTTGAGCCCTGGTCCCTTTTGGCACGCCGCTGAAGCGTTTCCGCTGGTCGTCCTTCCTTATGGCCACATGCGGGTGCGGGGTTCGTACTCTTTTTTTTTAGCTTCACCAGCTCGCCGATTTTTTTTTCCCTTGACCAAGCAGAGTTCTCTGGATGGATTTGTCGCGCTCGACGGTTTCTTTTTCTTAGAGGGTGCGGTTTTTCCGCGGCTCTGCAAGTGCCGCGAACCTTCTTTGATCGATGAAGAGATGTCCTTTTCCCCACTCTTTGCGTGCACTCGACGAGCTGCTTGCCTTCTCCTGTCGATACGACTTTTCTTGTGCCCTGACTTTCGGAGCTGGCCCGGGTTTTTCCGACTCTATTTCCCACCGTTTTTTTTTTGATCTCTTCTGAAATCATGCCTCTTCACTTTTCCGTATCTTCCCGCTTCCCTCTCAAGAAAGCTCAACTGGCTCGTCGAGGTGCTTCCATTCTTGTTTGCCAGATAAAGGCGCT
>Ga0179593_1565617_pt1 | contig 14961 bp, 18 predicted proteins | sample CZODoug2_1_08_16_FD_185931 | JGI IMG/M metagenome (GOLD analysis project Ga0179593, IMG submission 185931) | Vadose zone soil fungal communities from Angelo Coast Range Reserve, California, USA - CZODoug2_1_08_16fungal (PacBio error correction) | ecosystem: Environmental > Terrestrial > Soil >... | reverse complement strand
CAGCGCTCTCGTTTGAGAGAGATTATAGGCTCCCCTCTCTCCATTTCATTGCAGATATAGTACTTCTTTTCTCCTTCCCTCCCCATCCACCATCATAGTATAGACCCTTCCGCTCTTTCCCTCCCCTCTCTCCTCCTCTCTCTGTAGGCTAAAGGAAAATCCCCCGCATCTCCTAAGCTTAATGCCGAGGGGAATGGTCTTTTTTTTCCCCCGGCGAGATAGGCTATTCCTCCTTTTTGATCGCCATCCAAGAGATCGACCGTTCTTCCTCCCTCTCTCCTAGGCGGAGAAAATACCAGCCGCCCCGGAGTGGGATTGCTCAGGCGGCTTTAGTATTTAATTCCCCCCCTTCCCCCCTATTTCTCCGCGTAGTGATTAAAACCCCCTCTTACCCTTTATCCGTCTGCATTACGGGAGTTGGAGCGTCCCGCTTTGAATACTTACCCTAAACATGAATGACAGAGCAGGGCGTTCTTCTCCTTTTTTTCCCCTCTTCCTGTCGGATATCGTTTAAATACCGCTCTCTCCTCCCTTGTTTCCTTCTCCTCAGTGTGTTCTCTCTCTATTTTTTTTTCCTCTCTTTTCTCCTTTTTTTTGAATAGCCGACCTTAGCCCCAACTTCGGAAAGGATGATCAGATGAGAGACCCTTTATTTTCTTTTCCTTTCTTCTCCACTCTATGGGGACGCAGAAAATCCTTCCCCTCTTCTGTTCGTCATCCCTTGTCAAGGGAAGTTGAATCACTTCCCCCTGATCCATCATGGTGGCAGGGAACAACGAAGCCGCCGCTTAAAGTTAAGCCCCCCTTTTCCCCCCCCTTTTTTTCCTTCTGTTCTTTGCGTAACGAGATTCCCTCTTTTCCTCCTTTCTTCTCCCACGGAGACTAGACGCGCTTTTTCTTCCTTTCTTGATACCGTAGAAATTACTCCGCAGTGCTTCCGAGGAGGAGGGGATTTCTTCCCCTATAGAGTCAAGTCTCCCTCTTTCCCTCTTTCCCCGGTCGATCCTGCGAGACGCTGAGGGGCTGTCTCTGCTTCTGCTTTTTCCCTCCCCCTTCTAGATAGGCCCTTGGCAGGAGGGTGATCGCGGCGGACAGCAAGGCCCCACCCTTCTCTCCTCCCTCTCGTCGCGGGGCGGATTCGTCTTTTTTTCCCTACGGAGAGCTAACGGGGTACCTCCCCTCTCTGACCTTCAAGGTGCCAGACGTGTTATCTCCTGTCGGCGGAGATATCGTAGACTCCCCCCTTGCGGGGGTTTTTTCTTGCCTCTCCCCTTGCTCTTTCTTGTACGGGAGTGCCGCCCTCTCCCCCCCCTTCCCTCGTGAAGATTCGCCCGTCTGGGATCATACGTTGAAGGTCTTTTTTTCTTCCCCCATACTTACTGCACGATCTTTTCTTCTTTCTTTTTTACGGAGTCTGTTCAATTTTTTCTTTGTCACGCACAGTCTTCCGGAGCCAAGCGTGGAGGAGACTTTCCCACTTCCCCCCGGAAAGGTCGTGGTGGTTCTTTCTTCGCCTTTTGATGGTACACTCCGGGTGGAGCACCATTTTTTTTTCTTTTGCCCTCTCGCTAATAAGCGACCCATACAACGCCATGAAACAGGTCGATGATGGATGCTTTTTTTTTTTTCCGTAGATATAAGAGGGGCTACTTCTTCCTTTTTGCAGGGAGAGTTAGCTCGACTTCGCGAAGGGGCCCTCATTTTTTCTCCCTAGAGCGGTAGGGACAGAGAAGATTTCTCCTCCCGCCTTTATTGAAAAGCCGCCTTCTGTTTTCACCTGCGACTGCAGGGGGAGGCGGGTCTGCTCCAAATCCACTTCTATCCGGGAGGAAGGACCCCCTCCCCCTTGTTTTGGTTCGATTAAATTAGGAGGAGCCCCTTTCCTCTTCCTTTCCCTTCCTTCATGAAAGGTATTTACTAATTGTAAGGCTAGTTGATGCTGAGCTCTTCTCTTTTGGATAGTCCATCTTCGTGCATGAATACTGTCCTTTTCCTTTTTTTTCCGAGACCTAGGCGGCCATCGCCGCACCATCCGCGTTTGTGTTCTTTTATTCGGTTTAACTCCTTCAGATAAGCGCGACTCCTATCACGCGCTCAAGAGAGGTCCCTCTTCTCCATTCTAATAGGGCACCGGTTCCTTTGCATCGCGGATATCCATTTTATCTGCAGGAGTTCGGGAGAAGAGCCCCTCCTTATACGTAGTGATTTCGTAGTGATTCTCGTTTGATAATGAACAAAGGACCCCCTCCCCTTCTTGCTTTTAGAGCGAAATGCTCTCTTTTCCCCCTTTTACCTTAGAATCCGAGCTTTCCCCCGTCTCCCCCGCCGACTATCCGGACGATGAAGGTGCCTTGGACTCCCTTTGTGCCGACTCTTTTTCTTGTTCCTGTTGTCAACGGCCTTTTTTTTCAGAGTTATTCTCGTCTTTCCTCACCAGGCTGTGGAGTTCCCTTCCCCCCATTGGAGATCTCGAGCTGTTTTTCCTTCTCCGACAAACCGTTCCGATGTCTATAGAGGAGCTACACATTTCCCTTTCCATTCCACGGAGAAGATTTTCTGTCCCCCTCGCTGTCCCTGGAGTGCGCATCTTTTTCCCCCTCCTTGCCAACGAGACCCAGGTTGGGGAGCTTTTTTTTTTTTCGCGGGCTGGAGCCTTCCTAGATAGTCGCCTCCTCCTCTGCCCTCGTAGCGTAATCCCAACGCAGCGAGATGAGAAATATCGCCTTCCCCTGTTGTTTTGTGAGAGATGCCTATCCTGGGCAGTGGAATATGATTCTCTTTTCCCCTTCTCTCGGAAGGAAGAGGGGTCCGGACCGGACAATCCCCCCCCTTTCCCCCTCCCCCCCCCCACAGAGACTCTTCCTCCCTTTCCGGTCAGTGTTCGCGTCCGTTTTCACTCACGCCAGGGACCAGCTCCGCCCTGCACCCGCAAGAGATTCCTCTTTAATTCCGCTCTCCTACTTTTCCTCTCCTCGATAGCATAGTAGCGCCGTTTGTCTTCCCCTCCGTCGGAATTCCGCTGGTTAGCCGGCCGCAACCTCCTTTTCTCCCCCTCCCCGAGAAGAAAATATGAACCTCTTCTTTTCCTTCCCCCCCCCGGAATGGATTTTAGTAGTCACCCCCCCTACTCTTTTCCGATGCCAATGCATCTTTTTTCTCTTCGTCCGCGGGTGAGACGGTTTTGGTCTTCCCCCTCTTTTTTTACCGGATGAGCGATAGTGCGCTAAACGCGACACATCTTCTTCTTTTTTCCGCGGGTCATGATTCTCGATTGCTCGCACTGAGCCTCCCGTACTTCTCTTTTTCTTGTTTCTCTCCGAGAAGGAAAAACCCTTGCTGACCTTCCTTTCCTCACCCCCCCCCCGGTAGAAGACTCATTTTTTCTCTCTCGCTTCTTGAGCGACGTGCTCCGTTCTCGTATCGCTGATCTGACTATTTAAAGAATGCTCTTTACTGTTTGCGGCCGATTTCTGTCTCTCGCGCAAAAGCGCTGATTCTTTCTCTTTCCCCCTTCCGCGTTGAAGAGCACCAAGCTCCCCATAATCAGCATCAACGAGCAAGTCGTTTTCTTTCTTTCCTTTATGACAACGTGAAAGACCTTTTGTCTTTTCCTCTTTCCCCTCTCTACTGGGATAGATAGAACAGCTGCACCTCGTTCCTTCTTTTTTCTTCCTCCCCTGTATCAGTGGAGAGGATTCATTCCGCCGACAAAAGCGTTTCCTTTTTTTCCTTCCCTTCTTCTTTAGAATACGTTTCTTTCTTCACCTTCTTTACTGATATTCCGAGGTATCCGCGCCTCTGTCCCCTCCTCCTTATATCGGAAAAGGTAGAGAGGCGCTGCTCTAAAAGATACTTCCTCATCTTCGTCCAGTAGAACCTCTTAGTACCACAAGTCGCCCCCCTCCCTCATACTGTTCATGGAGTTGATGGTCTTCCTCTTTTCTCTCTCCATTTCAGATTGCTCCTCTCTCTCCACCCATGATTGTTCACTCATCGCGTCTCCCTCCCCCCCCCCTTTCCCTTCGTGGGAATTGAGTTGGACCGGATCGACTCCAAGACTCTGGCTTCCTCTTCTTTTTATTTTTCACATCAGGAAGGAGCTTGCCCTTCCCATCTCAAGAGACTCCTTCTTTCTTATCTGTCGGAGATGCATTCCAACGTTCTACCGCAAAGAGTCTTCCCTCGTGCTCTTTCCTTGTTCTCCGTATCTGAGGAAGCCGTCCACTGTACCTCCCTTCCTTTTCTCCCTCCTCCCCACAAAAGCGACACCCTGGCGGAGGCGAAGAGATCTCAGTCCCTCCCTTCCCTCCCCTTCCACCCTGACGTCTTTCCCTCCTCCCCTTTTCCTTTTGCTTATCCGTAGAGTAGTTACGACCTCCTTTTTTTCCTGCTAGATTATACGGGACAGTGTGTCAGACATTTCTATAAAAACAGAGAGCCCCTTTCCCGCCGGCGGTGAGCCCCCTCCGCCCTCTTTTTTTTCCAATCCCCAGCCGGGTATAAAAGGCTCGAGAAGGCTTCCCTCTTCTCCCGTGACTCGAGATGTAGGCTAAACGCCCCCCCAGCATCCTCGAAGATCATGAAGTCTGTCCCCTCCGGCTCTGGAGGCAAAACAGCGCTCTTCTTTTTTTCTTTTTCCTCCTGGGCCAGGATCGCCATCACGTGTTTTTTTTCTCTCCCGTTTACGAGATCAACGCAGCGGCACATCCTCAGCTCGAGGAAGGGTTTTATCCTTCGGCTTAGTCGGGGTTTTTTAATTTCCTCCCCTCTCTTTCTTTTTATCCCCACGCCGTGAAAGTATGACTCCCCTTTTTATGCCCGGGGAGGGTAGCGTCACCGAGCTGGAGATATACACAAATACCCCTCCTTCCCTCTTTTCCCCTCCTTCCCCCTCCCCCTTGCTCAGGGGGTCACCTCTCCGGCTCTCTTCTTTCTCCCTCTATTGCCTTCGCCTCATATATGCTCTTTCCTCCTCCTCCTTTTTTCTCCCTTTTTCGTGCGATTAGGATATAGGAGGATGTCCCATCGAACTAGCGGTTGACCCCATGAGGAAAGGCTTCTATTTTTTCCACCTTTCTTTTCTTTGTTTGAGAGTTCAAGATAGGGTCCTCCTCCCCCCCCTCCCCTCTTCTCTTTCGTCATAAAGGTCAATGCCGTTTTTCCCCCCTCGGCTTTGTACCCATCATGGTGGAACGGGAAATACCCGATGTCAGCGCCGCTAAACGTTAAGACCAAGTCCCTCTTCTTCTTGTATCTTTCGCGGTGATCGCCGTCACGAGATTAAAGCCGGGCTCTTCTTCCTATCTTTCCCCCACGGCGGACTAGCGATCTTTTTTCTGAGACCTTCGAACTTCCGACCTTATTCGCATTCTAGGATGCTGGGGCTTTTAAGGTATCCTTTCCCTCTTTCTTTGTCCGCTCCGCGGCAGGAAAGGCTCGAGCCTTTTCTTCTGGTGCTGGCGAGCGTCGTGTACGTTTTTTTTCCCTCCTTCGAGATTCGAAAGGCCTGTTTCGCGGTTATTCGCTGAGGCCAGAAGGCCTATACCTGGAACCCTTCTATTTTTCTTTAAGTCGTAACTACGCGACTTTTTTCGTGATGGAGCTGAAAGATACTGTGGTGACGCGTGTGATTAGATACTTTCTGCTTCTCCCTCCGCTTCGCTGGGGTGGGGAGGCCGTATTCTCCTCCTGCCTTCTTTCTTTTTTTGTGCGCTCCTTTTTCCTTCTCTCTCCGGCTGGGATAATAGTTGCGTTTAAGATTTACCTAGCCTGACAAGATACTGAGATCCTTTTGAGTTCTCCCTTTGCGATTTTACGGAGAGGCAAGGCTCCCCGTCCGTCTTTTTCCCTTCTTCCTCTCGGAGCCAGAGAGTGGAGCAGATCCGTACCTCCATTCCCACGGCAAGGTAGTGGTGGTGTCTAGATATGTGAAATCCGGGTGGAGTGTCCCCCTCAATCGTGATGGTGACGAGAGAAGTCTAGAGCCCCCACACTCCCGACCAGGTAGATGATGGCGGTCTTCTTTTTTTTCCTCTTCGTCGGGAGAGACAGATGCCCCCTCTTCGGACGGTAGCGTTCGAGCGAGAATTCTTTCTTGGCCGATATCATCGGAGATATCTCTCTAGCGCTTTCTCCCCTCCTGATCGTAAGCAAGCGCTGCCTCTCCTTTCTTCTAAGCCTAGTCGAACTGTACTTTTGCGCTGAGTGGGGGGCGGGCTGGAGCTCCTCCTCTCAACCTGTTCCCCTCCCAGGCCGTTTCCCACGAAAGGTTTCGGCCTTTCATCTTTTTTCTTTTCCCCTTCCTCTGCTACAACGGTCAGCTGATCCAGCATTTCTTCTCCTTCCCTTTATCTCCTCAGAACCGGGCTTTGTCTTGAGGAGGGCGATGCGCTTGGGGCTAGTCAACTTTCGTATTTCTTCCTCATCGCCCCCCCCGGGGGGGGGGGTGGGGCGCTCTATACCTCCTTCCCCTCCCTCCACCCCGTCGTAAGACGGGGCAGGCTTTTTCACACCTCCCCCTCCTTGATAATATAGCCGGAGAACGCGCTCCTCCCCGTCCTTTTTCGACCATTAGGATGGGCGACCTGTATTTCTCTCTTATTCCTTCGAGGTGTGGGACGCGTTCGGATACCCCCCCTCTCTTGAAGGGAGGGAGATGCTAGCTACGCGAAATCAGAACAAAGTACCATTTTTCTTCTCCGATGTCGCGGGAGCGCACTGAGCTCGTTTCTTTCACTCTTGACCTTCCTCCCTCTCTCCCCTCAACCAGATCAACCGCGACGTTCTCTTTATTCTCTCCTTACCGATCTAGGTGGTGAAGAAGATACAGGTTTGCACGGAAGCGGCTCATATGTCTTCTCCTATCTTGCACCCGGAGGTGCTGGCCGGCTACCCCCCTTTCTTATCATCGAGGGTCGTCGCCCCTCCTCTCTCGCTGCAGATTAAAAAGGCGCTAGGTATCAACGGCGAAGAGCTGGCTTGCGCCTTTTGGCCTTTCGTGCGGAAAGTCTTCTTTCCTCCTCCTTCTTCCCCTGCTTCGCATGTGGGGGGGCTTCCTTATTTTTTTTTCTGTCCGGATATAAGAGATCAGGTGGAGCGCGAGAGCCCTCGAGTCTTTTTCTCTCTTCCCGAAATAGAGCTCTTTTCCTCCTCTCCTTTTTATCTTCTCTGGCGATGAGACGCGGCCGGTTCATCCTCCCTCTTTGCTCTCGACGGGACCGACGCTTTTGGGAGCGGACCGGCCAAGACCTCTTCGGGTAATCCTTTTTTCCCCCCCCCCTCCCTCCGGAAGAATGACGTCGCTTTTTCTCCTCCTTTCGCACCGAAAGGCCAAGCCCTCCCCTTCCTTCCTGGGAAGTTGAAATGCGATTTACTACCTGGGAAGCGCCTCGCTCTCCTGTAGAGCCGGTTGGCGCTCCCCCTTTCTGCTTCTTTCTCCGACTGGTGTAGCCGGCCCACCCCTTTCCCCATATGCCCACCTTCCAGACCTCTACCCCTCTTACGTGATGAAAACCCACGTCTTATCCCTCTCCGGCGATGAAATTCATCTTTTTCCTTGAGTGTCCTTTTTTTCTTTTTTTTTCTCCGAGACGATCGAATTTTTTTTTATTTCTCTCCACGCGACATTTGAATGAGACGGCGGGTTTGTTCGGTCATTATTCGCGTATGCTAGCCACCGCCTCCTTTCCTTTGGCGGGCGATGCTCCCGGAACGCTTTTCCCCTCTTCACTCCGAGCTGGCCCTTGGTGTTGCCCTCGATAATGGTAGAGCGCCTCTCCCCCCGCCCTGTGCTCGGAGCGATAGTCTCGCTGTCTTTCCCTCCCTTCCCTCGCAACAGAGGAAGACGTTGGCGTCTTCTTTTCCTTCTCGCAAGGATGTCTTTCTTATTCCGTGGGGCACGACGTCTTGACCTCTCCCCTCTTCTTCCTCATCAGAACCCCACGATCCGTCCCCCCCTTTCTTCTCTTCCTGGAATGAAAGTGCCCGACCTGCTTTTTTTCCTTTTCCTTTTTTTTCTACTGATAGACGACCATCCTTTACTGGTAAGGCCGTACTGCGGGGGGGCCCGCCCTTCTATCCCGTGGAGAGGAGGAGATCCCTAACGCTCCTCTTTTTTTTCCGTTTGACGCGTCTCCTTTTTTCCCTGTTCGGTCTTCAAGATGCGCGTGGATGAAGATCTTTCCCGGTCTTCCCCCGCGAGATCGCCGCTGATTAGAGGCCCCGTGCGCATACTTTCCTCCCGTCCAGTCGAAAGATTCAGCCTTTCCCTCCCTCTTCAAACACGCGCCCCCCCCTCGGCCTAATCGACTGGTAATGGCGTTTCTGTGTTCTGTGTTCCCACAAATAAGATGTAGCGCCCGGTGCTCCCCCTCCTTCCTCGCTGTCTCCAACGAACACATCTCTTTTCCTTCGGTCCGTGAGTATGAGCTTACACGCTCTGCTCAGCGGAATACCAGTTTGTTCCCAGCGGAGGAGCGTGACCTCGCCCCTTTCTCCCTCCGAATCCTCAACGTTATCTTTTTTTCCCTCTTAACGTGAGAACCCGAGGATCCCAGCGCGGAGAGATTGCTTCACGCTTCTTTTTTCTCCGGCCGCCGGAAACGAAGCCGCTTGAGTTATTTCCTCCCCCCCCCAGAGACGAAAGGGCGTTCTTCTTCCCCCCTCCTCCAGGATAGAAGCAGGACTTGACACCTTTTTCCTTCGGTCAGAGAAATCACGCTTCTTTTTTTCCGTCGAGAGTCGTAGTGACTGACTCATCCGTTCCTTTCGTGTTGAAGAGAGATTCTCCTTTCCTCCTCCCTCAACGCGCGTCCCTGCTTGCCTCTTTCTGCGGGAGAACAACGCCGCCCGGCCCTGTTCCAGCATTTCTCGCATGAGCGAGCGGCGCTCGTAGTCCTCTTTCCCCGAGATGTAGGTACGGAACCCTTCCCTCCTCTTCCCGGAGGGAATGTCCCGGTCTGACTTTAGCAACCCGGACTCTAGGGAGAGTCAGAGTTTTCTGTCTCCTCAAGAGATAGCACGTCTTTACTCTCCTCCCCCCTCCTCCCTTCGGCGCGACAATCCCTCCGCCTCGTCTTTGCTTCTCCTTTCTAGTCTGGTATTTCCGTGCCCCCCTCTTGAATCGAAGGAGTTGATTCCCAGGCTTTTCCCTTCCCCCCCCCCGCGGAAGCGGGAACTGGCTTTTCCCCTCTTTCTCCTCTCCAACAATCCATGCATGACCGGCCTTTTTTTCTCCTTCCTCATGGGGTCACCGCTAATTTCTTCGTAATCCCCGCCGCCGAGATCATGAATCGCACCCCCCTTTTTGTTGTGAGAGAGATTGATGCTATCTCAGGTATTCTTTCCCTCATGCCGAAATAGCGGTGAACCCACATGAGTTCCCTTTTTTTTTCTTCTGGGGGGGTGGAGAGTCCATTCTATGACTCCGCAAAGCCGTTTCATGCCGACTGCGATTTTCGGTCAATCCTGGGGAAGAAACTACGTCTGTATGCCCCTTTTTTTCCCCTTCCCGTCCGAAGAAGACGCTACCGGTCAGCCCCTTCTCGTTTTTTTTCTCTTCCGGTGATCGCGTCGAGCTTCGCCGGGGATCGAGTGAGTCTCCCTTCTTTTCTCGAGAGATAGAGGTTGCCTACTCCTTCTCCACTTCCTCCCCCCTTCCATAGATTAGAGGATTTGATTTCTTCATGTTAGCCTCCCATCTCGAGTCACGTCGCTCCCCTTTCTTTCCTTCTCGAGAATGCTAGACGATGCTGGTTTTTTTTCTGTCCCCTTGGGATCACCGCCGTCGCGCTTCTTTCTCGCGGGTGAGAGCGGTTTGCACGGCGAGCCTGCTCGGCGGAAACCTCTCTGAATTCTGCCTTCTTAAAACTACGCGACTTCTTCTTCTTAGTGGAGATGACAGAACGGCACTTTTTCTTCTCTTCGATCCTTCGGATTGCTCTTTTCGACTGACAGCAATGTCGTCGCTGGGGGGAGTCCCTTCTCACTGCTTCGTGGGCCGGCGTGCAAGCAGATCCCGGCGAACCGGCTCCCCCTCTCCCTCGCTTGGATAATACGTTGCGGTCTTCCTTTTTTCCTCCTTTCGATACGTTGAGGCTTGTGTGTGGGGGGGGGGGGGGTGTGTGGTGGGGGGGGGGGGGGTTTTTCTTCCCCCTTGCGAGGGACAAGCTCGTCCTCTTTTCCTCCCTCCTCGAGCAGAGCGTGTTTCTCCGGCATTCCTTTCAGGCACGCAAGGGAACACTTCAGGTTTGGTTGTTCCTCTCTCTTTTATGGAAATACGGGTGGGAGCACCCTTTCCCTTTTTTCGTTATGGTGACGATCGAGAATCAGCGCCTCCTCCCTGACCTTTCTTTCTTGCGGAGATGGGCGGTGGGGACTGATTGAGAAGTGCGTCGTTCTTCTTTTCCTTGCGAGCGCGCCTTCTTTTTTCTCCTCAGCGTTACCCTCCCGCTGAGGAGCCGGATCCCTCTGATTGTCCGACCAACGCCTCTTGCCTTTTTTTTCTGTATTAAGAAGACGATCCTCCCTGCTTGTCATTCGACTGAGTGGCGGCGTTCTCCTTCAACTTCTTTTTCCCTTTCCCACGACAGGTTCGGCATTAAGATGTTCTGTCCCTTTACACGCGTCTCTAAAGCTGTCCTTTACGTCATGCCAGGGATCTCCTCCCCTTTTTTTTTTTTATGTTAGGAGAGATGCGCTTGGGGCCGCCATTTTTTCCTTGGAGTGGGCGCTCGAGACCTTTTTCTCCCCCCAAAAGTCCGTCGGGGACCCCCCTTTTCAAGCGGCAGATCAAGCGCGGTCCTCTCCCTTCTCGCTCCCGAGAGGCGCTCGACATTCCCCCCCCCCCTTCTCTGGTAAGGGCCAGAGCGGAGTCCTCTCTTTGTGGAGAAGCGCCCATCCTAGTGAAGGGAGGCGACTTTCTTTTTCCACAAGGAACACCGCCGCCCTTCTGCGCGGGGAGAGAACTTCTTCCCCCCTCTACATAGATCGTCTCTTTAACTCAGTCTCACCCGAGGAAGTAATCCGGACGATGCATTTCCTTCTTATCTCGGTGGTGACGACGAGCTTTTTTCCTCAGAGGTTAAGAGTTCTTCTCCCCTTCAACAGTCCGAGACGTCCCCAAGGAGGAGATAACGGAGCTTTTTTTCTCCCCCGGCTAGAAGATGCTATCGAGGCTCTTCTTTTTATAGATCATTCAATGCTTTTCGCGTTTTTTGTTGAGAAATTCGGCTGGCCGTGCCTCCCCTCGTGCTTAGGAGGAGATGTGGGGGGGGTTTCTTTTTCCGCCAGGATCCCTTATACTTCCGCGAGAGACGCCATCTATTCTTCACCTTCAGAAGGATTCTCTCCTCTCTTTTCCTAATACTAAGTTGGTTTTTTTTTTTTGTACGATCCTACCCCAAGACTGTTAGATGAGCTCGAGGAGCGCTTTCCGATCTCTGGGGCCAGGCCCTTCCCCTCCTCGCTCCCCGTTGAAAGTCCCCCCCCTCTCCTCCGGAAAGCCTGAATCTTTTGGCGGAGGACAGCCGATGTTCTTTCTTTACTGCTCCGCCGCCCTCCCGCAAGCCCCTCTTCTCCGTTGAATGCCGCGATTGACCTTCCTCTGGCATCGATAGCATCTTTTTTCTTAGTGAAAAGATAGAGGATCCCTCCTTGGTTTCCTTTTTTTTCAAGCTGGTCCCCCCTTGACAAGAAATCGGAACCGCTTCCTTTTTCCCCCCTTTGCTCGTCGTAAAAAAAGAGATAGTCGTCCCCTATTCTTCAGGAGAGGGTGAGAAGGTTTTTTTTCAGAAGGTCCCTTGGTCCCTTCTCAGTGCGCTACAATTTTTCCTCTGATGGCGGACGGAGGTGTTCTTTTTTCTGATAGACTTTTCCTCAATACTCTTATCGGGTCGGAGCTTCTTCCCTTTGGAAACAACCTATTCCCTCTTTTTCCCGGTAGACGAGATCATGGTCTCTCTTTCTTCCCTTGCTTTTTAATTTCTCTCTGATATGCCGCTTTAACGCCCCCGCTTTCCTTTTTTCTTTGGCAGGCGATTGGAATCCGCCCCCTTGTCTCGAGCGCCACGGTCTCCCCCTTTCCTAGACCCAAATCGCCTGCACTTTCATCACCCTTCTGAGACATGCATGAAACCTTTTTCCCTTTTATCAGCTTGACGTGAGCCGCCGCTCCTCCTTCCTCGACCAGTTTTTCCACGGAATTCCCCTACCCTGGAGTGGGGCAACGGCCGCCCTTGATATTCTCTCCCAGCACAGCAGCCACTTTTTTCCCCGAGGAGAATATAGCTCGGTAGGTCCAGACTGTTTTCCTGAAGATTCCCTTTCTGGTATACCTTTTCTCCTGCCGATGATATCTTTTTTCCCTGTCCTCGCTCTCTTTCCTATTCCTCTCCTCCTCAGTCGTATCCCCGCTCGAGCTCTCCCAAAGCTCCGCCCTCCTCGACCTTTTTTTGATTTTCAGATCGTCACAAGAACGATGTAGCTCCCCTTTCTCTGAGGCTTCCACTCCCAAGCAATGTTTTGCCTTGCGGTCCGTGGGAGCCGGTCTTTTCTCGAGAGGGAAACGGTCCTTTCGTGACCAGGGCTTTCGTACCCTTTTCGATCCCCCCTTTGAAGGAGCTTTCCGGCGTCGTGCCCCTCGTGAGCGGCACATCCCCCGCAACGGAGGAGCCATTTTTTTCTCATTTTCTCTTTGGCCTCCTTTCTTTACGCCGGCACGAAGCCGATGAGGATACTCTTTTCCTTGCGAGTAGAAGAGATCTTCCGCCGACCTCCTTTTCTTTTCCTAGGTACAGAGCCATACAATCTCCGTTATTTTCCTTCATCCGCACCCGCGCTCTCGTTTTTTCTTGGACGCCGCCGATCCCTTTTGCCATGCATTGACGGATCTCTCCTTTTTCCCGACCCCTCTCTCCCCGCCTCGTTCTCTCCTGGCCTGCCAGCGGACCCCTTTATTGTCTGATAAAGGAAAAGAACACGCATCCTCTTTTTTCTGCCGTAGGAATGTCTTTTCCCCTCTCGCTTGTCCCTTTCCTTCTTCGCCATCACGCGATTCGACCGGCTTACGTCTGCCTTTCCCTCAGGCGAGAAAATCACGCAGCCATCTTATTTTTTCTCGGCGTCTTCTTTTATTAGGCTCCTTTTCTCCTGCAGTAGTTGATTACCACGGCCTTGACCCCTTTTTTTCTTGCAGGAACGGGCGTTGCGGTCCCTCTTTTTCTTCAATGAAAGAGCATGGCGAGGACATCGATCCTCCTCTACATCCCCTCCCCTTCCCTTCGCATCCAGTATCCCCTTTTTTTGAGGAGATTGATGGCGATTCAGGATCGCCGGCTTTTTTTTCCCCCCCTGAGGAACGATGATCGATGCGCGCATGCTCGTCATTCCTTTTTTTGGACGCGCAAAAGAACGTTCCTACCTTTTTCCGTCCGTTTTTTCCCGCGAGTCCCCCCCTTTTTCTTGTCAATTACAATACGAAGCCTCCTCTACCTTTTCTCCCTTTTCTTTTTATTTTTCGCAGCCTGCGGTGATCGCGTAACCTTTCTTGCAGATCGAGTGATGGCGATCTTTGACTTCTTCCCCCTGTGCTCCAGGCGGAGACCTTCCCCCCTTGCATGAGATTCGAGGAGGAGGGGGTTTCCCTCTGAGTAACTAGAGATAGGCTGGATTCCTTTTTTTGTTGATTCTCCTTTATTTCGGGTCTTGCGTCTTAGTAGGCAAGGCAATTTGTTTTCCCTCACGGAAGAAAGAGCCTTTTTTTGCTTGCGGAGAAGTAGTTAACTACGCCCCCCCTTGGACCTGAACCTTTTCGACGTGTGATTAGATAATGTCAGGAGGAGATCCCTTTTTTGTGGGGCGGCAGTTCTTTTTCCGAGTGCGCAGATCCCGGCGCACCCTTTCTTCCTTTTTTCCTTCCGCTGGCACGAGCCTTTCCCCTTCTGTAGCTAGTGAGATGGTACGGCGCTTTCTTCGTCACGCACAGTCTCCGGGTTTCTCCCCTTTTTTCCCCTTCCCTCCCACGGCCAAGGTCGTGGTTTTTTTATTATGGGAAATCGGGTGGAGCACCATTTTGAGCGGAATCAAGCGACTCCCTTACCCTTTTGTTTTTTTCTCTTGGGACGATTCTCCCTGGCGACTGCCTTTTCTTGAGCGGCGACTTTTTTCCTCTCCCTATCTCTCCGCGATCGTTCAAGCCACTCCCCCGACGCGTTATTCGCTCCTTTTCATTTTGGTTTTTGTTCGGGGGCTTTTCATAATTAAACGATATCTTCTGTTAGAATTACAGAGGTGAGATGCGTCTACTCCCATTTTGCTGTATCTTTTTTCATGAAATGGATCTAATACTCAACCGTTTTTCGCAGATGAGATTGGGGTAGTCCCCTCTCCGGACTCATAGAGTGGGCTCTTTCCTTTCCACAGTTTTGTGGGGGGTTTTTTGGGGGGGGTTTTTTTGGGGGGGGGGGGTTCCTCAGATTTACTCTTCGCTCACGCGAGGAGCTCGTTCGGCGACAGGGTAGTTTCTAGAGGGTGTTGCCGCGTGCCGGGAGAAGGCCCCCTTTTTGGCTAGGTTCTCATTCATGACCCAGGACTTCTCCGATGTGCGCGTGGAGCGTCGTCCTCACGCTTTCTACCCCCCTTCAACCGTCCTACTGACAGATGCAGGTCCTTTTTTTGACGAAGAGACCAGGCCTCTGAGTTCTTCTCGATGGGCATATTGTCCTTTTCCACCAATCCCTCGAGATGGTAGTATTTCCTCCCCTAGCTCGAGGAGATTCCACCAGTAGTCCGGGCAGTGGCGCGGCGGAGATTGCCCTTTTTTTCCTTTTTCGCACTTTTTTTGGGGCTTCCACAGGAGAGGGAGAGGAAGTTTTCCTTCGTCGGCAGAGCGAGAGCCCCTTTCGGCCGCGAGTCGAAATCTTTTTTGTGCTCTCTCGATTATAGAGGCCTCGGGGAGATCCTTCC
>Ga0179593_1534915_pt1 | contig 14961 bp, 15 predicted proteins | sample CZODoug2_1_08_16_FD_185931 | JGI IMG/M metagenome (GOLD analysis project Ga0179593, IMG submission 185931) | Vadose zone soil fungal communities from Angelo Coast Range Reserve, California, USA - CZODoug2_1_08_16fungal (PacBio error correction) | ecosystem: Environmental > Terrestrial > Soil >... | reverse complement strand
CCGCGGTCTACGATAGATTTTGCCCTGATTTTTTAGTTGAGCTGCGGGCTTGGCGACCCCTTTTGGGATATAGCCGCCGAGTCCCTGTTCTCCTAACCGAGACCCGCCTTTTTTTCTTCCTTAGCAGTATCTGCCCTGCGATTTTTGTAAGATGGAAGTGTTGAGCGATATGGTCCCTTTCCCCTTTCAGGTTTTTTGGATGCAGGATGATTATTCGTGATGTCTTCATTCCTCCTTTTTTTCCTCCGAAAATTTTTGGCAGCTCATTAGGTGCAACTCGCCCAAAAACAAAAAAACAGGTTAGGCGAGATCTTCCAACGTTGGCGACGCCCGGGTGGAACCTGACCTTAGAGATAGTGGCTTTTTCTTCCCTCCTTTTGATCGAGCGGATCCATCCCGCCACCCCCCTCCCCCCTTTCGGGTCCGAGTTTTCTACGTCGCGGCGGGCCGGTCCCCTATCTTTCCGTCGCAATACATAGTCTCCCCCCCTTTTTTCTTATCTCAGAGCGAGCGTTTTGTGCACGCCTGCTCCGCGTTGGTGTTTTCCTTTTCCGGCATGCGGTCTCCTATCCTTCCCCAGGACTGTCTCCGTTTTCCCTGACTGCCCAGCGTTTCGGCACCCAAACTCCCTTTGACATAGCGCACCGTCCGTCTCCTGCTCGCTCCCGGGTTGGTACTTAACTTCCTTACTTTAGATTCTCTTTTTTAAGTAGGTATAAGGGCCCTCATTGCTCTTCGAATCGACGACAGGACCCTACAGCTGTCGGGCGGAGGACGCAGCTGTTTTTTTTGAACGCGGTTTCATGATTTTTCTTTTCTTTAAGCAAGCCGTAGGCCTCTTTTTCCTCTCAGTCTCTTTTGTTGACACTCTTAACCAGTACCGTGTGTATCCCCCTCCCTCACGGTGAAGACAGAATTTTGAGTGCGAGTCGCTCAGGTGAGAATTTTTTTCCTTTGTCCAAGTACCTGAAACTGGATTTTTTCCCCTGTGCCTGCTCCCACAACACACAATCTGCATCCACAGAAGACAAGCTTGGTCCTAATTGAAAAGCTGTTTTTTAGCATCCCGCATCTTAATGACGCTCTTCGGTATTGGTTTCGTCCCCAGAATTATGAGACTCCTTATTAGCCCCACGTCTTTCCGAGCGTCGCCTTTTCGCCAGGGGCCTCGCTAGTCGTTTGGCCCTGGACCCTAGAAGGAGGAACCCTTTCTCCCGTGACCTGGAACCAAAAATTTGCCTCATTTTATTAAGATTCTAGCTATTTAGCTCTCTTTGACCCCCCTAATTATACTTCTGGGGGAGGTGGGCACTTCCTTCTCCGCACATAACGGCAAGCCCCCCTCCGAGCAGAGCACTTCTCGACCACGCGCTTTCCGCGTAAATCGTGTCCCCCCCCCCAGCTCCCGGAAATCGAACAACCCACTCTCCGACTGATTTTTTTTTTTTTTCTCGACCACGTAGCCTGGCGGTTTTGTCCTTCCCGGCCATTTTTCCTTTTTTTTTGTTGGCTGGTTTGACCGACCGATCCGCGAAGGTTTATCTTCCTTCGACCGACGCCTTCTGTCGCCGGCGCTAGCGTGACTAGACCGGGGGAGAGGAGCCCCAGCTCGACTTTTTAGGCTTTCCTAACTGGTCGTATCGATCCGCTTATCCGGAGCATCCAACACTTTTTTAACATCCCAAGAATGGTTTTCCTTGGTTAGGCGTATGTCACGCTGTCAACACCCCCCCCCTTGATGACCGGATGACGAAATCTTCTCTTGGTGTCAGTAGTGTCACAATTTTAGACGCAGTTAGAGAATTGAGATCTGGGACATGCCCCCCGTTTGACCCCTCCTGTGGCCGGTGCCCCCATCCTATGTCTTTTAACCCTTACCATTGAGCCCTTTCCCTTCTCCGACCGCATCGAACTCCTGGATGAACGAACTAACCGATTACAATAGCGCCTGACCCCGATGATTTTTCAATGAGCGATGCCCAAACCACTTGAATCATGCGCTCCGAGCCGAAGCCCGATTGGTGAGGGCGTTTGAGAAATCCCTCTGAGATCATTCCCAATTTTTTCAGATTAGCTTTCGTAGCAGCTCAGCGGTTTGAGACTCTTCCCCTCTTGTTTATAGTTTTCGAGGGATGGATCTTTGATTGGTCGCCGTCCAGGACGTGAGTTTTTAATTTCAGACTTTTTTCTTAATCTCGTCTACTGTACAGGGTTCTGCCCGCCACATCCTTGGGTACTGATTCTTCCGGGAGATGCTCGACTCTGTTTAAAAGATTATCACCTCCCCTTAAAGAAATCACTGGCTAACCCCGGGAGGATCCCAAGTACAACCATCCTGAGGCCCTTTTTAGGACCAACTTTATCTCAAAGTAGCGTTGTGTTCGACCACCCACAACCCCATGTTTAGTCAGGCCGGGCGCTGTGATTGACGCTTCGCGCTTCGCTGACAGATTGATCGACCCCGACGACACAATTACTAGCTAGGATTTACCGTATTCTTCCCGGTGCGCTGCCTTCCGGAGAGCAAGATTCCCGTCTCGTCTTCCTGCCCGTGAAACCGGCAAATGGGTATTTGCGATAGAAAGGATGGATATTCCCCTTCGATGCCAGTGTTCATCTTGCCATGGATCCTCTCGACCTCTAGATCTCACCCGTGTTTTGTTTTTTCCCTATGGAGGAAAATCATCCGTTCTCTTGTCAAAAGATTGCTTTGAATCTTTTTTTTTCAGAAGGTCTATTACAACTACATGCCCTTTTTCATGCGGACTTTCACGTGCTTCTTGGAGCATCCTGCTTAGAAGTCCTACAATCTATCCTCCAGGGCCTCTCGATGGGAGGGTGAGATGGACTCCCTGTGTACTCCCCAGCTTACTGACGATCTTACGGATCCATCAATTCAGATCTTTCCCTTGCTCCAATATGAGTTTCGTGTCGCAAGCAACCTGACTCCCCCTCCCAATTATTTATATTTTTAAGGTTTAAAGGAAAAGCCCATCAGTATTTCGTGTCTAGGTCCTTGATTCTTCTTTCAGGATGCAGCTTTTCTCTTCCGAAAAGACTTTTTCCATGCCTAACATAACCGTAGTGCGTCCCACCTTTCCCCGCCCCGCGAGCGGGTTTTGTGACCCCCACCATCCGACCTAATTCCTCACGAGCTTTCCCCCCTCAGGCTGACACTCGCGCCTATCAAGCCGCAAACCACCTCTGATCGGCCTTCCCCTAGGCTCGGACACCCATTCTCTGAGCAATAGGATTTGCGTCCCCCCCCGAACATCGTTTTGAGATCTGCTATTTCTGATACCCATTAGTTGCATCGTGTTCGCTTTTCGGAGCAGTCCCCCTCCTTTTCTCGCAGTTGACGTAGGCCGAGCTCCGCCGATTTGGGCGGCTTATATGCTCCTCTTTAGATTGTCCCCCCCCCTTGCCACCGCGGTCGCCCCCGTGCACGGATTCCTGCAGGCCACGAAGATGTGCTTTTTTCAGATCATTTTTTTTAATTTTACTGTGCTCCGCGAAGTCTTTGGGACCACACTAGCACCCTCATTTTATGGCCTTGTTACCGTCATTGCACGTCCCCATGGCGGACTGGCCCAAGCCTTCGCGGCATCGTCCCCCCTTTTATGATGACTATTGTTTCCTGTTTGTCTGCCTATTTCACTCTCGCCCCGTATCGTTTTAGAACCATTGACATTGGCCTCCCTTTTTTCTAGATGCCCCGTCTATCCTTAATAACGGCATCTCGGATCCCCCTGCTCGCGCTACACCCCGCCGTCTGACTATCTTCCGACACCCTCTTTCAACTGTCGGCATTCTCGTTCGGCATTCCCTGCGATCAGTAGGCGTTTGGCCTATTTTCTTTTTCCATTGATATTTTGTCGCGGCCAGCTCCAGGGCGCCGCCGTCATTCCCGAGCATTCTTGTTTGGACGTTTAAGTCGCTTCCCTCCCCCCCAGGTCCGCGAGAGATGCGATGCGCCCCTAAGTGCGTGTTTCTAAGACTCCCTTTCCTTGTGCCACGTTCGATCTCGGGATCGCGGTTCCCCACTTTTCGTGTGCACCGGCGCCCCGGAAGACCCTTTCCCTTCTTGATTTCTTGCCACCTTTTCTCTCAGAACGGGCCCGTCGCGCCCTAGCACGGTCAACCATACTTCTCATCCACAACTTTTACTCAGCCACCAAAGTTTTTGACGCCTTTCGGAATTGTTTCACGCCACTTGGCGGGAGGTCGTTGGCCTCCCCAGCGGTTCATTGACCTTTGCCACACCTTTTTCGTAAGTGTCGTTCTGGGGGGGAAGTTCTTTTCCTCCCCAGAACCTCACATTTCAGGTCCTTATGACACCAACGCTCGAATCCCTTCCTACCCGTATCCCCACCCGGCTTCTGCTGTTCCGCGTCCCCCCTTTTTCCAGCCGAAAACGTTGTTAGCTCCCAGGGCCAACCCAAGTATTCTTCCCTTTAGGCCTTAATTGCGGCTCCCGACTCCCATTTCATCCGAGCCCTTTTTTTGTTCCCCTCAAGCAACACAGTCTTTTAGGATATGGGACTTCCCTCTCCCCCTTACGGAATATAATTAGCCCTGCAGAGACGAGCTGTGACTTGATTCCTACACAAAAGAAACTTTTTTCGACCCGAAAACCGTCCTCCCGCTTGATAAAGTGGAGGTCTTTGTTCTTTCATAAAAGCGGTTTTAGCCGGCTGAGAGACCTTTAGACTCCCTTTCGCCGTTACTGCCCCTCAACCAGGCGGAGCCGCGTCCCCCTTGCGCGCCCTAACTCCTCCAACAACTTTGGTCGCTTAGATTAACATTAGTTATTCATCTCAATGTGGGCGCATTACGACCCGCTCAACTTTAACCCTATGAACTTCCTTGACCTTGTTGTGAGGCTCCGATGGATGTTTTCCAGTCCCCCTCAGCGATCTTACCCCTATTTCGCCCTTTGACAGCCACCGGTTGTTTTCGCCAAACCCTTCTTTACTGGACGTCCGAAGGTACTCTTTTGCCCGGAAACATGCGTCCTAGTTATGCTAACCCAAAATTCAATTATCAGATACATCTTCATTCCTTTTCTTGAGACAAAACATTTGGACAAGTGTGAATTGACCTAATGAGAACCCATGTAGACAGTTCCCCCTTTTCTTAGGGGCACTCAAGGAGGCCCCCCGCTGCCCCGACGGCCTACCCGAGGTCAGGCTAATTGGCCATCGGTTCTCCCGTTTTTTTCCCCCCAATCGACTAAACGCGGCAAAAATTTCTCGCCTCCTCCTGATTGAATTATATTTACTCAACTCCGTGGATATTATTCATTCATCTTAGTGCGATCTCTGCTGGCAGATTTTTCATTCTTCTTTTGATCTGGGGCTCCCTCGGTATATATTCCTGAAAAGCATGACGGACCGGATTCCCCTTGACGCTCGGAAAGTAGCGCCTCTTCCCCCTTTATAAGTGTTAATCTTTACTATGTTCTCCTTTATAAAGGTCGGGCCATGTTGCGTCAGGGCCTCTGAAGATGTATTTGGATAATTTAATTGTTCCTCCCTTTCAACGACGCCATTTCCGTTCCCATACATTCCATTCTTACCCTTCAGCCGGTTCTGGCGAGACATGACTCCTCTCGCCCTGTCCTGATTTCGTTTGGGAGTCGATATCCCGCGAGGATAACCGCCCCAACCCCCCACACTGGTTCTGTAAAATCTGAGTTGTTCGAGAGGTTGATTTCCCTTAGCCTTGGCGGTTAGGACCATTTAATTCAATCAGTTCCAATGGTTGTTGTTGTCGTTCGATTTCTGGGAGAGCTTTTTATGTCTAATAGATTCCTTTCACCTTCGGATCATCGGAACCCCAAGTTTGCTTTCCGTCGCGCCGCCTGCGCCCCTTTTCGGCCAAGAACCCAATAGACCCTCTCCAACCCCCCTTACTCATCGACTGCTTCCTAGTATATCTTAGGTATAATCTTCCCCTCCGTATACGTCTTCTTTCTTTAGCGGCTCTATCGGCACCGTTCCAGATCCCTTTCTAAACCTGCATTTTCCGGTAGGACTTTCAATCGATACGTTTCTTAATTCTTGGATGGTTGAGTATCAGTGCGTAGGGCCCTTGCCCTATCTCTTCTTGTAGTGTACTTTTCCCGTGCTTCGCCCCCCAAGTCTTCGTCCATTGCGGGGCCTGATGGGAAACGTTTCCGGAACCTTTTGCAGGCTCCTTTTTCAGGTGAATGTTTTTTTTTTGCTCTTGTTTCCCTTCCCCCTACCTTCTGTTTCGTCCCTATCTCCAGTCTTCCCCCCACCCCAGATCACTGAGACTTACCCTCCCCCTTTAAATTTTCTATTCTGAACGGCTGTTTCGCCCTCATTAAAGTTTCCGTCAATTCTTTAATTTTTTTTTTGTACAGTTTGTTGATGTCTCGTTAGAGAGTTGGGAAGCTTCTCCTTTTTTCTTTTTGAGAGCCCGTCTGCCGGGCCTCGGGGGTCTATAGTTTTCACCTTTTCCTACGGCCGCTAGCCCCTTTTCCCTGCCCTGCTGATCTCTCGCCAACGCTACGGATTTTCTTTTTTTATATTCAATCGCTGACAGCAGGATGGGGAGGTCATCTTCTACCTTCCCCGGCTGCGATCGACTAGATTTTTCCTCCTTGGCCTCCTTCCAGGAACTGACAAACTCCTGCTTTCTCGAACAACTCCGCCGCTTTTCCTTGCGACAGTTTTACCTTGCTCCGTGCATCCCCCTGCTTCCCTCTGATCTCGGACCGACGTGCATCTTCTCTCCTTGCTCTCTTCTCTCTTTAGAGCGACATCATTGTCGGGGCCTTTTATGAACTTTTTCCTCTTTAGGATAAGGACCTCCCCCCACCCTCTCAAGGCATGTTGAGTCCCGATTTTTTTTTCCCGCTGGCGACTTCCTCCCCGGACTCACGCCCGACCTCTTGCTTGTTCAGTGGACTTTCTCCCCACAGGCTACCGATCCCTGAGAATTGGGGTGGTCCCCCCTTAACCCTCCGGAACGGGTGTACGCGTTCCTTTTTCCCTAATCTCCTAATGCGAGCTTTTTTCCCCCGCCCAAGGCGTCTGGTTGAACTGACGCCGATCTACTTCGCGCCCTCTCCTCGCTTTCTCCGAGCCACAACCATCATCTTCGCTTTGAATTTGTTAGACATCATCTATTCTGATCCCTCGTCCCTCTTTCTTTCTGGTCCGACTGGTTTTGAGGGGAATGCTGGTCTGATGATGCTCTTCTGGAGAGATGTCTTCTCGCGAGGTCATTCAGGTATTTCCCGCCTTTTTTTTTCCCCAGACCTATCTCGAGATTTTAGGACTGCCCCCTTATACGGTGAGGCCAGTGCAGTCCCTTTCCGAGAGATCCCTTAACGACTCCCCCCCCCCCCCCCCCAGTGCCTTTTGGAGAAAGATCCTCCCGGCTCCTTTTTCCTTTTCACCGTCCCCCGTTTTCCCTTTTGAAACTTGTAACAACTGTGCTTTGTCTCGAAAGATCAAGAACTTTTTGCTTCGATGTTGAGTTCTCTCCGGGCACCCCTTGAACTCTGACCTCACCATTCCTCCCCCAGTTTGAATAACCGAGTCTCCTTGGTTCCCGGAGAAGGGATGTTGTGCCTACAACGAGTCGGCGCGGCCCTTCCGAATTTTTCCATTTTTTAATCCCTTTCTTACACGTATTCCAGTTCATCCCTTTCATTTCTCTCCGACCCCTCTCTTTTTTTCCCGTGTTGTTGGAGAGATTTATGTTTCCCCTTTGAACCTATGACGACCTTCCCCTTCACATTTCTTTCTCCCCCCCCCTTCAAGTGTTGCAGTCCCCGCCTCGACGCTTTGGCGGCCTATGGCCCTCACCACGATCGCTTTTTGATCGCTTGAGGGGGACTTTTGGTTTTTCCCCCCTATAGAAGAGGGCGGAGCGTGAGCGCCCAAGACAGGAGCGCCCGCATGAAAATTGTTGGAGGGAGAGAACAAGTGGGGAAGCACGGTGAATTGGCCCTCCTTTGGGATGTTACACAAATGCCGCCTCCCGGTAGCTATTCCCAGGGAGGGCTGTTTTGCGTGGGCGTCCTTTTTGGATGAGGAGAGCCCCCCGGTGCAAGGTCCCTACCCTTTCAAAGGGAGGGGGGCGCAAAGGAATCTTCGAGATTTATGTTTCCTGGTATTACAAGTTCAACTGCAGCGCACGTCCTTTCCTCGCCCTTTCCTTCCCTCGCATCCCTCTTTTTACCGCAAAAGCGGCCTCTTAACATTCGGATACCGGCGGCCAGACGCCCTCCCCCCAGCTCTCTCTCCTTCTGATACAATTGTTTTTGGATCCCGGTTATCATGAGGATCAATTCGAGCGATTCCCACGTGGCTTATCGGTCATTTTCCCCTACAGCTGTCGATGCGTCCGGCATCTCGTCCAGCTTGAGAGGGATTCCCCTTAAACGAGTTTCACCTTTTTGCCAATGACACCCCTGCATTCTAGATCGCCGACCCCGGGCGAATCCGTATTTTTCAACCCGCGTCTTTGGTGACTCTGCCGCCGAATTCGGCCATTTTTACCCCCACCCTATCTTCCCTACACCATGACTTTCTTGCTCGTCTTTTGCTGTCCAGGATAGCGCTTCTCCTTCCACAAGTATTTCGTACTCTTCCCCCTTCGCACAGGATTTTTTTGAAGCTTCCCCCGTTTATCTGACCCCTGCGTAGCTTCTCTCGAGGATCTGCTCGCGATCGCACTTCGGCCAGTAGGATCGGCAGCCCACCGCGTCCTACTTGGACTTTTTTTCTTTTTTTCCATGCTTCCCTGCTACCCTTTCTCGTTTTTCATGTGACTGGATTGGCAACCATAAGGGCCTGAAGGCTTCCTAGGTATGTGCAGGTTCTATGCCCTCCCCCTTCAATCCGCTCCTCGCCCTCGTTTTTTCCTCCGGCGATCAGAAGGATTCCATTGTGGTGAAAAGGTCGAGCGAGGCACTTCGCCTTTTTCCCCCTTCTCTGAACTCCCCTTTTCGAGAGGGCACGCCACCAGTTTACTAAGGCCGTCGCCCTCCCTCTATCATCGCGCTCATAAAAATTGTCTTTCAGAGGCCCTTTAGAATTTCTTCGGAACTTTTCCCCCCTTCTGGATTTCTCCTGTCAGAGGAAAACCCCCCCAATCCTGATTTCTTCTTGGTAAGTCCTGTGAGCTGTCGAGATTTTTTGAAAATACACCTTAATTTAAGGTACTTCAATGTCCTACCAAGCCCTTCAAACCAAGTCTCTGCACTTGTTCCCTTCGTAGGCTCTCCTTTTCCCCCCTCCTCAAGCCCGAACACTTGTGATGCGACCTGTTCAAGAAGAAATTAGCTTCTTCTTTTCACGCATCGTACTTCTTTCCCTTTTCCCCCTAGAGCATCTTTTTCCTCCGGCCCAAGAACCTTTCCTTGAGTGATAGAGTATGTTCTGCTCGACGCCGAAAATTAAACCTCACCTTTCCTTCCTTCAGCATATCCTCCCTTGTTTTTCCTCCCCCGCTGAGTGGGGGGGGTTGGTTGGGTACAATTTATTCCCTCCCGGTGAGTATTCTAGTGGTTAGTGGTTCCGCCCTGGAGGGCGCGCGAATCTGCGAATTTTTTGCCGTATTGATTCTTCCGTACAGCGCTTCGGCTGAAAACTCCGCATGCTCTACCTCCCATCCAACACTTTTTTTTCGCTGGACACAATTTTCGACTGGAGTCTGGCGCACGCTGCACGCCCCAACCCCTTCCTCTCTTTCCCCCACCCTTTTGTTGAGGTGGTTCTCTTTGCTCTCTGCGGCTCTTTCGTCCTACGACCACTTCCTGAGATGAATGGTTGAGGGTTTTTCTCCCTTCCACCCTTTAAGAACTATGAAGGGGCTTTGGATCCTTTCCCTCTTCCTGGACAAGGCGGCGCTTCTTCTGAACATACACTTATCTCCTCCCCCTTCATTCCCGCCAAAGCTGGGCGACCGGCGAAAGCTTATCCGACGGACAGCCACTTTAGTTTCTCTCCCCCCCCTTCCCAGAACTGGCGATGTTTTTCTTTCAGGATCTCAGTTGGTCTCCGCCCTTTTTGCAAAGCCCGATATCCCTTCATCGCACCGCCTATGCCCCTCTCCGTGTTGTTGTTTTTTTTATTCTCATTTTTTCCTCTCAGCTCTTTGCCATCTTTTTTTCTTTGCCGCGGTCTCTGGGGAGTCCTCTACCCTGTCCTTAACTGCCGTAATCTAGTTCCCTTGCCTCTTTCATCTGCCCTGCGCGCCGTTGCTTAGGCCCTCTTTCTCCTGCTCTTTGGTCCTTTTTCTTTCCTTTTTGCGCATGCTATTGGCCTCTGTATTTTCTACTTGCTCCCTCATTCCGACGTCGAGCAGAAATTGCCACAGACCCCTACTTTTCCCACTTTTTTTTTTGCGCATACTTTTGCGGCGACGGCCCCTGGGACTCCTCTTCTCCCTCTCGTGGCTTTTCTTCCGCCCTTGCCCTTTGCCTTTCAATAGGAAAAAATCCACAACATTTTTCATCTTTTGTTACGTGAGAGGATCTTTATCAGTTTTTTTCCTACAATTGGAGGCGCCTCCATCGAACTTGTTGGGTCTTTGATCGTATAGTCTCTTTTGTTGCGAAACGTACAGCAGATACTCACCCCCTAGGCGGCTTTTTAGCGCCTGAGAATTTTTTCCCCCGAAACCACTTATTTTTCCTCTAATTGTAGGTATATTTCTCGTGCATCAGTCTTGTACAAAATCCATCCCTTACAGATCAGCGGTTATTTTCTTGAGGTTTGCAGAGATATGCACTCCGTTTTTTCCCCTCAAGGCTTGCTTTTTCCTCGCTCGTGGTCTGACCGTTTTCTTTTCTTTAGACTTTCAGATACAGGATATGCTCCCTGCTGATAGAAGGTTGCTTTTCTTCCCTTACGCGTTGTCTTACTTTCGATTCTTAGACTTTTCGCGTTTTAAAGGAGAGTCGGGAGCAGTCCTTTCTCCCCTCCTTTATGGAGTTAGAGAGACTACTCTTCACAACAGAAAATCTTCAATAGAACGCATGATGTGGAAGTCCTCTTCCCCTTTTTTCGCCGCCCCCTCTCTCTAACTTCTTCTTCAACGACACTCCCGTTCCTTTTTTGGATGATCCATAATATCTATTTCCGGGAATCTGGGAGCGTTTTCTTCTTTTCACAGGGCCTTTGCTTTTCCACGGTTGAAGGTCGTCGGTCAACCCCCTGGTTTTCCTCGACTAGAAAATTGGCCCCATAATGACCGTGCTGATCCGGCTTTATTCGAGTGGGTTTTCTCATTCTGAGTCCGGTTCTTTTCCCCGGCGAGCCACTCAACGATTCTCCTTCGCCGTCTCCTCCGAGGCTTTGCGCGGACCTCCAGTTTCCTTACCGACCACTCTCCTTATCGGCACCCTAAGAATGCTTTTTTTCGTGGATGGACCTTTTTTTCCGATGCATACTTTCGAAGTGATCGATCTCGGACCTTCCCTCTACGCTGTTCTCGTGCCCGCTCGATGGTTGTTCCCCTTTTCTCATAAGGGGGTCTTCCATAGTCGGATCGTAGCCTCAAAACGCTGTCCCCCTTCCCTTTCTTGCTTGTGTTCTGCCGTTTGTTTTCACGCTGCCGATTTAAGGCCCTTCAGACCTAGGGCACTGGCGATGAGCACGGCGCCGATTTCATGCACTCTTTTCCCCCCTACGGCACACGTTACCTCTGTCTTCCCCCATTTCTTTCATCTTTCCTCTTTTCCCTCGCCTCGACGGGTGAGAATACGCGACCATCGCTTCCTTTTCTCCTGCGCCGCCACAATGTATCAGCTTCCCGTTTGCGTTTTTCTGCGGGCACTCTTTCTCCTTATGAGTTCAGCGGCCCCTCGTTTTTTTATTGTAGGGGGGTTGGGCCGTTTGTTGGTTCCTATCGCTCCCCCCCCCCCCTTTAACCACGCTTTGTTCGTTGGAATTTTTTCCCTTTTCTCGATTCGTCTGGTTTTTGCCCCTTCTTTTCGTCTCATTCCGGGTCGGTCGACCGGAATTTCTCTCGCTCAGTGGTGATGAAGAACCCTTATTTCGGTTAGCCAGCACTGTCTCTTCTCTTCTCCCCACGCCAAAGAAAGACCTATGGTTTCCCTCCCCCCGGGAGTTGTCCTTTACTTCCAACGGAGGGTCATTTTTTAAATTCCCCCCCTGGGATGGAGCTCTTCTTACCCTATGTGTTAAGGCGTCCCGGATTTAGATCGACGCTTCCCCTTTCATCTTGAAGCCCGCCTGGACAAATTTAAACTTTCCCCAAGAGGCCCTACAGTAGTCTCTTTCCTTTGGGACGAGGAGGCTGTACCTCTCCAGACTCCGATCCTGCTCTTCGCAGGTAGTTGCGCTAGAAATTATGGACTCAGATCCCCCCCCCCTTCTAATACTGTTGCTTCCTTTCACTACGACCTCCCCCTTTTATTCCTCCATACGGGTGTTTTTTTCTAATGTCGTCGACCCCCGGCCGATGAGACGTCAACTACTTTTCTTTTCCCGATCCCCCCCTTTTTTAAGAAGCCGACGCTTTGGTGAATATGGTCTTCTCGCACGGATAGATCTTTATGGATTTCCTGTATTTCGTCGATTTCGATCAGCTTTAGACCCTTCCTCCCCTCCGTAGTCCCCTACCCCCCGCGATATGCCTTAGACACATTGGTAGTTGAGCTGTGCTAACTCCACCCAGTTTCCCTTCAAATATGCCGCCCTTCCCCTATCCGATTCCCTTTTTCTCCATTGTCTTGATTGGAGTTTACCGTTTTTGACTTCCTCTTCTCTCACCCAGAGATCCTAATAGGATGGGGCTGTACCTCCCAGACCCCAGGAATCTCGAGGATTCCTTTTTGTTCCTTTTTTCCCCCCCCATAGGAATTCCTCCCCAGCAGTCTTTAAGTCATTCCTTTCTTGTAATAATATAGACTACATTTGCCCGTCCCCAAGAGATAGGCGCGCAACCTCCCCCGGGCTTTTTCCCCCGCTTATTTGCATCAGTCTATGGGCTCAGACGCCCCCTCCCCCTCTCTGCTTCTCTGATGATGATAAAGTTTGATCGTCCCATCCTTGATCCGTTAGCGCGATGGGTCGCGTTTGGGTTACTGGTTCCCATAATTTAGTTTCAGCTGAGGCCCTTTTTTTTTTTTTTCGCTGCTGAGATGAGACTTCCAGAGTCGCCGGGAAGGTTTCCCCTGCCTGTCCCGACGGTCGGCGCAGTTCTCTTCCGGCGTCCATTTTTTTGATTAACTCCTGCACAACATAATATCCTTTGGTTTTAGGTAAGACGTTACATTGTAGGAAAAAGATTTCCCCCTTTCCCCATAGACATTCCACTAGCTCTTTTCCCCCCCTCCTTTTTGATGGACCGCTCCCCCTTTACGTTACCTCCGCAGCATTCTTATCGAACGGATGGTTTTTTCCTGCCTAGACCACTCTCCACCCAGGCGAGAGTTTATCGGTATCGCGGATGATTCTTTCTTCCTTATAGGAAGCCCCTTTCCCCATCCCCCCGTGGTTGAACATCCGTCCCCCCCTTGTCGGAGATAAGTAGTGTCTTTTTTCCCTTTTTCCTCTTGTCGCTTCCCCCAGTTCGGAGCCGTTTCCGATCTTTTCTCTTTCTCCTTGGCTGTCCCCGTTATTCCGACCCATCTATAATGAAATTGACAACGCGAAAAAGTCTGGAGTTTTCTCCCCTCAGGAGGGCATTCAAACGGTAGAGCGCCGTCCTTAACCCCCCCTTCTATTGAGAAGACAGCCCCCCCTTTTCTTACTCACTATCGCGCGGACCCCTGCTCTCTGAAGCCCGGATCACATTCTTTCCGATTCCCCCATTCTTCTTTTTTTCACGGAAAACTTTTTTGAAGAGCTGGATCCAGGTTTTCAGATGACTTGCCGCAGGTTTTTGGTTGTAAGTTTTTTTTATTTTTGTTAGCCGAGATCCTCGCCCCATGAATAACTTCCCTTTCCCTCCATCAAACCGTTACAGACGAATTAACTTTCCCCCTCCTACGTCAAAAAGTCGGAGTCGGCAGCCCCCCTTCAAGTTCGAAGAAAAGCTTTTTTGCTCTTCAAAGGGTTTCACCTCCCCACAGTTAAAGAATTCCGATCGACTTTGTCATTCCTTCCTCTGTATAGGAACTCTCAATCCCAGGAGTAATATTTCCCATTCCTCCCCGTTCCTCGCCCTCCCCATTAAGGTGTGCTCGGCATGGCCGGTGCCGATCAGCCGCCCCTCCCCCCCTTCCCCCCCATAAATGAGGGGCCCCCTCAGCTGACTGAGCAGTGGATGGAAGAAGCTTCGCAGCCCCCCCGAACCTTTTTATTTTACCGGTGCGCTCTTTAGGGTAAGTTTTGTTTTTTCCCCCGACCGATGGAGAAGGCTCCCTCCGGTTGTGGCTCCTCCGCAGGTTAAACAGAGCGGAGCCGGGGCTCCCCCCCCGGCTCTTCCTTTCTCTCTTTTTTTTTGGGTTACCCATCCCCCCAAACTTTTTTCGCTGGCTCCCCATTGGGACGCCGAACGTATCTGGGTTTTCCCCGCCACGCCCCACAAAATCGATCTCCTACCTTGTTTCTTTTTTTCGATGTAGCCGCGCGCCTTCCGCTTTGTCCTACGAACCCCCCCTCCCTAGCGCTTAACGATTAAGGTATTACCCTTTTCAGTCAGGTGGAATCCAAATAAGTTCGAAGGTACATCTTTTACGATGTCCTTTCCCCTCCAAGAACATCAATTCCACCTTTAGCATAATGATCTTACCAATCCTTTTCCTCTTTCTTTGAAATGGAAATAGGAGAGCCCCCCCCCCCCAGCTCAACCATGGCTTTTTTGTCAAGGTTCCCTATTCCTGCACTCTTTCCTACGAAGGCAGGTTTTCGCGTCTTTTCCTTGCTTTTGGCCCCCCCCTTTTTTATAATTTCATTAGCCCGATATCCCAACCGGTAAAGAAGTTTTCTCCCCCCTTGCCTTCTTCTA
>Ga0179593_1339695_pt1 | contig 14961 bp, 16 predicted proteins | sample CZODoug2_1_08_16_FD_185931 | JGI IMG/M metagenome (GOLD analysis project Ga0179593, IMG submission 185931) | Vadose zone soil fungal communities from Angelo Coast Range Reserve, California, USA - CZODoug2_1_08_16fungal (PacBio error correction) | ecosystem: Environmental > Terrestrial > Soil >... | reverse complement strand
CTAGCTCGGTTAGACTTTTTTTTCCTGCTACATGACGGAGGTACTTGTCCCATTTCCCTTATACAATTCCGGACTTGAGATTGATTTCCCCCCTCCAAAATGGGCGTGAAATGTTCTTCCCCTTCCATGGTCCGGGATGCCGTGGAGCCCTTTTTCCCCCCCTTCCTCCACCCGATTTGAACTTCCGGCTTTTTCACTTTTCGTTTTCTGATAATGTAGGAACTCATATCTCACTACAACCCCCCGATTCTCGCCCCTTCAGTCTTGGCCTCCCCTCCTGCTTAGCCACATTTTAGATCCTTTGTTCGTCGGCTGGCTCTGTTTTCCCTTAAACGCCCCAAAATCCTTTTCCCGTCGGTATCTTACCGAGCGTCGTCCCCAGCAGTTGTCTACCCCGAAAGACCTTTGCCGAATTTTCCTGCATAGTTTTGAATCTTGGTGCGGTCCTCATTTTGGATTCCTCGTCAGGCTGCCGTCCCCCGCCGCGCTTTCTTGAAGTTTTTCCTGGGGATCACGGCTTCCGTAAGGTCCAATCTGTTCCGTCAAGGGATTATTTAGACAAATGGGGTCTTTATATAACAACCTTCGTTTCATTGTGTGTCATGACACTGAATTTTTTCCCTCCGAAATGATGGAGATGGCGTTTCTTTTTTTTGTGAGGGTTCGAGCTCACAGGGGCGGCTGCGGGTGACTGTTTTAACTGCTTGTTGATCTTTCTGTGGACGAAACAGAGTTAACGTTTTTCATCGACTACCCTACTGAAATCTCTCCAGGTCGCATTTTGTCCCTCCTGTGCAATAAGCGTCTTTCTTGCCTTGATTTTATTTTTTTTGTTCCCTTCTGCGCCTCTGAACCTCCCGACTGATTATCTCCTGGAACTTTTCTTGGTGCTTTTTGCAGATCTTTTTCCCTCTTTGCCGCCATGCCCCACCTTTCTTTCTCCTGGAGGCGGAGTTCGCGCTTCACGCGGTTTTTTCCCCCTCTTAAAACCTCTACTTTGCGACTTGCCTTCTGGGGGGTCTTCCTCTAGATGGTTTATTTTATTTTTCCCCCACTCCCTGAAATAAACAAAACGTTCACTCCCTTTTATTTTTTTGCTCGATCCCTGATTCTACTGCCCTCTCTTTTTCGTTCCGCTGGATTTGGTCTAATGGATCTTTCCCCCTTCTTTCCCCATCTGAAAAACCCATTCCTTTTCAGATTTCTGGCGAATTCCCAGACGGCTCCTTCTGATCCCCCCTTCTGAGCACCGATATGTTATTCCCCCCGAGATCCTCCTTTTTTTTTTTGACAGATATCTCAGCGTAACTACTGTTTATGGGCCGGTTCAAGGCCCGCTAGTCCTCTCCCTGCTATTCCTTTTTTCCAGAGATTTTCTCCCGAGCGTTCGTCCCTGCCCCCCGTCCCCCATAGAGATGGCCGTCCTGTCGCCGAGCACTGCAGTTTCCCGAAGCTTCACGATTCTATTGACCGCAACTGGCCCGTACAGGTGGCGTTGATTTGACCAGCGAATTATTTCTGTTTAAAGACATCGCGCCCCCTGGGCAAAGACTTTTCTCATCACCAGGTACCCCTTCTTCTCAACGTGATTTCACTTTTCATTCCGACAATCTTGGAAGCCACCGTCATTTTCCTCCGGCTGCTGTTTTTTTACTGGCGACGACTTCCCTCTTTTCCCCCCGTCAAGCGTGAGTGTGTCCGTTTCAACAGCATTCTCGGCACCTCTCTCCTTTTGTTTGCCTTTGCTTTTTTGTCTCCTTGTCATTGCCTTCCCCTCCTCTATGTTTTTTAACTTTTTGGAAAATCTGATCCTATTCTCCTGTGGGTGCGGCACTCGCTCCCCCAATTGCCGAACTCTTTTTTTTCTTCTTTTTTCCTCAATCCCGTTGTGGAGCTTTATCCGGAATTGAGACTCGATCCATTCCATTTAGAACCTATACCGCTGGTAACGTTTTTTGCCGGCCCCAACCATATACCTTCTTTTCCTTCCCATAGCCCGTCCCGCTACGAGCCCTTTCTTCTCCACCACCGTAGAGGTTCCCGACTGATTCTGTTCTTCCATGCAGCCCTCACGCTTATGCCCCACGCTTCGTAGTCGCCTCCTTCCCCCCCGTCCCTTTTTGCCTCGAATGGCAACCGCCGGTGGGCGTCTTTCGATTGTCCGGGAAACTCCCAAACTTTTGGATATAGCCAGCGTTAATTATTTCCGTTTGTTCCCAACTCCCAATTCTTTCCCCCTCTCGGTTTGACTGAAGACGACCATAGCCGTTCTCGGTTTTTTCAAACCAATTAGACAATTGCCACGCCTTCTCCAGTACCCCCGTCTTCTTCCTCTATGCGTGACGATTAGCCCTTCCTGCTTCGTAGCTTCGCCTTTTGCCGCTTTCTCTGCGGAACCTGAGCTCGAAATAGAAAGACTTTTTTCCGCCTTCCTTGCTTGGCTGAGTAAGATCCCTGCTTGACTTCCCCCCCCCTATTTTGCGGCGTCGCTCTTTTCCAGGTCGAAGGCGTTTCAGCTCTTTTCCTCCTTAGCTTTTTGTCTCATCATTTGATTTTGTCCGCTTCTTTTCCTCCCTTTTCTGTTCCCCCCGCTTGGCCTGTATGTTTAAAGCCCGTCAATGGAAAAGCTCTCGGGCTCGACCTCACGCTGCGGCCCCTCTGCGAAGGTGATCGAGTTCGATCGGATGTCTCGTTTTTTCTTTCAGGAACATTGGAATCCCTTAAGACACAGAAACAACCGCTGATGTTCGCACCGGATCGGTAATCCTTTTTTTTCTTTTTTAAGGCCGGACATTCCATCTCCCCGTCAACCATTGTTACCCTTTTCCGTTTAAGGGGACCCTGTCTCACTCTCCCGCGGTCAGAGTGACCTATATCTCCGCAGTGGGTTCCAACATTCCATCTCCCCTCTGCTTCCCCCAGTCCCAGCCTGTCTCGCGTGTATGGCCGATTTCCATTTCTGTCAACTTGCGCGAGGTCACTATCAGCGTCAGGACCAACCCCCCATCCGAAGGGCAACCGAATACCACAAAGCACGGACACAAGGACAAGCAGCAGAACCTTGCAATTTATGCATACCTAACAAGAGGACTCCCCTTTAACCCGCACATTTTTGCTAATACTTACCTTTTAATGACATTTTACTTGCCTTACACGTTTTTTATCTGCTGCCCACCCCCGTCTTTTGAGTCCCTGTACCGCCCCATTGCCCGACATCCAGTTCCCTTGGTCTAGCTTCTCCGGAACCATCGCTCCCCCCGCAAGATTGAGGCGAGGCGCAAACCTCCGACGCTCATTGAATTCCCCACACTCTCGACAATTATTGTCCACAATAAGTTTCAGGAAATGCTCCGCCAATTCTACCTATAGGTTCTCAAACTCTGCGCCTATCTTTAAGGCTCCTCAGTTTACAACTTTTCGGGCGTTGTGATTGAGGTAGCGGCCATACGTCCTACAACCCTTTTTTTTACGCGCAATGATGCTCAATTACTAAGCCTTCGCTGCGCAAGCGAAGGTTCCCCTTAATTTGTTCGCGCTAGGGCCGAAAGTTCATTTCCCAATTCCAAATTAAATAGCCGAAAGGATTACCCTCTGGATTTTGTTTTCACACTCCTCTCTCTCCACCTCAGCAGGAATTTTTCCATGGAAGGGACTTCCAAAGGTATGATTTTCCCCTGTTTTCATCCTCCCTCCAGTGTAACTCAGATTTAGCATTCCCTCCCCCTATTTGAGTCACTTTCAAGGTTTTGGTATATATATTTCCTCCTAATCCTGTTTTGTCTCTTATACACTCCGTTCTGCCGGAAGCTCCTTGCGCGGCGCCATCTCTAATTTAGGAATTGAGTTCTTTCAACCGAAACTGGCTTTACCTGTTCGGAAACGGCCCTTTGCCGAGGCCCTTTTGCCAGGTCCCTACATGCTTGCCCCCCCTCTCTCATGTACGAATTTCGTCTGCTTTTCCTTTCGCTGCGTTTTTAGGACAGCTTTTATCAGACTATGCGCTCAACGGAAGTTGCGCCCCCGAGGGAGCTTTTCTGCGCCCTAACTTTTCTCGAATTTTTTTCGGTTTCTTTTTTTTTCAGATGATCTCGAACATTTTCTCATCAAACACTGCCCTCCCAAACTTTACCATTTTACCTGAGGGATTGAGACTCGTCCCTTTTAGAACCGATACTGTCTGAATTAGACTGTCCCTCTGGCGACGCCTTATGCAGACGCTTTCAGTCTTGAATTCCTTAACGTCAGGAAATTCTTTCGAAGTCTCCTCAGTTTCGCTCGAGATATTGTTTCCTGTTAACAGGTTCTCCAACAATTTTCCAGCCTGGGTTCGTTCCATTCTTTTTCTTCTTCGACACCGGTTGTTCGGATCAACACCGTAGGAGGTCACAAGGTCTTAACCAAGGACCTTTTCCCCCGTTCCCTCTCCCCCCCCCAAATTGTGGAGTGTAGGTAGAGTGTTCTGTTTATGCGAAGATACACGGTGCTTGGCTGAGTGATCCTGCTGAGGTCTGTTTGTAGTGATGAGTTTCCGGCACAGCGTTCTATTTTCTCCATATATTCCAATTCTGGATCCACTGTTTGGCCATGGCCCATACCCCCCCTCCCGCGGAGTTCCTTCTGGGGTTTGGTCGACTCCTTTCGATGGCCTATATGGGGAAGCCTAACAATTATAGCTTATTTCATTACCTTCTCGTGTCTCTTTTTTTACTGTCCCGAGTGCCCTCCCACCTTTCCACCACTTTAGGGATTTCTCCCTCTTCCGCGAACAGCGGCCTTTGTGGAGACTGGCTTTGGGCGCTACGAGCATCTGTCGTTCCCCCCGTTCTCCCTGTAAACTCCAAACTCCCCGCTTTGTTATGGCTTCCCTTCACCTTGTTGCTCTGTTTCTGTCGTTTTCCTTCTGATTCCCTCTTAAGTAGGATTGTCCATGTCTTATATTAGCTTGACCCCCCTCCCTTGTCCACCAGCCCGGTGGCGCCCCTAAGTTTTGACCATCCCACCCTGGTTTCCCGCGATCTTTACAAATGCTGAGCCACTTCTTCTCCCCCCTGTGTCTACCCCCCCGGGTTTTGTTGGTTTTTTTTCGAGCACAGCTCAACTCCTTGTCCGGCTTTCAAGCGCTGAGCTTCATGTCCTGCAGGAACCGGCCCCTTTTTGTCGCTTGTCTTTTTTCGCGCAAGTTGTTTATGAAGGACAAATCTTACAGGCTCTCGTAATGTTATCTGCAAGGCCATGAATTTAACGTAAGCTCTCTGACTCAACGGCTCTTTGCATGTTTTGAGTTGAAATCGCAGGCTTGGCTTTGTCTGCCGTGTATCTCTCCTTTTAAAAGAGTTTTCTTCCCCCCGCTAAGGTAACACCCGCGCTTTATCAGTTCTTGGTAAATTCGACACTTCCGTCCAACCGGCATTTTGACTTAGCTCCCACCAAACTTGGCTTATTAGGACCTTAATTCAGCTTCCCTCCCCCCCGTCCGCGTTTTATTTTTCTGTGATCCCTCATCTAGCCCCTCTCTACTTTTTTATTCATTTCTCCCTCCTTGCGAGCGATTTGCCCCTCCCCTTCTATTTGTTGGGCTGAACAGCATACCCCTTCTCTTCCTTAGATGGTTGGCCCCCTGCAGTAAATGCCGCCTCCTCCTCTTTTTCCTCTCCCTACTTGTGAGCTCCTCTTCTTCATTGAGCTCTACCCTTGAACAGAAAGTGACTCCCATAGACCTAGTTTCCTTCTGACTTCCCCCCCCCGACCTCCTTGCGGCACCTCAGTATCGCGTCCCCGTGACGCCTATTCTCACAAACGTTGTCCATGCTCGTTCCGAGCTTTTTTTTTGTTTTTTCCCCCCCCCTTAAGACCCTCACTTTTTTATTTTTTATTGCCGTAGTTGGCTGTGACCGCATTTGCGCCGCTCGGAAACCAATGTTTCGGCAGATTGTTGTCCCCCTGTTACCTCCCTTTCTCGTCCTTTTGACCTTCCTTTTGTACTACAACGTTTTCTGAAAGCGTAGCCTCTTTGCAGCCATCCGAAGGAAGTCCTCTTGGTTTTTTCAACTGCACAAACCCCAGCCATCCCCCTCCCCAGTTCGGTACTCGACTTTTTTACTCTTGTCAGTGAGTAGACCACTTCGTCACTCGTCCAACTGGTTTCCGCGGCGCACCCTGTAGCTATACCAAATCGATATTTACTCGCCCTCTCTGACTCTGCTGCTTGAACCTTGCCTCCCCATTCTTTTTATTTTTTTTTGAAGTTTATAAGAGCGGGTCCTCCCCATCGCTTGTTTCCTCCTGAAGTTTTTCAGATCAGCCTCTCCCTAGTTAATTGCCGCACTTTCGTGTCTCCGATGTCCCCTCCTTTTCCCTCTCCGTCCATGGCAGCCAGCTCTTCTCCTTCCTGACGACATTTTGCCCCCGCTGAAGCCCAGCTTTCCTGTTTATCGAGCCCCGTAAAGTTCCCCGCTGGCGCTTTGTTGATGTTAGGGAACCTTGTACTCCCTCCCTATCTTCCGCCCCCCTTGCTTGTTTGCCCCAACGACTTTTTCTCTTTAGATGAGAGCGAAATAAATCTCCCTTTTATAATTCATTTTTTTGTTTACCCTTGGTAGGCAAATCGGGACGTTGAGGCGCCACCCTGCAGAGCCCCTTTTTCTCTATCGAATTTTCCCCCCATTTTGCAGGTACTTGGTACGGACGTCCCTCTCCATCCCTTTTCGTCCCAACCACTAAGAGTACGTTATTTTAATCTACCTTGAGAGAGTCAGATTTATAGCGAGGTCTGAACGCTTTTTCGGCCATGCCTATACCAACGACCGTTCATCCCTTCCCCCCCCCCTCCCAGCGTCCCCTTTCTAGTCTCATCCTACCCCCTCGCCATTAGCCCCCCCAGCAATTCGCTCTGCAAATTACTTCTCCATCCTGCTGCTGAAGACTTGTTTTTAGATTTTTTACAGGTTCTCCTCATACGACCTTGAAGAAAGATTTACCTCTTGGTGTTAGGAGACCCCCCTTCCAGCGTCTCGCTGGATCTCCTTGACCGCCATTCAGCGGTATGACTAGCTGCACCCATTTCTCCGCACAATGTTTTTTATCGACGATGAGTAGCATTCGAACACTTCTCTTGTTTCTACCATGCTGCTCCGCAGTGCCCTCTCCTCCCCCGGTCCCCATGTATTTTTTTTTGTTGATTTCTGGCGAGAGCAGAGACCCCCTCCCTACAAAATTCCTCCCTTTAGTTCAATAGACGGTTTCCGGGCTGATCCCTCCTCCGGTTTCTATGCAGTCTTTCCTTACTCTTGAACACGGATTTTTGCTGCACATCGAAAGGAAAGCTACGCAAGGCGTCCTCTGGGCTTCGCTTTTTCCTATAGTACTCAGGGGGAAGAATTGCCCTTCCCCCGGATGGTACGCATTTCCCTCCCTTTTTTTTTCCCCGTTTTTACTCCAACTTTCCTAAAGTACCTAGGGAGAAGTGCGAAGTTAGCCGTCAGTACTCGAAGGAGTGTGATCCCTCTAGTATTTCCTCTTCCTTTTTTTTTTTTATGACTCTCCATTTGGCGAGTGCTTGATGCCTCCCGTTTGAGGCTCCCACTCTTTTATTTCGGCCTGCTTCTTACCCTGCAAACTTGTTGTTTAATGTTCCTGCCCCTGCAATTTGCCGTGACTTCTTCCCCGGCCTTCCAAGACCCTTTGTTTTTTTCCCCCCCCAGTCTATCACTGCTGTCAATGAGGAGCTGTCCTTGCAGTGGCTGGATTCAGTCTACCTTTTCGGGCCGATATCTAATCCACCTGATTGCTACCATCCCCTTTTTTTCTCCTCCTCGGCGTATCCCCTTAAACTTAGTTCCTTTTTAGGAGTCATTTGCTTTTTGTCGTGCTCCCATCCCACCCCACGGAAATTGGCCTTTTCTCTTGCAGAATGAGTTAATCCCGTGGCCGTAACCTACCTTTTAATTTCGCCGTGCATCTTCCGTCGGACTATTCTTTGTGAGGAAGCAGTTTCTGCTGATTAATGAAGGTCACCTTCTCTCCCCGCGAGTTTCGAAGATTTCTAGATTTTTTCCTTTTCGCCCTTCCGCACCAGACTTCACGATGTCCTTGAGGTGTCTGATTACTCGTTTTCTTCGAACATCACTAACACCTTCTTGCCCGGATGTCTGGTCCATGACCAAGTTGAACAGTTTGCCCGTTGTACGTCCCCCCCCTTTTCTTTTACGCTGGCTTGTCTTTGTTTTTTGATGCGAAGTTCTGTGTTCTGCTGGACCTTATTCCTTCTTTGATATTTTCCTGCAACCTCTTTCCCCTTCCCTATCGATAATCCCTTCGGCCTCGGATACCTTGACCTTTTTCAACTCCCATACGCTGAGTTTTCTGGTGTCTTTGAATCCAGAGATGTCCACATCTTTGCAGTGACGCCTTTTGGTCCATCCCTCCTTTTATCGATCTAGCACCGCTGAAAGTCTTCTTTGTGTCCGACCCCCCCCCCCCCCCTTTTTTTTTCGATTGCCGTACTTACACAATATGAGAAGCTCGTCTGGATGTCTCCGCTTCAGTAAGCTTCCCCGATTCCAGTGGTTTCTGCCTTCCGCTTGGTTTTTTCAGATAGCTTCTTTGCTCCCAGGTTTGAAAATACAAACAAATATCCCATGGGGACTTTTGTTCCCCTATTCACCTGGCGCTATTTTTCCCTCAGCTTTTTTAGATTGGCGCCTCACTCTCGGCTTATGTAGATCATTTACTTTTACCCCCCTCGTCAACCTATTTGTTTCAGCAGAAGGGCGGCTCCTCTGCCATTCCTTGCTAGAGAGTCCTTCCCCCCAACTTCGTAGCCCCCCCTCTTTCTGGACCCCCGTCCGTCTGACGCGTTTCTTTTGCCCGATCCTCTCACTCTATGGAAGAATTCCAGGTTTACGCGCTGCTTCTCTTCTCGGAAGTCGAATTTTTATTGTCTCTGCGCCCGTTTCGAATAAACTCGTCCTGAGCCGAATTGCGACGCCTTTTCCGCCTTTCCCCTCCCTCTTTACATCTATGACAGTCAATGCGAAAGTGTGCATTTGGGCAGTTGAACCTCTTGCCGGGCTTTCGTTTGTTTTTTCAATTTCGTCCGCGTCGGAAAAAATTGGTTTGCCCCTTTCCCCCCCAACTATAGGTCCCAAACTCTTCTCAAATTTTTTCGTTCGGAATCGATCCAAGATTCCCGCCCAACCGTCTTTCCTCTCCTTCCCCTCCCAACTTTCTGTCCGAGGCTAGGACATTTATTTTCCCCCTTCTTTCTGGCTGTGAAGAACCCCAGTTCATTAGGAAGCCGACCGATTTTTAGTCCTTATTTCTTAGATTTTTGATCTCTTAAGTCAACCCTTTCCTGTGGTCCGGTCCCCCACTTCAACATCGGTATTCCCATTTCGGATGGTAGGTTGATATACAATCGACACATCCTTCTCTCTTAATAATACTGTCGAGAGTCTACTCAGGAATTTATAGCTACCCCTTGTTTTCTGAACTCTTTCTACCCCTAGTTGTTATGGTGCCCCACCTTCCGGAGTTCTGTCAAATCTCTTCACCTCTCCCCCCTTCTTCGCTAAGTATAAAAAAGCTATGTTAGCATGCTGTTTGCTCAAATGCCACCCTCACGCTTTGAACCGTGTGGAATTTCCGTCGTCTCATTTCCCGCCCAGCGCGTAGGTCCCACCCCTTTCCCTTTTGTTACGGTTTTTGTAGCAGGGCTTTGTACTCTTTCCCCCCCTTTAACGCCAATTCTAGAGCCGTTGTACCTATGAAGTTTGCAAACCCACCTTTTAATGATGCGCCCCCTTCTGTGGCAGCAGCACTTAACGAAGTTCTCTTTTCTTTACCAGCCTCTTCTCTCATAGTCTTTTTTACGCGTTTCCTCTGCTTAGAAAATTCGGCATCCTGGTACCTCTTGTTTTTCCGCGCGACCCCTGCTCCTCCTCCAACCTAAGATCTGAATAATTTTCATCTCTTCTATGAAGAGGCGGCTTTTTCCACTGCCTTCCCTTTCTCCTCTTCCGGCTTGTTCCCCTTGTTTCAAACCTTTAAGTGGCTTCAAGACGCGGGTATAAATCTCTTTTCCATCGTTGTATGATAGCCTCCTCCTAGATTTTTCATTCTCCTCATTAGGGGCGAACCCCCCTTTCCTTGATTTTTCCCCCCTTCAATCCTCCCCTTCAGACATCTTCTGCTTCTATCTGCATTTTGACAGGCATCTCCTGTTGATCTGAAATCCCTCCCTTACCGATGGCAGAATTTGTTTCTTTTCTCTACCAGGTCCCCATCCTCTCGTCCTCACAACAGAGGAAGTACTGACCACAACGGTCTTTTGTTCCGTCTTTCTTGGTTCCACATAGAGAAAGCGTCTTTCCCCTTGGTTCCCTTTCGTGGCCGCCCTCTCTCCCCCAGTTTTATCCGTTTGAGATATCCCCGCAGGTACGGATTTAATCGTTTCGGATTAGTAGGGAACTCCCCACAGAAGCCCATCTCCCGTCGGTCTCGATTTTCACCGTGTCCCTTAGAGATGGTGTGGTCCCGATATCGGATTCTTAAAACCCGCTTGAGGACAACACCCGCACTTTTTCCTCACACAAGCCGGTGCTATCCGTGCCGCAGCCGCCCCTTTGTCTTTCTGCAATCACCCTTCAAACCCGGACAAGTTACAGCACATGTTTCTCGTGAACATGTCCCTTTCTTATGTACATCTCCCTCCCGACGTTTGAGATTCGCTCCCCACGTTTTTCAAGCCTCCTTGCAGAAAAGTTTTTTTCAATAGGGTGAGATCGTCTCGTCCAGGGCACCCTCGATTTCTCTTTTTTCCTCGCGACCTTCCGCCGACCATTTCGAGGTGAATTCATTCAGTCTGACAACCTCTGCCGCATTAGCTTGTTCTGACGATTCTTCTAAATAGCAACTTATGGGTTTCAAACTGCTGCTTTTACACAGTAGTGCTGCTCATCATTTTCACACTGTAGTGGGAGGTTGATTGAATTTTTCGGAGGCTATAGCCCCAATCTCGCCTCCTCACACACTGAACTTCCTTCTGAATCGACTCAGTGGCCTGGCCGCCTATGTGACCTTTCTCTCATCCCTATCGGGGTTTTTTTGGCGGTGGACCCCCCCGAAACGGTAGTCCCCGCGCCCAGCCGCACTCCCCTTTCTTACCATGTGCTTCAGTTGCCCTCTCTTTCTTACGCAGTTGGCGGACAATTCATGGAATTTCCCTTCACCAGTAACGCCATTTGTCTTTCACTCAAGCACAACTTTTCCCTTCTTGCGCTTGGCGCCCGCTCCTCCGGTTTTAGAGTTCCTTCTACGGATTTGATCTTACTTTTCCTCATATACGTTTGTTGTGATCTTCTCCCAAAGCGGGGCGTCTTACTTACTTCTTACCTGCGGCCCGTACTTCCTCGATCCTTCCTTTTTTCTGCCTTGATTTCGACCCCCCATTTGTTGTTTTACACTTGTCGGCGGCCATCCGGCATGCTGCCCCTTCGCTCTACGATTTTTCCCCCCCCCTTTCCCCAATAGTCCCAACCCTGAGGTAGCTTTTGTTTCATCTTGACTTTCCTTCCCCTGGGTCAAGCTAAAGTTTCCTGCCTCCTCTCCCCCCTCCCCGATTTTCCTGAAACGTAGGTCTTTCTCCACCCGCCCGCCCCCCTGCCTGTTCCTTCCTCAATAGAGCTTGTGGAGTCCGGCCCTTTTTTATGTCGCGCACTCCCTCAACTTCTGCCCCCCCCCTCCCTTTTCTTCATTTTGCTTGCACGAATGGCTTCCAGGTAGATCGATGGCGAATTTCTCCTTACATCGTCCCGGCAGACGATTTGCAAATTTTTCCTCTTATGTCGTCCTTTGGTTCGTTCTCCTCTCTCCCTGCGCGGCTGCCGATTTTAATGGGGCGCTCTTCTACTAATACTGGTCGGCAAGGGCGTCGTCCCGACCGGGGATCCGATCTACCACGTCGGCCGGAACTCGTTTCTTGGGAAAAGGACAGGCTTGCTTGCCGCAATGTTTTTCTTTTTTTTTCCCCCCCGATGGTGAGTTAGCTCCTCTTTTTTTTTGGGCTTTCAGATTCCGGCCCCCGTTTTCTGGATACTTCCTTTTTGTCGGCAAATCCTTTCATGCGCTCCTCTAATCCCCTCGAGCCAAAGTGGGACACCCCTGTTGATGTGAATTACAGTTCCTCTTGAGGTTTCTGGTACTGCCGGACTATGTCTTGCGCTTTCCCCTACTGAGGCAAAATCCTCCCTTTTATCCGTTTTTTGACCTGCGCCGGTTCTTTTTTCGCCCCCTTTTTCCCTATTTAAGCCCTTGTACACCAATTTCTAGTCCTGCGTGTTTTTTCGCTTCACGCATAAAGCTTCCCCCCCCGATCCGTTGTGGCGACTCCTCTTTTTGCGTTCCAGATATTTTGCTTGATTTGACCCCCCCCCCCACAATCCCCCCCTGGGGGACGCTTTTAGATAACTTTTATGCAGCGTTTGTCCTGCTTCCCTCGAAGAGCTGCGGCAGTCACTGATTTTTTGCCCCCATCTTCCCCTGCCTTGGAGCCTCTCCCCCAATCTTTTTTTCTCTTTTCCCCACCTGTTCCAACAGATTTATGAACTCTGGCCTGACGGCGCGGCCCGATTATCCGCGAATAATCTTGTCCATCCCTCTCGTGCTTCCGCTCTCTGTCCTTCCCCCTAAAATCTCGATTTCCTTGCGCCGTTGCGCGCACCATTCGATTCTCTTCCTTTATGTGACCCAGGGCGAACTCTTCACTTTAATCTATTCCGCCCAACGGCGCATCGTCATTTTTCATTTCACCCGAGACGCTATGTAGGGATGGTTCCGACCTCCCTCTTTTTGCAACCGTTTGCTGAGGATACAGATATCAACTTGTTTCTTTGTTTCGGTCCATGTCACTATGCCGCCAACGTGAAATGTTGCCTTATTCTTCAGTCCAAAATGAGGGGGTCTTTCCGGAAGATTTTTTCTTCACCATGTGAGGGATTGGCATTTCCTCCAAGTCCAGATAGAACGTTTTTTGTCTTTAGTAGAGGTTCTCTTGATCTATTTGAGGAAAGCTTTCATCTTTGTTTCCTTCCCCCATCGACCCTCAGGTATAGATTGATAAGGTTCTTTCATGAGAGCTAATGACGTCTTATCTTTTCATCCAATAAGTTTTTGCCCTTCTCTCTTTTCATTATCTCTACTACCCCAGCCCCTTTCGCATCGATACAAGTGTATGTTTTATTGAATGCACAAGATAAGGCGTGCGTCCCACCCCCATAGTTACTCCTTCCCAGACCGAATAATACACAACCGTCTATCGTTTCCGTATCTTTTGGATTCCCATTCCAATTTTACAGGAGCGTGAAGTTTTTTAGTTTCTACTCGGCCCGACCCTTTTTGTTTCTTTCCACCCTTCTTTTGGTAGGAGATTTTCCCCCCGTCTTCCTTTCCCCCCTCCAACGTGGATAGAGAGTCCCCTTGGGTTGCCACTCCAACCTTCCTCTTGCGCCGGTCCTCGCGTTCTCCCTGGACATCACGCCTCCACCCATCTAAGGCGCCCGTTTTTTTTTTCACAATGCCCCCTTGCCCCTAGAAGTTGCGTTTTCAAGATCGTGTTGTTTTTTCGCACTTCCCAATTCCTGACCCTTGTCGAAACCGGCATGCCGATGGTAGATTCTGGGTCCGCACCGTCTCTTTTCTTTCCCCCCCAATCGCCAGATTTTCGAATCCTCTCCTGAGATGCGAGTTCGGCAAGACTTGACTTCCATATTTTTCTTAGATTCTGTGGCCGCGCCTTTCAGTACTTTTTCCTTTTCCCCTAGATGCATTTGTTCGTCTCTTGACTCCCGACTACCGCTTGATTTTTCGTGCCCCTCTTTTTCCCTTCGGGGGTCCAGCCGTCCAATATCTCCACGCTCTTTGGGTCAAACCATTCCAGGGAAACCTATCTCTTGACTCGAGCCCGATAAAGTCCCCCTAGGCGAGTTTTTTTATGTTCGCGACCCTTTTGGAATCCATCCCTCTATAGTATGACACACTGCGGACTTCGCCACAAGCTTTAACGTTTCGTTTTGCGTGAAGCGCGCCCCAGCTGCCAGCGTCTCTCATGAGTCCCAAGTGCGGAATTCGGTACGTATCTCCACAAGATTCTAAGACCGTCCTTCTCTCGAATTTTTCTTTCTAGTCGGCACGACGCGGTCGGACAGCAACCTCCCGGAAACCTACCTCTCGATGTTGTAGTTCACCCTTGATTCCCTGCGATTCCTCTTCTTAGACATGAAGGACGCCGTTGCCCCGGCCACCCCCTCCTTCTCACCCTTCATAGGACCCCCTCATCAGCCTTAATCATCCCTAGAACGCAATCTCCCCCGTCCATTTCCGGAAGTCCTCCCATTGTCTTTTTTCCTTCCCAGCAATTGACTTGAGTCTTCCCTCGAGCCCCCCGGTGTCACTAGCGCAACATGAACTGAGACGGCTACTCCCAGGACCAAAATCGATCTCATTTCTGTTTTTCTTGGACGCCCCTTCCCGCCCAGAATATCGTCACAATTCTTTCCCTTAAACTGTTAGTCGCCTGATCAGTTTTTCGACTTCCACCTTCTCTTGGTTCCAACTGGTTACTTTGCCTTCTCCCCGCTCTCTGGTAACACATCTTTGGAGTTCGGTGATGTATGCTCTGCTTTTTTTCCCGCCTACCCCATTTATCTCCCTTTTTCAGGACCTCTTCGGTGGCTCATATGATTGCCTCGCATCGTTTTCCCCTTTCATATCGTGAGAAAAGGTTTAGTTTCCCCCTTGCCCATGACCTAAAGTTCCATGCGGCTTTCCCATCCGATCTCGCAAGGGCGTTTACCCCCCATGGCCGTGCCGACCCCCACTGTCACGCCACTTGGCGGTTTCATCTCAAGTTGCCTGAACATTCCTCTTGAGGTAACGCCTCTCTTTTCACTTCCATAGCCGGATTGG
>Ga0179593_1461528_pt1 | contig 14963 bp, 18 predicted proteins | sample CZODoug2_1_08_16_FD_185931 | JGI IMG/M metagenome (GOLD analysis project Ga0179593, IMG submission 185931) | Vadose zone soil fungal communities from Angelo Coast Range Reserve, California, USA - CZODoug2_1_08_16fungal (PacBio error correction) | ecosystem: Environmental > Terrestrial > Soil >... | reverse complement strand
ACAACTCCCCCAATTCTGGGTCGAGGTCTTACTCTTTTCCCTTTTGTGTCCCTCTTTTCTCCTTGTGTCCTTTTTTGCCGACTTTTTTGGCCTACTGCCGCAACCCTCAGTTTTTTCTCGACACGACCCAGCAGATTTTTCTCCCTCGTTTCGTATCCTGGCAAGAGGTTTTCCCCTTTTCCTTCCACTCCCTGACAAAGACTTCCATTAGGTTGATCAGCCTACTTCCATCATTGCCCGTTGGGACTCACTCCTCCCATGAGATATGTTTCCCTCTCAAATCCGAGAACATACCCTCCTTTAAGCGTTCCCCTTCTTGCATGCTCCAACTTTTCTCACGACACCCGCGTGACTTGTTAACGCGATTCTGGTTTCTCCTTGAAGATCCCCTCCTTGTTTTCCGGTACGGCAGCCTAGTTCCACTCCGGTCGTCCCTCGTCTCTCTCTTTTCCTCCAAGCGTTTTTTAATCTCCATAAGCAAGCTGCATTGCGGTCATTTCCCGCGATCGATGCGCTTCTATAAAAGTCTCATTCGACCCCTTCTGTTTTTCAGGACTCCTTTGCATGTCAGATTCTTTCTGTTTACCTTTGTCTTCCCATGAACGACCTGAAAGCGGTCCTCCCGTCCCTCCCCTTTCTTTGAGAATGCCGTCTTTACTCTTTGGGTGGGAGCAGTATCGCTTTACGCGGAAGCTCCTCTCCACGCTTCTTCCCCCATCCTTCTTCAAGTCATTTAGATTTCTTCCCCCCTGCAAGTCTTTCTTTTTGAGGCTTTGAAGCTCCCTTTCCCCGGCACTCGATACCCAATGATCTTTTCGAGGGGTACTCGACCTTGCCTTTTTCAGTCGTTTTTTCTCCCTCGCACCCTCCCCGGAGAGTCGAGTTCCCACTCGAGCTCAAGCCCCCGATTTCTTTCAGGATTCCGCTTTCCTTCCCTCTCATCGCCCCATGGTTCGAAGACGCTGTGCCGATGGTCCGATTTCTAACACACAGCCTGGTATCCGGAGAGGAGGCCGTCACCTCCCCCCCTTCCGAGTTCCCTCCTGCGGTCTGAACAGCGCATTTCTGGAGCAGGTCTTTTCCCCCCAAGGCGAGTTGTAATGCTCTTTCCCTCTTATTCATATTCGGGCCCGTTACCGGCTGACTTTTCTTTTTCCCTTATCGAGTCCCGAGGCTTTCTCCCCCTTTTTCCGCGACAACCCCACTTGTTTCAATCTGTCTGCAGGCCTAAATCTGTTTGACGAGGAAAGCGTTCTTCCCCCCCTCTTCCAGTCCTCTATGTCCTTTCGGAGACATTCCATTACCCGTTAACTGAGACGCTGTTCGTCCTGCTTTCCCCTTTTCTATGGTAACGGCCCCGGCTATGGTTTCCCGCTTTTCAGGGCGACCCCTCCCCCCCTCTCCCCCTCTGTCCTCCTCTGGAATATGGCTCCTTTTTTCTTCCTGACCTCCTCCTCATCCCATCCGGAGTATTTCCTCTGGTCGCGGCTGCGCGAATCCGCCTCTTCCACCAGGCACGGTTGCAGCTACCCTTCCCCTTTTTCTTCTACCTGAACAGCCCCTCAGTCAGACTCTCGCAGTTGTTCCTTCCCTTTACCTCTTTGCGTCCTTTCCACTCCGAAGGCCCCGGTGTCTCGGGATTCTTTTTCTACTACCCCGTGTCCCCCTTCCTCCCTAAAGATTGATTTTTTGGGACAAGTCCCTCTCTCAACTGTCCATCGTGTGGGGCTACTCGTAATAGTTCTTCTGCACGATCTTATCTGGAGATTTTTCTTTCCCTTTGAAAACCCTCCCGAAGTTCCGATGCCGGCTTTTCCTTGCCCGAGGATTGCGCCTTATGTCCTGACAAACCTTGCTCGTCTATCCTGCGCAGAAAGGGTTAGGCCTCCGACTTTTCCCCCTTCTCGGTTCGGTGTATTGGGCTATATGGGCTTCCCTTCCCTGTGCGCAAATGGAAACTCTTGCCTTCCACCGACTCCTTTGACTGCCCTTAATGCTTCCTCCTCTCACCTCGATTTCAGACACCATAGATCTCATCGTCCCCGCGTGCTTTTGGCCCCTCAAGTTAACTGCACGTCTTCTCTTCCACGGGCCAAAGAAGGATGAAGGATCTTTTTCTTTCACGAATTCTTCTTACTGGCTATTATTATTAAGCCTGCCATGTTTCGGGTCCTAGACACCATCTCTTGTAAATGTGTCCGCGGCAATTCTCCACTTAGTCCCGCCCTCTTTATTTTTCAGTGTAGCCGCGTCCCCGGCTTCCTCTCCTTTTCTTTGATTCGTTTTACCTCGCGTCGCCCCCCCCCCCCTTTCGCTTATTCCTTGTTTCAGCCATTGTTTTAGCCGTGAGATCTCTTTCTTCCTCCGAGACGAAATTTGACAATCGGCCCATCGCTTCCCCTTCCTCGTCGGTCAACTCTCTACTAGATGAGTCGACTTCCAAGGCCCCGAGCCTCTCCCTATTTTCTGCCGATTCTCTTCATCTTTTTGGTTGAGAGCTAGCTCTCTCCTCCTTGCTCGTTCCTCGTTCCTGGTCTCGCTCTTTTCTTTTCGGCTTTTCATGTATCGTTGAAGTTAAGGCGTCCCCTTGTAGTTTCTACTCCCCTCACTGACACTCTTATTCCCCACCTGTCGCCCCCCCCCCTTTCAAACTTCACCCCCTCTTCGCAGGTACTTAGCCGGCGCAGCTCTCTTTTCCAGATCCCCGGGAGGCAGAGCTCAACTTCCACTCTTGAAACCTTAAATATAGCCTTCCCTTCATGATTTCTTTTTAACTCGTCTTTCCCGAATATCGGGTTGGGTGCTCCTCATGAACCTGGAGGAGAGTTCCGAGTCGAAATATAGCCCCCTCCTCCTTCCTCCTTTCTGTGGCAGTCTTTTTCCCCCCCGTGTCATTTCTTTTCCCCCCCCCGCCCGTGCGATTTCTCATTCTTCCTGTCGACAATGTGTTCTCCTGATTTCCCCAGCCCAGGGGGGATGCCTCTGGTGCAGGCTTTCAATGTTTTCCCAAGTTCCTCACACTCCGAAAATATCCCGTTTGACCGCCCTTGCAATCATTTTAGGCCGTCCCTTTGAGATTATAGAACACTTTCAGGCTCTTTCTTTTCCGGCCTGATTTAGTCTCCTTATATAGCTCACTGTTTGATTTATTTTTAGCGCAACCCATCAGCAACCTCTTTGACCCTTGAACCTTTATTCCTTCTCGCCGCATAACGAGATGTCCCAACCCAAGACAAGATTTGTCTCACGCCTCCAGGTCTGCTCCTTCCTTCCCGAACGTTAAATGGAATGACGGGACTTGGCTTCGTAGATTTTCCACTCCCCACTTCCAGATGATTTCAAGCGGTTGATTTACCTTATGTTTACGCTTAGCCCTCCCTTTTCTACCCCTTTTTTTTTTGTGCTAACGCCGGCTCTTCTCCCGATGACCGAGTCACACTGAATCTTTCTTCTGTCCCATTGCGAATTTTTTTTTTTTGCAATTCGCCATATTCTCTCTTTACATGGGGCTCGGGATGGTTTTTTCTCCCCCCTGCTCCTCTATATCCTTTTCCTTTTGCCGGAAGCGCCCCGTGACCCCCGACCTCAGGCGAAGGAACTTTCCCCCCCCAGGATTTTGCTCCCAATTCATTTTCGCCGCGCTTCCTCCTTTCTCCCCTGTGACGGGCGCATTTCCTTTTCGCGTCCACAAGATGCCTTCTCATGGCCGAGGCCCCCTGCATGATTTCTTTAACACTTTGTTCCTCCTTGAGACACAAAGCCCTCGGACCTTCTTCGCGTACGGACGAGAGTTTCCGGCGCAGCCTTTACTTGTTCCCGCGTAAATATTGACCATCCTTCCCCTCCTGGACCTCGATCGCTTACTGCCGTTTTTTTTCCCAGCCTTCGAAATGGCGGATGCTCCGCGGTCCTTTTTCCTTGCGTATGCCCGGTTGCCCCTCTACTGACGCAGTTCCTTCTGTCTTTGCCTCCCCGGCCCTCTTCTAAAGCAGATTTGCTCTAGTCAACTCTTTGTGTAGCTTGGCGCATGACCCCTTTCCACGAGATCGCCGAACCTTTTGCCTGTTCCCTTAATTAGTGATACCTCCCCTTCATGTCTTTTCCGTGCGACTTCTCCCCTCTTTGGCAGGAGCAGTGACTTCCCGGCCCGCTCTTCCCAGACCCAGCGATGATGCAGGCTGGAATGTGAGTCGCTCCCCTTCTCCTTTCTGCCAAGTCGTTTTACCTTCGCAGTTTCTTGGCAGACGCGTCGTCGTCTTCTTTTCAAAAGCCCCAGGTCCTTTTTTCCTTATTTTTCCTTCATTGTGCTTTCGTCAGTTCCCCGGTCGTTGTCTCCACCCTGGATCTTGGATGGAAGTTGCCCTATCTCTTACATCTCGAAGGACTCTTTTTCCTGAATGGCGCCTTTTTTTTTACTTCCCCCCCTACGAGTTTTTCCCGATCTTGGCAACTGACGGAATACTTTTTTTATGAGATTCTTTTCCTTCTCCGTGTATAGCTGTTCCCCCCCTAGCACTGGACCAGTAACCTTTCTCCGCCTCCATTCCCTGTGGGGCGCGCGATAGCAATGACCCTTTAGCCTCTCTTTCGCATCCCATTGTTGTATGAGGGTGCGGGTTCCCGAAAAGTTTTTATCCTGGCCCCACCCTCCCGACGGGCATCTTTTCCTGATTGTGCACTGCTATGCTGGGCTTAGGTTTAGTCCCACTCGGTGACATTCTTTTGCAGGATTTAAACTGATATTACAACGTTCTTTTCCCTTCCTATGTCCCTTCCTGAGACGTTTTCTTTCTTGCCCTGCGCCAAACCTCGCTCTTCAGCCCTTTTTTTTATACTCAGCCATTCTGATTAGGTGCGGAAGCTAGGCAAACCAGTTGCTCCCCTTTATAGTCCCACACAAAGGCCGCCCTCCAGGATCATACTGACCTCCTGCGACCCAGGCTGTTTCTGCAAGGTTCTCTTTCTCTAATCCTACGTTTTGGTTTTTTGTTGATGTCCCCCCCGTATCCTTCCCAACTGGTGGCTTCGGTTCATTTCCTGCGTCGTTTGCTCGCGTCTCCTTTTTGCTCGAGCTTCGTGAGGCCGCTTTCCAAAGTTTTTGCCGCTTCTGCTCCCCAGCTTTTATACCCCCCTTCCGACCCAAATTTGGAGACAGATCCGCGGTTTCTCCTAGGGCCAGACCCATTGGAAGTTTCCACCTTAAATCGGCCTGTTACGATTGCCTTCCGGTGAATCCGGCCCGTCTCTGACGAAATTGTTTTTCCCCCCCGTTGGTTCTCACTCCCCTCTATGAATTCATAATCCCTTACGTTACCCACCCTCCTTCAGCGCTCGCTTGTTTTTTCGATCCCCCCTTTCCCCGCACCTTGCCCACCACATTGATTCCCGCGAGTTAGCTTCTCAATGGTGCGGGATTTTAATCGCTCTCCCCCCATTGAAGGCGTTTTCCCCGTCGCTTCAGGTTTGGCACCTCTTGGTTTGCCCGACAGCGTCCGATTTCGTCACACGTAGAAAGCTTCCGTCCTTATTCTTCATTCCCCTTCGGCGGTGGTCGCCACCCGCGAGGCGGACCTTTCACCCTTTTTCTTGCGCCCAGTTCGTTCCCCTTCCAATCTTTTCTTTCATTGTCCTTCGGTCCGGACCTGTGCGCCTCAAAGTTTCGGACAACGCGTCTGTTCCCGACCCCCCAATTATGAGAACGTACGCAATGTGCGGCACTTTTTAGTTTTCTTCCTCTGTCCCTTTATCTCCTTGCCGCGGCGGCAAACTTTTTTGCCGAATCTCCGGCCTCCTGCGCGCTTTTTCTTTCGTGCGACTTTTGATTTTTAAGATCGGCCCCCTCCGTCCCTTGTGACATTATTTGGCTTTCTCTTTTCTTCTCCTGTGCCGGATTTTCCGTCATACGTCCTTTTTTTTCGGCTTCTCTCCAATCCAAGACAACCGTTCGATCCGCCGAGTTCGCCCCTTCCTGTTCCCTCCCCTTTTACTGCGCGCTCCTCAGGCGCCAATCTTCATCGAAATTGTCAGCTCTCGATTCCTGCGGTAGGTCTTCTCTTCATGAGAAACTAGTTCCCTGCACCCCTTGCCGGCTTACCTGAAGCAGAAAATCCCGGCGTCAATACAAACCCCTCCTCAACTCGTCTCAGCCTCCTTTCTGTCCCAGCATTTTCCCTCGGATGGGCCTCTTTTGTCAATCTCCTGGTGTCGTTAACCTTCTTCCTTTTCTCTCGCTTAAGTACGCTCATCGGTTCGCGATTCCCTGTTCCTCGTCATCTCCCCCCCTGTTGCAAAAAATTTTGCATGCTTGGCGGCCGAAGGCCCCAGACGGCAATCTTTTGACGCAGTGATCCTTGGAAATTGTTTACAGCGGGCTTGAAGATCTTCTAATCTTTCCCCCCCTCCTTGGTCTTTCGTGCGACTGCGGTCACTGAGCGTTCAAAGGGAGTTTTCTTCTTCCTCGTCGCGTTTGGCGCAACTATTTCCTGCAGCGCGGGACTCCAATTTCCGCAAACCGCCGCCCCTGAGAGGAGACTTTGCTGTTCTGGCTCGCGAGCACCTTTTTGCGCGACCAGGAACGGTCATCCGGTCTTGAAGCGCAGTAATTGCACGCATGATGGAAATACGACGTAACGCTTTCCCGCCGCAAGCCCGAAGTCCTTTTCCTCCGGCTTCCTGGACAGACGCCCCTTCTTTTTCCGCTTGATGGGTTTTTTCAATGCTTCAGTGAAAGCGCCTCGGCGCTCGCGGGCGCTCTGGATTGTCTTTTCTTCTGCGCTGGACGTGGACCTTCATCAATCCCCCTGATTCAGTCCTTCCAGTCTGCCCTCTCCCCGATCATCCTCCTTTCGTCCCTGACAGTTTAAGCTGCAAATGGAGATTCGCCGTTTGCCCGAGATTTGTTTTATTATTGCGCTATGACCCTTTTTTTCTGCCCTTCCTTCCTTCCTTCGACCCCTATGTTCGTTCTTTCCTGCCATCATTGCTCGCCCCGCCCCCCGAGATTTTCCTCCAATATCCTGTAGGCGTGTGTCCGTTGGTCCCACTTTCCCGTATCTCCAGTCACTTTCCCTGATCCGGCGTTTCTTCAACGCTGGCTGCGCCTGCATCCCCGCCCTCCCCCCTTCGTGACTCTTTTTACAACCGTCTTCCCTCCCTGTTTCTCGCTTTCCCCCCCCGTCTTCAACGTCTTTTATTTCCGTCTTCCTCCCTTCCCCCGCCCGCCTCTTCCGCTTTCCCTCCCTTTGCTCTTTCCGCCTTGCTAGGCTCAATCCTTCGCCGTTCTATCTTCTTGAATTTTTCTTGTTTCTCAGTGTTTGTTCAATCCTTTTGCTGCCCGACAAGGACCGTCTTTTTTCCCATCGCCCGGCCACAGCCGCGCCCTGGTTCAAGACATCTAAATTTTTTTTCCATTGAGACATATTTCGTCCCCCTGATGCCCATCACAAGGAACGCTCCCTTGCATTCTTTTTTATCTCATTCTTTTATTTTCTCGAGCTGCGATAATTCAGATGCTCGGCGCTTTTTGGGATCCTCCCCCCCCCCTTGTTTTCTTGCTAGTCTTTTCGACGGCGTGTTCCGGCGATGGGATTCTGTAACCTTGTCGTATCGCCTCTCACGCGTCCTTCCTTTCTCACCAACCTTTTTTCCCCCGGACAATCCAGGAACGGCTCCGGATTGAGAGGCCCAGCTTTGCAAAAGGTAACCCGCAGGTTTTATTTTTTTGCCTTATTGGTTAGGACGACAGGCAACTACTCCCTGTCGCCGCCTCATCATTGGACATCTCCCCCTTTCCGTATAATCTGGGTTTTTCCCCCCAGGCAATTTTTTCCGGTGATGACGTGAGCTTTTCAGGTGTTGACGGCCAATTTGCCACAGAAATCCTGCATTCCGTCCCTTTTCCAGTGAATCTCTCTTTCAGTGACATTCTGCACATCAGTGACTCCTCTCATCCGCGGATATTTGATATTTCGGAGTTAATCATTTTTACTAGTAAGCACTCTCCCAGCTTGTTTTTTCTGGAAGGTCGTCTTTTTCCCCGCACATTTCCTAGCCTAGAGCCAGCCCCGCCCATTGGGTAGGTCTGGCTTAGCCCTCGCCTTTTTCAGGGACTTTCCTACTGCGTATTTCTGTGACAGCACGTCAGGCTCTGTCTCCCAACATGCTTTGAGTTCCGCTTTGTCTTCCTTCTTCCATATTCGAGCATTTCTTACAATCCGCTTCCGGTTGCGCATTTTTCCTCCTGACGCTCGTTCTCTTCGTTGTCCTCCCCGCCACCCCCTTTGAGAACGCCCCCGACACGGGTTCCTCGATAATGACGGAAAGTAGGTGCCTTCTTCTGCCGTCTTTTCCTTACCTGATTACTCCCCAACGCGGCATGGCCGATTTAACTCTTTATGACCTTCCTTGTTTCGTAGGATGACCTTTCCCCCCTTTTTACAGTTGCTGGTGGCCGCTTTCACTTCCTCTTTTATCCGCTAAAAATCGATCAGTTCGGCCCCCACTTGCTGCTTTTGGCCCAGTATTCCAGCCGCTGATGACCTCTGGTACTTTTGTATGGTTCGACCCGCGCGCTTACATCGACGTTTCCCGGCCCTGCCCGTGATCAACGTAGCACGCTGCCCAAGGAGGGGCGGTCGAAACACTTCGTCATTGCCAGAGGCTTCCCCCTACATCGTGATTCTTTCTTTTCGACTCCTTTTTCCTTTTCGTCCCCCAACGTTATTTTTTTTTTTTTTCCGCCCCAGCGCCACAGTGGCTGTCACAATTTGTGCGAGTTCTTCTTCCCCCCCTCTTCGCTGACATCTTAACAAATCGACTTTAATGCAGGCGCGGTCAATCCCCCATCTTGTCCCTTAGTTTACACTTTCCCCATCCTCCGCTCTGTCTCAGATTTTTTTTGTTTGTGGAAAAGAATTTGCGTGTTTGGGGATTCGCCGGCCCTTCTTCATGCCTGGTTTTCTACCCCTGAGCCAGTTTTACGCAATGTTGCGTTTCCTAATCCGCCGAAGACTGTCTTCGACGTGGCGATTCGGAGATTTCTCCTGCGCTCCTCTTCACGACTCCGGTTTTCTGAAACTCCCTGTTAGAATTACCGGAGTTTTTTTCGTTTCGAATTGATTACCCCTCCTAACGTTGGAACATCCCCCCCCTCCGGCACCGCGCAGCAAGTTCCGTTTCGGATCGAGTTTTGTCTGCCGAGCTCCCCCGATCACCGCGTTCGCGGCCGTTCCGCCCTCTCCTCCCTCAGTCTCCTTTCCCCGCGCGCCTTTTCGCTTCCTGCTAGGAATCTATCTGCTCCACCTTCCGTCTTATATAATTGGCTTGTTTGTGGGGCTTTTTTTATTCTTCTTCCTTTTACCTTTCTTCCGGCCCCCGATCTTCCCACATACCTTGAATTTATATCCACATTCCTTTGGCTTCATTCGCCCCTTGTGAACTTCTCCGACTCGCTGGGAACCTGACCTTTTTTATGAATCCCAGCACGGTGTCTCCTTTTCCCGTCCCTCGACCTTTTTAAAATTTGTTTGACACTTTCGAAGTTCATTTATACACATTGGTTGTCTCTCCGATACCTCCCCATGGAGCCCCCCCAAGCTCTCGTTTCTGTGGTGCGAGTCACTAACGTTCGTTCCTGGTCCCCAGCCCGCGTCCATTCTTTCTTTTCCCGTTTTATTCTCTTTCTCTGTTTCTTTTGTGTTTCCCATGACACTTGTCCAGAGTCTTGAGGCTGATCAAATCTGTACACTTTTTGGATTTGCCATGCTCCATGGTGCTCTTTGTCTGCCCCCTTCCGAAAACCGCTCTTCACTCTGCTAAGAATGTGGTTCCTATTCGTGTCTTATCTGGGATGCGGCCGTTCTCATCTGCTCCCCCGCGGAAGTCTGTCGGCGACCCCCCCCAGTGCGAATTCCCAGGCTCAGTTATACCTAAACCCCAAGGATTTGGCGTTTGAACTTAGTTGTATCTCTCTATTTTCTACGTTGTGTTTTTTTTTCTTTTTTTGCGTATAACCCTCCTTTCTCCCCCCCCACTTGGTCCCTCCCCCTTCCATTATTTCTTGTGCTCGATTTAGCTGTTGGTATTTTTTTTACTCCGCCCCTAACCAGTGTCCGATTCATTTCCGCCCCCCTCTTTCCCCCTCCCCCTCAGGACCTTTTGAGCAGATCCGATCCCCGGTTCCGAACAGGTCCGTTCTTCCCAGGCCTCGGCTCCCAGACAGTGTGGATCAGGCGACGCCCTGTGGTCAACGCTGCCTCCCGCTCACCTCAGAGCGAAATCACAACAAGCCGAATTTCGCAGCTGGGGTTCCTTCGATCACCACGCTCACTCACCTTCAGTAAACCTTTCGGATTTTGGGCTCACTTTCTCGCCTTCAACCAACGTGTTTGTAGGCGGAGACTTCTGTTAAAAGAGGTTTCGTACCCCGCGGCTCTCTTATCCTTCCACTTTATGCCGTTCTTCGGAACTAGGTTCATTCCCCCCGAGGAGTGCGGTCCCTTTCCTCCACCTTGCCCAGGTCGATCCCCTTGTCTCATTGCCCAACCAGTTCCCCGTCTCTTGGGAATTCATCGCCCTTCGATTTGTTGCAGATCGGTGGTTATTTTCCGATAAGTTTTCCCGGACCCCCTCTGCCCTCTTTCCAAGCCCTCCTTCAATTGAGCGATAGAGGCCAGGTTCGCCATCGCTTTCGCCGCAAGAATCCTCCGGGCACCAGAAAATCACTGTCTTCCGAATTTCCTGCTGTCCTCGCTGCTCTGAAGTACGGGATAGGGAACTTGCCAGGCACCAGTCCGAGCTTTCCTCCTTTGTCTTTGCCCCTTGCGTCTTTTTTTTCGCGAGTAACCTTAGGGGTCTCCTCTCGCCATCCATCAAGTTTAGAGAGTCCCCTACGTTCAAGTTTCTCCAAAGAAGATATCTTAGGCGTCCCGCGCAGTAAGTCACCCCACCATGCGTTCTACTACGCATTTACCCATTGGATTTACGCCATGGCAGATCGACTCAAAAGTTCTGACAATCGTTTCATGTTCCCCAGGTCGGCCTTGACAGCAATGTCGCCGCACCAAGGACTTGGGCCATGCCCAAACTCAAGAGCACAAGGTGTCCTTTCAAACCGAATCCGGCTTTCTATTCACTGAGCGTGTATGGTCAATATTTCCGTTTCAATCTTTCTTGACAGCGCCTGCCTTTAGTCGCCGGATTAGCGTTTCTGTCCGCCCCAAGGCTTTGTTCATCCGAATTTCAACTGGTGCACTCAAGTGAAGGGCTGGCCTGCAGCCATCCCTGAAGTTTGCCCCTCCCCCGGAAAAGAGTTCGGCCGCCCGTTGTTCCCACCGCTGGACCCTTGAAGTCGCGGAGACGAACTGTCCCCTTCTGTTTTGCCAGAACCCTCTTTCATCTTTTTTCTCTTGACTTTTGCAAGGTGACCCTTTCTCTTCTCCCCGGGGACTATTCCTCTGCGTGGTGTCGTCGAACCCATACGATGTTCCTAGCGCGTTCCTTTCCTCCCCTACAATCCCTCGCGCTCACCTCCTTTTATTCCCCCCCTATGGTGCGGATGGTGAAAGCCCCTGCGTCTCCTCCCCTTTAATTGCTGCATCCTGGTTGAAGCGCCATCACCCCTTCTTCCAAATTCCGCCGGCTTTACCGTTTTCAGCACACTCCTTCTCAAAGCGCAGACTCCGTTTTCGGCTGATAGCGTCTTCTCCTCGTGTCCTTGTCAAGCTTGTTTGAGGGACACCTGATTTCCTTCCTCACGCTCTTTTCGTGGCCTTGGGCGCTCCTCCTCTGATTGATCCCGATTTTGGCGATGCCGGACTTGATCCATCAATACTTAAGATCGGACGTTTCTGCCCGTCTTCCCGACTTTTCAGATTTGCCCCCCTTTCCCGACTACGGCCATGTTTATTAAGACCGGAAGTGCCCTATTTTTTTCGGGCTGGTTATTCCTTGGCGTACCTCTGCCCTTTGCTCCCCGATGTTTTTCTCGTTCCCCCCCCTTATTATGCTCCTTCTCTCCCGACCACCCGCGATTTTGACAATATATGATCCTTCCATCCGTGTGGCCGACTCCTTTCCCCAAGGTAGGCTCCCCTTTCGGTTCCACCGACCTCCAGCTGTAGTGGGCGATTACCCAACGCACCTTTTCCCGGCTCACCTGCCTCCCGTTTTTTTTCTCGAACACCCCCTCTCTCTTATGTTCGCCGGGCCCTGATATTACATTCGCCCCCCTTCCCGAATTTCCATTTTGAGAAGCTTCAGCGCTCCTCGCTGCCTCCCTTTGCGTACCGAGAGTTGCGCGGTCACCCCTGCCCGTCTTTTTTTTAATCAGGTCGCAAGTGTGGGTTCGAGATCATCTTCCCTTTTTACCGTTTACACATCTGGTTTCCGCGGAAGACAGCCGATGCTCTGAGGATCTCCGAGAACTGATGGGTCGACCTCCTCCCCGGAGATCTCTGCTCTACTCATTACCCTCATTTTTGTGAGGATCGCAGATAGCTGCCTCTCCGATGCTCTGCGCTTTCTTGTTGTCTTACCTTTCTTTGGCTGTATATTCTCTCGTTCTCTTTCCTCTCTCGTGCCGGAGATTATTGTCATTTTGTCGTCTCGAGCCCTGAGTTTTTCTGACCTCTGAACCACCCTGCTTTACATGGCCATTCAACCATCTCACTCTTATTGAGCCTGTCGAAGCGCGCGGCTTCTCCTAGTCAGCGAGCGTCCTCTTCCCTTCCTCCTGTTGTCGTCAGACTTTGTCAAACTGGCGCCCCATGTAATACTTTTTCTCTCTCCCCTTTCCAAGATAATCGGGTTGTCCCTTCACAATTTTTTTTTTCTAAGGAAGCGGCCCGTTTCTTTTCCTGTCAAGATCTCCCACGCCCCTCCAGTTGACGGTTGTGTCCTTTTTCGTCCGGCGACCGGTGACGAATCATCGAGGATACTCTTGTCGAACTCTATCATGATTGCTCTTTTCCGAGATTGACCTCTTTGCTTTGCGTTTCACCTTTCCAAGTACTTCTTGAGACCGCCCATCGTGGCTCAATTTCCGTCTGCATTTTTTCTTTCCCAGAGCCGTTTCATGGGCCATAAGTGAGTCCTTTTTTCCTTTTCATCGAGGAAACTCCGGCATCTGGTATCCTTTTGGTCTTCGGATTTTTTTCCCTGCACTGCAAGCCAATGAGATGCTCCCCCAGAACTCTGATTTTTTTTTATCGCCCCCTGTTCCTCCGAAATGGACGTGAGAAGGAACTTCCAATGTAAAACACCCATCCGCATTGAGTCACTGCCACACGGGCTTTCAAGTCTCCCTCCTACAGTTCCAAAGGGCGCGTCTGCAGAAGCGGACGCACTCGATTTTCAATGGCGCCCCTTTCCCCCGTTGAAACTTGTTGCGTTTCGTCCTCCTCGATGACACGTTTCGGTTATCGTCGGATTGAATTTCTGCAGCATCCGCGACCCCTAGATCAGTCAAGGCCCCCATTGCTTTGCGGCGGTCTGGAACTTTTCCCCCCCGCGATTTTGGATTTTTGTTTGTTTTTTGTGGAGTGATTTCGCTCGCACCAACGCGCGCGCGGCCTCTTTTGCCTTGCCTTGCGTTATCCTTCCGCGCGAGCTCGAAAATTTGCCCCATGAGGGTTTGACAAACAACCCTTCTTTTCCTTCCCTGGTCTTAAGGCCATCTCCGTGAATGGTGAAAGATTTTCATGCAAACCCTGTCTTCATGGCTTTCAGCACGTCTGCACACCTTGAGTTACTAAAAAGAATATCTTACTCTTCTCTTCCCCGGATTCTTAAATGTTTTTCCCCTCCCGCCAATATTACCGCGAAATAACAACTTCCTCGCTCTTGAAGTTGCTCCTCGCAGCTTTTACAGCAAAATGTCCGGGGTGGGGGCCGACGCGGTCTTTTCTTGTCTCTTCATTGATTTTCTTCAGGAAGACCGGACATGTGACGCAGTGTTTCTGGAATGTTTGCGGAGACACTCCTACGAAGCCTATTTTTCTTCGCACGCATGGCGATGTCCGTCTCCTTGTAGAACATGCGCGCCCCCCGAGATCGAGCTTAATCCTTTTTTCTGTCGCTCGCCAGCGAATGTCCTTGGTGAGCCCCAACAGCGGGTCCCTGGACCGGCGCAGTTTCCTTCCGAACCCTAACACTTATAGAAAGATTTCGGCTCTATTTCCTTGGTCTACAGGGCGAGCTTCCCCTCCTTCCTTAGACTTTTCGCAGTCGGCCGCGACATTCTGCCCCCCGTTTTTTGATTGCCCAAGGCGTCTTCCGCTTCCCTATTCCGCCGATTCCCTCCCTTTCGGCTTATAATAATTTCTGAGTGTTATCGTTTTGTCTTTACGAAACCTGGCTTCGTCCAACGTCCGTTAGATTTCATAACCTAACGCGCTATCCTTGGTGCCCTGAATGTGCTGGATCTTGTTATCCGAATAGGCTCCGCCTCGCTCGGGACTCTCACCCGGACCTCTTTGGTGGATCGACCGGCAAAGTTGTTTTTTCCGAACTTCCCTGGGCCCGAAAAACGTCGGGTCCACCAACTTCCCCCGTCGCGCCTTTCCCCACTTTTGCGCGTCCACTGTCGTCCCCCCAATTTTAGTCTCCCTCGTCAAGTGTTGTCTGCCGTTTTTTTTTCCTCACCCTTACGTTCCCCCTCCGCGTTCCTTCTTATGTAAGGATGAGTTCCCTTGGATTATTTTATTCCCAAGCGGTGACCACTTCGTCCCGCGCTTCCTCGGCTTCCATTCCGTAGTGTCTTCCCGCCGATGGGCCTTGGCTCCAATTAGATGTTTTCTGTACGTTAAACCGAGCTTATATTTGCAATTGTTGGTACCTATTTTTTTTCTCTTTTGTGTTATTTCCGCCTTCCCCACCACGGTGTATTCCGTGTCTTTCGCTGACCCCTGTGATGACCTGAGCCCCCTTGGCCTCCATCCTTGTCTTGCTTGGAGAGCGCACGGCTT
>Ga0179593_1639886_pt1 | contig 14964 bp, 10 predicted proteins | sample CZODoug2_1_08_16_FD_185931 | JGI IMG/M metagenome (GOLD analysis project Ga0179593, IMG submission 185931) | Vadose zone soil fungal communities from Angelo Coast Range Reserve, California, USA - CZODoug2_1_08_16fungal (PacBio error correction) | ecosystem: Environmental > Terrestrial > Soil >... | reverse complement strand
TCCAGCCCGCATTCTGGCAAGATAGATCTCTGCTCTTCCTTTTGTGCTGTGAGCGGCGAGAAACCCCCTCGCCAGAAGATTCCCCCCTTGTCTGGCGTTCGTTCCGATTTTGTTACCTTCGTAGAACCGCGGAGAAGATCAGCATCCTATTCGGTATTCACGAACTCGGAAATGAGGTTCCTTTCCAAAGCGTCTTCTCTTTCCCCTTACCTCTGAGAGAGAGGATTTTTTTTCCTCTTCTTTGAATGTCGTCCGCGATATGCGCGATCCCCCCCCTTGTTCTATTAGCGATCGGCGGCGGATTTTTATTTTGCGACAGCCGAGTTTTGAGTCACGGGCGCTATTTGGTGGGCCTTCATAACGATGCTTCGGCACAATTGTCGGAGATAGTCCCTTTTTTTCCCACCTCAGTAAATGCTGAGCTCTGTTCTGTCCCTCCAAGAAAAAGTGCCCCTTTTCACAACGACACTTTGTAACGAAGAGTTATATTGTTTTTTACTCCCCACGCCGATCCTTCCCAGGAGCAGAGAATCAGCAGCGTTCTCCGGGGTGCTATATCATCTCATAAGTCTATCGATCATACCACCCAACACAATCTTCCTCGCTTTTGATTCTTTTTTTTCTTCCGCTGTCTCGCCATCTCAGTTCGGACCCTATTGAAAAGTTTTTTACCAGTCCCCACAGATGTTCACGCACTTCCCAAGTGAGGTTTTTCTTCCCATTTCTGTTCCCCTCCCCCCCTGCAGGAACGTTGATTCATCAACACCCCACTTCCCTTGGTGACGTCCTTTTTTTTTTTTGCTCTTTTGCTGCCAAAACAATCCCGGGTTTTTTTTCGCAGTTTGGGAATACCCCCCCCATATTACGACATCCCTTTTGCCTGCAGTCAGAAGCATCTTCCGAGTTTTGATCCCCCGGCTGGGCGCAGCCCGTTGCCTCTTTTTTCATAAGACGTTTTCGAGAATGCTTTTTCTCGCCCGCGCTACGAGAGCTTCTAGAATGCTTGATTCTTGTCAAAAAAATGTCCACCCGGTCAACCATATCAGAGCATAAATTCTTGGGTAGAGATAGAGGTTTCCGCGAGCCGGCGCTTTTCCCGTGAATTGCACTTTCCCGGTTGGTCCCGGCGATGCGGTCCAAGCCTTCGAAAAATGCATCCCCTATCGCGGCGCCCTTCCGAAAAACTCTCAGGTTTCTCCAGACTTTTATTGGAAGTGGAAATGACCCCCCATCCCCCGGGTGTGTGGTAAATTCGATTGGTATGAATGGCTGCTACTCTTTTCAGTTCCCTTGATTCTCTTCAACAGTGGTTGAGGGTACCGCTCACAAGCAATCGCACCTTCCTTTTTTGCTCGTCGTGAAGTGCCCCTTCTTTTCTTGCTTTCCCACAGACCCCGAGACAAGCGATTTGCGAGCCGTTATAGCATTCTGCGTCAAGCCACCCTTCTTTCTTTTCTCATGGCAGGGTTCGCTGTCTTCAATTGGGCGTCTATCCCAAAGCTCTTCCATTTTCAGTGCCTTCCTGCAACCCCCCAAAGCGGCTGCACTTCATTAGGTCTAGCCTCTCTGACGCTCGGATTGGAGCGCCGGCGCGCCTTATGCTTCTGGTTTCCCCATGCAAAGGTTTTTTTCTGAGGCCGGTGAGCGGTTTCACCTTACCCAGTCATTAGACTTTCCTGTTTGGAAAGGATAAATGAGGTTTTTTCCCCCCCCACCTTGATAAACACCAAGAAGGTGCTTATCAATGTGGTCCTGTGCCTTTCGCCGCTGTTCAGATCGCCACTTGCCGACCCCCCCAACAGAACCTGTTCTGACTGGCTGAATGGACCCCTTTCTTATATCCCAACCTAGAGACAGAGCCCCCCCATCGAGAAAGACACCCGGAAATTACTGAGTTCTCGTAAAGTCTTCTATGTAGATGCTCCTATCAATTTTTCCCTTTTTCCCCCCGTAGTTCCTCCCCAATGGCCAGAGTGGTTCCCCCTATTCTCTTTTGAGGTGCGAATTGACCTTTTTACCGTCACGCCTACCCCTCCATCGCGTGTCGCGTGTGGGAGAGATTCTCTTTATACACTCCCCCCCACTCGCTCACCTCTCTAACTCTTGCATGGCAAGACTTCCCAAAAGCAAGGCATGGTAGCTTCTCCGGGCCTTCTGCGGATGCCCTTTTACCCCTTCCTGAATTACCGTTCTCAGAAGGACCATGAATCTCAGCCTATTTTGGCGGCGTTGTTGGTTTACATGAGATAGGCTCTCATCACCGTGGTTTCGACGAATGTCCTTTTTTTTCTCCAGTGTTTTCCTATGATGTAGGCCGGTTTCCCTCCTGGGAACATGAACAGTACCCCACCCCCCCTTCTCACTCCTTCCCGATGTCGCCATTCCCCTCGGAAAATAGCCTAATGATGTGTTGATCGCAGCATAGACTCCTACTGAATCGGCACCAAGAAATTTTCCTACTCCCTTTTTTGTGAGCGATGTCTCATTTCTTTTCTCTTTCAGACTACGTAGATGGCTTCTATTTCCTGTACAGATGGCCCCTCTTTCCCAGCCGCCCCTGAAGAGAACGCTTTCACCTTTTCTCCAGCGAAGAGCTGTAATTGGTCAAGGGATCTCTACCCGGCCGGAACATAGACGAATCCCCTTGCTGGCCCGACAACTTGACATTCGAAAACCAAGGGTGGCATGATCTCCAATTTTTTACTTTAAACCTGCATTCTAGCCCTTAAGTCTGGTTTTTCCTTCCTTCGCGGCCGTGTGAGCTCTTCTTCCTGAATGCTCTTTGCATAAGGCATCCGACGAAGTTCGGGGGCAAACATTGCTTGTGCCCTCTCACCAGTTACCCCCGCAGGCGACGAGATCCCCCGCCAAGTTATCGATGTAGTTCTAGCGAGAAAAAAGAACCCGCCCATCTTTGGGTGAGACCTCTATATACCTTTTCACCACACGTTACCCCACTATGGAATTGGAAGTTTTTTGGGTCCCCGGCAACCCCTTTGATTTGAATACCTCTCAACTATAGCCATCCCATTTCCTTTTCGCGCTACGAAAATGAACTATTTGGTTTTTTAATGCAATTCCAGCGTGTTTATCTTCTCTCCATCGGGTATTTCAAATGGAGGTTCACTCCCTTTAGGTTTAGTTCTAGTACCGAATGCGATCGACCCTCCATCCCCCGGAAAGACTTCGGAAGAACTCCCTTTTATTCCCAGCCTGCTTTTCGCCTGTTCGATTGAATTGTTTTTTGAACTATACATTGGTTTCTCGGAAGCCGGGTAAATTTTTGAAGAGTCCTCTACAAGGGTGCTCCTCCCTTCCCTTTGTTCGACTCCAAATCTCAGACGCGCATCATCCTCCTTTCCTATGACGGCAACATATCAGCTGATAATGTCGTTTCTTCCCTTTAGTCCCTTACTACTATTTGACCTTCGTACTTGAAGCGGATGTGTTCGGCAACGTCTTTTCCAGAATCCAACCAGTTTCCCTCGGGACCCTTGCCCCCCGAATTCCACGAGAATCGGAGCTCACCGTCCCTCTCCTCAACCACATGTTATGGATCTGAAGTAATCACTCACTCTTCCACTTCCCCTAAGGAAGATTGACCCAGAGCCACCCAGTACACCAAGACATAAAGCGGAAAATCCTTCTTCCTCCCCTCAGAGGGCCAACAACCAGCTCTTCCCCTTTTTTTCCACACCCGGAGAAAAGTATTCCATTGGACCCCCCCTCCCCGCTTGCTAAAGGCGCAACCCTACTTTTTTTCCTGCAAAGATAGTTGTGCAATCGGCATGTCTTTTCGGCTGGTAGGCCCTTCTCACTCCTCTGTGGTGTTTTGCGGTCTGCTACAAGAAAGCGATATCTCCCAAAGGTCAAAAAGCATCCCACTTTCTTGACTCTCAGCAATCAGCAGTCTTCTTCTTTCTCTTCAGCTCTCGTCGAGCGAGCAGAGTATCTTTCCTTTCCTTCTCTAGCTTGGTCCGGTAGAGAAAGCGGATTCTACTTCAAACCACGTCGATCTCTACTTCTCGGCTGCTGAATGAAGGTCTTTAGTGTTCTTTAGACCGCCGCCTTGGATTTTTCGGGTTCTTTCCCTCTTCCCCCTTCCCCCCTTCCATCACAACACACCCCTCACGGCAGGAGACGTGAGAGGTTTCCCTTTTGGATGCTTGTGAAAGAACTCCTCTCTCACCCCCCCATTGTAAACTCGGACCATCAGTTTTTTTTGGCCCCCCACAAAATCCCCCACTGGTTTATCTTAGTGAATATCGAGCGTTCTCGTAAGCATCCATTCACCGAGACTTTTTGGCGTAGGATAGGACATCCTTATTTGATAGAGATCCCCTCAGACTCTCCCCCCCCCAGATAGGCTTAGACAACAAACTTCCTTCCTCGCACTTTTTTTTCCCAAGTATACTAGTCTTCGCCACAGTCCTCACTTGACAACCTTCACGTTATATAGGACATCACCCTCCCTTACTGACCCATTTCCTATCGCATGACGATAGGGTCTCTCACTCTCAATAGGATGATCTACCCGGGAACCCCCCCCCCCCAATATTCTTCCTTTAATAGATTGGAAACCCCCCCCCTTTCGAGCAAGAACGCTCCGCAAATGGGATTCCTTTTCCTTTCCTTTTCGGGCAGCGTCCGGTCCCCCATAGTTTAAACTTTAAGGAGGTAAGTGCTGTCGTATTCTGTTCCCCCCCTCTCGTACGTTTTTTTCCATAGTAGTCGTGACTACTTAAATGCCCTATAGTTAAGGTGACGTCTTTTACCCCCATATTTCCCACGACAACGCTCCCTCTTAGAAATCTCCCCCCTCTCTTTTCTCGCCGATAAGTTCCTTTCGAACGACAGACGAAGCTATTGGCACTCTTCCCTCCCCCCGTCATTCTCCTTTTCATCCTCATCTATCGGGCCTCCCTCTCACCTGATCTGGCTTTCCTAACTTTTGTGCTGCTGCTCGTCGAGACTCTTGATTTCCAGATCGAAACTCTTTGGCGGTCGGTTTCCCGATGGATTGTAACTTTTCTCTCCAACTTGAAAAGATCGATGCCCTTTTTTTTTTTTTTTTTTTTCCCGAAGCTTTCCCTCCCTTGCGTTACGTCTCGCGATCCTCCCCCCTTTCTTTATAGAAGCCTTCTTTGATTGGAAGATTATTATTTCATCCAGGGAGACTCTCCTCAGCTTTCTATACCACTGTGACCTTCGTATGCTAAGGAGTATTTTTTTCCCCCTCGAGTACGAGGTCTAGGAGGTTTTGAAGTCCCTTTTCCTTTCCCCCAATTCTGAAACCGAGCGTCCTTCCTTCCCTTATTGACCGTTCCCAATCAACGTTTGCCCCTCCCAACAGTTTCCCCGAGATGTGTTTCTTTTGACGATTCTCCTGTCGTACTTTCTGATCTTTTCCCCTCGTGTGTCCTCGAAGCAGAATATCTATCTTTTCGCCTCGTGCGACCTTCCCTAAGAGATGCCGATCCCTCCCCTTTCCTCCCTCTTTTGCTCCGTTTCCCGCCCCTCCCTGATTTGCTATTTTCTATATGAAAAGTTGCCTTACCGCGTGCCAGTCAAACCCGGAATAACCGATGATTTCTGTTGAAAACCCTTCCAACCCCCCCTCCCTTCTTTGGGCCTAAAGGTTTTTTTCACATAACACCCCCCTTCCGGAATTTTTCCTTGTTCGGACTTTAATTTTCTCGGGTGCTTACCCCAACACATCCCTTTTCCGGGGGAGGACTAGCCATGTTCCCCATTATTTACGACATCACCCCCACTTCGTCTTCGCCTTTGATACGATCAGCTCTTATCCTCCTTTTCTCTAGTTCATCCCCTCAGAGCGAGAATAGAGACTGCCCTCCTTCCCGCGATAAGAGAGATGCCTTCCTCTTTAGAGCCCCTCCCCCACCTGGAAAGGTAACCTATCGCCTTTGTTACTTGTAGGTCTCTGGAAGGAGCCAGTTTCCCCCCGTAGTCAATTTTCTTCTATAGTCTTACCCAAGAGGCGACCCCGGCAGGAAAGGAACTTCCCTTTTCTCCTCTCGAAGTCCGTATTTTTTAAGTGCCCGTTCTTGACGTAGGAAAGGATACTTTGTTTTTTTTGGAGCAAAGAGCGATTGGGAGCCTTTCCCCCCCTTCCCCACGCTCTCTTTCTTCCCCCACTTGATCCTCCGCTGTCAGGATCGTCCCGGAAGGCACACAGAAATACCATTTGAGGAAGGAAGAGTTTCTTTTGCCCCCCTTTTCCCTAAAATGGTGATCTTAGTCGATCCTAAGATATAGTCACCGCTTTTGGTCAGCCTTTTTGATTGTACCTCCATAGGAGATGAGAGAACTGTTTCCTCATTCCTGACCAGTCCTTTTCCCTCCTATCCCCCTGCAGTCATCCTTCTGAGGTATAGAAGGACTACCTCATGCTCCGCAGCCTACGGCTTTTTCTGGAGAGACTTTAATGAGTCCCCTTCTTCTCCCCTCAGAAGTAGAATCTTCTTCCTCGTTCTTCCAATACGGTGACTCTCCTGTGAAAGACAAAACAAATTTTTCCCGAACTGCCCATGCCGGATCCCCCCCTCCCGTTTTTCCCATTAGGCTAATGTTCTTATTCTTCCTATGGTAGATCGCCCCTTTCCCCCCATTTCGACGGGTGGCCCTTGCTGAAAAGCGATTTCCTCTCTTCCCCACGTATCATCCCCATCTGTCCACCCCAACCTTCATAGGTGAGGCGTCTAGCTCGCTTTCCTCTCGTGGTTAAGCTTCATTCAAATCAAAGGGTTGCCGTCTCCCCCCCCCCCACATGCCAATGGCCTCTTTCTCTCTCATGTTTCTTTCCCAAGAGATGACGCCCCCTTTCTCCCCCCAAGACCAGAGGAGACCTCTCGGTCTCTTTTTTCACGATCAACCTCGGCCGAACTCTTTCTTTTTTTCTTGGAATTTTTGAGCACGGTTGACCCCTTTCACCTTGCGGCCTTCTTGCCCTCGGTCGTATCTTCCACGAATAATAGACGTTCCATTTTCTCTTCCACGGACCTTATGGAATGCCCTCTCTTTTCCTTCATTGCGAGATAAGCTCCTACGATTGGGTGATCCCCGGGGTTAGACCTACGCAATGGTCATTTATTGGATGACGTCCCCCCATAGGGGCTTCTCTTTTTTTTTCCCTGTCCCCTTCGTTCCCTCGCAGATGAAGCCCACCCCTCCTGCTTCGCTTGATGCTTCTTTTGCTAGGATGACAGCGCTTCCTAGCCCCCGAATGATTTTTCTCCTTCCTCCGCCCTCACCCGTTCCAACAGAAATTTTTCATCTCTCTCTTTTTCACTCCTCATAAGTGTTCCCATTCGGGTTTCCTTCATCCTAGAGCTCAGCTCCGGAGATAAGAGTCATCCCCCCTCATTAGGTTTCTAGTAGCCGGACTCTCCTCCAACGATAATTAAAGTCCCCCCTATTGATTACTTTTTAAGGTCTCGGATGGCCCCTTGACCCCATCTTTTCTTCTAGATACAGCCCCCCCTCTTTTTGAACGTTTCTCCCCCCGTCGAGTATGCAGTAGAACCCCAATGAGGATAGCTCTATTTCATGGTAACCACCCTTTCCCCAATTCTTTCCCAAGAAGGAAATAGGATTTTTCCATCATGTACCCGCAGTGGAGGAATATATTTCATGGTACCCTTACTTCTGCCCCCCGGGGTCCCAAAGAATCTTGCAGAGACCTTCCCCCTTCTTTCCTTGGCAAGTATCTTTCGATCTCCTCCCCGCCATTTCTGTCGATTTTTTCCCCTTTTTTAACACCAAGACACGAAGATGCGGTTTTGTTTTTCCTGGGACGTCACCTCCCCCTCGCCCACACCCCCTTCCTTGAGTTACAACATCTGGCCCTTTTTTTGTTTGCCTGCCGGACACCTTTACTATTACACTATAGCCCCCCTCCCTTCCTCCCTTTTTCCTCGCAGTTCAAATCCTTTTCCTTTTTTTCTTTCGACGTTTCACCTGCTGGAGACAGGTCTTTGATTCGTGTCTCCGGGCTAAGTAAATAGGCTTTCCCCCTCCCTTTATGGTTTAGGTTCCTTTGGTTCCTCAGCATTGCTCGAGAAAAGAAAGACCCCCCCTTGGCCGAAGTTCTCTTCCTTCCCCAGCATCCCTGGAGTTCTACAAATTACCTGATTGGTGGTTAGTGCCCTCCATTTTTTCTGACGAAACCCCTAAGAGAAAGATAATCCTCCCTTCGTTTTAGGCTAATGACTTTCCTGAACGCTTTGACCCTCGATAATAGATATATGGCCGCGAGGCCCTTTCGATCATTTTTATAGTCTTTCTCCAGCAGATGGGGGATTCCTCTCCCGTTTGACTTCTCCTTTTTTCCCCCTCTGTGTCTTTCCCCCAGGGAGACAGGCCCCCCGGTCACCCTCTTTCCAAAGTGGCTTGACAGAAAGCTTCCCTATATTTCTGTCGTAGACCCTTCCTCAGCTTCCCTCCCCAAGTTTCCAATTATGGACGTACTCAATCCCCTTCTCCATCCATCAGGAAGATTGCCTTTACGAGACGGACAAAGCACCACCTTTTTACATCACCCCCTTCCCTTGTCCATAGAACCCATGATATTTTTTACTCTCCCCTGGATACTTTGCCAGAAGGAAAGCACCCTACTACTTCTAGATCCTTCCCCTTTTTCACTTTTTTTTCCTGCACTTTTTTTTTTCCCCAGTGACAATCCGTTCGGTTTCGCCGATGGTTTCTCAGAGAAGTTGTCTCCCTCCCTGTCTTGCCTTGGCTTTCTTTCCCCCGGAAACAGCTGATCCCCACCCTACCCCATTTCCCCCAATACTTTCGATCGGTTGGACCGTCTTTTTTCCACGCTAGCTCCCTCCTGGTTTTGGGGTTTTCGGTTTGATAGAGCACACGATCTAGATAAGCGCTTTTTCCCTACGCTCTTATTGCACTCCTCGGACACCCCCTTATCCCTACAATTTTTTTTTCCTTTTCAGGACCTTATTCACTATGGGGGGGTGCATTTTTTTTCTCCCCCTTCTACACCACTCCTTTTTCCTTTTTCCCTTTTTTACGCCACCTCCCCCCCCCCCCCCCCTGACGGACACCCTGATTCACACCGTTCTTGGCCTCCTTCCTCCCCCGGTTCTGCTGTTGCCTTCCCTCTCACTTCTTTTAGGCCATCGGTTTTTTCCCCCTTCCAAGAGGTGGCCCCCCTCTCCCTAGAGTTCCCCTCCCTCTTCGTCCTATAGAGCGTGGTCCTTCACAGATTAACCCCGCGAAGTCACTCCCTCTTTTAGGTAGGCTCTTCTATCAGTTTCAGGTCTCCCTCGAGAGAGATATCTTCTTTTCTTTCTCTTTTTCTTTGAGTCCCCACTACCTTAAGGTTTCGTTAACTAGAAAGTCGTACCCAGGAAACTATCGCGCTTTTTTTCCCCCCCGTTGAATTCATTTCCCCCCCCAAACGATCCCCTGAAAGATTGTGGACTATCCTCCTGGCCTCTGGTGTCTGATTCCCCCCCTAAGGAGATGAAAACAACCCCCCCCTTTTTCCCCCCCAAATCTCCCTTATACATTCTCCCCCCCCTGAGAAAATCCGCTCCTATTCCGATAGCATTTTCTGGACTGGCGTGATGATGAATAACGCGGGCCACCCACTTCGATAGATCTAGGTAAGGATGTCGATTCCCCCCCTCCTCCTATAGATTTTTCCCCTGGACCCCCCAGCTTCGTACCGATCGATAGTTCCGGTTTTCTCCTTTTTTTTTTTCCTCCCGTTAAATCCCTCCCCCTCAATAAAGAAGGTATCCCCCCCCCCCCCCTTTTAGATTTTTTTCTTTTTTTTCAGCACCCAAAGTTTTTTTCTCTCCCCCGGTAGACGCAGGAGTATATCGGTTTCCTCTCGAGCTCTCTATTTCCTAATAATCTGTTTTTGTCCCCCGTCGGGAACTTTCCTCTGCAGTCGACCGCAAACGGGGTCTACTTTTGTTTCTCTCCCTTTTCTGCAGTAAGACTTCCCCCCCTTTTTTTTACCGGTTTTTTTCGTTTACCGTAAAAAAAAGCGTCGCAAAGTCATTTCCAAGCATCCCCTTAAATGAAGGTCCACGGCTTCCCTTTCCTCGTCCCCCAAATGATATTTCCCCTTTCGATCTTACCTTATTTCAGGAAAGGGCGCTTCCCTACGAGTCTCCTTTTTTCGTTTCCTGTGCGATCGTATTTCTTTTTTGTTTATTTTCTCCGGGCGCATTTGGTGGGTTTTCTTCATTCATCATCCTCTCTTCCCGAGCGTCAGGCATAGTTACACATTTCCTCCTTTGAGCGCCTTTTTTAAGCCTTCGACGCACCCTTCAAAAATCGCGCTCTGTCCGACTTTTTTATTTACCGACCAACCGGATTCCCTTTGTCCTCAATGTCTTTCCTGCTTAATTTGGGATCCTCCTTTACTGAACGGACGCGATACATCCTTCTCCCCCCCCCCTTTCTTCTCTACTCAGGGTGAATGATGGCTCCCCTCGATAGGCTCCCTTTCTCTAAACGGCCGGCCCTAGTCAAAACGAGCCGCTTCCTCTGATTGTTTTCCAAGTGATTTTTCTACCCTCCCGTTATGGCACAAAAAACCAGCCTCTTTTTCTAGATAACTCCCTCTCACCCCCCCCTTTTTCCATCTGAGTGACGTACGCGGGCCGAAGGTGGAGTTCTCCCTTTAAAAACAAACAATAACATTTCTTTTTTGTGGAGACCCTTCTCCCCTCTCACCTGGTATGCTTTTCGCCGTAGATCTTCCTCTTTGGTTTTTCGAAGGATTTGCTTTAACAGTTCTAGTACACTTTTTGAGAGATAGAGCCCTTCCTTTCTTCTCCCCTCGTATACCCCCCTCTCCAAAAAAGAAGATACGAGTACTTGCTCGATTTTTGTTCACGGAACTGTCCTTCATAAAGATGGGGAATTGTATGAGATAGCCTGAAGAGCTCCTTCCCCTCCTATTAATTTTCTTTCCCCAGTGGTTTTAAAGGAGATGAGGGGCTACAAGAGTCTAAACCAAACGGAAGGTAGACTCTTAGATACCAAGGAAACTACGGGAGATACGAAGAAGTCCATCAGTCCGGAACTTTCCTGAGAAGGGTGTTCTTCTAGTTAAAGATCTTCCTTTGGCCCTGATCCGATTTCCTTCTGGATTGTAAGTCCTCGATTTTCCCCCGGGTCTTTTCTCTGCCCTTTCCCCCCCCCCCTTTCATTATGGTAGTGATCTTTTTCTTTCCCTGCAATCTATTTTTTTTTTTTTTACAAGAACCTGGGTTCGATCCCTCTTTCTCTCGTCGCCCTTCGCTTTCTTTTCAAGACCACGCCTCTTGGCGGTCCCTTTTTCTTTTGCTGTGGAGGAAAGGTGGTTCTCCCCACACCTTTCCCCCTTCACCTCCTCACTGAAATTCCCCCCCTTTTAATGAGGAGGTCTAGACTCTCCTTCCTGACGTCATCTCTTCCTTGAGGAGAGACGGAGAGCATTCCTTTTGGTCTCAAATTCCCGTACGTCGGCGTTTCCCACTTTACCCGGCTGCCTCGAAGTTCCCTCCCCCCACCAAAGGCAACTTTTCCCTGAGGATTCCCTTTCTTCCAATGGTGTTCAGTCCTTTTTTCTGGCCATGTTTTTTTTTTTGATCTCCTTCAATGCGCAAAAGCTCCCCTAAACCCCTCCCCTTCCCTGGCTGCGAACCCTCCACAGGAGACCGCGCCATCCCACACATCGCTCCCTACCCCTTACAGTGAGGGTCTTCGCGAGTACACCTCTCTTTTTAAGAGTGTTTTTCTACCCCCCTTAAAAAAACTTCCCTTTCGATTTTTTTCTTTTTTTGCCCACTTTTATATAGGAAAAGAGATGACGTCCCCTCTCATATGCGTTTTCGTTTTTTTTCGAAGCCAGTTCCTCCTTTTGAGGGAAAAGATATAGAGTTTCCTTTTCCGAAATCCCTCTTTTTTTATTGGAAGGGAGATGGCACCCTCTCCGGTGCCCACCTTTTCGACAGGACTCCCCCCTTTCCTGGGGAGCCCCCCCCCCCCCCCTTTTCCTCACGTCCCGTTCCTTTGCCGCGAAGGACCTTCTTAGCCTCCCTTTTCGATTGACCCCATTTTAAATGCGCTCGGGACCTGCAAAGGGGTTCTCCCCCTCCTTTCTCAATGGAGAGAGTATGTCTTCTCCATCGGAGTCGCGTTCTTTCCAGGGGTCAGATCTTAAAATGCCCGTCTTTTTCTCCCAGACAAAAGGCTCTCCTTCCGAATTCTCCCGATATTAAGTGTTCCTCTGAAACCCTTCCTCATGTGGTGGGAAAGCCTCCGAAATCTTTCCCCGCCCCCATGCCGATTAAGCCCTTTCCCTATTTTCATCCTAATCAGTTTTTTTTTTCGAAGATGTCTCACCTCCTTTTGGCCGATTAAGACGATTCTTTCGATGTCGGCTACCCTCCTATTGACCAACCATTCGAGTTTTCCCTCGTCCCTTATCATGAGAGGAATTTGCGAATCAATCCGCCTTATTCATTTTTTCATGGTCAAGGTCTTCCACCTGGACTTCCCCAACCTAGAAGAAGAGAATACTGGCACTTTTCATCTAAACGTCTTCCCCCCCCGAGTAATGAGATAGCCCCATTTTTCTTCCCAGAGAGAATCTTGTCTCCTGAGCGTATCTGAACAACCTCTTTCTCTTAATGTAATTAGAGGTTTTGTTTAGGTGGGGAGAACGCTTCTGAGAGGAATTTTTTTTACTTTTTTCAGATCCTTCTAAAGTGACCGGGGTTTCCCCGCTCTTCTTGGTTTGAAAGCGCCATGCCAAACCTTTCGGCACTAGCTCTTGTTCCCGTCTAGTTGGCCCGAAAAGTTTCTCTCACGTATCTTCGTCCCTTTCCGCCAAAAATCCCCCTTGTCGCCCTTTCCTTATCTCTCTAAAAGTCACCCCCCCCGGTTACCAATCTGGCCATTGGCAGGTTTTTTTCCCCTATTTGAACTTTTCTTTTCCCCATATAGCCATCTAAATATAAGACTTTCCCCCCCCTGAAATTCCGGTTTCGCGATGTCTTTTTTTGTGCTTCTCGGTATCCGGTGGGATGAGGACCCCCTTCCATCGCGGTAGCACGTCTTTTTTATTATCCTTGCAGTTCCCTCCCTCTTTTTCCGCACAGAACAAAATGGCAGCTCCTGGAAATTCTGCACATTTTTTTGATCCGGCGCCCCTTGACCGTTCTCTTTCTTCGTGAAATTCTCCATTGATTGCCGGGTTACCCTATTTTCAACTCCTCCAGGCACTACTCGAAGGTATGTCAGGATAATGACATATACTTTTTAATTGGAAGGTTGCTTTTTCTTCGCATCTGCCTCCTCTTAGGGAGTAGGAGATAATATTTCTCAATAATCATGCTGGCTTTGGCGAGCCTTTTTCCCTTCCGGTTGCGAATTGGTCCTGCCCTTACACAAAAGGGCAGACAGCTACCCCCGGTCCCGCACAATCTTACCCCCCGTGGATTGAACCCCTCATAGTAGAGACGCAGCTTTCCCTCCTTCTATCCACCCATTCTTCCAACAAGCCCTTTGGAATCATAAAGCCGAGCAATTCTCTTTGCGTTTGTCTCTAAGGTTTCACCCTCCCCTTTGTGCGTAGAGAATCCCCATCGGGCTCCTCGGCCAAGAGAGGGAGCCCAATCGCTTATTTACTTTCCAAGGCTCACCATTTTCCGGCCACCCTTTCCTGCGTCTCCGGCGAACCGACTTTCCCAAGATAGGCGGCCTGCCCCCTTACCGGCGTCCTTCTCCCTTTTCCCTCAGCGCATGATCCTTCATTCTTTGTTGTGTCGCGAAGGAGAGCTTCTCTAAAAGAACAAATGTTTTTTCCAGACAATTATCCCCTCCCCCCTCTTTTCCTGTGGCAAGTTCTGCCCTACATCATTATCGGTAAATTGGGCCATACGAGAGTAGCAGACGAGAGCGTCTCCTCTCCCTCCCTTTTACCTAGTATGAAACTCGCTCTTTCCCCGGCTTTACGATCGGATTCCCCCTAGATCCCTAACGACGTCTCTGCTTCCCTGCAGGACCTTAGTACTATGTTGCGTAATGGCTTCTCTCACCCGCGGTTTCTTTTTTTTCCCCAGAGAGACTAACCCCCCAAACCCCCGGGACCTTTTGCCCCATTTTCCGCATGAGATGGGTATTCCCATATGATGCAACACGGTGCTCTTTAATTTTTTCCAGAAAGGCCAGAATGGTTCCTATCGTCGTGGCCAATGCGTCTTTTTTTCTTGGCACGCGGTGGAATCTTCGTACGAACGCTCGATTAGCACTACCCTTGTTTGGACAGGTAATCATTCCCCTGAGCAAAACTCGAGCAAGTCTTTATTCTTATAGAGATCCGTTTCAGGTCGCTTTTCGATAGCCCCCATACGAGGAAGGCTGCACCGGCGGATTAAGCGATTCGTGGTATTGTCCCCCCTCACTAATTTTGCGCCCCTTCCCCCACTTTCTCTTTTTGTTGACACCAGTTTGAAGTTCCATAACAGCGCTAAGCCAATGTCCTGCCAGATGTTGAATATTTCCTTTGTACGATTTGGACAGTCTCCCTCTTCAACGCTCCAGAACACCAACTCCTTGTGAATTCGGCCATAGATTTCCCCCCCCCCAAACTCATGAGAAAAGACCTTTTTCCCAATGGGGTAGAACTTTCTTCGGGGGCCGGCGGGCTCCTTTTCCCCCCGCGGTTAATCTCCAAATCAGCTCTATCATTTTTTGAAATTTGGCGAATATCGCGCGACTCCCCCGGTCCCGCATGTAATAGTTCGGTCCCCCTTTGCATCGATCGTTTCCGGTGCGACGCGGTGTTTTCATATTCCCATAAAAGGTAAACCAACAGCCTCCCTTTCCCATTTCCCCCCTTTTTCGATCCTTCCGCTAAGAAGAAACAAAAGTCGCCTTCTTTCTCACTGCAGAGAGCTATATTACCCGACATAG
>Ga0179593_1523178_pt1 | contig 14965 bp, 15 predicted proteins | sample CZODoug2_1_08_16_FD_185931 | JGI IMG/M metagenome (GOLD analysis project Ga0179593, IMG submission 185931) | Vadose zone soil fungal communities from Angelo Coast Range Reserve, California, USA - CZODoug2_1_08_16fungal (PacBio error correction) | ecosystem: Environmental > Terrestrial > Soil >... | reverse complement strand
CTACGTTTGGTCAGCTCAGCTTCTGAATGTCCTCTTTGCGGAGAGCTTTGCGGACGTGTATTGAGGTCCAGGGGCACGGTTTTTTCCTCTGTGTGTAGGTCCTGCTTGGGTGTAATGATAGGAGATGCGCTGCGTCCCCACATCTGACTTGAGCGCCCGGTCCACAGCGTGGGGCACCCTTCTGGATAATTGAAGTGAGGTCGGCCTTTTGTTTATTCCGGCGAGTTTTTATTCCCCTTTTTTTGAGATTTATTAAAAAACCATCCCTAACCCTCGTCTTTGTGTCTGTGTGGTCCCCCCTGGTTGGAAGCGGGTCTTATTTCATTTACTTCTGCCCGAGAAAAGGGACCCGCCCGCACCCCCCGAAATTTTAGATACGGGTTTTTTTTTTCCCTTTTATCCCCAGGGAACCTGGCGGCCCGTCCTCCCGCAATCCCCTCCTTGTCTGTTGCGATTTTCCCTCCCGCCGTTTGTTTTGCATTTTTTCCTCGTTCGCACTTTGGTGTGCTTGCAGCCCGACTTGAGTCCATGTTCCCGCTGTCAAGCCCGCCCTCACAGCCCCCCCCCGCGGAATTCGTCGTTCCCTCCGTGGCCCCCACCCTTCTTCACGAAACTGCACCTTCCACATTCTCACCTTTCACTTCAGGTTTTTTCGGGCCAGTCCCTCTTTCCCCCATGACGGCCCCTTTGCTCTCCGTCCCACCCGGCAGTCTGTGGACCCACCGACCGCCCAATGGTCCCCCTAAATCTCTAGTTTGAGTTTCTTATTGTTCCCCCTTTCCGTACTCTCTGTCTCGGCCGGCCTCGAGCCGAGATTGTCCCGCCTACAGCCACCCTTTGTCCGTCTTTTTGCTGTCGCCCCACCTGGTTTCTAGAATGACAGAGGAAACTACTCCGGCATCTTTTCCCCCCCTAGGGGCATGAGCGCGTGCGCACACCGTTCAGTTGTGTCTTTTAGGCTACGGGAGTTGGGGTTGAGGCACGTCGCACTTTTTCCCCTCCCCCCTGTTCCCCTAAGAACCCCTCACCTTCCCTTCGGGTGTCCGGCGGATTCACAGGTGTGCCATCACGGATTACGGTTACCTTTCTTGGGATACAGATTTCCGTATCCCTTGGCTGGTCGCCTCGCCATCTTCCAAGCCTCTCCTGGGGGTCTCTCGTTGAAGCTGACGTGTTGCCGGCGGAGGGTTGTAGTTTTCTGCGCTGTAAGGTGTCGACACGGTTCACCGTTTCTGAAGAACTCACCCCTAACTTGCTTTAAGGCGGCCCCCTGTCTGAGGCCTTCCCTTTCTTCCAGTACAGTCCCCCTGCGAGTATTTGGCAGTGTATTGTCGCTGTGTATTACGAGAGTCACCGGCGTGTTTTTAGCAGCCCCCCCCGTGGGACAGGGCTCCAGAAAGCCGGGCCCTTTTTTTTCTTGCGCGTTTCTTCATTATGGCTACCTTTTTATTTACCTCCGGGTCTCTTGCTTTGGCGGCGACGATTTTTTTCACCCCGTTACCGCTCTTTTCGTGCGTTCCCTTTCGCCATTCTCCACGGGCAACCCTCCCCCTTTTTCCGGACCACGTTCACTTGTCGGACCCAACATTGGAGGAGGCCGAACGAGGCTTGGACCCGTCTGCTACCCTTCGATCCTGATCATGGTCAAATCCTTCTTTCCCCATCCTCCCCCGCACACTCTTTCTGCGTGGACGTGCACTACTGGGAAGCGTCAGTGATCCCATCAAAAATCGTACGATCCCTGACGCGCCACCCCTCTGTCCTCAGAGAGACCCTCTTGACCAGGGGCTTCCCTCCTGGCGCACTCCATCACCGTCGATTCCCTTCGCTTCGTGTCCATTTTTCCTTTTGCGACCGTCCTCCCAAAACCCCTCTGTGATGTTGTACTCGCCATCCCCCCAATTCTGTCTTCTTACGGTTGGTGCCCTCACCCGGCCGTGACCCAACAACCCCCATACATTTCAAGGTGTCTTTCCCGCCGCACTGTCTTCATTTTCCTCCCCGCCGTACTTCCCGTGAAAGTTCAGTTCATACGAGACTTTCTCGCTGTCCCGGCCCCAACCTGTCCGCACCATTCATACGGCGAGGCTGAGTTTGATGGCGTCGGTCGTCCTTCCTCGACTCCCCCCTGGTACATTTTGTAGCCCCCCAGGTGCTTTGGCCAGTTTGGATCCTTTTCGACTGACTGGCTCCATGGACCGATCTTCCCTCTCCTGGCGACAGCTATCAGCCATTACGTGGTCGGTAATGTTGCCGCCCTTTCTGCAGGCCCTCTTTCACTTAGGCCCTCCTGGAGTCGACTTTGCCCCGGTGTGCATTGGAATCCGTCCTTTCATCCCCCTTTCTGGGATGTTCCCCTGTGTCGTACCTTGTCTGCCACAAAGTACCCAACCCCTCACTGGGTCTTGCTGCCCTTTCTGTCTGCTCACGTGTACATCTCGGACGGCGATTCATGGTGGAGCTAATTGCCGGTGCTGAAGGGGCCATCACCCCTCTCCCCTTCCCCCCTCAAAAGGCACTTTTGTCTCCCTTTCCGCAAACACTCGACAGCTCTTTCGTAACGTCCCCTTGGGGCTCCTATAACATCATCAGTCAATGCATCCCGATCCTGCTGTGCCGTATTCCCAAGCGCGTCCTCCCCTCGGGACGGGCTGATCACGCCGTGCCTCTCAAGGGTCCGCTGGGAGTCCCCCTTTCGGGCCTCTTTCCCTTATCCCACTTAGTCCCAACTTAACGACAACTGACGCGATCTTCTCTTCAAGTTCCCCTTGCTCCCTTGTGAAGCTGCCGCTGACCTGTGTTGACCTCATGCTAGCCCGAGAGGGAATAATCCCCTTCTGGGATGGCTAGGACACCGTGTGACACTTCCCTTTTTTCCCCCTGGTCCCTCCTGCCAACGTTTTCGTCCCGCTGAGGTACCTCCCATCCTCCGATGTCTGGTCTGCTCCATAGGGGGGACCATTTATTCAGGCCGGTTGCCCACAAATGCTGCTAGTTATCCTTCTCCCTCGTGCCCCTGGACACGGGTTTTGTGCCAGTATCTGGCGCCTTGGTGTCTTTCATTACCCATGTCGATCGCCCTTTTCTCGACCTCCCGGGAGTGCCCGGTCAGCACAACTGCTGTTGGCTGATGACATGTTGATTCTTTCCCTTCTTCATCATTGATTTTTTCCCTGCTTTGTGCGGCCGTGTTTACTTTTATTCAGGAGCCTTCCATACCAGAGAGTTCTTGACCATTTCATGAAGGGGTTCAAAGGTAACTTGTTCGTGATTCAAGTTCGTAGGTCGTGATCCCATTCCGTTACGTGTGTTCTATGACCCCGGCTACGTCCAGGTCGCCTACGATGACCTCTTGCCCGTGATCCGCTCGAGTCGACCCCCTTAGTCCCGGGAGCAGGTTTACTTCGGCCCATGGACCGCCACGGCCTCCCTAATTACGGGTGGCCACGGTGACCTCCCGACCACCTCTTTCCCGTATGAACCGTGCTGAAGGGACCCTGCCTTCCTTTCTTCTTATCTATTGCCCTTGTTGTTGTTTGAAGTCTCTACTTTCTGACCGTAGATATCCTCGCCGGCCACTTCCATTTCGGAGTCCCGGGGACCGAGCCTCTGGCGCCTACTGGAGTGCCCGGGCCCACTTCCCTGGAGGTTTTGCCGGTCCCCCGACATGGTGTCTTAGACCTCTTGCGGACCCCCTTACTCGCTGATGCGCCGCCTATCATCTCCCCCAGTCTCGCCCAGGGACCAGCAGCGGGTGTAGCCACACTCTCCAGGTGACACACAGAACGCACCACAGTAGATGCCTCCGGTCGTGGCGCCCCACGTCCGTTCCCTCCCTTTTCGATACTTGCTCCCTTTTCCTGGCCCTTTCCCCAGCCCTTTGGTATGGGGCCTACTTTCATCCGCTGTATCTATTCATAGCTCTGTGGTTTGCGTTTAAGGCATAGTCACGATGTTCTTTTGGTATGGCACCGTACCATTTTCCCAAGTGTTCTAACACCACAGCACCCCCTCGTTCGTAGAGGCAGCTGGTAACGCACGCCATTCCTCGGATTTTATGACCACGCCTACGTGCGACCACGACCTCCCCACGTGCTTTACCGATTCTATCGCCTCGCGCGCGCCTGTGTGCCTGTTAGATGATAGACAGCGCTGAGCACGACCCCACGGCTGGCCGAATTCTCTGCCCCCTTCGATCCCTTCATGTCCTGACCCGAGGACGTGATTTTTGTCCCCTATCCCCTTCTTTACCGAGTTCTGTGTGCCGCGCGCGTAAACCCAGACCTCCCCCCTGTGCGGCCCTTTCCAACGGTATTATTGTGAAACGTGTCTCCCGTCGGAGGCCGGCGTTTCCCGTTGCCCGTGTACCTCTTTTCGTTCCGAGATTTCTCCGTGTTTTTTTCTAAAGTATCCCTCTTCGGGTCTCCCCTGGCCTCCCTGTACAGGTGATCCTGTCTTTCATTCTCTTTTTTGGCCCGTGTAGATGTCCCCAGGTACTGCACCCCTTTGGTCCGATTGCCCTTTCAACCCCTCCTTGTGAGATGGTGTTGTCTTACCTGTACCTGCGAAGGTGAATCGACTTTTTATGATGCGACCCACTCGAAACGGTTCACAACTCGCCGAAGTTCCGTTGCAACCTACTGAATCAATTTTTTCCCCCAATCGTGGTTCCCCTTTTTTTTTTTTTCAGCACGCGCGGCAGGCGTTTCTCCTCACGTTGAGCCGACCAGAGCCCCTCGTGATCATGCGCACACTTGTCCTCAGTGACAGGTACAGTCCAAATGGCTCCATCAGCAAATCTGTTTTTTGACATTTCCCGTGTGCGCTTGTAGTCCGCCCACTCCTGGCAGGCAGATAAATGGCCCTAGCCGCGTCTCCCAAGGTGCCCGGGCGGCACCCTTTGATCCGTATTTCGGGTCCCTTGATGCTCCTTCCCTGTCACGACACTGTAAATTTTCAGTGGTTCTCGACTCCTTCATGTTGATTTCCCGCTTTCCACCAATGTGTACTGTTGTCCCGTTTATACGCTGCTCTTCCCCTTCCCCATTGCTTCTGCTCGCGTTTCCCCCCTTCACACTTGGCCCTTCATGCGGGACGCTGACTCATTCGACATGTTCCGTCTTGGGTCGACCCTCCTTCAGCTATCTTGCTTGGATCTTCGCCGGCACCAAGTTTGCCGCCCCCTGCGATATCCCCCCCTTTCCCAGCTGCCCCCCCCACGCCCTTTTGGTAGCTTTGTCCGTGACCAAGTTTCCTTTGACAATTATCTCTCAGCGTATTTTCTATCAGATATTTTTTTCCCTCTGTTTTCGTCTTTTCTGGTAAGGCAGCCGCGTGCCGACGCCGTCGCGTAACACTGGTCGGGCCGTGTGTGAAAACCGCGACCACGATAGCCCGCCAGCCATGGTTATCACACAGGGATTCAGCCCCGGGGGTCTGTTTTGCTCGGTTGGCTCCCCCCTTTCTTTCCGCGGATCCCTTCGTGGCGCGAGCTGCGTCATCGTTTTCCCTTAGTTGCCGCAACGTTAGGGAACCCCGGTTTTTTGGCGCGCCAGTGTTAACACGTGTCTTAAACTATTTGTTCCGACAAGCAGTCTCCTTAGGGAATGCACGGTAGACTGTCCCCCCCTCCGACTCGTCGTTTTCTCACGGTCCTCCCGCGCCCAGTTGACTGGCATCCCCTCCAACGCCCGCTGTCCTCATCCCTCTCTTTTCGGGTCACCGCGGCACTCTCTCTTCCTCGCCTTGCCACGATGCGGCGCCCCGCCGTGCTTTGCTGGACCCGTGTATCTTCTGCCCAGATTGACTTCGTGGCCCGTTTTACTGTGGTGATTGAACCCTTTGTGTAAAATTGCCCCCTGCCTTTCCCCCCCTTTGCGCGTTTTACGTCATAAATTTTTAGGTACTCAATCTTGGACTTTTCGCCATATTTTACAGCATTTTCTATGGACCTAGCAAGGGATCTTCTGAACCCCCCGGACCCCCCCCCCCCTCCCCCAGTCAAAGGCGGACCTTTCCTCACCACTATTCCCAGGAGCGTGGCGACATGCTTTCCCTCGGGAACCCAGCAGGCAGTTCTGTAGGCGTGCAGTTTCCTACTGACGTGGTGGCTTCCGATGTCCTGTGGTTTTTCTGGTCGTCCTTTCTCCATTAATAGATGTTTCTGCCTTTCCCGCCAAGTCTCTGGAATGACCGCTTTTTTTTTTCCCTAAGTCCCCCCCCTAGCACACCCTCCGTTCACCGCGATTCTCTCTTCCTTCCACCGGATGCGTCTTGAGCTCCCCTTCTTGAGCATCGGGGGGGGTTCCCCAATCCGTGGTCGCCCCCGGACGGACCCATTTTCCCCCCCTTTGAGAGATCCCGCTTACTCTCCGATTGTCTGAGTCAATTTCCCTGACTTGCCGAGATCGCCAGTAGTGGTACCCTATGCCCGAGTTTTTGATCGGCTGTCCTCTTTTCTCCCCCCCTTTTCGCGCGCCCTTACGTGTTGTTCTAGAGAAGATTTTTTTATTACTCGATCCCTTTACCGACAGCTCCCCTCCTCCTCCCCCTTTCCCCCTGCCCCGTTGCCGAGGCCTGTGCGCACTTCGGTCGCTAATGTCGGGCCTGTTTTCGGAGACTCCCTGAATCTTCTCCTTTTGCGAAACAGTGCACGTACTCATACCGTGGGCGCCCATTGCACCTCCTCCTTGCTCCATCATTTTCGATCCAGAAGCAATTCCGTGGTTTTTTTCCGCTGTGTCCTGTTATCCCCCTATTTGCTTCGTGACTCACCAGAACCTCGCGCCCCGCCCATGTTCGGCTGGCGCTTATTGTTGGACACCATACCCCCCGCACAACCCTCCCTCCCCCGTCTCCCGGTCCCGTCGCCCATTGTCAGCGGGGCAGGCGCCACTCCGACATTGGAGTTTGTTGATGCCCGCCCACAGCCTGCGACTCACGTGTGTCCATTCATCAGGGTGCCTCCGTTTTTACCCCCCTAACAGGTTCTAAGCTGCCCGTTCTCCCGCTGTACCATCGCCCGTCCTGAGACCGTTGCCACCGAACGCGTTCGCCCTTTACAGTAAAACCGACTATCCTCGTGATAGGGGCCCCGACTGTCGTAACGTACCCATTTCTGTCAACCCCCCTTGAACCCCCTCCTGTGCGGGCTCTTTTGACCCTGCTTGAGTCCCGGGGTTGGTTGACCCGGCTCGACGTGAAGGTTTCTCGTTGCACCTACGTTCCGCGGTCTATGATCGGGTCTGGCCCCCTGCTCTTGGGAAATTGAAATTGTCATCGACAGTATATTCCTCGTAATTAGCATTTGTAATGATTCCATTCACGCGTACTCCCCTCAGGCGCCGGACCCTTGTCTTTCTCCGCCGGTATGATGCGCATTTTATTTCTCGGGCCGGAACTTCCGTGGCCTCCTCTATTTATGCGACATTAGAGGCATTTTTTGTTACTTGGCGTCTGGGTCTTTGTCGGTTTCCGGGCGGGTCTGTGTCTGCCGTGACACGTTATTATTTCCTGTGCGTCCCCCACCGTCTTTTTTTTTTGCGACGGTTTCCGTATACTTTGGTCGGGAAATCTGTGGGCGTTCTCGAGGTTCCCTTCTATGACCCTATCCCCTTTTCCTCGGAGGGGACACTGTACCAGAGGATTAACAGTAGTGTGCAGTTGTTCGTGGTGTGTAAGCTGCGAGAAGTATGTGAAAGCATTTTTTCAAGGGTATAGATGGTTATACTCGTGCAGATCTTTTATGTAACCACCTTTTTCCTCTGGACCGTCCTACAGCTGAGGAGCTCCCGCAAAGAAGATTATGGGCGTGGAATCCCATGTACTGACCTGCACATTTGCATTCCCAGCAAAAGAAAACGGAAGATACGTACCGTTTCACAAAGTGTCCCCCAGAAGCCCCCCCCTCCTCCCTTGAAGGCTCCTTCCCTTTCTTTACCCCCCTTTCCCTCCCCCACCCCCTTTGGCCTACCTCTCCGCAATTTTCCAGTTCAGAGGTCCCTTATCGGCTTGAAAGCACTGCTTCCCCATCCCAGAGAACGAAGTCCACTGTCTCGACCTCTTGCTAAAGCTGAAAGCACTCCCCTTTACCTTTTTGCCAGCCCCCATAACTTTTCACAGTTTTTTCGATTCTGAAGGGGAAGAAGGGAGGTCCCTCTTCCCGCGGTGACAGTGCATCTTTTTTTCAACCGAAAACCTCTTTTTCCCCGTAACAAAACAATCCGACGGGGAAGCTTTTCTTGTCGGTTCCCTTCGTTTTTCTCCTTTAAAGCGTTGAATACAGCCAGTACTTACGTCTGATACAATTCGCCTGGCGGGGCCCCTGGGGGTTTGGTTTGTTTTTTGGATTTTTTGGGGGAGTTCTTCTTGCTTCTGGGTGTTTTTCCCAGTTGGGGGGTCCCTGCTTGGAACCGCTTCCTCACTTTTTCCCTCCTTTTGGTTGTTCGGTGTGTTTCTTGGGGCCCTCGATTTCTTTCACCGTATCATGCTTTCCTTTCCCATTGCTGAGTTTTTTTCCAACTTTATGACTTAAAGCCCCCCTGCGAGGTTTCGTCCTTGGAGGGCACTATTTGCGCGTTTTCATTCAGCTTTCCCTCCAAAGTTGACAAGGGGATCCCCCCCTTGACGGAGGTTTTTCCTCCGTGACCTTTCCAATAAACCCGGTTCTAGAATTTCCCCCCTGGCCCCTTTCGAAGGTAGGACCCCCGGAAATAGTTCCGCTTGATTTACCCCTTTTCTGCTCCTTCTTACGTTCCCCCGGAGCTTCCCCATCTACCTTCCCCTTCTGGAGTTCACCTTCTGTTTTTTTCACTGCCTTTGCCTTTTTTTTTTCACCCCAGACCCTTTCTGAGCTTTCGTGAGCCCTATTCGGATTCATTGGCCACTGCCCCCCCGGCCGCTTCCCTCTTACCCCCGGATTTTTAAGGCTTCCGAGTGTCCCTACCTTTTGAAACCCTGCTTATCGTTTTTTAACTCTTTTAAGAGCTTCCGGGAAAGTACCACACAAGGTTTAATACCCTCGCAGTCTTTCTTGCACCTCTCCTTGGCCCCCTCTTGATTAACCTTTTTCTATTTTTTTTTTGAGGACAGGACATTCTCTCCTTAAGAGTCCGTTTTTTCCCCAAGTCCCCCGATTTCCCTTCTTTTATGACCGACCCGAGGGAAAGTTGTGCCTTTTAATTTCAATCTTCTTCAACTCCCCTAGAACACGTTCCATTTTGAATTCCCTCATTTTTTTTTTTGCATTTCTTTTTTCCCACGATCTGGGCGTCGACGCGTTTCTAGCCCCCCCCAATGGACCCCTCCTCTCCTGAAGGACGTTTTGTCGCTCCTGACCCTGAATCCTTCTCACGTCGGTCGTGAGGGAGTGGCTCCCGCAGGGCCGGGTTTTTCAGATTGATTTGGCCCTACTTCGTGCTAGCGGTGAGGGTTTCCTCTGACCGATCACTTTCTCCGTAGACTTCTCCTGCTCCTGAAAGCCTCTGTTTTCTCTTCGACATCGGGACAAGATCTGTGCGAATGCTTTTAATATTAATCTGTACTTTTCTGCCCCGTTCGAAATGTTTTCTCCGACCGCTTTCACGCATACCGCCCCTACTCGCATTCCTGATGAGGGCCCCCTCTACGAGGAAATTTACCCCCTTGTGAACTTCCGTCCTTTTGACGCTCTCTCTCCTTGTGACGATGCTGTAGATTAAATAAGGATTCTTCGTTTCAAGGTTCAAGTTTCCTCGAGGGATGGAGGCGTCTCCTTGCTTTTTTCTTCTGTCTTTTCCAGAGCTTTGGGAAATTGGTGCTCGGTTTCGGTATGGATAGTTTTGAGGTATGTTGTTTCGTCTCTTCGTGCGTTCTCCATATCTCGGTTAAGATCCGTGTTGCAGCTGCTGCCAGGAAGACCTTGTCCCCGGTCTTTTTTTCCAGCTTTTCTCTCGTTGTGTGAAGGCAGTACGTTGCTAAGGTCTGTCATGCGTCATTTGCGGAAGTTTTTCGTGCCGGCCCGGAGTTGGAGCCTTCCGGTGTTGTCTTTGACCCCCTTGCGTGAGGTTTTCTCGTAAGTTCTCCTCCATGATGCTTGAAAGAGGTTCGAGATTCTCTTTTTGCCCCCTTTGCCGCCCCTGGCATTTCATCGCCCTTTTTTCCCGATACCTGCTGGCAGGTGTCCGGTTTGCTCCTCTCTTCCCCCTTCCCCCGTCAGTTGTTGTTTTCTTTCTCACCGGATCCACTGCCTCCATTATTGTTCTGATTGCCTATTACACCCCTTCCTTTTTTGACGCCCTCCTCCGCGTAGCCCTCGGTTCAGCTCGCGGCTGATCACGGAGAATCGCTCGCGCCTGTCCCAGTGGTTTTTTTTTTTTTTTTTTTTTAGCTTTCCCCCCGTTCCTCCCGGCGACCGCTGTGCGTGATACGAAACTGCAAGTGTTTCTCGTCGCACTCCCCTCTCATTTCCGGCCCCCCGCTGTCAAGGCTTCTCTGGTGATTCCCTTAGCGCATTCCCGTTCCATTGTAGCGCTTCAGCCCAGCAACGAGGCAGGAGCGCACGAACCACTTTCATTACACGACCGTTTTCCCCCCAAGAGATTCCCAGGCTGACTGACTGGCCGCTCCGCGATGAGCACGACCCCGCGGGGGTGACCGCCAACCAGCCCCTAAGTACTTTTCCCCCCTGACTTCCCTCGTCACAGTTTTCCAGCGCTCCTCTAGTTCCCCAAGCATAGCTATCTTCCATGCACTGGCCCTTGAAAGCGGAGCCTGACCGTCTCCCGGGTTTTCGTCGGGGTTTGGTTCTCGATTTTCCCCTTTCCAAGTCGTCCCTTTTCTCGGACGTGATCAGCCCTGCTCTTCATACCTTGTCGAACCAAGAGTAGACCCCGATCTTTTTGCAAGTCTAGATCCCCTGCATTTGCAGACCTTTCCTGTTGGAGTAATGTAGGGATTTCGGAAGCTAACCGGCTTCACGAGCCCCGATTGTCCCCTTTTTCCCGCTTTTTGCCCAAGTGGTAGGTGTCCAGCCCCGAGATAACGACGATCATGAAAGATTTAGGTTGCTCCCAGGGAGAGCTCTTCCCTCGTCCCCCCCTTTTTCTTTTCTCTGTTTCTACAGAAGGGTTATGATAAGTCCTTCTGGCTTTTCCCCGTCTTCTTGACCGTAACAGGTTCTTTTCCGAGGTCTGGCGACAGTCAGCCCTACAACGAACGGGCCATTAGATTTACAACCACCCGTTTCTCCCTTTTCCGTCCGCAGAGTCTTGCCCACTCCCGGTTCATGCTGGCCGCAGTGTTAGCGATTTTTTGAGCACGGACTTGAATCTTAGCAACGGTGAGGATTTCTTATCTTTCGCCCTGACGGCCCCCTTGTGAGTTTTTTGTCAACCCGCAGCGAAGCTTTCCCTGCGTCTCGCGGGATCGACTGTTTGTAAGATTTTCGGCCCTCTTTGGATCGGGTACCTAAGTGTTTTTCCCTTAAGTAACTAATCAGAAAAAAGGGAGAAGGCGGGCGGCGTGATCGTCTTTCAAAGCACGGTTTTTTTGGTTGCCTCTTTTCTTCATTGATCCTTCTTTGTGCGAGGTGGTCAGAGGACCAATTGTGGGTCTGCCCTGGACGTATTTTAGACCCCCCCTCTTTCCCCGTACTTACAAGGTCATCGATCCCGAGTTTCCTTTCCGCCATTCTCAACAAAGAAGCGTACCCAGGTAACCCCCAGAATATTTCTTTCCCGCCGCCCCCCCCCCCGGGCCCTCACTTCTCCCATTTTTTTTCTTGGGTAGTGACTGCTGACAACGCCGGAGCTTACTCCCCCACCCAGGAAAACCATGCTTCGTTGGCCTTTTTCCGCATATGCCTTCTTTTAAAGAAGCTCTACTATATAGAGTAAACCTTTAGCCCCCCAGGAACCAACAGCCCCCAACTTGGCCTTTTTGGTTTCCTCACCCAACTTTCCTTACGACATTTTGCAAGACGACAAAAAAGCAGTGCCCTCAGATTGAGCGCTCCTACTTTTGATCGTTTTGCTGTTCCCGCGTCGCTACGTGCGCGGACTCACCCAAAAGAACACTCCTCCACGTCCACATTGTGTCTTGTTATATGTTCCCCTTTCACGTTGAGCTGGGAACGCCGGATGAGATTGACAAACTTTGACATCTCTGTCAATTCTTTTTGTGTGACTCTCCAGGGGCCTGAGGATTGGACTGCTGAGAAAATTACCCTTTTTCCTTATCCTTTTCCAACCCCCCCTCTCCCGTGCTCCGACTTATGGCGGGAGGGAATTCCAGGCTTGGCAAGGGTCCTCTGAGCAAAACCTTTCGCTCAACTCTTTCTCTCTTAGACCCTAGGGGACCGGGGGTCTTTGTTGGTCTGGTTCCTGTGCCCCTTGTCGGCTCCGCAGCCGCATCGTCTGAGGCCAAACACTGCACTCGTAGTTCTTTACTCACCCCTTCTGAAGTCGTCGCCCCGCTCGGCACTGCCCGCGACACGCTTCCTTTCACCAGTAGCATGCTTCTTCCCCCATCAATGATTCCCCACCTGCCAGCTAAGAGTGCGATTACCTCCGTGCTCTCACATTCCTATCTTTTCCTTTTGAGGCTTCGGATTCGGTCTGCCACTGCTGCTAAGGAGGCTTTTCGATATTGCGCGGCCCATTCTTTGTTTCTCATTCCCTGAGGGTGAAGGAGCTGTGTCGAAGCTGGTCAGTCCAGCGTGGTTTCCTCTCTGTTCAGTTTTTCTATCGCATTCAGTCATGCGACGACCTTCCCCATGCTTCCGACATATCCGGCGGCAGTGTCCATGGAGGCGTCGCCCACAGGCTCCCGACCCACAACCTTTCCTTCTTTTTTTTTTTTACCACGGAGGAACGGCGGAGGGGAAGGCTGGTTTGGCTCCCAGGCGCCGCATGCCAGTCAGCTCCTCCGTCCCCCGCGGGCTCCGGCAAACGGCACCGTGACGGGTGGTAACCCCTATAGCCAACCCCGTTTCCGGTGCAGGTATTTCGTACCCCACCCATATGGCTAAGGGACGGCCCGTCTTATAGCCCCCCCCGTGGGTTTTTTTTTTTTTTTTTTTTTTTTTTTGCCGGTCCCCCGGATTTCCCTGATCCCCTTCCAGGTGTTCAGGGGCGGGAGTCCTCCATTTTGGTGTTTGTTTTTGAGCCACCCTGGGAAATCATGGTCTTTTCGCCCCGGCTTTGGTGATGTTCCGTTTAGCCGAAAGCCTTATGAGTTCAAACAGAGGTCCCCAGAAGTCCCCCCTGCACCCCATTCTTACTTTTGCGCTCAGTTTTTCTTTTGGTCGTTTTCAAAGGGCGCGCTCGGGTGGTTCGAAGTTGCCGCTTTTTTTCCTTCCTTCTTTTGTGTCAGGTGGGTTTTGGTGGTCTCACCTAGATTTACTGAACTCAAGTATGTGCTTTTTTACTCCCCCCTTAATTTCCCCCCCCCCTTAGACTCCCTCCCCCCACGGCGCGGAGGTTCTATGGGTGGATGGCAGTGCTTGAGTTCCAAAAGGAGCGAGCGACCTTGGACAACCGCCCTGCCGGAGGTGTGCCGCCCCTATGCGGAGGAAAAGGGAGATTAGTAGCAATGAGAGGTGCTTTTTTTACCTCTCCCCTCCTCTATCGTTTAACGATTGTCAAGGGTTTCCTCCCCCCCCAAAGGGCGATCCCTTGCGCAAAGATCGGCCACCCTTTTAGGAGAGCCGCCCTTTCTGAAGAAGTTGCTTCGGCGTGAAATCCCCCCTCTTCCTCCTCCCTTTGAGCGTGAGTAGAGGGACGCTTGAAAGCCCACACAGGCCTTGCTCGTGACGCAAGGAGACCCCAGGGAGTCTTTCCCCTCTCTGCCTCTTACTCCGAATCCCGCCTTGTTCAGATGGAAATTCAGGGCCTCACATTCCCGTCACGTCCTTCCCGCTACTTCCGCACGTGGATCCTCCCCGTTTTGCTACGCGGCGTCGGAAAGGACCCTTCTCGACCCTCCTAGCCTTTTTGCCCCTTTTCAGATTTTGTCGCATTCCGTGTGAGAGAACAGGGCCCGTTGTTGGCCCCCTTTTCATCCACTCGCCCCACTATTTTACATTCGTACCGGATCCGATCAGTATGGGAAGCTCCGGCCCTGGATCATACGGGCTTCCGTTTTTCGGCCTCGGCCCTACGCTCCCTCCCCCCTGTTCGCCCGGACGCGATTTTGAAGGATACCTCCCGTCCCGTTCTTTTTATCTCCGTGCAAAAATTTCCCGATGGATCGGGTCAGGTTGGGAACGGATTAGGAGATTTTTCGCCAGTTTCTTCGCACCATTCCCGGACGTCCGAACTCCCCCCTGTATAAATTGTGGCTCGGCCCACCTATTGCCACTCACCCCTTTACAACCAGTGGACGGGGTACCCTCCCGGGCGACCTGGAGACCTTTCAAGGGCGATGGGCCAGATACCACCAGCCCTCCGAACGACATTTTTTGCCGGCTTCTCTTCTTCCGATCTGTCGCGCCGCCGCGGGGCTAATACTCTGTTTTGAGATGGCGAGCACTACGGGATTTTTTGGTAAGGGACAGGTTTCCCTTATTTGGCTGTGATGCGCCTCCTCCCCCCTTTTGCTCCGATTAGATTTCTCCCCCAATCGCGGTTTGAGTAGATAGTATGGCATAGTTAGGGAGGTCCCCTGTGAGGAAGTCCCTCCCCCTCTTTTTTTGGCGAGGTTTACGTTTTTTTTTTTTCATCTGCGAACTTGTTATCACAAAGGGATATCCGTTTTTCCAGGGCGGTCTTTGGTCTTCCTTCGTTCTTCTTTCCATTCATGCTCCCCCGACGTTCGTGATCCGCGGGGTCGCTGCTCGCTCTTTGCGTTGGGTTGCTCCAGCTTGAACCCCCCTGGTACTTTTCTAGCGCTTTATCAATTCTAGGTTATATCCTCGTATTCCCACTCCGTGCGGAAACTGGCCGGGCTCCTGTCCCCAGCCTGTTCCCCCCGTTTTTTTTCAGGTGTT
>Ga0179593_1736572_pt1 | contig 14966 bp, 20 predicted proteins | sample CZODoug2_1_08_16_FD_185931 | JGI IMG/M metagenome (GOLD analysis project Ga0179593, IMG submission 185931) | Vadose zone soil fungal communities from Angelo Coast Range Reserve, California, USA - CZODoug2_1_08_16fungal (PacBio error correction) | ecosystem: Environmental > Terrestrial > Soil >... | reverse complement strand
TTCGGTCCTCCCCTTTGGTTCTCTCTTTTTTTCCTTGGGTTTGACTTTTTTACCCCCTTTTTCTCGCTCCCCCTCAGTTTCTTTCCACGGTCACGGCGTCCCCTACATTTCACCAAGATTTAGGAACCCCCGGTTTTTCTTGTTAATAGGCCGCGTCCTTCTCCCCATTGGTCGACCCCCTTCCTGAATTCATTTTTACTTCCTTTTTGAGGGACGGTCTGGTTTTTCTTGTGGATCGCCTTTCAAAACCTCAATCCCGACGAAGTTTCGCCCCATTCTCCCGGCACGCGCTTTTTGTGCTTTCGAAACTTCGCTTTTTGACAGTGCTGGGGCACTGATCAGCGCATAAAAAGTTCCCCTTCTTTTCTTCAAATTATACCTCAAATGGACCCTTCGATCCGTAAGATCGGTTTTTTTTTTTTGACGAAGGGCGTTCGTGATTCTTGTTTCGTTTCCCGCCACCTCCCGCCTGGAACAGGCTGGTTAAAAAGTATTTCCATTTCGGTGTTCAAACATGGTGTCTCTTTTTATCCCAGTTTTTGGATGCGACGCAGTCCTTCGCAGTTGGAGAAAGTTTTTTCCCCTGCCACTCTTCCGCCCTGCGTTAGTCGTTCTTTTCCACAGAAGGTTTTTCTGTGAGTCGCCTCGACCAATTACCCCCCTTTCTGGAAAACCCTTTCCCCCCTCCATTGGCTAGTTCTTTTCCGCTCGTGGAGATTAGGGGGAGTTCTTGGAATGTCTTTTCCTCCGCCTCCGATATACTTTCTGAAAACCTTTCGTTTTTTTTGTTTGAGCGGTTTTCTCCTTCATGCGATAACCCCCCTTTCCCCGAGTTAATTCTGCGGTCCCCGACGGTCTTTCCCCCTTACCCCTTTTGTCGAAGAAAATCCCCCTTCTCCCCTTTTTTCACAACAATCCCTGGGCGGATTTCTTGGCCATTCAGGGCATTTTTCCCCGCACCTCGTCTTTTTGTTTTTTTCCAAAAACCATACAGGTTGTCACAATGAATTTTTTCTGACGGTCCCCCAGGAAAGCCCCTCCTTTTTTCTATGTTAAAGAATCCCCTTGCCAACCACCACCGTTAATCTTTTCTTAGAGGATTCTCTCGAAGCCATTGAGTTCTTTTGGTGCCATTCCTTCCTTTCCCCCTTCCATTATTTTTGTTTAAAAAGCATTCTTCCGTTCTTTTCTCTGCGGGACCGCGGCGGAAGCTCCAAAATTTTTTCTTCTTCCCTTTCCCCCGAAGTGGCTTCTTTCGTTTTAGTACGCACACTTCATTTCCCCTTCCCCCCGTTTCAAGGAAGTGCTTTGGGGTGGGCCTGCCCCCTTTCCTTCCCCACCCTTTTTTTCGTAACTTCCGTCCCTTTGTCGCTTTCTTCATTTGAGGCCCCCCCAAATTTTTGGGACACGGCCCCCAACCCTTTTTTAGTAGTTTTTCTCTCACCTCGCCCCTTGCCCGTCTTTTTTTTTCTGGACTATTGCCATCACCTCCCAAGAAGGGATTTTGCACACCATTTCGGCAGACTGTATGTGTTTCCTTTCCTTTCCCTTTCAGGCCAACCTCCTGGTGGTTGGCTGCTTTATCCCTTTTTCCCCCGAGGTTTTTTGTTCACCACCCCCCCCCAGGAGGAATAGTCTCCTTTTCGCTTCTCACTCGCCACAATTTAGGTATTCCTCCTAAGTCTCCGGACCCCTTTTCCTGATCCTCTTTTCCCCCCCTTGGGGACCTCAATACACGGTCCTTTTTGCTTTTTCCAGAAAGCCGTTTCCCCGCTCGCAATCGGCCGCCTTTCCTTAAGGAATCTGACTATCGAGAATTCTTCCCCTTCCGATGATGAGGGTGCCTCCCCTCTTTGTTCCGAATCCACACCCTTTGGCTCGACAAGGTGGACTCCACTTTTGTTGCTCCTTTGACCTCCGGTACGTTGTTCCCCTTTGCGAACGGTTTTTCCGTGGTGGTGAGCTTTCGGCACGGCAAACTGGCGTTAGAGATCTTTTCCCGGGGTTTTTTCGAGGATTTGACCCTTCGTGATTTCCCCCTGCCGGACCTTTTTCACAAACCCCCTCCCCAACCTTTCTTTGTCGCTTGGATAGGGACACTTTTTTTTTCTTCCAGGGCAAAACACCCTTTCAAAAAAACCTTTAGAGCAGTTCCCGCTTTTTAACCCCCCCCGTGTGTTTTTTCTTAGTCTTTTTTTTCCCCCTAAAAATTATGGGGCCACCCCCTTTGCGTGATTTTTCCTAATAGGAGAGGATAACCGATAAGGCAGGGTAAATCCCCCTTAACTCTTCCTCTTTATGGAAACCCCCCCCGCTTGTCTGAAACTAATCGGTGAGTCATGGCGGAGTCCTGGTAGGCGGTTTTCCCTTGCCTTTCCCATCTGAATAGGCCCTTTTTTTTTTTCCTGAGCCCTTTTGAATACCGAACCCTTGGCCGCTATGTTTTTGTTTCTGCAACACGTTTTCCCCTCCTTTACTTGCGCCTTTTACTTTTTTCTAGAAGGACTTTCCCCCCACCCTCCCACCTCCCCCTCCCGGTGTTGTCTGGAAACGACCCCCCCTTTTCAAGGGAACTCCCTCTGCAGTTGTGAAATCTGCTGGGCTGTTATGGAAACCTCCCTATCCCGGGGGTCTTTCCTCCTGAAAGTCCCCCCCAGAATTTCCGTTCGGAAAGCTTTTTTTTTGTTCTTTCCGAAAATATTTTCCCACAGGTGTTACATGGTTCAGTTCTTCTCGTTTTGGGACGCCAACCCCCGGGCTTTGTGTACTTCGAGCCCTCCCCTCAAGTCCATTTTACGCCCCCAAATGCTGGGGTTTTCCAACACGTATCTCGCACCCGTTTTTTTCTACGAGCAAGCACAGTTTCTAATTTCGGGGCTCCTTCTTCCAAACGCATTCCACCGAGGTGACCCGTTTTTTTTTGGGAAATTGAGCGTTTTTTTGGGGGACCCTTTTTTTGCCCCTCCACCCAGAAAATGCTTCGTATCGGTCCGATGACTAGATTCGGGTGGGGCCTAGAATTCCCCTCCTCCCAAAATACTTCCTAATTCCTTTGGTCCCTTCTCCCCAATCTTTTTCCGTGTTTTTTCTTATGGTTTTTTATCGGCTCCCAATCCCTTTCGTGACCCTTCCCAATGCCTCCCATACACTCAGACATGCTTTATTTTAACTTTTCAGGGTGACTTTTTCTTCTTCCCTTTATAGACCTTTTCCTTCTCAGGGCCTGTCAACTCCTTCTTTGATAGAATTGCTACCCTTTTTTACGCACCTCTTTGCATGTCCCCCCCAAAGGGAGTTTTTTTAAAGAACGCCGTGCCCCGAGCGTAGGGTGTTTTTTTCCCCTACCATTCCATTATCCCCTCCCTGGACCTTCTCTTAAAACCTCGAACCGTTCTTTCCTTTCCCCTTTCCCTGTTGACTTTACACAGGTACCCGTGTCGTCTTTTTTGATATGAGGCGGTCGGTTGTGAAATTTCTGGAACCAGAAGACAAGGCCCTTTAGGGGAGGGACGTGTCCGTGATCTAGGTTTTTTTCCCAGTTTTTCACGACCCGGTGGCATTCGGCAATTTTTTTGGTAGTGCCCCTTCTTCAACCCTCCACCCAAGTTACTCCCCCTTTTTTCCGAGCGGCCCCCCTGAACTTTTTAACCCCAAGTCCCCTGTCCAATTTTTTTTCCCCCCTCAAGACTCCTCCCAAAGAACTCTTAAACCCTCTTAGTCCGCGCGGTTTCCCGCCTCTCCTCATGTCTGTTTATACAGGTAGAATACTAAAACCCCAGCTTTTGAACTCTCCCCCACTTTGTTTCTTTCCTTCTTCCTTTTTCCCGAACGGGTCTCCTGGCCGAATGTTCTTGCCCCCTCAAAACGCCCCTGCTTTGCAGATGGCACTCCACATGCCCCTTTCAATTTCTTTTCCCCCGGATTTTGAATTTCTCAGCCCACCCTCCCCAGTCAGGCAAAGGCTCTTTGTTCCCCAAATTGTCGGCTCGGACTCGTAGAACCCCTTTTTGTTTACAGAAACAAATTTTCTGTACGCTGCGGGTTTTCCGGGAGTACAGTTACGTGTTTTTGATTAGTAGGACCTTCCTGGAGCGGCCCACAAGTTTCACGCAGTTTTTTTCCCCCCCAATTCTTCTCGTCTATAAATTCCCCTTTATCCGATTTCCTTCCCCCCCTTTTTTTGTTGAGATCCTTCCAAACTTGGTTTGTCGTTCCTCTGTTTTTCAGGAGATCATGGTCCCTTTTAGTACTTCCATTTTCAAGTCCTCCTTCTTTCCAACCCCCCCCCGGGACGCGTTTTCGTTTTCTACTTGCACCGATTCTTTTTTTGGGACAGTTTCTGGTTTTTTTTTTTTTTATCCACCGAGTTTTCCTATGAGACCCTCTCTTCCTTTTTTGTGAAATCGCTTCGAACTGACTTTTTTTTTTTCTGTCTTTTTTATTGACTACCCCCTGTGCAGAAGACCCCCTTCAGTTCGTTTTTTCCTTTTAAGTAGCGGGGGGTTCTCAACCTTAGCGTGTTTCCCCGTCTGGCCCCCCCCTTCTACTCTCTTTGCAAGACACAGTTGATCCGATACAAGGATGGGGTTCTGTTACATTCCTTCCCCTTTTTGAGTCCTCCCCTAGATCCCTCCGTTCGTCGGACTTTCAGAGGTTAGGTATTTCGGTTTTTCTTTGATTTGGATCTTTTTTCCTTGGAAATTTTTGCCCCCAAGTATTGTCCCCAGCTTGGCGAACTTTATTTGGATTCAACGACCTCCCCCGCGCTAGTTCTTCCTTTTTACAGTCGTTCCTCCATGACCCTTTCCTTACGAAGACAAGATCCCCCTTCTCTGTTTCTGAGCCCCTTCAAGCTATTTTCCCTTCTCTTACAATCGAAGGTACTTTTCCCCACTGGACGTTTCCCGTTTTCCCATTTAGAGGCTTTCATTTTTTTTCCTTGGCGGCCCCGAGATAGCTTTTCATGTCGGGACGTGACCTTGAGATTATACCCTTATTTCCTTTAAACCCCTTTTTGGTGTTTCTCTGAATGTCAAATTTTTAAACCCCCCCCTCCCCCGATTCTTCTTTTTTTTTTCTCTATTTTTTTTTTTTTGTTGTTTGTTCTTATTAGGGCCCTTCCTTGATCCCTTAGGCCTGACCTTTCTTTCCCCTAAAGGGGCCTCCCCTTCTCAATTTCTCTCATTGGTTCTTTCTTCAATTTGGGAATTTCAATGGCATTGCCCATTCTTTGCCGGCTTTAGTCATTTCTTCATCGTCTGATTTCCTCTGTGGGTTTTTGCTGGGGGTTTTTACCACCCCCTTCAGCCCCCTGGGAATTTTTCGTCGGGGGTTTTTGCCCGGGTCTTCTTTTCCTAGACGAATATTTTTCCCCTCTAAACTCTAGCCCCTTCTTCGCTTTCCTTTCTTATAGAAGGCCTTTGGAGGGTTGGGTTCTTCCTGCCCTTCTTCAGGGCATCCCCCCCTTCTTACGACTGGGTTCCATTTTTTTCCCCCTTTTAAGTGATTTCTCTTCGGCTCCACCGCTCCTCCACCTCGCGACTCGATGCAGTATCCCCCCCAAGTTGGCTTTCCTTTTTTTAGTAACGCACCACTGCATTTGTTCGACCAAAGTCCTTTTTGCATTTCCCTTAGTTGTTTTCCTTGGCCGTTTCCTTCCAAGGAAACAAACCTTGAAGCTTTTCTTATTTTTTTCCATGATTACCCCCTTTTCCTGAACCCAAAAACGGCGTTCTGGCTCCCCATTGGGCTGCACCCTCATGTTTTTTTTTTTTTTAGTCTGCTCTATGTCCTCTGAACACTTCTTGCCTCCAACTGGGGAAGCCAATCATTTTTCTCGGATTTTGGTCCGCCACCGGCCCTGGAGGGTTGGCTTTTCTTTTCTACTTTCTTTGTTCAAGTCTTCAATTATCTTCGTTCCCGACGTCAATCGCTGTCCCCCCCGTCTTACGGCCTTGCTCAGTCCCCCCCTTTGGCCCGATTTAAGACTTGTTTCCAATGACCCCCCCCCACATTTTTCTAACTTTGTCTCCGCTTTTTTAGACAAAGCGTTTTTCAGTTTTCAACGAAGGAGTACGGATTTTTCCCCCTCTTAGGAAGTTGCTTCGAGATTATTAAGGGCCCCCGTTCCTAGCTAACGTTTTTTCAAATCCTTTCCCTCCCCCAAATGTGCAATCCTCCTTTATTCCTTCAACTTTCTCGAGGCTCGAAACTTTTTAATTTTGCCGTTTTTTTTTCCCTGAATTTTTTTAGGCCCCCCCAATTTTTTTTTCTGGTTTTGGTTTTCGAGGATAAATCAACGGAACCCCCTCTCTTCTCTCGTTCCCGTTGGTTTTTCTTCGCTATTAGGGAAATTTCCTCCTTTTTTCGTCCTATTTAAACCCCCTTTTAACCAATCCAACGGTCCCCCCTTGCCGTTGCTATTTTTAGGGGGCTTAACACAAAACCGAAATTGGTGTTACGGATGCCCCCTTCTTTACGGTTTTTTCGACTCCAAATTTGTTCGAGATGCCCCCTTTTTTTCCTTCAATTCTGGGACAACCCCCTAGTTTGGAGCCCCACTCCCTCGTCGGGGTTTCTTTGATAATCTCCTCCACGTTCCCCCCCTTTCATCTTGAATTCCTTCCCCCCCGTGGCGCCTGGCTATTTTTGAAAACGCAGGTCTGTCAAACACCTCAGGCCCCCTCTTCTCCCCCTTTGTAGTTCCCCGCCACTTCCTGGAAATTGTCCTTATTTTCATATGCCTGCCCCCCTACCCAAGTGGCTTCTTTTCCCGGATGATGCAACTTTACGTAATTCTGCCCCCCTCTTAGAAGGATTTTCCTGTCCCCTCAAAAAACCCCCCTTCCCCTTAATATGTTTTCCCCCTGAACCCCTCAACTTTCCCCCCCCGTTACCAGCTTGTTCTCTCAGTTTGGAGGATATGCTTTTTTTGTTTGACCCCAACCCCTTTTCTGATTAAGCAAGGAATTCCCCCATTGCGCTTGTAAGCCCCCCCCACAGCGCCCTCCCCTTAAGTCCCTGAAACTTTGAAACCCCCCCTTTTGTTCGGTCCTGTGTTTTTAACGACTTTACCGCAACCCCCACGCAGCCTTCAAGGTTGTTTACCTTCCTTCCTTCCGCCTTTTCTCCCCAAAAAACACCCCCCCCCGTCGTCTCCCCCTTTTTTCCCTCCCTTTTTCATGAAATTGTCTTCCCCTGATTCTTCCCTTCCCCACATTACTAAAACCCCCCGGCAAGGGAGGCCAGTGTTATACTATTCCTTTCCCCCTCCACGCAGTTCTTCGCTCCCTCGTTGATACGCCTTCTTTAGTCACAAAACGGGAGACCCCTTTGGAGGGAACTCCCCTCTGACTCTTATTAAGCTTCCCCCCCCCCACTACTCGCCGCGGTCAATCAAGTTGCACTTTTCTTTGATAAGGCCCGCCACTGAGCCTCCTTTGAGGATTCTTTGGGCTAGTTATTCTCTATTTTTTTTAATTTAAGGCGCCCCCCTTTCCCGCTCCGGCCCTTTTAGCCCCAATTTCCGTTTTGGTGATGTTTTTCTCTCTAAGCAGTCTTCTCCTCCCAATGGGCCTTTCTTCTCATCCCTCCCCTCCATGATCTTCCAGGGAATTTTGTTCGGTGTGATGAGGAGTGATCGTCCCCGTTCGGTTAAAAAAAAAACACCGTCCCTAGGTCTCTCCCCGTGTTCGATGTTTTTTTTCAATGCTTATAGTTGTCTTTTTTTTTTCAGCATTCGTGGCCCCCCTTTTTGCTCAAACCCCCCCCTGATGGGTTAAGTTCATACCTGGACAGCTAGACCCCCTCCCGCCCTCAATAGGATTTTCCCCTTCCCAGCAGGTAGGACCCCCTTTTGCGACTCCCTCCGATTTTTTTTCTTTTTACCGATCCCTTTTCTTGAAACGTTACCCCCCCTTTAGATTTCTTGAGGGCTGTCTCGTGGAAAAAGAACATCTCAAGCTTCGGTGCTGGAAGTTTGCCCCCCCAATTCCTGAGTAAGAAGGTTTCTTTCTTAAATGTTTCTCCATTTTTTCCCCTGGTTTCGGTTTCTTATTCAAACGCCCAAGGGTAGAAAAAGGGACTTTGAGCTTCCCCCCTTTTCCCCAAGTCTTCACCTCTCCCCCCAAGAAGAACAACCCCCGGACATTTTTTTCCCCCCCCCCCCCCAGGAGTCGTCTCCGATCTGGACTCCCTGTTTTCTTTCTTAGTTCCTTCGTTATATTAAAGTAGACTGATACAAAAACAGCTTTCCTGAGACTTTGTCAGGCGCTGTTCCCCTTCTCCCTTTTGCTTTTTTTGGCAACAGGAACGTTTTTAAAAGAGCCTTTTTTTTCCCCGAAAGTCCACCCCTTCGCTGGGGATATTTCTCTTTGTCAATGGGCCCCACCCCTTTCCAACTTTTTTTCCCCTTTTTTTTCCCTCTTTTGCTGACCGGGATTTTCTGAAAATCCCACAATCGGCCCCCCGATAACCATTCTTCCACAAGTTCTTCCTCACCACTTTTAGCGATCCGCGTGGCTTATCTTTTTTTTTTTTCTGAGTCTGAACACCCCTTTTTCGTTTCCCCGTCCTCTTTCATTTCTGGACTCTGTTTCTTTCCTCTCCTCCGGGGAATTTTTTAGATTCCGTTCCCCACACTAGTAAGAAACCCCCTGTTTGCCCCCCCCCCCCCCCCCTCTTCCCGAGCCAATTTTTTATAGATATCTTTTCCCCCTCCTCCATTTGGGGTGTTGTGTTTTTCTTTTTTTCGAGATTCCTAAAATTTTTTGTCCTCTATGATCGCGCTCTTTTTTTTTTTTCGCTGCGTTTTTCTCTTTTCCTCCTTCCCCATTCCTTTTCCCACCTGCCCACTTGTTCTTTAAAGACATGTCTTTAGAAACGCCCGTTTCTTTATAGGCAACGCGGTCCTTCTCTCCCTGGTCGACCCTTTTGCCGGTCCCAATGGAGTTCCTCTTTTGGCGACTGGATTTTCCTCCACCCCCTAGACAAGAACTTTACGAAGGTTCCATTTTTTTTTTCTTTTCATCGCCCCCGGTTGCTCTTTTCCTCCCTTAGATTTCTACCCCCTTTACCTGGACGCGGCGCTTCCTTCGCGGGCCAGACACCTTCTAGATTTTTCCCCCCCCCCCCCCTTTTTAGTCCATTCTCCTTTCGGCTTCGAATTTTTCCCTGAGTCGAATTTCTTTTTTTTTTTTTTCTTTTTTTTTTTTCCTTTCCCTTTACGACCCGCTTTTTCTTTCGGTTTCTCTTTTTAGGCATGGGACTTGCCAACTTTTCTTGCTCAGTCGTTTTCTCCACTTTGGTGTTTCTTTCTTCCCATCTCCCCCCTGCCTTCTCCTCCAGTTTCCTTTTTCTTTTTTCTTTGAGACTTCCTGACCCCTCCCTGTACATTTTTTTTCCGCAAAGGCCCCCCCCCTCTCTTTCTCTTTGTTCTTTCCCTTCCGTGCGTCCTGAGTCTCCCCAATTTTACGGGACGTTCCCCTGCAACCCCTTGGAAAAATCGCTTCCCCCGCAATTTTTCCTGCTCCCTCGCTCGATTTTTTTCTCCGGGCCCTTTTTCCGTTTTTGGGAGGATCGATTATCCCCCGACCCCCAATCGTTTTTTTTTTTTGCGGCCTTTTTTTCCCCTCAATGACCCCCCACTTTTTCATTTCTCTTCCCGAAAAGGATTTGTGTCCCCTTCTTTTTTTTTGCTTTTTTCAATTCAACATCGTCCTCTCCTGCCGCATTCAAACCCCCGTGTCCCCTTCCTTCCCCCAATCTTCCTTCTTCTTTGGATGGGCCCTCCCCATTTTCCCCCTCGAACGATTTAGGAGATGGTGTTTTTTGGTGAAAAAACCCCCCCAAGGGCCCCTGCTTTTCGGTTCCCAGGAAGGGAATTAGGCGGACTTTTCCCCTACAATATTTACCGTCATAATCTTTCAAAACCCTGTCTTTTCCTCTTTTAGTCCCTTGAGACCCCCCTTTTTTGCCCATGTCGGGAGATCCAAACGCCCCCCCTTCCCTCCATTAACAGGAATTTCCCTTGGTCCCCCTCCATTATTCATTCCTTTCCTATGGGCGGAAAACTCTTCCTTTCCCCCGCTCTCTGAAACTGCGGGATAGTCCCCTCCCCTTTGGTGCGGGCTTTCCCTTTTTTCTTTCCCGGTTTTTTTCCTTTCCCAAGTTTAAGGAATCCTGCATGACTCCCCCCCCCTGTGTTTTGTTTCGCCAACGGCGATCGTCTTCAACTTCCCATTACAACCCCCCTTTCCTGGGAGTAATTTTGCGGTACCCTTTTTTTCCTGGGAACCACCCCCCTGAGTCCTCCCCCCCCCCTTCTTTACCTTCTGGCGCTTGTTTCCCCTTGGCGACCTGTAGTTGTCTGAGTTATGGACTTCTTTCCCCCCCACAAATCCAAGCAGTCTTGCCGCCCCACTGCCGGGCATCCTTTCTTCTTTTTTTTTTTCCTCCACGGCCTTAGGTTGGGTGGATTGGCTTTTTTTGAAACCTTTCGTAGTCTTCATCCTCGTGCAGGCAAGTCCCCTTCAATCGGTCTTCCCCCCCTGTCCTTCTACTGCTCCGTCCCCTGGCACGATTAACCCTTATCCCCCCCTGGACCCCCCCTGGTGTATATCTCATGTCCTCTTTCGTTTCTTTTCCACACTCCCTTCGGAAGAGTTCCTGTCTTTTTAATTTGCGGAAGTGCTATCGAGATTTTCCCCTGAGGGAGATGATTCTTTTCCCAGTGTTTTCTCACTTATTTGACAGTTAAGGTGGACTTCCCCCCCCCTAGTCCCGTCTTCATTGTTTGAAATTGCTTTTTTTCCGAACATTTCCTCTTGTTTTTAGGTGCCTTTTTCTTTTTTTTGGTTTCTCTTGCGTGGACGACCTAAAAGAACTTCACCTTATCCTTTTTTCCTACCCCCTTTTTTTCTTGTTTCTTGTCTCTAACTTTTCACGTCCGTATTTCGTCGCGCCACCATGTCGACCCCACCACCTTCCCCCCCCGGCTCTTGAAAGAAACTTTCGAAAGCCCAATGGCCCCCCTTTCCTGATTCCTAGGTGGATTTTCTTTCCCTGTCCCTCTCTTCAAACAGTTTTTTTCCTTATGGTGGACACCCTTTTTTCTCATCTCTTTTTCGTGCCCGGATCTCATATGCAAGGGCCCCTTCCTTGCATCCGTCCCTTTTTCCTTGTCGATTGCTTTTCTTTTTTTAAAGGTCGAAAAAACCCTCCTTTTTAGCCCGGTGTTCCCCGTAGAAACATTTGTCGTCCAGGCTCAGTGGCCCCCCCCTTTCCCCTTGTTCATGCCCCTTCCATAAGACCCACTTTTTACGTGTGCTACGGGGGATGATTGAACCCTATCCTTCAATGAGCTAACTTTTCTCTTCCTTCTCCCTCCCCCCCCCCAAACTCCTGCAGTGTTTTCTACCCTACCACCTTCCTCCCTTCCAAAGACCTCCCCCCCCCTCCTTTTGGCTGCCTCCTGTTTTGTTTATGGCAATTTATTCTGAAGGACTAAAGGGGTTTTCCGCACTTTTTCTGCACTGAAACCTTCCCCCTCAAAAAGAGAAAGGCCGTTCTTCTTTTCGGGATCCCAGGTGTCCCCTCCCCCCCCTTTGAAACAAATTCTTCTCCTGTCTCCAATGGGAGTTACCTTCTTCTTTTCCCGCCGTCCCCGAACCCTGGCAGCAAGTCGGTCCTGAAAACTTTTTTCTCCAACCTTTTGAGTGAATACTTTCCCCTTTCTCAACCACTTCCTTTTTTTAACTATAATCAGTCCTTTCCGCTTCTCCCCCCATAAGAAAGAGACAATATTTCCCCGTTTTCCTCTTTCAGTTCTTTTTTGCCCCAAGGCTCTACCCTTTCTCGTCATGACTTTCAGTTTTGATCACCCTCCCCCCCCATGCTAGGACTCTTCTTCCCTTTCTCTCTACGGTTGCTTGTGACGGATAGTCATAGATTTACCGTGTCCCTGTCTAGGCCCCCCCTCCGGCCCCGGCAGCCCTGTTTTCCCCCGCAAATTTTTCCTTTTCTTTTTGATGGTTTTTTTTATATCTCCCTTTTTGTGCGAACTTCCTCCCATGAATGGGGTCCCCCTAACTAGATTTGGAAAGGTCGTTTTTATGACCGGCTTCCTTCGTGACAGTTCTCTTTTTTTAGTGACTTTCTTTCTTCAACTTCTTAGTTGTTTTCTCTCTCTCCATTTCTTCCGATACCCCCCCACCCAAGAGGATCCTTGGTCTCCTTCTATCTCGTCTCTCGGAAAAGACATTCCATCCCCCCCTTGACTTAGATTTCGCAGGACCCCCCCCTTTTTTCAGCCCTCGTTTTTTTTTTTCTTGAAAAACCCTTCCCTTCTTGAACTTCCTTTTTATTGGCTTCCTATACGTTTGGGCGGCCCTTTTACCCCCCGCAGAACCGAGCCCTTTCCTGCTTCAGTCCGTTTCTGTCTCCGCAGGTTTCCCTTGCGAAGGGCCTTCTTCGCTCTTCAATCTTTCTTTGTTGTCGGTGCTTTTTTCCCAAAGGAGACCCCCGGCCCCGAACATGAATTTTTTTAAACAATTAATTTTTCCCAGGGCCTGTTCCACTTCCCGACCCCAAACAAAGGCTTTCCCCCCCAACCGACAATAAATAAAAAAGCCGGTAGGCCTCGAGCGGAACGGTCATATCCCCGACCGTTTTTTTTCCCCCTTTGAAGGGGCCCCCTTAAAAAAAAGAGGTTATTCTCCCGCCCCCCTAATGCGTCTTTGCTTGTCCTTTTGAGTGCGCCGGCTTTTCCACTTTTTTCCCCGACGGGTCTTTTTCCCTCGAAGGTTATCAGCAAAGAGAGGAGATCTCTGGCTTTCTCCACAACTGGCGAACCTTCGTCATTCTTGCTTTTTTGATTGCTCCCAAATCCCCATCGGCCCAATTCTGCCCCCAAAGCTTCCCCCCCCCCCCCCAGGATGATACCCCCTTTCCTTCCACAACTCCCAGGCCCCCGAGGGAGGGCCCGACAGGCCTACTACCTTATTATACTCCCCCCACTTATCCCACTCTCTGTCCGTATACACATCCGGCGTCGGGAGAGACTTCCTCTCCCATGACCTGCCACCTTTTTTCAAGCTCCTTTCTATCTTCCCTATTTTCGCCTCCCACTACTAGGCCCTGAGATTCTTACCATCGCGTCGAGTTCCCCCCGTAAGAAAAGAAAAACGGCTCGCTCTCTATTCCCAGCCCCACCATAAACACTTCCTCCGGCCACCTCTCCCGGGAATTGATGTTCGCTTGACCCTTTTTTTCGGAGGTGGGGGTCTTTCTTGAGAACTGTTTGCCAATGGCGAGGGAACATCCGACAACAGGTGGCAAAACACATCCCGGAGGCCGCCGATTTCCATTCCGACGAACCAAGGGAGCCTCGGATCCTAGGTTAATACATACTTCTCTTTGTTTTTTTTTTGGAGGAGGACGGACTTCTTTTGGAGCCCTCTTCCTCCTTCCTGAGCCTTTTTTTTCCATCCGCGTACTGGCTCGCCTTCCTTCGAAGTGGAGCCACCTTCCGGGGCTTCCCGTTTGGAACAGATTCGGACCGCCCGTTTCTTTTTTAATAGTTTTTTTCTGCTCTCCCTCCCCCTCTTCAATAAGCCTCCCCCGTGCTGACCCTTTAACTTGGTGCGGGTTCTCCTGAGGGTCTTTGCATTCAAATCCCAGTCCCCTCCAATTTTTTGCCGAAGGTTCCCGTCCCCTTGCGGACCCTCGTTTTCCCTCGGCTTTTTTTTTCGAACACCCTGCTTTTTATCCACTTTGCCCTTCTGCGGCCGCTCTCCCGACAAATGCTCTCGATTTTTTTTCGCTGGGTCTTTCCCCTTTCACTTTAGAAACTTCGATCTGGAGGACCTCGCTTTTTGGTTTAGGTTTTTCTTTTTGGACGATCCCCCTTGACGGGATGTTCTGTTCCCCTCCTCCCCCCTTTGGCGACTGTGTAGTATTTGATCCCTCCAACCGTACCAGGCATTTCTCTTGACTTTCCCCGGGAGTCCCCCCGTTAGGAAGTCTTTCCCCACTGGAACAGCCCGGACTCTGGTCTTTTTTACTCAATTTCGCCCGCTCCTCTCTCGACTTTTACGTTCCCTCCAACTGTACTCCCGGACCTTTATTTTTCTCGTATTTCGCCATTTTGGCGGCAATCTCTTCTTTGAGCAAATGTTCTTTCAGGGCTCTGCTAATTTCTTCCCCCTCTAGTTGTTTTTTGAGAGCCTCCTCCTTTGGCGTCTCACAAATACCAGACCTCATTAGTCCTTCTCGTTACCCGAGGCCTCCCCTCCCCCTTCTTTGTCGAGAACGGAAGAATACCCCCCCCCTGTGACACACAACAAGTCCTTTCAAGATGCCCTTCTGCCGTCCGAAATTCCCCAGGGCATGTGGGAAAATATGACCCCTCTTGTCCTGATCTTTCCTCTACCCCAAACCCCTCAGCATTTTGCACAACTGCCTTCCGTTTTTTCTGCCGTTAGGATTCGGTCTCCTTTCCCGCGGACCATTTGGGTTACCAAGAATAGAGCACAATAGCTGCTTCGAGAAGCTGCCTACTCTGGGCTTTGCCAAACGTCACTTCCTGGTTCCTTTTTTTTTTTTTTTTGTCTAGCGTTTGTTTTTACATTTTTCTTTACGATTAGTTCTCCATTTAACTTTTTTTTATTTCTTCGAAGCCTTCCCCTCCTTTTCTTTTTTGATAGTATCAACCGGACGTTTTTCGGACCGGTTTTTAGTAACCTCCCCCCTCATTTTCTTTCTTTTGACGTTTCAGGCCCGGGACGTTTCCTGAACGCCGTCCCTTTTTTTTTTCGCCCTCCTTCCCCCCAGTTCCCCCCTTTGTCCTTCCGTAATTTTGAGGACACTTTTGGGAACACCGCGTTCCGCCACCCTGGCCTTTTCTTTCTGTTCTGGCTCTTTTTTTTCTCCCAAAGAGTGCCCTTTCCTCTTGTCACTACTCCCCCTTC
>Ga0179593_1392023_pt1 | contig 14966 bp, 21 predicted proteins | sample CZODoug2_1_08_16_FD_185931 | JGI IMG/M metagenome (GOLD analysis project Ga0179593, IMG submission 185931) | Vadose zone soil fungal communities from Angelo Coast Range Reserve, California, USA - CZODoug2_1_08_16fungal (PacBio error correction) | ecosystem: Environmental > Terrestrial > Soil >... | reverse complement strand
CTAACTCCCCTCCCTCAGTCTTAGAATCTTCGTTCTCGGCTTTCGCCCTGCCACTCTCTTCCACCCGTCCTTTCCTTTTTTCGCCTGGAATAGCTTTTCCCTTCCTGCGCGCCCGTACTTTTAGAACGGGCGCCGCACCTCTCTGCTCTGGGTGGGGACCAATTCAAGGTTTTTTCTCCCTGCGGTTTGCGTGGGCCTCCGACCCTGCCATTTCCTCCGTTTTTTTCTTTATCTCGCTTGATCACACTTGCGTCTCTCCCTGGCCCCGAGCCGGCAAACTAACCCACTCTCGTTTTTTTTCGGCTCCGGTTTCACTGTTACGTCCCTTTCTGCTTGACACCGTGGAGGACGCCCCAGTTCTTAAGCTCGCCTTCACAGAGCGACCGGCTGTAGACCGACCCCTTCATTACCTTCCCTCTCTTTCCCCAATCGTAGACAACTTCTGTCATATTCCTTGGGATGTCAACCCAGGGCGGAAAAATATCGACTCCTCCACCATGAAGTTTCCAGCGCCCGCGTCCAGCTTGGGGAAGGTCATGGGCGAGTCACCGCCGTCCTGTTATTCTCGAATCACTTTTTTGTTTTTATTTTTTTTTAGCTGGTTTTCACAACCCTCAATCGTGTGGGAATTACGTATTCTGCCTCTTTTCACTTTCCAATTTTTAGTGGCCCCTCCAATCCTGCCGTCTTTTTTCCCTGGTCCATCCGGAGCCTTTTTTCCGGAGCCCCCCCGTTCAAGTCGGCAACCTTTGTCCATATGCTTGCTGCAATGACATTTCCCCCTCCGTCATCGCCCTCCCCCTGCCGCTTTGTTTTCCTGCAGTCCCTTTTCATCTGCCGTGCTTGATGTACTCAGATCACCACGCTGGAATCGGCTGGTCGTTTTCTCAATTCCCTTAGTGTTGGTTGCAGGAAGTGCTGGTCCGCAAGCTTCGAGAGGCGAGGATCTAGGACTTTCCCTGTTTCATATGGATTTCCACACTATCATCCGTCTTTTTTTTCTCCGGCTTTTTTTTTTAGTCTCCCCCCCCAGGAAGAATTATCAAAAGGTCATTCTTCAAATCGCTCTTTTTTCCGCGTGGTGATCGTTTTTTCGTAGTATCGTAGTCGCATGGGAACTTCTATACCCCTACTATGAGGTTTTATGTCCCCCCCCCCTTCTGAGTTTTTTTCAGAGTGGCTGATCCCAGCCTTATAATCCAGGAAGTCTCCCTTCCGCTCAGGTGGCGCCTCCGCAGAGATTGAGGAAGCACCAATTCCTTTATTGATTTCCGCTTTTTCCTCTGTTTTTCCAGCCATGACTTTTCCCCCGTTTCGTGAAACTCGGTTTTCCTTCCTATTCTACATAAAAGTCGTGCAGTGGCTTGCACAGTTTATCTTTTATTTCTTGCACGAAGTTTGCGGTCTTACGCTCCTCGGGAGAAGATAGGCTCTTGACCACCTTTGACGCCTTCTTTGACTCCCATCTCAAGGTCCCCCTACCACTCAATCGCATATGAGAGTAGTCATCGCGCGAGGCTCTGGTACCGACCCGATTAAAGCCGCCTCTCGGCCTCCTTGTGAAAACTAAGCTGTCCGGGAGCCTGACCGTTTCAGTTTTCTCTGCCTTTTTTAAAGATTGCGGTTTCCACCTGCTCGTGCGATCCGTGGGGCTTTATTGCAGTCGTTCCACCCATCAAATACCCGCCCCTGCCCCCCCCGCCCCGATATACCCTTGTCGATTATCTTCACCTTTCCCTACGGATGTATTGGTTGACTTCTCCTGGCTTTGGGTATAGCCCCACTTCGCGCCCCTTTTACTCTCGGATGGTGGCTCATCCATCATTGATTTTTCTTTTTTTTCCCCCCCCCTTCAAGGACGTGGTCTGCCTTTTCTAATCACCGAGCGATGAATGAGACTGTCCCTTTTGCAGCGCCGCTAGGCGCTTTTCGTTTCCCGTTTGACAGTCGTTTTTTTCTTTGTTTACTTTTGTTCCAAGTGCTCGTTGCCATCGGTACCAAATTTTAAGCCTCTTTCGCCCTTGCGATCTGCTTCATTACCTTCTCCTTCTGTTGAAATTTTTCCCTTCCCTTCCACTTGCGAGATACCGCTCCGGAAGCAGACCATAGCGCCAGTCGGCTCTGGCCCCGCTTCCCGTTTTTGATGCCCTTTTTCGCGGACCGGACGTCAGGCGCTTCTTCTTGTTTGAACGTGCCGTTTGCCATGCTTTAGCTCTAACAAACCTTGGTTTGTTGTGTTTCACACGCCCCGTCGAAATATTGGGCGACTTTGATTCGCCTGTCCCCCTGGTCTCTTTTAGTCTTCTTCTTCACTGCCACTTCTGTTTGGTGGGGTTTGGTTTTTATGCTGATGGGGCACACCATCCGACTTCACCTTGATTCCCAAGAATGTCCCCTTTGTTCTTTTTTTCCCTATCTCAAATATGAGTTCGTTTTTTGGCTGGTGTCTGGTGGCTGTTCCCCCAACGCCTGTGGATGCATTCATTTTTCCGTCTGCTGAGGTTACTCAAGCCCCCCCTTTCTTTTTTTTCCGAACGTTCCAGTGGGTTTTGCACGGTATTTTGTGCCCCTTCCGCTGTCGTGATTTTATGTAGACGGATATGTCGCGATGCCTTGCTGCGCGGGTCTAAATGATGGCATTGTCTGGGGTTTTTCAACTCTGAGCGCCCCTGACGACTCAGTTTATTTTTTGGCAACTCCCCCGGTTTAATATTCGGCCCCTTGTTCTTGGCGGAGAATTAGTGGCGAGGTTGTGCTCTGGCTTTTCACACCCCTTTTTTTTTTTGCCGGTCCCCCCACTCTTGGCCCGGGGGCTACCGGTAGGCTGGGCCACCTCTTTTTGACTGGTTCTCGTCCCCCAATGCCTCCATGTTGATTTATATTTGCTCCAAGACCCTAATCCCGCCTCTTTCTTCGTCTGCTATTCGTCAATTTGTGTTTTTTCCTTCTTCCTCCCCTCCTCCCTATCCTGGCCCACCCCCATCTCTTCCCCTCACGCCCTGGCCCCCCTCACTACAAGATGGATCCCCCACACCATCCTGGAGACAGCAAGCGACAGCGATATCTACCCCCGTCAATTTCCTTTTTCTTGCTCCTCTCGGACTGTTTCCTACCATCACATCTGACCCCTTTGAGTTATCCGCGTTTACATCCCGACTTCCCCACTCTGGCCCGTTTTTTAGATCCCCTAGGGTCGTGGGCATGTCTCCTTTCTGAACTCCGTCCAAACATGGTGATGTTTCGACTAGTTCCCACCTCTTGTCGTGCTTTTTTTACCCGATTTTCCAAAAGTGCAAGAGTGTGTCCCCCGCTTCGTTCTTCCTCAGCATTTGATCCGTCTCCCGATGTCGCCTTTTCTCCTTGCGAATGATTTCCCACTTGATGGGAGGTCTTTTCTGAAGGATTCAAATTCTTACTTGGAGTTTTGGTTGACCCCCCCAAAGCTCCAGGAGTAAGGGGGCAGTGAATGTGGTTTTTATGTCACCATGAAGTCCCCCATCTTCTGACTTCGTTACCCCAATCATTATTACCCGCCCCCCCCCCTTCCCCAATCCGCCACTCCCGGTCAGGGAACCCCTCCCCAAAGCCACCCCCCCCCCCCACAGGGCCCTTAGATTTCAAGTAAATATTATGATCTTCCCACCCTACTTTCTGTTTTTCTCTCTACCAGAGAGCCCTTCTGGAGGTTTGGCCGTGCTTGTTAATCCGGCTGCGGGATTCGGTTGCGCCTGTTTTTAGGTGGCTTGGGCGTCCTTCTTTTTCAATCAGTTCTCCTCCCTTTCCTGCGTTTCTTGTCCCTTTCCAAATTCTCTGTCCCGTAATCTGGTTTTGGATGATTGGCCCTTCACCCAAAACTCCTTTTTTGATTTAGTCCATCCTTTTCGCCCCCAAGAGTTCTTCCTCCCTCCCCCTTTGTTACCGTCTCATGCCACAACTATAAGTACTCCCTGCTCGCGCGCCCCTTTTGTTCTTGCGCCCCCCGTTTTTTATCGCTGCTGAACCTCAGCGCGTCAACCCCAACCCCTTCCAAATTGCTTCTTTCCTATTAGCCCGCCCCCTGGCCTGTTCGATTAGCCTCCCGAAAAGAGAAAATTCCCCCGACACCTATTGATCACAGGCCTTCAGTTCCCCCACTTTTTTTTTTATCTGTTCTGAACGCCAATCTTTGCCTGTCTATTGCTGGCGCACATCCCATCGTTCTTGAGTCGACTCTCTTCCTGCCCCCCCTTTTCCGTCGAGATGTCGCTTTTCTGCGCCCCGCCGTGATGACTCTTTGATTAGACTTCTTCGATAGATTTGGTTTTTGGTTCCTCCCTGCGGGCCTTATTGCGAAGATCCACCCTTGCACAGCTTGCCGATAAAGAGTGAGTTGTATACACCCCTCTTCATCCCATCCGTCCTTTTGGTTACACAAGATTTTACCGCGCAGAGTGGGCCATGAAGCCGCCCGTTTTCCCGCCCACAGGGCACCGTTCTTTGACGGTCAACCCCCCTTGGTGCGCCAATGCTTCCCCGAGGCCCCTAAACATTTCCCCCCACCCCCCACCACAAATTGGCACGAATATGCCCGGCCGTTTCCCCTCCTTGTTTTCGTTCCGCTCGCAGTTTTTCCCCCCACCCCAGTCCGGACCCACGGCAGAGCCCCTTACCATTCAAGGCCCTTTGCACACCTATACTAGCCCATCCTGCAGGCCTCCAACGCTTAAAGTTCCCTACCCCCCCCCTCCTTTCCTTTCGGGCTTGTGCACCATTTTTCTTGCCGGCATTCAGCTGTTGTGCCGCAATCCCTCGTCCCCCGTTTTTGGGTGACTCCCCCCCTTCACCAGGCCTCACGACTCCGTTATCACTTTAATCGATGGCATCCTCTTTTGACCCATTCCTGAGGGTCACTGGTACCAATCAGCGTATTTACTCCAGAGTCCCGTTTCTTCACCCCCCCAGGAATTTTGTTCAACGACGTGAGCCGAGGCCAGGCGCATTCTTTTTTCCAGGTAGACCCCCTTGTCTCTTCGTGACAACCCAACCCAGAGGAAAAGATTGTTTTGTTTTTTGTAACCGCTTTCTCTTGCATTTGACTGACGTTCCCCAACCAGGCATGAGTACCCTCCCCCCCTTTCAGTTCCTGTCATCCCTTGGACAACTTCCCCCTTCTCCCCCACATTTAGCTATGCCCCGCTGCCCTTGACTTGCGGGCTTTTACCCCTTCGTCAGATCCGTACCCCCCCCTCTTTCTCAAGTGTTTTCTCTTTTGCAACCTCCCCCTTTCCAGCACTTTTCTTTAATGTGACCCCCCATAGAGGGAGTCGCGAGGATTTGGTCTGGGTTTACCCCAGGCAACAATTGGTTCCAACCCTTCCCCCCCCACCCCAAATGTAACCCCCTTACCCGAGTCCCATGCCCCAATTCATCATCCCCCGAGGCCTCCCTTCGGGCCCCGTTTCCGGGTTCCAGGTCGTTAATCCTTCCAAGCTCTTTGCTGGCGAATTAACTTAAACACCCCCCACCGTCCGTTTCGGGCACCCCACCCCCTTCTGAGTACCTTCAACCATCCCTCTCCTTTTGCGCGAATTTGTTTTAACACGCGTCACTTGTTTCCACCACCCATACCCCGGGGATTTTTTTTCCAGATCCATTTTTACTTTCCGTTTTTCCTTACTGTCTTTTCTTTTGATCCAAGGCCCGCCCCCCCGTATCAAAGGCAGTCGGTTTTCCTCTCTTTGCCTCCTTCCCTTCTGCCTTTTTTTTCTAAAAGTTTCCGCCCTCTAGGATTTACCTTGACGGTGTCTCCACTCGTTTCGCGCGATTCTTGCCCGGTCTTTTTGTCTTGCTCTCTTCCAAATCTCCTTTGTCCGCACCTCAATCCTCCCCTCCATTCTTTTTGCTTTTTTTTTCCTTCCGGGGAGAGTTCTTCCTCTATGAGTAGTGCAAGCTCACCTCTTTCGAACCCCTCCCCTCTGCCGGATCCCTCCGCAGCCCCGCTTTCCTGCGCATTTTTTAACAATCCAACCCGTTCGCTTTTTTTCTGTCGAATCTCTGGTTCCTACGTTTACTCCATAGTTTCCGTACGGACGGAGTTGACCTGATTTTCCCCGCTCTCACCCCCCCTCGATTTTCCTTCTCCCCGGTCCCTCTTGTTTTTCTCTCGTCCCACATGCCCGCCTTTTTTTTTCCTTTTTAACTGCCGTGGATTGATCCCGGAATTCTCCCCAAGCGCCGAGTCCCTTTTTAACCTCCCTACCTCCTGGTCCTCTCCCTTAGTACTTTGTAACGATAAGATTCCAATGCTCCGCACCGTTTGTTCTAAACCGCTACACTGGGACTTAGCGCTCTTTCCCCTTTTGAGTTCTGCCATGGTGTAAGAGTCCGCTTTAAAACCTTTTCCGCAACTTCGCGGCCCGATATTGGAATGCCGCCGCATGACGACTCCCCCATCGTTCGCGCGCCCATTGCTTTGCCGCCTGTCCTCCCCATTTTCTTCTCCCCCAACCACCTACCTCGAACGTGTGCATCCCCTTACTATTCTTCTTTTCCTCGTCGTGTTTGTATACATCCGTGAGTGGTCCTCTTTTAAAGTATAGTGATTCTTCCCGTCACCCGCGCCTCATTTTCTCCCTGCTGGCTTTAAATTTGTCCCCCAGACCTTTTTTTCTTTCCCCTTCCGCGGTTCTTTGATGCCAGGTTACTCCAATCTCGCCGTTTTTCCCCGTAATCGTCTTCTTTGCGTTGGGGGTCGCCCCTGCCTTGTGGTCCTTGCCATCCCCTTCCTCAATCGTTAAATCATGCATCTGCCTACCTCGCCTTCGCTTTTGTTTCCAGCGCCGATTTGCCCATCCTCAAAGCAGTATTCGTAGCCTTAGCCAGGGCTCTTGCAGGGACTGTCGCGCGGTTGCTTACCTTCCACAAAGCCTTTCACGAGGATTGGGGTTTTTCACCCCGTATCCAATCTTCTTTTCGTGAGTCTTTTTTTTATTGGTACCCTTCCCTTCCTTCGCTCCCGTGCATATATGCGCCCTGAAAAACTCCCTGTTTTTCGACGGCCATTACCCCCACGCTTTTCAGGACCTCATGTATTTTTTTCTTCCATAATGCTTCCCTTTTTCTTCCTCTTTACTTCTGTGGCCTCTTTTTTTTTGCCCGACGTGGTTTTCCCAACGCGTGTTTTTTTTCATGGGAAACCAAGTTTGTTAGCAGCGCCCTCCCGCGGCTCTTTCCTTTTTTTTTTCCCCCTGTTCCCTTTCGATACGTGCCCGTTTTCCGAGTTTCTCGAGCGATACTAGCCGCTCAGATTTTCTCCGAGTTCCCCACGCCCCTCAGGACATGCATGCCTTCTTCTCCGGAACCCGGAACTCTATTTTTGAAGCGGCCCACATGGCCCGGGCTTCCCCGTTTTCTACCCCTTTTTTGTCATCTATCCCTCTATTTTTTCTTTTTCCCCACGCCTTCCTGACGTTCAGTTTTAATTTAACTTTTGGCGCTGACCCAGCGAATCCTCCCGCGTCTCTCGAAGAGGTGTCGTTCCCTGCTTTTTTTTCCCCCACGATTTACTTTCTTTTTTCTCGCTTCTGTTTGGATCTGCCTCCCTCCGCCCAGATTCTCTCACTTTCGACATCGCCGGATACTGGTGATCCCTCCTTTCCACTTCCTCTTCCTCAGTTACTTTGCTGGTAGCGCGGTAATATCCCTGGCCCCGGCGCCCCCCCGTCATCCACCTTTCTACAGTCCCCATGTAGCATTCTTTTTCTTTTTTTTCTTGTCCAATTCACCCGGGCAGTTTCCTGTGGCGTGGGACGCCGAGAGAAATCTGTCATCCCCCGCCCTTTCTTTTTTCTCGCGGAGAAACTCTCCCCAACTTAGGTCTCCTCCCATTTCTCGCGGAACATGCCCAACTCTCTGTTTGATGTCTTCTTGGCTCCCGCTCTTGTTGTTCCCCCTTCCACGCTTTCCCCCCCTGTCCTTCTCCCTCCTTCTTACATCCATGTCCCGATACCGCCTACTATTCACCGGAGTAGTGCCCAAATTATATTTTCCCTTGCCTCTCCTTTACTCTCTTCTAACGGATTCGTGCCCTGCTTGGATTGTCAAACATGGCCTTTTTTTACACATTTTTCTCCTTCCGTCCTACGACTACTGCTTTATCCCGCGCTTTAACCCCTTCGTTTTATTTGTTTGGGCTCCCGGCTCCCAGCCCTGCACGGTGCTTTCTTTCCTTTTATACTCTTTGGCTGCGTCGTGGGGCGTAGGCCTTTTTTGGAACCCCCCAGGACCTGTTCTTTTTGTCTCTCTGTGAGGATTTACCATGGCTGAGCCTCACTCTCCCACCCCCCCCCTCTAATTCCTCTTTGACCTCCAAAGCTCCGATTTGTTATTCCCCAATGCCTCTTATTATGGCACGGAACTTTGGAGATCCCTCCACCGCTAACAGGGGCGTACTTTTCTTCAATGCACACCGTCTTTCCTCTCCCTTTCGTCTCTTTTCCTGGGACTTGTTTTTCCTCTTTTTTTTCCTTCACTTTTCCCGATTCCCCCACTGCTTCTATCACCCCTTTAATCGGATCTTGGTAGGTTTTCTCTTTTTTTTTTGTGTGTTGTTCTGTTTCTTTTTTGGATTTCAACTTTAAGCCGAGTGCTTGGACAATTCCAGGTTATTTCTTGCTCTTTTTTGCTTTAATGTGTAGATCCGCGAGCTGGACTTAGTTTATATGTATTCATCCCCAACTCAAGTCATTTCCCCTCCCCGTTTAATTCGCACTAGGTTAACCCTTCCTGCAATCTCAACCTCTTCCCCCTGACATTCATATAGTTTTTTTTTCAGCTTTTGTTTTATAGTTTGTTCGAAAAGATCCGATTGATCCTTTTGAATTCTAGAGGTAAAAACTCAACCCCCTAATGTGGAATACCGATTTAGCTTTGATCTCGTTGTATGGCTTAAATTAGATATAATACTCCGTTCCGTATTCACTTCCTGATCCTCCCAAGGCTGGCGCGTCCCGCCTTTCTATATTGCTTTCCTTTTCATATATTTATTTTCCTTGATTCGCAGGTACCCTGACTCCTGTCCACCTGTTTTTTAGTTACAATTAGAGGTCGCTCATATTCCATCCACCCCCCGCTTCCGTGTTTTGTTGAACAAGTTTCTTCCTTTTTTGAGCTCCCCCCTTTCTCCGGTTGGTAGCTATAGGCTTTTTTACCGCCTGAGTTGTGTTCTCTTGTCACATGCCCGCTGAGTCCACCCTAATACATTGTTTTCCCCCGCCAGGACCCGCTGAGTTAGTCCGGCGGCGCCGGTCTATGGTAGCGGCTCTTCCACGCCTATTAGATTCCCGTAGTTTTCCTTTTGCTCCAGACAGTACGGAGCGTTTTAAACTTGTGTTTTTTCCGCTTCCGATGTTCATTCCTTCTTTTTTTCCCCCGCTCTGTTCTATCCGGTCTGCCTTTGTATACCCCTCACAATCCCTCCTTCACTGGAGTGACTTGCGTTGCTGACCGGCCCTCGACCCCCACCGCGTTTCTTCTTTTTTTTTGGAAGGCTCCCTTCTGCTGGTGGGTATCGCATTCCTCGTCACTCGAAGAGCGGATGTCTGTTTCCTCTAAGAGGGATTTTTGACAATCCTTGGGACCGGTGGTTTTTGCCCCCTAATAAAGGCGGGTCGGAATTCTCACCATGTCCCCCTAGACGCCTGCGAGTTTTGATTCAAGGTCATGTTTCTCTTCTATGCTTACTTTTTTCCGTTATTTCCCCTTGCTTTTTAGCGGAGTACCCAGCCCCTGACGCGATCTTTTCTCCCCCCTTATTTTTTTCATTACCTTACGCCCTTTATGGAAAGTTTCTTTCTTTTGCACATTTCTCCCCTGAGCTTGGCGGGAGACCGGTTTGTTTGTTTTTATTGCCCCTTCCCTTTTTCCTTTGTTCGCGCATGTTGTGTGGGGTGCGGGCATACGTTTGTTGTTTTCGCCGCCTTTGCCTGCGTATCTACCCGTGCAATTCGCTTATTTTTCAATTTTTTTCGTCTTTCCTGCAATAGTTTTTTTGAACAAACGCTGGTCCTTTGTTTTTCCCTCCTCACCACTCCTGCAGTGACCTGCCTTTCCACTGGCTCCCTTTTTGGAGCTGCAACTTCCTTTGTTTGTGATTCTTCATGCTTCGGCACCCCCCCGTATTTCCCCTCCGCACTCTTCCGTTAAACGCTGGAAGTTTTCCATCGCAATTTCTTGCCTTTTCTTCTGTTCGGTGGAGTTCAACCCAACCTTTTTCTTGCGGCGCGTTTTTTTTCTTACGGACCCAAAGAACATTCAGCCCCCCCCCTCTTACGTTTTTGCTCTTTTGTGTACGACTGTTAGTTCGTTTCTGCCCTCCAGGCTTGTGGCGTAGAACTGTTCTCTTTCGTCGATTAATTGACTTTTTCTTGCTCCCTGTGGACTTGCTTTTGTTTTGCCCCCAACTTCTAGAGGTAACGTAGACCGCTTACAAACAGCCCCTGTGGTAAGTGAAAACACTGTTTGTTCTTGGTTCTGAGTTACTTTTTTTTTTTGGTCCCTTTTGCGCACCCCCTGTTTTTCTTTCTCCCCCAGCATTTGGCACGGGTCGCCCCTCGTCGTTCTGGCACATATCGGGAATGTATCACCCTGATTCCCTTTTTTTTATGTCTCTCTTTCCCGTTTACGATCTCCGGCTATCTTCCCTCTTGGTATTACGAATCTTTTTCTATCTCTTTTCCTCCCGCATGAATGCCCAAACCCTCCGCCTGGCCCATCCACTTGCCCCCCCAATTCCGTTATCACCGAGACGGCGCTCTCCTGCCAAGCTTCAGGGCGATGCGTCCAGCCTTTGTCTTTCATGCCCCCTCACATCTGGCCGTTGCCCTGTTTCCGTCCTCTTTCTTTGACGGGCGGACAGACCAATTTTCCCCTCCTTTACTGTTATTGAACGAGGTTTGCGTTGGCATTTCATCTGTTTGCCGAAATCGAACCGGCCATGGTGTGACCCGGTGTAGTGATTTGTTGTTCCGATTTTCCTTTTACCAGTGCCAGACCGGATCACCCGCTTTTGATCCTAGAAAGTGTCCCGCGGCGAAGATTGTTTGACCTTATTCCCCTTTTTTAAGCCTTTAGAACGTTCACCACTTGATGTGTAGTCGTTACCCCCCCCTTTGTACTAAAATTCTTACGTGTGGGTGCGTTCTCCGCCAAAGTCCTGCAGAGGATAATGGTTGTCGCAGTGGCGTTGCAAAGCACCGCCATTAAGGAGAATTGTCCGTTAACTAGACCCCGCCGCCCTTCCCCCCCCTCATCCGACAAAGGCATTCCCTCATTGCCAAACACAATGCACCTAATTTTCTTCCGGTCAATAGAGAGGGTCGACTCTCACGTTTGTCTTTGCAGAGATGTCCCTCAGGTCTGTAAGTTTTTTCTGGCCTGTTGTAGGTATCCTTCTGAAGGATGGATCCTGTTTATTTTCCTGGACTTGAGGGTTTAATCTGTGAAGATTCCCTTCCTCCATTGGCTTTAGTTGCCCGTCCCCCCCCCCCATTAGCCCCTTACCCCTTGGGCTTGGCTGGAGAAAGCCACCCCCCTCCCGTTAACGCCCTGGGTACATCCCCAGTCGCACGACTCCCATCAGGGTGCCCGTTTACCCCACAGGAATTAAGCTCGACGCGCCCATGACGTTTTGAGAGTCAACTTAAAGAGGTTGCGAGGTGTGTGTCCAAATTCAGAGGTTTTAACACCCAAAAACTCACTTGCTTTTGAATCGCACATCCATTGGGGATTCGGCCCAATAGAGTGAACAAATGCCACTCCACCCCTCTGTTATAAATAAGCCCTTGGATGTTCACCTTCGTTTTTGTCCCTTTCCGTTGCGGAATCCCCCCCCGCACTGTTCAGAGATGGGCATGACACCCTTCCTTCGACTCTCCTTCTTAATACTTGCGTGCTATATGCTTTTGCTCGCTTTCTTATTGGGCACCCCCCAATTCTTTGATATTCTTCGCCCCCCGGGTATTCTTTTGCCTTGCATTCGGGAGTCGAGAAGAAGCTCAAAAATTCGAACTCCCTTCCGCGGACGAGGAATTCGTAGTAGTTTATAAAATATTTCCATCAACACGGTTGTCTGCTCTGCACTCTTTCCCTCTTCCAGAGTGTTCCAGAAAGGGCCGTAAATCCCATGTCCCAAGTGTGTTTTTCTCGGCAAACATTTTTGGAAAGATTTCCCAATGAGCTCCCCATCACTCCCCCCCCCCACACCATTGTGGCCTACTCAGGCTGCATTTGCCTCGTAGCTTCCCTACCGCCGAGCCCGTTGACACACACCCCAGACTGCCCGTACAATCGGACATTTCTACCATTCAATTCATCCCAGAATAAGCTCATTAATCCCCTCCCCTGCGGCACTTAGAACGCTAAAAGCAGCAACCCATCCATTTGCCGGGTGAGCCCCTTCGTGAGTCGTGCCCGCAGGAAAACGCGCCTCACTTAATCTTTGAGTGTTCCCACCTCCCCGACAGGCGCCCCCGGCCACTCCGAGATGACCCTATGCGCCCAAAACTCCCGCCGTGACAAATTAGGCCGGGCAAGACCCAAGATAGGATTTTCCGCAGCATGAGCCGCACCAAAACCGGAAGTGGACGACATTAACAGACTCCACGCAAGCCCCCGCGGAAGGCGCTCCCTTCCTCCCCTTCTTCGCGTGGTCCAAAACCCTTTCCAGCCGGGTGGGTTTTTTTTTTCCAGTCTGCAGTTTCCTCTCTCACAACATGATTTCTAGAATTTCCCCGTTTCTCGGTCCTCACAAAGGTATGCGCAGTCCCCGAGCTACGAAGCGGCCCTTTTGATGCGGTAATTCGATTCCGACTTCACTTCCCCCGCATTTTTTCGCTTGCATGCACGAAATTACCCCTGCCACGGTGTTAATTTCCATGAACTCCCGGGCGAAATTCTCGTTCTTTTTGGTTTCTGGGGTCCTCTCTTCCCCCCTGCTTTAAAACAACGTGCCAACAACCATTACCCAACCCCTGCTCTCCGGGACTCCGGCTCCCTTCGACGCGGACCCCGGGAAAGTCTGCATTATTCCGCGTGCGTCTTTTAATGAAGGCCCACCACCGTCCCTTTGCCCCCCCTGCCCATTCTGAGGACCAGAACCCTTCAGCTTCGCGTTGCGCGACCCCTGCGAACCCCCTGGGGTTTCTCCGTATACTTCAACTACCCCCTAGTTCTTAGATTCCCATTAATCGCTCCCCCCAGGTTCATTACCCTTTGGATTTCCTATACGCCACTTCCAAGACCGGACTTCGCCAAATCTTTTTAAGTCCCACTTGAACCCCCCTTACTTTTTTGACCCCACCCCCCCCCTCCAGACTCTCCCATGTTTGCCGCGTCTTCACTTCGCCTTTTTTCGCTTGACACGGCTGTCACCTCCTAAAAGTAGCAGTGCCGGGCTTTTCCCCCGACTCTGTGTGGTTCCGAGCCGGTCGATCTTTCCTCTCGTCCGGCGTAAGTGCGATCCCGCCGGCCCCTATCGCACCTGTCGCTCGCCAGTCCCCTTTTGGCGCCGGGTTCCCCCTCACCACTTCGTCTGTCTTTTGCTGAACCTGTAGAAGTTGATGCTCTCTTCCGAGTTTCCCTTTTGTGGTTAGGCTTGAACGCCTAGCTACCCTCAGAAATTCCCATTTTTTGCGTTTTTTCCCCGGTTTCATTGAGCGATCAAAAGGACTGCCGTTTCAAGAACTTCCCCGGTAAGGGATATTTAAGGTCCTCCATATACCCTTCCTACCCCTCACGTATTTTGTCACTCCACTTATTGTCTAGTTGTTTAATCTAGATGTCTCCGCCGGGGCTGGAAAACCCACCACCGCTCCCCCCTCGACTAGCTCTTTTCTCATTTTGATTTTTCTGTTGTAACTCCGCACTAAAACTTAACCGTTTCATGAATTGGAAGCACATCTTTCCCTCAAGAATCGCTCTCTCTTGATTCGCAGAGTTCTTAGCACCCGATCCTGCCACCCCAACATGAACCCCTTGATCCACTACTATTCTGTATTTCCTGCGTTGCGATCTTCAGGCGTCCTTTCTGTAAAGATATCCAAACCGTCCTTCGTTTCCCTTCCCGCGTCTGAAATTTAGTTTGACTCTTTCCTTTTATGCCAAGCCCCTTTTCTGACCCCCCCCTGTTACGCGAGGATATGACCAGTCTTCACTCCGCGCGATTTGGGTTCAATCGGTAGCTTGCCTGGGCGCCCCTTCGATTTGGGGGTGGTTGTCGATTTGCATGAGGCCAGGGACCCCTAGTCCACTCGGTATGGTGTTTTCCCCTCCGAGACCCCACTTCGCCTTCCCAAAGCTTTGCTTGCTGAGCAGGAGGCCCTACCGGACGCGATTCCTTGGTGAGCCTTTACCCGTACCCACACTTTCCGCTTTTTAAATTTTTTTTCCCTCCTTCTTTCTGATTCGAGGACTCATTGTCCCCCTGGCCATTCGTTGACCCTCTTGCCTATGCGCCTTGGAACACGGCCTCCCGAAAACGCTTTTATTAGTCACCCTAATATTCTGCGGCTCCCCCTTTTGCTTTTTTTGTCCGGAATTATTGCGAAGAACCCCTTCCTCCTCTTCACCTGGTCTCAGCTGTTTCCACTGATCCCTCCGAAACATAGCGAGTGTCGTGAGGGATTCATTTGTCTTTCGTCATTTTCCTATAACTTTTTAAGTTGGTCTTCTCCGCGATATAGATCCGATTTCCCTATGGTTATTTCGCGAACTCCCCCCAAGCAAGGATTCCTCTTCTTTTTTACCGCACCCCCGATAAATTCCCCCGTTTTTTTTTTAGCTGGCTGGTACCTTTTTCTTTCTGACGCCCTGATCTCCCCTCTCTCTGAGGGTCGCCTTTTAACTTGAAAGCCTCGTTTTTCCCTTTGAGTGCCGCGCACCCGCGTCCCCTGTGCTTTCTTCTCCCACTCTTTATTTGGGAGCTCTTTCTC